>Ga0209367_1001464_pt1 | contig 29078 bp, 20 predicted proteins | sample WorMetLIZISLAND2_FD_187412 | JGI IMG/M metagenome (GOLD analysis project Ga0209367, IMG submission 187412) | Marine gutless worms symbiont microbial communities from Max Planck institute for Marine Microbiology, Germany - Olavius geniculatus... ...
TATAGGTACATACATGCTACTTATCATAACAAGCACTGGTGACAGGCTTTTTGGATTTATCAACATCGATGACCTTGAACGACCTTGAACCCCTCAAAAAGGGGTTTTTAGTGAATTTTTCGCAATTTTTGGATGTAGCGCACATTTTAACACTGAATTGCGACGAAATGACTGGAGATAGACCAAGACAACCTGCGTATGAAATTTTCAGCATTCAACGTAGATTTTAGCAGGCGGGCATCAAAGACTTCAAAGATTTCGGGCTGCGCAAGTCTATATCATTTACAAGGTGGCGCCACAGTACTGGCGTTGGTGGCATGGCGTAGTTGGTAATGCGTTTCGACTGAAACGAAGTTACTCTACGCCGGGCCCGGTTAGTACTGCGATGGGTGACTACTGAACCGGAACTGTTATAGGCTTTCGCGCGTCTCGTGAGCATTAGCTTAAATTTCTTGTTCTCAATTTTCAAACAACGGCAGAGTAGAAACTGACCGATCGCAAAAATTGCGTCAATCCAGCTACCAGAAGTCACTGAGCGTGGCCAGCGAGTGAGCGATCGACCGATCGATCGCCTCAAATGGCAAGCCCTAGGCGTAGGCGTGATGCTCATCTCCCTTCCTTGGGCCTTTGAGCCCGTAGGTGGATAAATCACTTGAGTCCGTGACGCATGGCCAGTGCGACGCCAGACCTACATTAACATTCCCAGCCGCAGAGCATCACCGCCCTTTGACCACCGGTACCAAATTACACTGCTTGGCAAACAGCGACAGATGTGTGTGAATATTTTACACTAAGTTGTTACCTGACAGTGCCCCGACTCGGAGTTGATCCGGAGACCTTTCGGTCACCAGTCTGGCCCGTTACCGTTACATCACCAAGCCACACAAATGAATTTGGAAGCGACTAAAAACGCGAGACCGGGTAGCAGGGGCGGACATCGCGAGACTTGTTTGAATGTGCTGCGAGCATATGCTCATTAGCAACTGGACGGACGGATGGCCGCATACATGTGGGCACTATAGTCTGTGTTGTATCTGACTAGGACGGCAACCGCTCATCCTGGGTACATTGACATCATACCGGAATCGGAGGTGACAGACGATGACACGGACAGGCCGGCGGAGACTGGTGCTCTGGGACTTGTGGTCGTTGAAGAGTCTCCTTCCAACCCCACACCGATGCTCTTCGGTCTCGACTCCGCTAGGTCAGTGATACAGTGATGAATGACTTGCCCATCTCACTTTGATACTGTTGCTGCACACTTTATGAAATGCAGAAGTCGTAGTTTGGCCGTTTACAACAACAATGGATTCGTACTGAGTAGCGTTTGCGTCGGCTGAGAAGATCATTGAGACCAACAAATCATTGAAAATCTGTTACTCATCAATTTAACATTAATCGTATCCATTTTGAGATCGTACGTCGACGAGCTGAAATGACGGATTAACAGCGAGTGAGCTGCTCTGGGTCGCGCGTTACTAAACGTGCTGTTGGCGATTGGCATCAGCGTCTAGTCTACGTGATTGCTTGTTCGTGCTAGAAACGGTAGGCCTACATTTTGAGCACGTGCTGCAGGCCTAATAATAATGATCTGATGTGATACGTGCGACTTTTTAAAGAGACAATTATTGCCAATCATGTTTGTTGCTGTTCAGTTAATTGTTCTGGGCCGACACATGCATTACTCAGTATAAACTCATTGTTGTAAACGGTCGAACAAAAACGTTTGTATTTCACAAGGTGTTGTAGCAACAATATTAATTATGAACAGTGAACATAAATAAATATGTACCGTAAATAAATAAAACTAGTGGTGCCTACACAATTTGCTTTTACATGACGTCTGGGATATCTTGCTGAATAAATAAGTCAACGAACCTAGCGGGCGAACAACCCGAAAACTTGGTCGATAGCCTCTCTATCAGCGGCCGAAGCGTAAAAGTCTTTCTACACTTCAAAACGTGCATTTGCCATCAGATAGTAATGAAAACCAGTAACACGATTTTTTAAAAAGCAACTACTATAGTTATAACTCTCAAAAAACAATCGAAAACAAACAATATTTTTATATTCTATAGCACTTCTATAGCATTGTGTCTCCAAAGACCTTTATATTTTGTCTTTGACCATTATATAATCTTCTCCGAAATTTAATATTCACCGATTTTTAATTTTTTCACCAGCACACACGCACTCTATGAACAATATATTAGCAATATTGGTTGATTATTAGCGAAAATATGGACAATGACAAAGTGGGATTTTTTTGAGACACGCTGTAGGCTTACTGCAAAAACTTTTGTTCACCGTGATTGAAGACAATATTAGTCATCTAATAAACTAAGTTTTAAACTCAAATTTACTCTTAAGTTGGTCGATAAGTACATCGTAGGCCTACTTTGTTTTGATTGGGCGTACCAGGTGCGCGTTGGTTCGTCTGACCCGTGCTGTTAGTGGAGCTGGAGGTCTGGGTGAATTACCGGCAGGCTGTGGTGTTCTACTGTACGGTCCACCAGGCTGTGGGAAGCGCTTTCTGGCGCGTTGGTTCGCCGCTGAATGCCGCTCTTACCTTGTCTCTATCAACTGCAAACGAGCCGCCGATCGTCTACCGGAACATCTCGGCACCGCTCTTGAGAAGGCAGGTGCTGTGTTTGAATTGGAAATAATTAGCTGGGAGCTGAATTTTGGGCTGTCGGAGTTTTACCGCAGTTGTGATGTAAATCGTATGTAGGCCTATAGGTTCTACAGTAGGCCCTGTATAGCTGACTTTCTGGCGCAGTATAGAATTTGACAACGTGTTGGTGGCGGGGGGAGGGTAGTGTTTAAAACAGTTGGGGGTTTTAACCCCTCCGAATTCCCGGCAATTCAAACATTGAGCACGTGTGATTTGGCTTAGTTTGATTATGTCTTGTTTTGGTGTTCGCATACTATTATCTGTAACAATCATTAAACAATTTTTTAAACGTTTGCACACGTTTTTAAATGTCTGCAAGTGTTAATAAAACGTTACTAATTACTACCCTTTTTCTTGTTTTGATATTGCATGCAGCTCTGTCATTTTTGCTTCAGTTTTGAAGTGTCAGCGAGTACATGGGTTAAACATATTAATAAGTTTAACCATGGAAACAAATCGCGAAATGTGACAATACGTCCGTAAGTCCATTCTTAGTGTACATTCCGCAAACAGCATTATTCATTAGGTCCTGCATTTAGTTGAGCTGTATTTACATGTATGTTGTTGTACTGTCATTTGCGGTGAATAAATTAATTGATCGGTTGATCGGCTGTTTGACAGGTTCGACAGAGAGCACCGTGTGTGTTCTACCTGGCTAACGTGGACGCGGTGCAGGACGACGACGAAGCTCTGGCTATAATCATTGGAGCCTTGCAGGATCCTGTCGGCTGCGTCAGTAGGCTGATGCTGATTGCTGCGACCTGCTTCCCTGACCAAGTCCACGCGTCACTGACCACATCCGGACGATTCTCTGAACAGGTGCGCGCAAACAGTACTAACAGCGTTGCATTTAGACTTCCGGGTACTGGAGGAATAAAACGGAAATGTTTAGTGGTAAAGCAGTTTCGGCGTTCAAGGGAATGGGGGTTGGGAAGCAGCGAATGTGGGCAAAATTTTGCACATTTTTACTCTTGCACAGTTGCGTCTGGGTCACTGCTGGGTCACTGCCAGATATTGAATTCGTACGTTCGTTTAATCGCGCAATAAAGTGCATTATGCTTTGTTACACTGGCACGATACACTTTAGACGGTGATGATCATGTAACATATGTACAACAAGAAAGCCCAGCTATTGCTAGAGAAGGCGCGCTACAGCCTAAGTTCCTGTTGCAGTACTGACCTTCAAGGTCATCCATGGTCGATAATTTTTATTTAATCCGAAAGGGCGTATGCCATTCTGTATTAGTGAATTATAGTAACCTTGAACATATCTCTCACCGTTTCCAAGGCATGGCCAGTTTTCGATTTAAAATGCATGTTTTTCTTATTCTTTTCATTCAACCCCGAATTTGAGCATGTTTTCCTTGCATTAGATCACTAAAATTTTGCATGTGCTTAGGTTTAAGGCAAAGAACTAATTATTTTTGTGAAAACTTTTTCCTGCGACCTACCGTTTAGCCACAATACATCCGTAACAGACGACATACAGACAGACGGACAGACGACACATCGTGTCATAGACGCTTACAGCATAGCTGTAGCGCGTGAATAATATCATCTGCCCGGTTAACTGCAGATCTACGTGGCGCCACCTGACAAGTCGACGCGTCAACAGATCGTCAACATGCAGCTCGGAGCGCTGAACGTAACGTCCCAGCATTCTGCAGACTTCATCTTCGGCCGGGCGATGGAGGTCGTCAACGCCACCCCGGCGATCCTACTCGACCTGTGTGAACAACTAAACGTCCTGCTCGCAGACCGTCAGTGCTATCACTGTCTCGAAATAGTCAAAAGTATTTAAATAAATATTATTACCAAAATAGTTTGGAACCAACTATCTAAAAACTTTACATTTTTCAGTTTTTAAATAATATTTGCCAATTATTTGACTGCTTCTAGCAGGCTTACGCCAAGTTTCACTGTGGTCAGTGGTCAACTGGTCATTTCACGTCCGTTTAAATGCTGGCAGGTTTGATAAGCGGTTGCTGAACTTGAATGAATTTCGCTAAATTTATCATTGTCTACTCAGTGAAATGCTGATGATGTTGACACTGATAATGATGTGACCATTTGGTGTCATTACAAATTGAGGAATGATTACTTTTTTCGTTAGAAAGATTTAAAATTTAAATACTATTTAAATTTAAATAGTCAACATCGAGTGATGTTGACTATTAAAATAATTTTTAAAAATTTGGATTATTGGCATTAGTTGGTGGCTTGGTGTAGCGGTGACGCGTTTCATCAGGTCAACGAAGTTACTCTACGCCAAGCCGGGTTAATACTGCGATGGGTGACTGCCTGCTGGCAGTTGAACCATCTCGGTATGTAACTAGCTACCTAGGTCAACTCAGTCTTCCATCCCTCCGGGGTAAGTAAATCGAGTACCAGCCTATCTGGCTAAGGTTAAGATGGGGCGCGTTCGCCTGTGCCGGGTAGCAGGTAACACTCTGTGTGTGATCCCATACAGCAGGTGACGCTCCGTAGCTCTGAGATGGGCTTCCCATTAGGAGCTATATCACCACCTTTAACCTTTTTGACCTTTAAGGTTAAAACTTCAACGTTGTGTAGAGCTCTTTATTAGAAACAGAGCTACAGAGCGTCACCTGCCGTATGGCAGCACACATGTTACCTGCTACCCGACTCAGGTGAACGTGAAGGTTAACCCCAGTCAGACGGGTCGATACCCGATTTATCTACCTCGGAGGGATGAAAGGCTGAGTTGACCTCGGTGTTGGTTATACGTAGGTGCGTGGTTTACCTGTCCGCAGACAGTCACTCATTCGAGTAGTAACGCGACCGGGACCAACTTGACGACCAACTTGATCCTAAGTTTGAGCTCATCCGTGAGTCCAGTCGTAGATCATGTTGTAGATCTTGCCGTGGGTTTTGTCTATGGCCGGCTTAATTTTTTAGGGGGCTCGATGCCATGCGACAACGGGGGGCGTTCCGCGAGTGCACCCCTGCTAGTTTTGTACGGCATCTTAAAAGCATCCTTTTGACTTTCCACAACGTTTGGGTCTGTGCTTGTTCTCTAGTGACCCACAGTTTCCAATCATTTTGTCTTTTTTCCGGTATGACAAAGCTGACAAAATAGGTTTATCTTTGTACTATGAGGCTATAGCTTGTGGCATATAAAACTTCTAATGCCTTGTTGGGGTCGCCAAATTTAAAACGCGTGTCACACTGAGGCCTACAGGCGCGAGGACCCATGTCGTGGCATGCTTGGCATATAAAGTAATCCGGCACTGGTTTTGTCGTGGGTTCACGTTTAACCGTGGGTCCTGTCGTAGATCCAGCTGTGTGTGGGTTGAACCTTAGGTTCTGCCATGGGTCGTGTTGTAGGTCCAGCGGGTCCAGCGGGTCCAGCGGGTGGTCTGGCGGTGGGCGTGCGACAAGGACGAGTGGATGACGTTGTCGCTGCAGCACGTCAGAAGGTTAAAGCTCGCAAGGACTCGGTAGAAGCGTGCGCCGCCAAGTGGATCGAAAGCCGATCTGGACGAGAGGGTGCGTAGTAATTATACGTGCACTTTGAAACTCTTTCACGATAAGCTGTCATCGTCATTGTCGTCAACGTCTGCTCGCCATTTCAAATCCATCTAGAACAGTTTTGTCCTAAACTGTTGTCCTGCTACTGCATATCGTATAGGTTGGTTCGTGGTGGAGGTGGTTGATAATGAGCGACTGAAGGATGTTGGGATATGCCTGCTGGCGGTCGACGTCAAAACGCTGAGGTTCATGGAACTGAACGCGTCCAGCGTCGAGCTGGTCTCGTGGCCGATCTGCTGCGTCCGCCGTTTCGGATACGCACTGCTTCAATTCACCATCGAAACCGGCAGGTCAGTCAGTGGCCTACACACGGGGTGGGCCAAAATAACTGGCGACCTTCTAAAGTTGATTCATATCAATTACGAGATTGTGATAAGAATGAAACAGCGTTGATTTATATATGCCAAATTTGGTGCCGATCTGATCAGTACTCTCAAAGTTACAAGACGTAAAACAATGGTCCCATTTTTTGGCCCTGCACCCTGTAGGCCATATACCGCAACCTGCTGGTTCTACACCGTGAGATCCACCGACTAGACTTTGAAGTGGATCGAGGAGATCGATTTTCAGCAGAGTTGAGTTGATTCGCTTAAATACCGATCTCAGTGTGTATAGGCCTTCTACAAGACAGTACTACGGACCAGTCTGAGAAACGTACCGTGTCCATCTGTGGTCCAAATATATGGAACAAGATTTCTTTCAACGTCAAGACCTATTTTTAAAAAAATTGGGGGGGGGCAAAATTGAACTTTTAAGCAGCCATAATCTGCTCCGTCGGAAATTTGCAGCTCTCTGCAACTTTTGGTCTTCAAACTTTTGTAACCTACGGCGTAGACGCCGCTGGTAACCGGCGTACAGACCACCAATTTTTTGCTGGAAAGGTCAAAGGTCAGTAAGAGGGGTTAAAGACAAGTTATTGTTGCGCATAGTCGCGTACAGCTAGGCGAACGGCCGTGCAATGTGCTCAATGCCAGCGTATTTTTTAGCCAACCGTACTTAAGTAACGGTCGAGCTATTGGCATGATTGTAGTCCGTCCGTCTGTCTGTCCGTCTGTCTGTCTGTAACGGATATATTGTGGCTAAGCTTTAGGTCGTAAGGGATAACTTTTTACACCAATAATTAGCCATGTTTGTTACAAATATCAAAATACAGCCATCTACTGCAAAAGGAGCATTCTCAAATTTGGGTTAAATGAAGAGGGGAGTAAGAAATTCAACGGAAAACTGGCCATATCTCGGAAACGGTAAGAGATAAGGCCAAGGTTGCTATTAATCACTAATAGGAAGTGCCATACGCCCTATCAGATACAATAGGAATCATTGACCTTGAATGACTTTGAAGGTCGTTACGCGCTACTGTGGCTAAATGGTGCGAGATAGGGGCTAGGTTGCTATTGATCACTAAAAGTAAGTCGCATATTGGCTTTCAAATGACATGAAAATCATCGACCTTGGTCAACCTTGAAGGTCATTGACAACCAGTATGGTCGGCTATTCTAACGACAGCTGGCCTTCTTGTTTAGTTTTGCTTATAACTGTGGCTCCGTATTTTTGTTGCATAAATTATATCATGTGGCTATTGCGCATGTATTTATGTGCGAGTACAGGTCTTGTCCGAACGGTGAGGGAACATACGTACTGAAGACATGTCGGGCCAAGGAACTGCTCGACTGTATGATGCTCGTGACGAAACGATGCAAATGAACAGCTCTTTACTCATTCATACCCCGTTTACACGATCGAGCAAACATCGAGCAGACATCGAGCAAACGTCCAGCAAACGTCCAGCAAACATCGAGCAAACATCGAGCAAATATGAAGCATGCATAAAGCATAGCAAACGTCGAGCAGACATCCAGCAAGCATCGATCAAACATCGAGCTGGCTCGTCCAGCTAACATATAGCCAGCTCGTCGAGCAAGCTTGATCGTGTAAACGGAGTATCACGCTCATTGATACACGCAGCCATTCTAACGGCGACAGTTCGTCACTAGTCCGAAAGGGCACCCCGGACAAGCCCAGCTATAGGTTAAGGTTATAGTGTTAGGGTTGAGAACAGGGGTAAATAATGCACTTCTGGCTATGACGACCCTTGGATATGGCAGCCCTGGCCATGGTAGACTGGGGCCTGAGCATTATGACTAGTGCCCCTTATACAATAGTGAAGTCACCTTACTTTGAGTAACCTTACGAAACTTTAACGTGACGTGCCGCGAGGCATGCTGCAGGCATGACAACTTGTGTACAACTTTTTGGGCCCGCAGCCCTAAAATTTTGGACGGCAAAAAACCCTCCAAAATCGGCACGATTTTGAACAACTTTAGATCTCCAAAACGAATCGAGATATCGACATGCAGACAACGGCGTTTGCCTGGCCTATCAACTGCGATTTTTCCACGCTCCAAGATAAAAAAGCCTAAATAAAAATTTGGTGAACTCTAATCCACTAACCACAAAGTTTCCGCGGTTAATGTTTACACACCAAAGAATAAATTGCATTCGAAACTCGAAAGGTGGCGTGGCTATGGGCCTAGGAGGCTAGGCCTACGAGCGAATTTTCAACTCCGACAATAATAATTGTCTCGCTAGTCGGACTTACGACGCCGAGAAGCCCCATGCTAAGCTCTGCCTGAAATTTCAGCTAGTTTCGTGTTTTAGATTAAACTGACAGCTATATAATTGACTCTCAATTTTCCACTGCAAATAGTTGATCATATTATGTTGTATCGTATTCGCACGTTCATGACACTGTGGCAGCGCATGATTGATCGCTTGAATATTATACGACTCGTTGATTTTATTTGGTTGTCATAACCCTAGGCCTACTGTCTTAAAATGCCTTATGTATAGTCGGTAGTCAAGATTGCTTGAGATTTAAAAATGCAAACTGTTCTCGGCTCGATCCCAACATTGCGTGTTCGCTTCTCAAAGATTGACTGCGAGATAATTAGGTCTACTCCGAAATGGCAAATGAGTATTGGTCATGCAGAAAAAAAACAGAAGTCAACTATAGCTTAGTTCCGGCAAAATTACGGCGACGCTTAATTTTTTTGAGCACATGCTTGCTTGACCATGCCGATCCACCAAACCTAGGCCTACAGAAATTATTTTCACCAACAACAGCGGTCGGGTAAAGTTGATTTTTTGCCACAAAACAAAACCTTTTCAAAATGCCGGACAGCTTAACCGTAGTGAAGAAAAAAGGAGTGATCACGATGACGCAGCCTATCTTGTAAATGCACTGATCAAGCTATACCTATTACCTAGGCCTATTAAGGTCCCCTATGTAAAAGCCTATCATAATTTTTGTGTACGCCAACGCACGTATAGGTCCTATACACACTGCGTTACAAAATAAACATCCCCAACATTTTTGACTGTAACTTTAAAACCAATTATCAAATTTTTATAGTTTTTGGTACGAATATTCCTGACGCAACTTGCCGTTGAATGACTGTTTAGTTTTCTACCTCACCCAATGTATGTTTCAGCACTACCTAGGAAAATCAGATCAAGCGAAATATGTGTTGAAATAAACAGAAAACCTGAAAAAACATCCCCGACATTATCGATCGTAACTTGAAGAAAGATTAGCAGATTTTAATAATTTTTGGCAAAACAATGTCTAACACCACTGCCTATTAAATAAGTGTTTTAGTTTTTACTTCACCCAACGTCTGCTTTTGCACTACCTGGGGAAATCAGACCAAGCATAATACGATAAATTTCATCTATTTTAATCTGTGGACCCCGACAGCCGGTCTATTCCTACAAGGTTTGACTGTCGTGCAGCAGTGTGTCTACCAGATAAAGTTTAGAAATGTTCGTAAAGTCAAAAAGCGACTGCAGAGTAGAGCCTGGATTGGTCTGGAGCAGAATATTATCGATACTGCTGTCAATGAATGGATAAAGCGTCTCCTTGCCTGTGTTCGCATAGTGGGACAAAACTTCAAGCAATTTTACTGCAGGCAGTTGAAAAATGAACAATTGGATGAATTGTCAGCCACAGTGTCAGAAATGTGAACAAAATGTGTTTTTACGCGTTATGTTAATTAAGCATCATATCGCATCGGATAAAGTGATATTTTGCTGGTTGTGATTTTCCCAGGTAGTGCAGAAACAAAAGTTAGGTGAGGTGGGAAACTGAATAGCTATTTGATGGCAAGTTGTGTCAGGAATATTCGTACCAAAAATTATCAAAATCTGATAATTGTTTTTCAACTTACCGTCGAAAATGTCGGGGATGTTTTTTGAGACACAGTGTACATGCAAGTTCTATGTGAGTATAGCTACGTGCACGACGTTGTCAGCAGATGCGAATGCTTACGATGAAAATTGCAACGTCATGCCATGATCGAGTACGTGATGTGCATGAATGTTCTAAATAAAATAGGCCTACGAGTACGAGTCATAAGCGTATACGTGTTCCGTAGGCTGTTTGTAGGGTAGGCATATGGCCTATATCGAGCACATCTGCATGGGAAATGCCGAATTTTGCTCGTCGTGCAAGAAGTTGACTGACCGAACCGACTATAGGCCTACATATTAAGGTGTTTGTTATTGTTACCAGTGATGACGTTGTTTAAATCGAACAAACTGCATTGCATGTACCGGCACTGAAACTCTCGAGACGTTACATCACATTTATAGACTGAGAAACGTGCACACTCCAAAGATAGTCTATAAGATATAGGCTATAAGACTATAGCTATAGGTCTACCACGCGATCGCTTATTTTTTACAGCGCATTACGCCTGTCATCAGTCCGCCCGCAACGTCTGCACAGCAAAATGCCAGCCATTGCCATTTGTTAAGTACTTACTCCGATTCCCATTAGACTTCGATTATTCGGTAGTCGGCAAGCACTCGAATCGATTAGCAATCGCCGCAGTTGGCACAACCCTAGCACTGTCCGGTTGCTAGTGACGTCATCGGTTGGTAGGCGTGGTCGTTGTTTACACTTCCTTGAAGTTCCTTCTAAAAACACGTTGTAATTTGTAACGGATATCTTTTGTGACTAGACTGACTTTGGCAAAACATGTGTCGTCGCGTGCAATGCAAGCGCTGCGGCAAAGCTACGTGGATAGGTATGTGTCGTGAAAAAACTGTCATCTGTACGCAAAACTGTATTGTCTGTCAATAACATTACCACAGCTAGAACTACCCACATAACCTCTTGTAATGTATGGTGTTGCTTAGCCTAGTTATAAGCTGCATTCATAGTACAAGTTGGAACGTTGTTTTTGTCAGTAATGTAGGATTCAACTAAATGCCAAGTTCGCCATCTTTTTTGAACACATGATCGAGTTTAACGCTCAATTGCGAGGAACTGAAAACCGAAGTATGGAACATGATGTGTACATGGTGAGACAGGCATGGAGAAAGCTGCATTCGTATACTCCATCTGCATCTATATCTACGTTAATCTCAAGCAGTTGGATGGTCCTCTCCATCTCAAATAAATATCACGTGTTCTGGGGAACAGTCATTATGAAACTCATCACATTTTAACGTGGTTAGGTTGAAATTTTGTACTGGTGGAAAGTGTTTTTTTGCAATTTTATACTGTAAGCACAGTGTCACCCTTATAGACTAAAACTGAGCAATCATTCTATATAAATTACATTTGTAGCTAACACTGGTAAAATACTACAGATGTGAAGGTGCATCATTGTCATGCAAAGTTGTCATTATTGTTTATTTGTATGCTTTTTGGCAGGCTGTGGTCGACATGTTGAGCAAGTGCTGAAAGATATACCAATGGATCAGAGATGTCACTGCAAAGAACCATTGAAATGATACTGAGTTCACTAATGTGATATCACGAATCACATCCACCAGCTTTAATTGTTATTTTTTGTTTCATCGCCATTGTATACATTGTTCACTATCATATTTCCTTTACATGACAGGAAACTTTTAATTATGTCTTGATTACTGCTTGTGCTTTTGTAATAAGTCTCTGTTGTTTATGGAGTTCTCATTTCATGAAATTGCCTTTCTGTGTTTTGTTGGGAGTTGTGATGTGATGTACTTTGAACAAGTTTAAGACAATTTAATTATGTGTAACTTGAATTTTAAATTCTGAAATCTGACCAGGTGTATAGTGAGGGATGATGATGCCCTTACTTTTTACGCGTGAAAGCAGCTATGCTTTCAGCGCGTCTTAGCCATCGCAATTCTGTCTGTCCGTCTGTCTGTCCGTCCGTCCGTCTGTCACACAGGTAGATCAGGCAAAAACGGTTCAAGCTAGGATCTCCAAATCTTCACCATCGGCTGCCTGGAAGACTCTAGTTTCAGGAACCGTAAAGCTTTTTCATAAATTCGAAGGGGGTCACCCTGAATGAGGTCGCTAGATGAGAGGGGGTGGTCAAAATTTGCGATTTTTGGCCTATAACTCGTTGTATCTCAGTAACGGTGCGAGATAAGGCCTAGGTTACTATTAATCACTAATAGGAAATCGTATACTGGCTGTCGATTGGCGCTGAATTCAGTGACCTTGGATGACCTTGAACGCCAAAATAGGGGGTTTTACAGATTTTTTTCGCGATATCGGGCTGCGCAAGTCTATATCATTCACAAGGAGGCGCCATCGTCGCCAACGCCACACGCGCCTATGGCCGATGTGTATTATGGTCCCGATGGGCCGAGTCCAAGTGATATGCGATTTTCGAAACTATAACTACTGAACTGGAAATGCTATAGGCTTTCGTGCGTCTCATGAGCTTTGCTCAAATTTCTTGTCTAGAGAAGATACACTATTTTGCTGAAATTAAAATCCATGTAAAAAGCCAGCTAAGATTGCACAATTATTTTTTAAACATTTTAGCTTATAGGGCCTATACAAATTTGCTTTCTGTTTATGATTGTTTGTAATTTTATTTAAGTAAGTAAGTAAGTAAATGATTTTAAAGCGCCAAAGTCTCAGAAAGAATCAAAGCATTGCTACAAAAAATACAAGTTTACAACAAATTTTAGTGGATTGCAATAATGCTGTCATACTGTTGTGCATATTCAGTTTTAAGACAAATCACAAAATGTGCAAACTTCTGCAGGATTCAGCTTTTTGATCCTGATTTTCAAGTGTCCTCAGTTCTTTTATTATTATTTGGTTATTGTGACATGTTGGGATAGTTTTCATAAGTTTATTAGTTCAAAACCTGTTCATTTCTAACAGAACTTGCCAACAGGTTTGTCCATAAAACTCAATATTGCAATGTGTGGCGTGGCGTAGCTGGTAATGCGTTTCGGCTGAAACGAAGTTACTCTACGCCGGGCCCGGTTAGTACTGCGATGGGTGACTGCCTGTGGGCAGGTAAACAATCTCGGTGCGAAGCCTACCAAATAGGTCAACTCAGCCTTCTACCCTTCGTGGGATGGTAAAATGAGTAGTAACTCATTTATATGGGTTACGGAAGGTGGGGACCTTGGTACAGCTGACTGGGGTTGCCTAGCCAGCCGCTGCGCCAGCCTGTGTCTGCAGGCTGTACATGGTGGCCGTGCAGCAGGCGGCTCTGGTTAGTGACTAAAGCGCATTAGAGGCGTGCGCATGCTCGCAACTATGCACTATACAAATTGACGACCTTTTTTACCTTTTACGTTAGTTTTAAGCTAATCTCAGGCCTGTCTTCTGTGTGTTGCATTTGGCTTTAATTCTTTGGTGTTTATGTGTATTGTGTCATTGCAAGTTTCACACGATAAGTGAACCTGTGAAATTAAGCAAGCACAGATAGATATTAGTATTACAGTATTGCTACCAGTATTGTGTACTGTACAATAATGCGAAAATCAATGGGTCCTGAATTATTATCTTTGTGTACAAAAGTGCAAAGTTTTATTGTGTCTAGATTGAAGAAGTGTGTCATTTTGTTAGTTTGTTAATGTTAACATTAATGATGTGGTTTTTTGTAGTTCGTGCATTTGCCCTGTACTGCTGTACTAATGTACATGCTTCTGCCTTTTATGCTATAGCTATAAAAGGTGTGTTTTTGTGCACAACTGTGCAGTGTTGGTTAACTAGACTTTGCCCACATGAAATATGTGGGTGCTAATTATGCAGTTAATGCATTAACCATGGCCAAGGCTTTACTGTTTCTGTTTATACCCGAAAGGCAGATAGCAATAAAAATGAGCTGAAGCTTTCTAAGGTTTTTATGCACAACTATTGGTAACTTCGGTAGCTTGACCTTTGTAGTTTGCTGCACATGTGGCTGTTTTACATTTATTATGTAATGATTATTAGTCTGCCTGGAAGCGATAGCTTTCGGAGCGAGCTTTTGTTTTACTGCAAATGTTTTATTTGTTTTTATTTCAACGTGAGATCTCCGAGATGCATCGGTCGATTGGCGCAAAATTTTGCACTATGATCAGTACTAGGCCGAATTTTATAATGCCGGTCCAAAATTTTTGGGGACCATGCCCCAAAAAATTTTAGCGGCGAAAAACATGCAAAACATCGGACAACTTCAAAGTTCGACAGCCAATATCTCCAGAACGGATGAAGATATTCAAAATCGGACAAGTACGTGATCGACCGCAGTCCCTCCCGTGTTAGGTGAAACAAGTCAGGTAAACTTTATTCCAGTAACCTTGGAGATCTGAAAGTCAAATTGTGCCCACCTAAAGCGCCTTTTTGGGAAGACCATATTTTGGCCTCCAACGGGTGCTGCCCACTCAAATTTTTACACACGGTAGAGAATGACAAAGTCTTACTATCGCACCTTCCACCAGAGATGGGGGTTCCCTTACAATTTTTTAAAGGGGTGTCAAAAATGGGCTTGAAATTTAGCATGTTCACGCCTATGACTTTGGCTTTAGTGGGAGTAGCTTTACGATGCTTTGCCACTTGACGTGCCTGTAGGTTGTGGTGATAGTGCAGGAACAACTTTTGGAGGCACCGCCCCCTTAAAATTTTGCAGAGCAAAAAACTTCAAAAATTCAGTGCGATGTAGGAAAACTTTCGACTTCGACCACGAATATCTCTGAAATGTATAGAGATATCGACAACCGGTAAACGGCGTTATTTCAGGCGATTCATCCCCGTTGAAAAAAATTTTTGATGAACTTTGATCCACTAACAACAAAGTTATAGGCACGGATGTTGACCACCTTAAGTCGACATTGGGCATTCTGAGTATGCTAATGCATTTGAGTTCAAACCACGTGACTGCTAGAGCGGGAATTTCACCTGATCCCTCTGAAATTTCCCCCAATCGAACTTACAGCGCTGGGTGGACTCACTTTGGGCAGTTCCCCAAATTTCTAGTTACTACAAATCAATGCCAATTTATTTGACATTGTCATTTGACAAATGCCCTCTGGCATTTGTTGGAGACCCAATAGGACTATTTATTAGAACTTTTACAGTAGGCATAGCTGTGATATGCTTTTGTTAAGGATTTTATTTAAACTTTTTTTACTTGTAATAATAATATTTTACATTAACATTGTAATAACAATTATTTAACTTTGAATATTTGTGTTTTTTGTAGATCAAATTTCTAATATGAAGAGTGCAATTACAAGCATTGTTTTTGCAGTTTTGTAGAATAATTCAAGTAAATAGTTTGTCAGGAACGTAATTAAAATACAAGTATAAATATGGGTTATGTTTTTCATTGTGCATTAGAATGATTGTATAAATTACTGTTTAGTACACTTCATTTTTAGCCAACCGTACTTAAGTAACGTCCAAGCTGTTGTCATGTTGTTGTTCGTCGTCTGTCCGTTCGTCTGTTTCTGTAACGGATGTATTGTGGCTAACGGGTAGCATAGGGGGAAACTTTTTGCACAAATAATTAGCTGTGTGTCTTAAATTTGGCCATGCAACATTTCAGCCATCTACTCCAAGGGGGACATTTTCAAATTGGGGGTTAAATGAAGGGGGAGGAAAAATGTGCATTTTTCCAGTGGAAAAGCGGTCATATCTCGGAAACTGTAAGAGTTTAGGTTAGTAGTAAAAGTGCATACGCCCTGTCAGATTAGATGGAAATTATTGACCTTGGATGACCTTGGAGGCCGTTACGCGCTATTGTGGCTAAACTGTGTGAGATAGGGTCTAGGTTGTTATTGATCGTTGATAGAAAGTCACATATTGGCTTTCAAATGACATGAAAAGCATAGACATTGGTTGACCTTGAAGGTCACTGACAACCAATACAGTCGGTTATCCTAGCGACAGTTGGGCTTTTTGTTATGATTTTTACGATGAACTTTAAGCTTATAATTATGCTGAGTTTTATACAATTCAGTACATTCATTGATTTTTCCTGAAACAAGTCAAATAATTACGACGATAAATAGTTGCATCATTTATCAGATCCCAGAACTCAACGTCAACGTCAGCTGATACAAATTTCATGATATTTCTAAGGTTTTAAATTAAGTTTTTTTTATTGCATATTAGCTGTTATAATTTACAACAGTCTATTTATTTATTTAGTTCGTTAACCAAAAATAAAAGTACAAAAATAGTACAATCTGACATGAGCACAGAACAAGAAAGTACTGGCCAAGTGATCAACCGTACAGGATTAAAACCGCTTACGTGAGGGCGAAGCCAATATGCAATATAAATTAACATCATATATAATATAAAAACAAAAACAAATGTGAAATTTTAATATGATGTAGTCTCAAACTACCAAACAAATATTGCAACATATCGAAAATTTCGACTTTCGATTCGACGATTAAACGCTGAATCGATGTTGACCCATCACTAACGTTGTGATTCTATTTTTAGCCACCCAATTAGTGGATAAACAAAACAAAAGCAACAACGCACTTGTTTTGAAACGACAATGCGGAAGTGATATATTTTCGTCGTAATATGCAAGAGTCTGGCGTTGACTTGCGTTGCGGTAACGTAATTCACGAGGCAGACATGACTGACAAATCGAATGCGCGGCCAGAGAAAGTCTACGTTGTACGGACCTCCCCTTTGTCCAGGTGGGCGTTGGCTTGCACATCTTGGGTTTACGGACGCAGGCTTACGGACGCTTTTGTGCTCGTATTTTGGGCACAAAGTTTAGTATTATTAGAAAGTTTATTTTATTTAAACCACACACTTAAAGCTGCACCAATTAATTAGTAACGTAGGAGGGTGGTCACAGAGGGATACACGCCCATGAATGTTGGCCATTCATTATTGTAATCACAATACTAACAACATGCAGATAACGTGATAATGTCAATAATTCGGTGTTGCATAATTTATTTATTAGATTGTCAGCTTGTCATAGAGATGTGGTAAATTTATCAATGCTGTGTACATTGTCCGCTATATTTCTCCAAAATGTATGTACATGTATGATGTATGGTGTGGTGAAATATTGTGGTTTGTATGCAGCAGCGGAGTTGGCATGTCGGGTGTTGCATCTCAACCTACAAGCCGGCGTATCCAGTTACGTGCCAATACCAAGATGGAACTTATGAAGCAGCAAGTTGAGCAGGAAAAACTACGAAGATGTGCCAAGCCTTTTCCTGCCAGCATGCCTTTCACAAGGCAGTCTGCTGCTGCTGAATCGTTTCCAGAATGTCATATGAAAGTTTGTATTTCATGTGTACACTTCTTATGCATGACACTGTGCAATGCATTAGCCATGCTATTTGTTTTGTCAGCTGTTTAATAATGTCGTAATGGCTCATGTTTTTGCATGAGGATTGTTTTTTATTCCTTTATGTTGCCGCTGAGTTTGTTGTTCAGTTATTAAATTGCGTTGCTTTATTGGTCACAATTGATTAAGTGGAGCTTAAGTTTTGTTATATAACATTGTAAACATTGTACGGACAGAGAGCAGGGCAAAAAGAGGAATTTGGGATTATGTTATGTGCAAATGGCTTTTTACATTGCTGTTACGTAAGCCGACTGTTGTCGGTATAGTTTGATTTGTGTTGGCCAAGTCCTCATCGTATTATGCTCAATGTCCTGTCCTTTTCAATGTTCAAATCTAGTGCCTGGAATACTTTGTCTCATTATCTTAGAGATCTGTTTCTATCTCTTCTGTTGATAGTTTTGACACTTTTTAATGTTACTTGAAATTTTTTTATTGCTTGACGGTGCCTGTTTACTTTTGTAAATTTTTATGTTTTGGTGGTATAGCACATTAGAAACTCTTTTTGTTTTTGCATGACATGAATTTATTGAATATTGTACAATATAGCATTGTGTTGGTAACTTCGTATAGACTGAAACTGGTGAAGATAATGATGAGATCAGTGTTCTCGGTAGAACGGCTCCAGTCAACTACATTCTCATGTCACCAGCTCTACAGCAAAGCTCAACGGTATCGGCTCACTCGGCGCCCAATGAGCTGCTGAACGGCCGACAGAAGATGTCTAGTCCATTGTCACAGGCCAGCACTACCACCAGCATATCAGAGGCATGTACTAACATGCAGTGTATTTCAGCCTTTTGCAGTGGTTTTGTCATCTTTATAGTAGCCACTAACTACACTGTGCTCAGAAAAAAACACCCAATCACGTTTACTTTTATATCTCCACAGAAAATGTTCAGATTCCCACAAAATTTTCAGCGAATGTTTAGGAATAAACAGGTACTCCATTGGTATAAAAGTTAGATATTCTTTGCTACTGGTGATGTCATGCTGACGTCATATTTCTGCATTTGTAAATTATGTGTTTTACCTTTGAAGACAGACATTTGATAAAATGTAGGTTAGTCAGCAAGGGTTACGGAGCTGCAAGTTTGTGCAAGATGTTTCTGGACAATAGATAGACAATTGAATATTAATGGAATGATACTTTCAAATAAAAAAATTGACATATCCGGCAGTATTAAGCCGTTTGACTGATAGCAGGCAAGTGGTTATCCACGCAGTGCGTGTAAGGATGCCAACATCAAGAAAGTTGAAAATCTTGCACTCAGCCAAGAAAATAAACCACGAAAACAGTTCACAATGGAAAACTGCGTGACAGATTAGCATATTTTTGGGTTTAGTTAACACAGTGACCAATTGGTGTGTTTTAACATTTCATCAAATGCCTGTCTTCAATGGTAAAACCCGCAATTTACAAACACGGAAACATGATGTCAGCATAACGCCACCAGCAGCAAAGAATATCTAACTTTTCCACCGGTAGAGTACTTGTTTCCTACTAAACGTTCTTGGAAAATTTTGTGCAAATCTTAACATTTTCCATGGCGATACAAAAGAAAATGTGAGTGGGTGTTTCTTTTCTGAATGCAGTGTAGTTTATATTGTAGGTGTAGTTTTCCTATGCAGGGCTTATTTGCTGCTTGAATGGATGACTGCTTGTGGGCATTTCAGTATATAATCACATCCCTCCAGAATAGGTAAATTGAGTATGACACTCGCCTACCCAGCTAGGGTTAACGTCAAGTTGCAAGTAACTTGGTTTCATTGCAAGAATGACAGCAGTAGTTGTTGAAATGTACATATTAGTGTAGCCAGAAATTTTTTACTCTCCCCTCCTTTTTCCTTTCCTCTCCCCTTTTCTTTTTTTCTCTCCTGTTGGAAGTAGAACCTCTAAATTTTAGCCAGGGGAGGGTCTGGGGAGCATTTTGAGCTCCCCCACAGAGCTCCAGCTGAAGTCAAATTTGGTGCATCACCACTTTAAAAAATGAAATCTGGTTGCAACATTTTTAATGATTTAATTGAGATTGGGGTTTTGGGACCCCACCCTTCCCTCCATTGAAAACGCCGTTGGCACATATATTACATGTTATGAGTTCCCACCCATGTAGGCTGTTAGTGGACATGACTAGACTGTAATTGTAGATGGTAGCTACAGTGTTCAGCTGTGGAGTGGATACTGGAGAAGGCTTGACTGCTGGTGGTCTGTCTGTTTGTCTGTGTCGGTGAGTGAAGGTGGATGAGTTAATGAACTGTAAGCTAGACCTGGAGCTGGTGGATGCAGTAGCAGACAAAGATCTTGACGTTCTCACCTCCATGATACACGATGATGTACGCATATTTACTTGAAATTTATTTGGTGAAGCCATCTCTTGTTATTAGCTCTGTGCAATTGTTCGGCCTTTTCCGCTTTGTTTTTTAAATTTAATATACTGTAAAAAACAAGAAGTGGTTTGTTGTTGATTTCGGTTTTAACATAATTACTATCTTTGTTTAAAACTAACCAGCTGGCAAGGTGAACTGATGTAATAACAAATAAATAGGTGCATTCCCCTGTGTCGGGTGCCAGGTAACACTGTGTGATCTCATACGGCAAGTGATGCTGCATAGTTTGACGTTGGGTTTTCCCATAAAGAGCTACACATGACTTTTAACTTTTTAAATATTTTTGTACCAATCAGTATTATACAGATGTACACATGTACACATGTTGTCATGCTAGATTCTACTGGATGGAAGCTATGCGGATGGTGTGCTGCATCGTAAGTCGTCTAAGCCGGTGATCAAGTCGTCTGCATCTTGTCCTACAATGTTGACAAGGCACACGTCATCTGGCTATCGAGGTGGTCGTCAGAAAGAGCCACCGCCACCCATGATGACAGAAGCTGAGAGACTTGTCTGGCAGAAAGAACGCATCAAGAAGGACAACCACAACATCAGTCAGTTTTATCATTTGGTTGATCAATCAAAGCACATTATTATAATGTTGTCTTTTGCAAATTAATCATCTTCATCATCATCATCATCGTTAGTCCTGGGTTCACTGCTTGTTGACATTCAACGCCTTCTTCATCGTCTTCTGTCAGTTGCTTCGGTCCTGTGCTTTATGTCTCCACAACATCGTCTGTTTGTCCACTCTCTGTGTTGATGTCTTCTCGTACTCCTACCATCTTGTTCTATACGAATCAGAGGCAGATAATGGCAAAGACTAGGCTAAGTGTTTACATTTACCGTAGGCAATATCAAATAGATTCGTTCTTAGGTACCGGAAATGCTATAAAATTGCTCCGGATCTCAGCAGATTTAGTTATTTGACAGTGAGTTCAGACAGAAGGCACACTATGTTTGCACGTCTGTATAATTAACAAAACAGGCAAAGATGTTGCCTTGCTTTGTGCTGACATGAATGCAGCCATCTGTCTTACTAGTCTATTGTACTTGTACTGTGCCTACTATGCAGTGGTTAGCTGGCTGGCAAGCATTTGTGTGAGCTTAGCGTCATTTGTGGGAGTGCTGATTCTTATGTCCAGTAACATTGACCTTTGACCTGTGACCTGAAAAATAGAGCGACGGCTGCTTGTGCCCTGGGCAACATTTACACCAATTTTGTTTTTTCTTTACCTTTGTTTACGAGCCCTAATGTGGCAGACTGATGGATGTGCATGACTCGAGATGCAGCCTGTGAGGACTGCTGCAGAACAGCAGTGAACTGTGAAGTTGCTAAATTTTTGTCAGTTTCGCATGGTTCCTGTTAATGCTATATGCAGTTGATGTCAGAATATGGTTTTTATTACTTCATACAAGAAAATAATTTTTGCTGATTTGTGTTATTAATCAGCAAAGATGTTATGGAAATTAAGTTCATTGCAGAACACAAATGTCTCCATGTTTCTTATTAATTTTTAACATTTGGTTTGTGTTGAAACTGTTATGTTTTTATAGTCGAGAAACGAAGACGCTACAAGATAAACGATTGCATCACAGAGCTTGCCACATTACTGCCAGCAACTTATGATCTGTATGTGACTGTTTGTCTGTTATTGGCAGTTATCTCACAGTTTACAGTTTGATTTAATTTCTGTTGTAAATGTGTAATTACAGTTTAACTTAATGCAGATTGTTGGTTATGTAGCAGAAAGCAAGCCCCAGCCATGGAAGTAATAAAGTTGTGTTCAGTTTGTGGTAGATCAGTTGTCGATGAAATTTCAAGAAAATTGAAAACAACTTTCTACACGATGATTTTTTTCTGACTTTTTCCAGTGTTTTTAATGCTCTTGTAAAATTTATTATCAAATAATATACAGATTTGCTTGCTATATTTTATTAAATAATGAAATAAATATTTAAGTAGCATTTTAAATAGCTTGCAGTTAGTTAGGACGTTTTGCCATTGATAACTGTAGATACGATCTTATGCCATTCTTTCCTCGATATTTAAAGGTCCATGGACACCAAAATTAACATGTATATTATATGAATTTTCCTAAAACAGGATAATTTTCTGATAATTTTAGTAGTAATATCAGTGACCAGCATTTTGTCAACACAAAGATTTACATTTGAAATTGATGATCTACAAAAATGCAGTAGAAAATGAACCACCATGTTGACAGGCTGATGACGTCACCGGTTGAACATTTTGTCAGTATAAAATATGCATAGAAACATAATCATTATGAAATCATATTTTCCACTTATGTACTGCTGCAGTTGTCATTTGACACAATATTTTTTGGTCATGAAAAATATTTAAATTAATTGGTAAACACTGATGCGTTCAACCGGTGACGTCATTTCCAGCCACTTGCCGAGATCAGATTTTTCAGCATAATGTAAGTAATGCCATTTTCCCTTATATTCAGACATTAATTTTATACATTTATAAAGCATAAAGCATATTATATATCCAAGGTGAAATGTCTGATTAAGGTTTACATAAATTTCACAAGTGAGTTTGACCGTGGCCATGGATCTTTAATGTCTTTGTCCAATGTCTTCTGCTGGTAGGTAGGTAATTATAATTAATGGTCTATTGGCATGCATGTGTGCGTGATGGTGTGTAGTGATCTGCAGAACAAGAAGGGCAACATTCTACAGGCGTCGGTGGACTATATAAAGCGACTGAAGAGAGAACAGCGGGCGATGTCGGAGTTAGTGGCGAGACAGGACGAGCTTGAGAAGACTAACCGTCTGTTGACACTGGACATTCAGGTTAAACAACAGCACACCATCAACAATAGATGGAAATCTTGCTGTTTGAGTAACAGTTTTGTACCGATGCATTAAGTCTGGTTTTTCTCTAACGCACGCATGCGCAGCAACCAAAATGCATGCAGCAAATGCACTATACACAACCCAAGATGAGAAATTGCTTCTATCCTTGCATTTTGGCTGTTAGTACATTAGCCATCGCTGTGTTTGTTGCAGTTGTTGTGTACCTTTTTGCATTAGTTGCGTACATGCTTGCGTACTTTTTATGCATTCGTTCTTACTTGTGTCGAAAAAGTACACACGGGCCTTGCATTGCATGCATTGCATTGGAGGGAACCAGGCTTTAGTCATCATATGTTATCTGTACGAGCATTGGAGGTAGAAAATCAAGGCAGCAACGAGCCAACCAGTTCAACTCAGATTTGTCTGGAAAATAGCTGGTAAAATGTTGGCCGTGTGTATGTGGTTTAATGATGTTGGTTGGGTCACAAGATAAGATTCAACAACATACGTTGACAATATTCATTAAACAGCGGTATATACGTATGTGGGCTTGTAGGTGGCTGAAGTTGCATGGCAGCTGGTTTACTATTAAATGTGATTCCAGTCTCTTTGACTTTAGATCATCTGACATAAGCTGTTGCTGGCATAACTCAATTTATGCAATCTCTGTGTTTACAATTTGCAACAAGAAAAACTCATGAATAATTCGGTGCCGTGTTTCAGAAGATGCAGCTGATGCTACAGCAGCCGACGCCTGTGAGCGAGCCAATGCCTCAGTTCACAGACATCGACACACAACAGCCATTCTTACATGACCTGGCCGCAGCCAGTCATCAGACCTTACAACCGATGGATAACAACACCCTTGCCGGCCAGTACGACAGTCTAGCCAGCGACTTCATCAGTCAGCCGACGACCACGTTTGATTCCAATCTGACTGACTCCGAGATGGTTGCCGTCACCAGTGCCACGGATATCGGCTTGTCTGATTTTGGATTTCCCCCACTTGACGTGAACATGGCCGAGGACGGAATGGGAGCAATGCCGGATCTGCTCTGCACGCTTTCGACCGACATCGCGCGTCTGCTCTATAACTGACATCACCTTGGTGGTGTATTTTTACTGCAGGTATTCTGTTGTCGTGATATGTGTGGTGTCTCATTCAGGGCCAGATTCTCATTAGTAACTAACCATTCGGCGAATTAAACTAGCAATGAGTTGCACATTTCTGGACCTGACTTTTTGATGGTCGTATGTCGGCTATTTTTATCTGAGCAATTTCAACTAGTTAACTGTGCACTGATCAGTTGAAGTGTTTGCGAAATGATTCTGCGGTTAAACTTATCACTACTGCAAGCGATGTAGAAGTTGAGAGACAAAGTCGGCTAGAATAGGGTGGTCGGTAATGCTGTTGTAGCTGCTTTCAAAGTAGCATGACAACTGAAGAAGAAGAATTAAGACAGCATAAAACTTGTATTTTATACAGTTATTACAAAATTTCTGATACTAGTGAATGGAAGGCACTCTATTCGAGACATTAACAGTGAAAGTGCCTACTGTTTTCTACAGATTTGTATGCCAGTATGAAGAAAGCCAACTGACAGGTGCTTTGCTGGCATATGCTTGTGTCACGTTTTGCTAGTGTCTCATCTCTTCACATAACCACGTGATTAGTGCTTCCAATAACAGCTGTTTTCACAAAGCAGAATACAGTTAACTTCCTGGTTACATACAGTCAGATACTGGGGATGCTTAGAAGCACGTTTCAGGTAAACACTTCAGTCAGCATTAACTGATGATTACCTAACTGGCTAGTTAACCGAAAGAACTTAAAACCGGCTCTCAATATGTCTTTCTGTAAAGGTTAAACTTTCTGTTTTTTGTAAAGTTTAAACTTTTTGGTTCCATTATTATGTGTTTGTGTGCATTTTGCCTGAAAAGGCCATCCCCGAAATGAGCTATACTGTGTTGGGTGGGACGTTAAACCCTACTCACTCACTCAATATGTCTTTATTGCTTTAATGCTGTGTATTGTTTTACTACCAGTGTACATACATAATGTGTGACAAATGTTATGCCTACACTCCATGTGCATTTTGTATTATTTTTGCTGCATTTACATCTAACAGTTTAACTTCGATTTTAATGTATGATACGTTCTTGTGTCACTAGAAGCAAATGTGGAATACATTGTTATCTTTATATCATAGCTTGCTCGATAATTAACTGTCATTAATTGTCATAAATTGTGCTGTTATTTTTGTCTGCTATTTTTTGTAAGAACAGAGCTCAGAGCTGTGGTATTGCTGTGTGTTGCTGTTGCTACATGAACTGGTTATTTTGATCATATTTTCAAGAAAATATTTTACTTTGTGCATTATTATGAGCTTTTGCACACTACTTTTTGTAACAACGAGTTCTAAACAATGTATTTCTGTGCTATTCAGATTAGCCTACTCAGCAGTACTTAATAGAAGTGCCATTTTAGTTAAGATCAACTTAAATTAATTTTGAACTTATTTTGGTGAATTAAGTGACATTTGTTTTAAAATGCTATCTAGATCATCTCAATGCAGTATGCAGTGAATTCATGTTAGTGTCATTTTTGTGCATCACGTTTCATAGTGTGGGTCGATTGCATTTTGGTTATTGTCAGTGTATCTTATGTGACTTTTGGTTACTAGTACTAAAGACAGATCTGCGGCAGAATTTCATGTTTGCTAACACAAGGATAATCTAATGCTTTCTTATATCGTTATTGTTCATATAACAGTTATTTGACATATGCTTGAAAGCAGACAGAAAGTTAACTTAGTTTAGTATCACTTAGTTGCTGCTTTAAAAACAACAGCAGTGATAATAATACAGATAATTATGATTATTATTGTCATTCTTAGAGATAGTTTGTGTGAAATGCGACTGAACTCTGCATGGCAGAAAGCATACTAGCAGACTCTTAGGCTGCATTCACAACTTCACATAGACACAAGTACGAGTTTGGCACTGTTTGGGTACTCGTATACGAGTTCTGGCAAACACGAGTTTGCGTGTATTTTAATGGCGGCCATTCACATACATACGAGTATGGGTTACCTGTAAATTTCACTTGTACGAGTAGTTTCTGTGCAGGTCATGTTTTTATCCAACTCGTAGAAAGTAAACTACCTGCAAATAACATTTATACAGTTTATAAAGTTGTAGTGCATATTTGTCATCAGAGCTGACGTCATTGTAAAATTGTTCATTGTTAGAGGTGTGCGGTTAGTAAAAATAGTAACAATGTAGTGTAGAATATTGTTGTTTTAATGGCGAAGCATTGCCTCGATTTGATTTCACTGCAGATTTTCAATATGGCTGACATGCATCGAGTTATGTGCTTGTACAAGTGACTATGAATGCTCCACTCTTATGAGTTAAGCTTTTACAAGCTGTAAGCCGAAACCCGGACTCTTACTCGTACTCGTTTATGTGTACGCAGCCATACACTTGGTGCAAATGGAGATGCACTATGTATTAAAGTATTGATGGTTGTGACGAAGACACTTAGTGCTGTAGTCACTTGTGAGATTTTATGGTGGCACATCTGCATAAATTCTGGTTGCAAGTATTGTTTACTTCTCATGGTCGTTGTTCCAGTACTGATGTTGTAGCATGCATAACATATGTGCTCGATCATCACATTTCATGATATTTGAGGTCATCACAGTGAAGTATGGTTGTGTTAAACACTATGTTCAGGTATTCAACACGACTACTTCTTACTTCGTGTATAATAATTCAGGCTACCTGTAAGCATGTCCAGAACTCTCCAATTGCTCAACCTGTGTAAAGCAGGTATTTTACAGTTTTTTCGTACCACCTTGTATGTGCAAATATTTACAATTATCGTCGAGTGATGTTATTGTTGTTTTGTTTGTATTTTGAGTGTAAATAATTCTGCAGATGAGCTCCTCTGTTATGTGAGTGATGATCAGTATTGATGGTGCGCACAGATGAATGCTATTGCTGTTTTGTTGCTGCAGTTTATTGCTGCATGTTCATAATTATTGTATTCGTTTATGTGTTAATATCTTAGTGTATATCCCATACGTCATGCACAGTATACTAAAGTTAGTTGTAGGCAAAAACGTATGGTTCAGGACCCATGTTGCGTTACTTTTTTACTTGATGCTTAGTAAAAGTGTCCCATTTAAAAAGTGTAAGCTGCAGTAGATCCGTGAATGTAAGTGAAAAACTTTAGACCTTCACAGGCTTCTCCCTTATCGCACGATTCCTTGATCCAATTTATACCTGCTTCCTCCTTATTATTTATGTATATTGTTAGTGTAATTAATAACAAATGGCGATGGTGAGTGTCGACGCTGTAGCTGCCTAAAGGCAGATCTGTAGTTTAAGCTGATCGGCTTGGTCCCAAGGTTGCCATCTGCCTGTCTTTTATGCTACATTGATACAATGAACCGAGTGAATTTTCGCATTGGCGGCCATTTGTATTAGTATTAACTATTGTTATTATTGTGCAGAGTTTACACCTACATGGCTAATGTGACAGAGTTTAGATTTTACGATGTATTGTTGAAGATTTCTGTTGTAGATGCATCTGCCATGGAGAAGGTATTGTTGATGATTATAATTCACCGTGTGACTGTCAGTATTGAAGAGACGTGGACTTTTTTGCAACGATGTTGCAGTAATCAGGCGTTATTATTGTTCATATTATTGCTGTGGTATGTGTATTTTGTCTCATGTTTTTGCCGTCATGGGCATCTACATTGTGTAAACCATGGAGCAAATGCTCAATCAAAAGTAAGGGCGTTTTCTTGCATTTTGAGGGGTAGATCTGTATCATATTGGACCTAAGTTACATCATGTTTCTCTCTAGCTTGCTTCCACTTGCATTTTTAGGTTTTAGATGTGCCAATATTGGCGGCATTTACATGAAGTTCTAGCCGAGAAACCATTGCAGAAGCTTAGAACACTTTTCAGACCACTTTGCTAGTTTAGGAAAAATGCTCTCAGAGAAGAAATGTGAAAGGGGGAAGATAAGAAAAGGGTAATGGAGAAGATGAAGAGGAAAAAAGGGGAGGGAAAAAGAGGGGTTGGGAACTTGCTCTAAGGTCTCAGCGTGATAGATACCTATAGATTAAACGTTACTGATAGCATTGCCTTGCAGCCTGTGATATGCATGATGTGTGTTCTTCTGTCATCTGTTTGTATGTCGATTGTTTATGCCTTCAAGTGTATGCTATCAGTGGCTTCTAACCCTATACCTGGTGGGTGCAGCTTGTGCCCAGTGAAAAATAGGGGGAGTTTTGTTAAGGGTATAGATCAAAACTTTCCCCTTATTTTTCTGTTTGCATCTACACTGTTAACAAAACTCCCTCCTGTTTTTAATTCCCCTTATTTTCACTCTACATTTTAAACGAATCTCTCCTCTCTGAGAAAAAGGGAGAAGGCCAAAAGGGCGTGGGGTAAACAAAGGGGGTAAACTTGAACTCGAAAATGGTGTGCCCAAAAGTTGGGGGGAAGTTCCACCCTATTTTGACTCCAGATTTGGGGATAGAAGCCACTGTATGCTATGCAGACGTTGTTGCAGCAAGTAGATGATTTGGACTGTTGTATTGCTGCGGATGAAACTAAGCTATGCAGAGCTGACTAAACTCATGAAGTTAACCAGGTTAACTTGCTTTTTATAACAGTATACGATAATCAGCTATTTCATGGAAATTCTGTCAGTTGTTGACCACTGAACAGTTGTATTGCATATGAATGTTGCACTAACTTTCCGATTTATTAAACAAGTAAGTTGCTTTCAATGACAGTGCTTTAGTGCATACTGACCTAAAGTTTCTGTCTGCTAGTGTTACTGCATTTAGCATCATTGCAGTCATTATTAAATGACTAAATGTAAGCCGTATCTTTTGTATGGTTCTGAAGTTATTGAGTGGAACAATAGTGAGCTGTCAAGTCTATCATATGCATTCAATTGTGCTATGTGTAGAGTATATAAGATTGATTTTCATTCT
>Ga0209367_1001465_pt1 | contig 29072 bp, 15 predicted proteins | sample WorMetLIZISLAND2_FD_187412 | JGI IMG/M metagenome (GOLD analysis project Ga0209367, IMG submission 187412) | Marine gutless worms symbiont microbial communities from Max Planck institute for Marine Microbiology, Germany - Olavius geniculatus... ...
ACTGATAATCGTAGAGTATGTTAAATTTTTCTAAGTAAGCACTTAATCTATTTTGCATTAATTTTTCAAGTATTTTGCCAAATATACTTAACAGTGAAATAGGACGATGAAAAAAAATCAACGAGCGCTTAAAAAATTACGAGTAAAACAAGCTTAGATTACCGCTCGGAGCCAAACAGAACCGAGAAAAAAGCATGAGACATCACACAAACAGATATAAGAAGAAATAGTTACTATCATGTATACAATTAGTTTAACGACATTACACACAATGTAAAGTGAGTGACTATTATACGTGATTTATGTAAAAAAAACTGTTCAGTTTATATAGGCTACAGTGTAAGGGTGACATCGTGGTTGTAGATATAAAACAGTACAAATCACAATTTAATAATTCAAACTTTACCATTACACAGTCAGCAAAATTCTTCTGACATTGTGTAATGGCGCTTCACGACTAGTGTTTTTTTAAAAATTGAAACTTTTTCTTTCAAAATACCGCAAATTGTCGAAAAAAATTTTTATCATCTAATACGTTTTTTTTTAATTTTCAAATGCACCTAAATCCGTTATAGTCTTCCCCAAACCCCGCTGATGGGGGTTAGTTCGCTTCCCAGACTCCCTACAGTCAGTTGTGGTTTTTTTCCTGGATGCATTCGGCGTCTTCATCTCGGCGCCTTTGGTACCTTGTTTTCTACCACATAACCCTCTATCGCTACGTAGATTAGTTAATCTAAAAACTACCGTTGCACGACGTGAAATGCTGGATCGCAAAAATACTACAAAATTAATTAGGTTATTGTGGAGAAAAGATGGCCTGAACAGCAGCACGCCAGCCAAGGACAATGATAATAACGCAACGCCCATTATTATCTCGGACTAATGACTAAGCTATCACATTATGAGTTCGAATAGTATGATAGCCAAGTCATTAGTTAGATCTCTAAAATAATGATGAACGTTATTATAATTATCCTTGGCCACTCTAATTAAATCGGTGAAAAAAGCTAATGCCACCTTTGTAAAGTTGATCACAAATTTCACACGACTGACAAGCAGTATCGTATTCACTGTTTGTAGCAGTGACAAAAACGTCAGATTTTGTTTCAGCGTTCAAAACAAAGTTAAAGCAGTGTATAGCTTTTATGAGAACGCATCTCAGACATACGGAGCGTCAGTTGCCATAAGGAATCACATAGCGTCACCAGCCATTCGCCACAAATAACCGCGTCCTGCCTTAAGCCCATCCAGACAGGTTGTGCTACCCCAGAGGGATGGAAGGCTGAGTTGACTTGATGGGTGGTTGGTATATATACCGAAATAGTTGAGCTGTCTGCAGACAATCACTCATCCGAGTAGTATACCCCGGGTTTGGCGCAAAGCAATTCCGTTGACAACACCAACGAGTTATGCTGTGGCTACACGCACCGATTTTCTCGTCCAGTGTGTTGTCTGACATCGGCAAGCCTTCCGAGATCTAAAAGCCTTGTCGACAAAATCGGACGAAATGTGCATGCTCATCTCGGACGAGATATTTTGGCCTGTTAGCCAAAAGATGACCATCAGAACCTCGGACGAGGAAATCGGCGCGTGTAGCCACGGCTTTAACCACCAAGCCGCCGTCACCACTGGCACCTCGTTTGTCGACGTGAATTGTCTGGTGGCCGATGCCGTTACGTCACACGGTCTATACGACCGCAACACGATGGTTAGGATCGTACCTCATTTGACGAGAGCGAACATTGAACGCAGCATGTTGCTGCGTGGCGCCATAGCTCGCTCCGTTCCTTTGCGTCCGGGCTGCTTTACGACACCGTCGACGATTAGAAATGTGACCGGTGTCACATTAAAATGTCTCCCACATAAAAAATCCGCCGGGGAGAAATAATCACGAAATTGGTACGTCTCCCCCTTATTAAAATATTGCCGGCTTCATAAAAAAGTATCCCCGTTATAAGATCGCTCTACAGAAAAGTCTCCTCCGGCCGACAATTTACCGGTAAAAATTCGTCCCGCCCGGGCGGTCGCCTGGCGGGACAAATTTTTGCCGGTAAATTGTCGGCCGGGGAAGAGTTTTCTGGGGCGATCCTATAATAGGACACCGGCACGTGCCATAAAGTGGCCGACGAACTGGCGTGTTGGCGTTGTGATTAGACACGCCTGACGCCGTATAGGTCATAGCACCGTCAACATCAGCAGCCGCCGCTCTCGATTGCTTTCTTGTAGGTCTATGCCAGTCTCGGGCGCAAATTTCCACTCCGTAATAGGTCTTCATCGTGTGCAAACGGCGAATAGTCTAGCGAAAGTAACTGTAAAAAATTTTTAGAGCGAGGTGAATATTTCCACGGAGTTTTAGTCAAGTAGAATTTCGTTTCCCATACACACGCAATGGGAAGTTCTGCACTTTTCGTATGCAATTTAAACTTATTTGGTACAAAACTGTAAAATTTTTAAAACGAGACTGAAAGCAGTTTTTACGCGTTACCGCTATGCTGTATAGCGCGTCTATGTCACAATGTAGCACGACGACTGTCGTCTGCCGCCCGTCTGTCTGTCTGTCGTTTGTGACAAATGTAGGTCTAGACCTATTGTGGCTAAGCGTTAGCTTGTAGGGAAAAACTTTTTTTGCACGATGTGCCTAGGCTTTCTACGTACAACATTCTTCGAATGTAGCGCAATGGAAACACTTTCAAATTTAGGGTTAAAAAAGGGTAAGAAAATGTGCGTTTTCAATGGTAAAATCAATGGTCATATCTCAGAAACGGTGAGAAATATGGCTAAGGTTACTATTGATCACTAATATAAAGTTCTATATTGGCTTTCAAATGATATAAAAAGCATTAACCTTCGATGACCTTAAAATCTGTGGTGCGTCTTTCTTACCGACAGCTGAGTTTTTTTGTTTTATCATTATTTTTTAATGTCGTGATACATGTAATTATATCAAAAAAGTCTATACTTTTGGTCGATACGATACAATACATCGATATCGAAAACTATATAGGCCTAACGATATTTTTGATATATCGAAGCATCGCTAAATGCCCATTATACTATGACCGTTTAATATAGGTTGCATTACGCTTTTTTTCGTCCGTTTGTTTGTCCGTCTGTCTGTCAGTCTGTTTTGTCGGTCCGTCGGACCGGACTCCTAACTTTAAAACAACAAAAAAGCTCAGTTGTCGCTAGGGAAGGACCTACAGCCTATAGGCTCTATAGCGCCCTTCCTAGGAATTTTTATCTCATTTGCAAGGGCGTATAAGCGATTTTCTATTAGTGAGTGATTAATAGCAACTTTGATCTTAAGCTATCTCTTACTGTTTAGTCACAATAGCGCGTACTGACCTTCAAGGTCATCCAACGTCAATGATTATTATGTCACAAACCAATATGCGACTTCCTACTACTGATTAATAGTAAAAATGTTTTTCTTGCACTGCATTTCTCAAATTTTTGCACGCAGAGAGCTTTAATCGACAGAGGGCTAATTAGGCCTATTAACGCAAAAGTTATTTTCCGACAACTTACCGTTTAGCCACAATACATCATGGGCGGCGCTGGCAATCTTATGTCTGAGTTTTGACTTTTTAAGTTCAAGTACCCTAATCCTTGAAAGCGTCATTGGTCACAGAGTTGTGAGAGACCGCCGCTGACTATCGGCGATTTACCTTAATTTACCGTATTAAGTTCATATTGTATTCGTACATGCGTGCTACCCTTTAATTGCAGATGAAAAGACAGAGTGGACGAGTATAATTCGTGCCGTAGTGCTACGGCTAGTGGCATATTATAGGCCTAGGGTGGTCCACTTGTCAGGCCGCAGTTGGTCCATCCTCGGATACTACTGACGCTGACGCCACTCGTCGTTTGCCGCATGTTTATGTGTCGCTAAACGCGCTTCGGCATGCGGAAGTTTTCGCGTTGTAACCTGCAGCGTATCGATCAGTGCTGGGAATTGGACATGAGTAGGATGGACCATCGTAATGGTCGGGTGGTGGATGCCGCTTCCAGGGACAGTGGCGTCCGTGGCCGAGGCGGCCCGGCACTGATAAGCGTCGTCGGTCAGTCTAGGCATTACTGGGGAGCGCGCTTCTGGTATTACCGTGGACATGCCAGTCGCAATCCATGCCGAAATTGTGGCATCGTTTCGACGATGAAAACTCAATATCGCGTGGCATGCGCCCGCCCCATCGTCAAGTCGCGCCATAGACGGTTCATCAGACCCAAGGGACACGGTTTGAGGAATGAGTTCAAGGTTGGTAATATAGTTAAAAATAAAGATCAAATCAAAATCAAATCATATATTCGTTAAATAAAAACTCTGACAATCCGCAAAGCAATAGGCTATACAGTATAGTTAGTTCAGAATATGAAACATTGCGTGATTGCGAAGACAGAGTTTTAAAAAATTTAGCAACAGTTTTTACACAACATACGAATAATAACACCACTGTCGGTTTTAAAAATAAACTCAAAACGTTAGCTTTCTCAAGAAACAGAAAACCATGATGCCATAATTATGCTGTGTAGATTGTATCCATTAATCAAACGTTCAGGAAAAGCGGTCTCAAAACATTTCGACTGTTATTTAGAATCCGCTTAAAAAGAGCGTCGTAAGCAACACCGAATCTCTCCAGATCCATGATTGCATCTTTGGTTTTGGCGAACCCTGGCTTTGCGGCCCCTGGTATGGCGGACCTTAACCTGGCCAAATTCGACATTGTGCCCCTTTGGACAAGTAACCAGTTACCAATCGCGGAGGCGGCTTATCGTATACAGAGACAACATTCGACTCTCGTCCATCTTTCTCCTGCAACAAACAGTCCCCTTTGAACGAAATTCGTCCGCAAAGAGTCGTAAAAATAGCGTTATCTAGCCTATTCGCGCATGCGCTATTTCGATAATGACGAGATAGCATGCGTGTTATTCGCCCCGAACGAAACTGTTGGTCTCTGCCGTCGTAACACAGCAAACTATGTGCCTACATGGACCTAGCATGATTACCTGTCTGTTGCACAATAATGTTGTCTTCGAATTAGACGACAATCACAAACGCCCGACAGTGGCGTATGAGAGACAACCTGCCATGTCCCCTTTGGCGCTGAAAATTTGCACGATTTGGTTTCCTAGGCTTAAACGTCAAAATTTATGTATCATTTAACAAAAGGCTTCAGCTTTTTCGTCCCTCGGATATTCTGGCTTTTCCCTTCTTTAAATTGTAAATACCCTGCTGCCGCCCACTCTGCTCATTTGAGCACAGAGTAAAGCTAGCGACATAATACGAGCCGTCGTGACAGCCATGTCACCGCCATACTTCGATCGCTGTTTCAGCTCCAGTTTATTGAACTGATGTAATTTATAAATTATTACTGTTCGTCGTCAGAGTTGTTTTTAGTCACGAAAAATGACGAATTTTAATACGCGATTTGGAGCATTTTGATGCATTTTGCGAAAAGCAATGAGACGTCGATCAAATCAGTTGTACGACGATCAAAATTAAGGGCTTTTTGGATATTTTGCCGCGCGGAACACCCACGACGGACAGAAACACAGACGCACAGATCGCTACGATTACGTCACCGCTCAGCGGCAGTAATACAACTCTCTACCGTTTTTTAGCAGTCTGAACGCCACTCCATGCGGACGGTATAATTCAGGGCTGACTGCAGTGTCGCGCGCGTGCGAAAATAAAACCGAAACGGGATGCTCGCTCAACGCTCAAGAGACTCCAAGAAACCAATGGATAGTGCCTGTCCACCGTTTACTGCGATTACTTATCCGCGCAGAGGCAGAGGCGACTCTCAAGCTAGAGGGAGGATAAGCTGTCTTGCCGTTATGCACCATTGCTCAGCCGGGACTGACTGTAGCCGGCCAGCACCCACGCCTAGCATACACATACATATAGAAACGCACGTCGCCGTGCATCGAAACAAAGGCGCAAAAAACCGAGCCTTATCAGCAGTTGTCAGCAGAACGAATGGGCTGCTATATAGCGACGAACTGCAGAGATTGCGTCCGTCGGCCTCCGATCGGCTGCATCGAACGATCCTCGCCGGACAACCAAACTGCGCATGCCGGTTGGCACAGACCATATTTATTCGATAGCCGAGAACTGAAATATGTCTATTAGAGTGAGTGCATGTTGTAAACAACGACTTCCGGCAAAATAGGACGACACCGCCCGGGTTACTATCACACAGAAAATGTTATCAAATTAGTCGGCCACAAATATACAACATATCGAAATATGGAAAACGACAGAATCACCTTTTCATATAGGTAATTTAATAATAACTTAATAATATGCAACGTTAAATCTAAGTAAACACACAACATATTTCAACAAAAACAACAAATAGGTCTACCGTTTGATTGAATCACAAGTTATAATACGTGTAAGACGGTTAGACAAGTGTAGCAAAGGCAGTAACGCACGACAAATAGTTACGAGTATCACATTTAACCATAGTACTGTACTATAAATTACTTAACCAAACAAATATTTTACCAAACTTGCTTTAATTTTTAAAAATTCTAACGCATCAGTAAATCAAAGAAAGTCTGGTCCATTTCCGGCTTTTTAATGCCAGTAGACAGTGGCGTTTTTCGCGAGTTATATTTCAATTACGCTATATTCTACCATAAAGTTTGCTCGCTGCATTCCGGGCTGGTTTTTTTCAACAGCGAAGTATCGACGGTACCGTAGGCTTACATGCCCATTCCGTCACGGTGGGTTATTATTAGTTTTTCGCCGGTGGAGGAGACAGGCGAATAGAGCAGCTCGGGCAACGTTTAAGACTGGGTCGTAAAGCTGGGACACCGATTGCGTCAACGTCGTAACCTATGATGACGGTCGGCGTGCGTCTGCCTGGAACCATGCGCAAGAGAAATCTATGTGACATGTGCACGACCTTCATTTGATCGTGTCTGTGACCACCATACCGTTAGCTATACGGGCGACATTTCATCCGCCAGGCATGCAGACTATCCCAAACAGCTAAGGATGCTCAACTGTCGTGGGAAACAGTGCGATGTTTATCTATTTCCATACAGAAAGTCAGTAACACCGTTAGGCATAATGTTGTGTTTACACAAAGCGATCGTCGCCGCGACCATCGCGGCAACCGGTCGCTTCGTGTAAATACTACTTGAGAAGATGTCACTAAATATAGTTCCTTTATAAATGCACATGTTGTCAGTTTACACAAGTAGGGCTAACTGTTGTTATTTTTTGTCTTTATTCCGTACGTTATTTTTACTTTAAACGACCTTCAACGATCACTGAAGTCTAGAAAAAAAACTTTGTACAAACTTCTATTTTGTAAATACATTTCTTAATGTCTAAGGTGCTGAATTTTATAAATAGAAAAGTAATGTTTAAATAACCTTTAATGTCATAACAACAGTGCAAGTCAAATCGACCGATCGAAAATAACTTCTTTAAATTTAATAATTGACGTAAAAACTCCTACTGTACTTATAATGTCACTGAACATAGCCTATAGGCTACATAACAATATATAAGATGATTAATGCTATAACCTATGGTATAATAACAGCTATCCACAAAACCCGTCGGGTCAGGCATATTGGAGATAAAGCTGGAAGTTATTCAAATCGATGGGACAGCACCAATATTAGTAGTATCGTCATCCAACAGTGTGCTTAAGTGAGCGAGTTCCTCGGAAAAAGTTGACGACGCTAAGCCGGTGTGCGACAATCTGGGATAATCCTGGCCAATTATCGGTCGCAAATCCGTGGACCAGTGTTAATCCGCCAGGAACGACTGAACGAGGAAGCACTACTCCACTCCAATGGCTGACCGAGCAGTTTTACGATTGGCAGCCATCTTTCCCATCCGCTTGCCATCGCTACTCGCTAAACGCATAGGCGTGACCAGGGAGCACTGGGGGTAAAATCTCCTCCCCTAAAAATTTATGACTGGCAGAGCAACAAAAACCAAATAGAATCGGATCTGTCTTTGGTTGTATCCTCAGCTCTAAAAACTCAACAGCAGTGGCGTCGTGGTCAGGGAAAGAAGAAAAGGGGGCAGTTGCCCCTTAAATTTTGGGCTGTAAGAACAGTGTCGCTAAATCTTTTTGTCGAAACATTTTGCTAAAAATGTCAAATCTGGGGCTAAAAAATTTGGGGCGAAATTAAAATTTTTTGCACGTAATGGACAATTTTTAGTCGTCCGCCGAAATTTTTTTCTCGATAATTTGCAGTGCCTGTCAGAAAATTTCATCTTTCTGACTCGCCTACGTTTTATAACTCCCGACGCCGCAGCTTAACAGTCATTTACATTGCAAATTAACGACTAAAAATGTTGCCACGAGATGCGTTGCGTTTGAGAGTCCACAGTGTGTTAAAATGCATTTACTTCATGGATCCCGCCAGAAAAGCTTACAGCGCTTCCCAAACTTTTTTAAAAGGCGAGAAAAAACTGGGGAAAATTTTGAAAATAAAAAGGAAGGGAAAATGGAGCGAGGAAAGGGATGACAGATGCCTTAGAAATGTCCTGCAAAAAATACAAATTTTTGGCTACCCCCATGGCCAGGCGCCCAGCTAGCGGTGTCGCAACGAGTGACGTCCAGCAGCAATCTGAAAACGAATTAACTGAAATTAAACGGACACGAGAGACCACAAGACGACGACTAGGCTACGAGACGATTGGTTGCGACACGCGACGAAAGACCGAGAAACACAGAGACAGACAGACAGACGGACGGACGGACGGACAAAATGACCGACGTAAATAGCTGTCACGGTCTACTCCCTAGCCGCCTACACCGCGAGCCATAGTAACACACCCACACAGTCTTTTAGTGGTAATTACGGCTAACGTGAGTGAAGCGATTTGATTTTTGGCCGGCCGTACTAACGTCGAGCCTTGGGTACGATGTGTCATCTGTCGTCTGTCTGTCTGTAACGCGTGTATTGTGACTAAACCGTTTTTTTATACATAGCAGGGGTCGGCAATGGTACCGCTAGATATAGTGACGACGAGTTTATATAGTCTGTAACCATGTCTCTATCTGCAGCGGTTTGCCAGCAATTTTGACTGCAATGTCGCTGCCTACAGCCATCACCGACGTGCGCCGAATTACCGTATCATATCTTAGCGCTGATTGTAGCGTTCGATATAGCAGTGTCACCATAGAGTGTATGGGACTGTAGTCACTCTGGAAAATCGCTTTCTTTTTGCGACGGAATTCGGACACATGGTCTTCGGATAAAAGCTTAAACGGCACGGTCGGCCCACCTTCGTGATAGCTGGGCTTCGTGTTATAATTCAAATACTTCTGTATTCTAAAATTGGCTACAACATTATAAGATGTTTCATTAATTTATGTACAGAAATAAACTGTTATATATAATGCGCTATATTGCCACCGCACATCAAATCTTAATTCACCACTGTCTTAGGTGTACAACGTAACTTAATTTGAAAGTAATCCAAAATTGTTCATTTAGATCAAATTATATCCACAGCGATGTCATGTTGCGGATTATATGCCCATGTCGACTAATTCACAATATTATAACGTGCGTTCAGAATAATCCGTGTCAGCAAAAAAACGCATGCTTTGTGCCGTGCAAGCCATTATAGTGAAACGACAGTCAGAAAAAAACAAATCATTAAACAAAAATATTTGCCAGTTAATCGTCATATGTTGTCTATGCCTAGATTGTTCTACAGTAGCTAGGTCTATTTTCAACTTCTTTATTTATGTATTCCTGACCACGTACTGTTAACACTTTAATGCGTATACACACTGTAGGCGTATCAAGCTAACGATGTAAATATCAGCGGTGTACTGCAACCAAGTGAAACAAACAGTTCTTGCAAGGCAGTTCGGTGCAGCAACACATTTTAGGCGACGAGCCAAATTTTATTCCATAACTTTTTCTCCAGTTCATCTTAGAATGCAACAGAGTGAGGCGTTCGATGGTAAATTTTACCGAGTTCGTCTGAACCACAAAACCACAGCGGCAACAAAGACATGCCAGGGATCAAATAACTTAGAACTTGGTTTCCCATGCGTCCCATTAGAAATCTGCATACAGAAACGGAACTTGCTTTGTAGATGTACCCCAATAAAAAGTGTCCCGACACAACAAATGTTTGTCTTTGTCACCAATTTGTCTTGCAGCTTTGAATAAAATGGCGCTACCACAGTATCGCTGTTCAAGAGATGGATCGATAGGCTACCTAATGTGTGCAAATTATTACCCCTACATTATTCAAAAAAAAACTAAGCAAGAAATTACTCGGCGTCTAAAACGGTTTTATTAAACAAATTAATACAATTTAATGCTTTAAAGACTTATTATGCTTTGCGGAAAACCTGACGTTTGTATATACTTATTTTAGTGTCCTGAATATTGGCCGTGCTACCGCGGCGTTTCTGTAGTGACACCTGAAACAGATTAATATGGCAGCGTCACTTCGAGAAGACACTGTCACATTGTCAGATTTAAAAAAAAATTATTTCTGCGTTAATTCGCTAATTTGCTGAACACTGCTCGTACGTCATGTTTGGCCTGCGTGTCAAAGTCTTCTGCTGTGCAATGCTAAATGTCATGCATGACAGTCTGCAGACGTGTTCAGTGCTTCTGGTGATCCTTTGTAGTGTTACGAAACAAAAACATGTCATTGTTATTACTAGCTTCATCACAGCCAGCCAGGCCGAGCCAAACCGTCATCCAACACTGCTGATAAAAAAATAAAACCTTTTTGGTACGGATGCAGAATTTGAATGGCCAACCGCTGTAACAATGGACGTGTACGGTTAGGCATACGTAGGCTGCACATCGTGCTGGTCAATGACCTACAGATGACCGTCGCTCGTAACCCTAGTATCAACGATATAGTGCTCAAACGGTGAAACTCAGCAGGTAATAAACCGCAAACACAATAGAGCTTACAGCCAGTCGACGATATTGTGTTTTTTTGTATTTTTTTCTTACACGGTCTGCGCATGTGCTGTTGCGACCATAGCCGCAAACACGCAGCGAAAAAAAACAAAGTTTACACCTACAATGGATACAGTAGAGTTGCTGTGAATTCAAGCCTTCTCTGTGCAGTATTATACTTCATAGCTCGCGTCACTGACACGCACTTTGCGTAGGCCTATAACGCTTACAGAAAAAAGCCCAGCTCTCGACGTCCCTGTGTCAATGGGCAATATCAGATAGAGTCTGAAGGCAGCGTCGACGTTTTGAAAAGTTCCAGATATTCTGTCTTTTCGAATGCGTTCAGTGTTCACTGGCACAACTTTCTTGTTTTTACTTTGCTTAGCGCGGGACCCCTAAAAAGCGCGGAGCCCTAGGCAATGGCCTAGGTGGCCTATGCGTTAATCCGGCCCTGACTGCATCCCCCAAATTTTGTACGCGTGCAAAAAGTTTTCCTTTAACATTTCCCCCTTATCCACAGTACATCCGATACAGACAGACGAACAGACGACAATCGTGCCATAGGCGCGCTATACAGTAGCCCGTCACAAAAGCAACTATTCGGATTCGCTGGGTTTTCCGTCGACATTTGTGCTATATAAATTTACTTGCGTGCTTAATGTTTAAATTTCTGTAGATGACAGATGTTTATAATTTATGCTTTGCATTTACGTTTGCTTTATGCCGAAAAAAATTTACTTACTTGTGCGCCACTCACTAATGCTGCTACCTGAAATATAACACTAAGCATTACTATCCCATTGAAAATTTATTACAAAAATAAGAAATGAGACAAAAACAAAGAAAGTCGTCGGGTTTTGACTTCTAACGAAATCGTTCGTACTTTTCGGACCGTAAACGACTGTGCCAAATTTTTTTTATCAGAATCGGCTCACAGCATTCTGAGTAATCAGGCAAAAGAAACCCTAGAGAGACGGACGCAGCCGCGCGCGGGGGTGGAATAAACCGAGCTTTTGACAAGAAAAAAGTTCGATCGACGGAACATTGTTTGGATAATATAGCCGACATTTTTATGACCTTCGTGAGTGTGTACAAGTAATCGAACGACAAATAACGGGTTTTGTCGGCGGCGGGCGGCGTCAGCAACAGAGCGAATCTGGCCCGCAGTGATTCAGTGAATTGCCGGCGCCGCCGCGCATTTCGAACGACGACGAGCGAACAAGCGATAACAGATATTGACGTCGGGATGGACAATTTCCCCGCGGAACACGCAACGACTAAGACCCAATCGTATGGCTCTAGATAAATAGACTCATATAGGTTAAGTTATAGAAATTCGCCGAGATACAACCTTATTTCGATACAGATTGTTGATATAAGGTCGTATGACTTATTAAGACCCAATCGTATTCGCGCGCCGATACCGCCGGCTGTTTTACGGCCGCTGATCGGCCGGTGTGTCACGTTCTCTACATCTGCCACACTGCGACTGGCAGGTTTTCCGAACCGAATGCGGCGTCCAAGAAGCGATGGCATCAGCGGCGACGACGACGAATCCGCGAGACCTGGCTGCTCGCACCGATCGGTGGGTGACAGAATTGCGGCCGCGGGTGCAGAAGCCAATCGAAGCAATACGCGACGACGAGCAACGTGCGTGTGTTAACGACGACGACGCCCACTGTAATGTGGACGACTCCCGATCCCGGTCTGTCATCACGGGCCGATCCTGGCTTCGATGATGAATCGAGCAAGGCCCTATCTATACCGCTGATCGCGGCGCTGTATACATGTTCTACTTCTGTCGGTCGTCGATCGCCTGCTTTCTGGTCCACATATTTTAGCCGCGATTCCTTGCTTTCTTTCCTTACTGCGTCCGCATTTCGTGAAAAATGGCCTTCACGCTTCCCTGAATCTGCGGCGCTGACTGTGACCGATGACGGTAGCCGCGACGATCGCCATTCGCAACACTCAACTTTATTGGTTTCAATCACGTTGCTATACGTAAGGTCAGCACGTGTCGTATTGAACACATTGCGCGCCATTTTTCTGCGTTCATTGCGATCCGCCATAGGTTAGACATGTGGCGTCAGTTCAGTTTTTATTGACTTTTCACTTTCTACGAACGATGCAAGTGAGAATAGATATGCTAATGTACACTACGACTTATGGCGGCATCTTGCCATAGGCCTATGCTATAAGCAGAATAAACATATGATCTTACGTTATAAATTATTTACTTGTGTTTACAATAGGATGGAGTAAATTCATCTAAACTTTAAACTTTTGTCACAACTTTTCTTTCTCCATCAAGCGCAGTTGAAATATGTGGAGTATGTTTTCTCCCTTTTGCATTTACAACCTGGAAACACACAGATGCAATGTACAAACTAGGGCCTAAATTTTGACGTTTACAAACGATATTTCAGAATTTCTACCTTTCTTCTGTTTTGCTTCGTAGACTGCAAATATATTTTTTTAAATTTTGATGCTTGATTTTAGAACTTGAAGTCTAGACACGTTAACAGTTTTATATGTTACGGCCCTGTTTTCATCACTCACAGCACTTATTTTATCTTAAGCTTTATGCGACTTAACGATCTTGTTATTCATATGCCAGCAACGGAGCGATTGGTCATACAGAACGTGGCTGCGAAATTCATGAATTCATGAAAAGTGCTATCATAAATAGGGACATAACTCGTAAGTACAGTGATCAATCAATCGAGGGTATCTGTAACTGCCAGTGATGGGCAAATCTCAAATCGAATCATAGCAAATCTTTTAGAAAAATAAATTAAGCCTAAATCACTAAGCCAATTTTACAATTACTTCTAAGTTTATTTTAAATTTCAAATCTTTTGATTGAAAGTAAATTTTGAAACAAAACAAACTGTGCGTATTTATGTGTCAAAGTATTAGTTCACAAGTTCATTAGTGTATTAATGTTAGCATCACATTTTATCTAAAATGTAAAACAGTTGTACACCAAAGATTGTCACTGTTAGTCACTTTTGTCGTTCAACTCAGCATTATTCTTCGTGCGTTGTTAAGCAAATAAACAACTTACAATTTAAAATTAAAAAAATAAACTAAATCTTGGATTTCCTAAATCAAATCCCAAATCGAATGACAGTATTTCAAATCGATTCCTTGCTGTTCAAATGAAATCGTTTTATGCGATTCGATCACGATTCAAATCGAATCGTGAAGATTTCGATTTGCTCATGACTGGTTATTGCGCTGGACGGTACGGACAATGTATGATGCTGCATTAGAGGTCGTGGCGGTCAGTTTTAGTGATGGCAGTCGTCTGGCTGCACGAATTCTGGCCGTCTGGCCGCGATGACGCAGCCGTTCTGTTGCGATTGGCGACTGTCACGGACCGGTGACAATCGGAATTATTATGACGACTGCCAGAGCTGGCCATGATGCTGCTGACGCTGGCAGCAGCATATACTCGCGATGACGACGTCGACAAACGACTCATAAAACGCGCTCGTCAGTCAGCCTCTGATAGACGCCGTGTCCCGCAGTGTAGATTTCGTTCGATCCCTGGAGTGTCTAGGGATGTAGAGACCCGATTTACAAACACTGGCATAAAATTTATTTTAAGAGTTATCTTAAGACCATCATAAGACCAAAGTTAAGATGTCCTAAGATTACCTTACGACATATCTTAAGTGTGTTCACAGAATTTTTTCAGACGACACAAGATTTTTTTACAAAGTTGCAAGATTATGTTTTAAAACATGTCTTAACTTGATGTAAGTGTTGTGTAAATTAGATCGTTGTCGTAAAATAACCATAAAAGTAAAAATATGTTTTAAGATTATTTTAACATGTTTGTGAATCCGGCTCAAGATTACAAACATTGTCATAAAATTTATCTTGAGATATTTTTTAAGATTATCGCAACACGAAATTCGTTAAGATATCCTATAGCATCATCTTACGACAAAATTTCTCTTCTTAGTAAATCACAAAATTTGTCACAAAAGGCCAAAATTTTGTCTTATGGCATAGCTTAAGATATATGTCATTGTAAACGTTCTGCGAATTGAACCGTTGTCGTAAGATTAGGTGTGAAAATTGTCTTATGATTATCTTATAATTATCTATAATTCGGGCCCTGGGTTATAGACGGTGAGTGACGTAGCCCAGCCTACAACGTCCGCACGCCGCGAGCGTCAAGTATAAGAGATGCTAAACTCACGTTTCGTGATACTCCAGGGAGAGAAGTGTGGTAGCCACATTCCGTGACAGTACCGATACGACTTGGCAGTAGATTCGGCAGCTGCGCGTTGATGCGGTGCACTGATAGAGAACTGGAGTTCCTGGCACAAGAACTCACGCTAGTTAGGATTTTGTTACTCCCGCGACTATTCCGCCCGGTTCGATCTACGGTTCTCGGAAGAGTGGGTCGATGGAAGTGAAATTCAAATTCAAATTAAAAGAAACAGAAAGTATAATACAAAGTAATATCTTTGTGGGTTGCAGCGTTTCTGATCAAAGCAGCAACTATTGAAATAAGAGTAAGTAAATTAGCAAAAAAATAAGTAACTGAGTCAGTTGGTATTTTATATAAATCGTGTGTTAGTAAAAAAGCAAAAATGTTGAAAAATAAAGTCTAACATGTAATTGGTTGCTTCAAAACGATAACGTCATAATTAAGTTATTGTAACAGCAACAGTAGGCTTGTGTCACTTATATCACCACTATATGCGTCATCGAACAAATAAATAATTCAGCAATCACATAGCTGTTTCCTGGTCATAATGATTTATTATTCTAATACTTGATACAGTCACACGCACGCATCGAACGATATTATTCAAAGTCATTGTTGTAAGGAACACATTAATTTTAATTATTATTATCAATATTATTAAAAAAACGACGCTACCGTAACTTACAGTTGTTATGTATAAAAACGCAGAGAAAGACACAGTTATACGAGATTTTAGTCAGTCAGTATTAAACCATGAAAAAGTTACTTTAAGGCGAAAGAGCATTTTTTCGAGTTAAGTTAACTGAAAATGCATCATTGGCCGCGTCTAACGATAAATTAATCACCTTTTAGTTGCCTACACGATCGGAAATTTAAAACACGGTGTCTGTCGTGAAAGTCCTTAAAACTGGCAACAACTACAGTAATGGGGACCTAGCGTGTGCAATAAAATTCAATAAAACCGCAACAAAACAAACGAAGGCGGTCGCCTTGCAGTCCGTTTACTTCACAATGAGTTTTTGACGCCACGAACCTGCAGAGAAGCTGCGCGTATTTTGTTGCACACGTTTGCACCATTGCAATACAACAAAATAAATTGTTTTATGGCAGTCTGATTGTGCGCGACCTCATATAATCGCGTACCGGGACAATGTCGTTCGTTGCTGCAAACTGCAGCGCTTTGGCAGCGTTAAAGGCGCCAGCACTCTGGACGTCGTTGCAACACTGTTGCAATGCTTAGTGCCAGACACAAATAATCGGATTTACTTTTGGCTACCTACATATCGATAACTTTTAGTTTTGTTGTCCCTGTTTTCTGACATGGCCGTATTCATATTCATGCGAATATTTCACCACCTTTGCATCAAAACCCTAGCCAAAATTTTCACTCTGGATGGTTTGTGCGCTTTCCCTCTTTTTACCCTCACTTTTTTTCATTACTTACTTTTTTCTTGTCTTTTTTTATTTTATTCATTTTCTTTCCTGTTGCTTTTTCTGGCCCAAATCTAACCACTGAACCTGGAAGTAACGTTAGCTTCCCAGCTAGATCCGGGGCACAGAGCCCCGTCCTCGAGTGCATTTTTTTACAAATTTACGGTATCAAAATGCATATCGTGGCGCCATTTTCTAGTCGTTTATATGCAGTATTTTTGTTGATATGTCAAGCAAAAAAATCCAAACTTTCGCGACGTTAAATCCGATAACCTTTTCCTAAATGCGGCTGTGCCTTGCTTCGTCGCCAAAATCTTATATACCTGACAAGACGACGTGTGCCCTCGACATCAAATCGTTGTCGATCTTCCAAACGACGAGTCGAACCCGAGCCGGTAGTTCTGTGAAACAGTATAGGCCTGGACTCAGTGGTCTTGAGTTATAGGCAGTCAGACGGACGACTGGTTTGATGAGGATGCGGGTTGCGAGGTTGCGGATGCAGAAACTGAGTCAATCGAAGCTCGGTCTCGGTCCGTTGGACAGTAGATATGTGTAGCGACGTACTTGCACTGTAGCCTACATTCGTACATATCGGCATTCGCCAACGTCACGCTTGCCCCCAACACACCAGACTGACAAGCCATTTTTTCACATTTATGGCTGACTTGCTTAAATCTATGGCTGCTTTTCGGCTAAACCGGGTTTCGTGACTGACAGAGAAACCGTACGTTGACCTGAAAATTGTAGCAGTTGCCAGTTTTTTCTCTTAAAACAATCAAACAAGACTGTTCCGTGCTTTCAAAATACGACATGAAAGAAATAATCTAATACTAATGTGATTGTGATTTACGCACAACTCATAGCCATCTTTTTATAGATGTAGCACTGTGAAATAAAAAAAAGTCACAGAACTGCAACTTGACAGTAAACCTAGCAAGTTTAGTGTGCATATCGTATGCTATAAACAAGTCTCTGAGCAGGTTGCTAACCAACTGTTAGACTGGCTCGGCCAACTCTGTCTTTTACGCCCGATTTCATTCAGATATCCGGCCAGACAAAATATATTCGGATAAGTAGAGGCCCACAGTGCTGTACGATGCAATATGGGCAACAATACGTTCTGCGAAATATGCTCAATTGCAGCAACAGCTCAGCGATGTGCACCGAAGCTGCTTAAACAGCTATTTGCAAGCAATATTCGCGGAAATTGTAATTAACGACTAATTTATACAATTTAATTACAATTTCCGTGAATATTGCTTACAGACCGCTGCTTGAGAAACTCACTGCAGAGATACAGTTCTTTCGTACTGTACGGCGTCGTTCTGTACTGACGCACGCGTTTGTTGTGTATTTAATGAATCAGACAGTCAGTCTATTATTAGTCAGTCAGTTTGAAGTTCGGATCTCGTAACATAATCGGATGCCGTGTTTCGCAGATGGCACGCGTAGGCTACTGCTAGGATACTGGAAGCGAAAGAAAAAACTGCCACACAGCCGACAGATACCTGGTCGACCACTCTATCCCAGTCTTCGATGTCGCCAGTCGACCGCATCTGCGATCTGCTTGTCGACACTTCCTTCCTTACTGCTCCATAGTCTCGACGAAGTACACTGGATCGTCAGGCCTTAGCTGTTAGAGGTCTGACGGTTAAGAACTCATTACCGGAAACTCTCTGTAATCCATCTCTCTGCAGCATTAGTTTTACAGGCGTGGCTTAAAAACCGTACTTTTCGCTAGATACTAGCGTACGCAGCGCAATTAAGATGCTTCATGATATTGCACTGTAGTGTGGACCTTTTTGTCTGCTTAATTGCTGTGATTTGTTCGATTTTCCTCGAGCTGTGGTGACTTCCATGGAGTGTCTTCTTGGCTACATATTGCACTGTAACAATTTAATGTTAACAATGACACTGAGTTTGACAGAAAAACTCGAGAATAATAAACTATGCAAGTTCTTATTAGCTTACTAGTTACCGTGTTAACGTAGGCCTACGCGTGAATTTATTCAACTTCAGGACTCGAGACGTAAGCATGAGACGGCTGCGTATAGCTGGACGTGTGGTTAGAAACAGAGAGAATGAGAGGCTAGGATTGCACGGACGATGAGAGCACGGAGTGAATGCTGCTGTTACAGTCGATTAAGCACGACTGCACGCAGCCTCCGCATCAGCTAGCAGAATATTACGTCATCACTCGTCCTCACTAGAATAAGCCTACATTCATCTCCGTAGCCAATCACCGACGAGCAAGCAGCCACAGTTTTATCCGGCGTCATCTTTTCCTTGAGCATGCTATTTCTGCTAATAGTATAGGCCTACTATAATGGTTTGATATATTGTTTGCAGTTCTGGTTTTTGCTTTTTATTGGCCTCTAATAACTTGTATCATTTTTTATTTTAACTGCATGGCTGTACTTCTTTCCCCTTATAGTTTTATTTTTAAGTAAAATTAATAGACAAGTTAAGACAAGAAGTAGGTTTCACATTTTTACGCGCGAAAGCAGCTACTGCTTTCAGCGCGTCTTAGCCATCGCAATTGTGTCCGTCTGTCCGTCACACGGGTGGATCAGTCAAAAACGGTGCAAGCTAGAATCACCAAATTTTCACCTTCGGCTGCCTAGGAAACTTCAGTTTTAGGAACCGTAAAGCTTTTCCATAAATTCAAAGAAAGTCACCCCGAACGAGAGCGCTAAATGAGAGAGGGGTGGGCAAAATTTGCGATTTTTGGCCAATAAGTCGCTGTATCTCAGTAACAGTGCGATAGGTTACTAATAATCACTAATAAGACGTCGTACACTGGCTGTCGATTGGCGCCGAATTCAATGACCTTGAATGACCTTAAACGCAAAAATAATGGTTTTATGGATTTTTTGGCGATTTCGGGCTGCGAGACACATTTCAAGAGCGAATTGCGCCGAAACCAATTGAGATAGACATAGACAAGCTGCATATGAAATTTTTAGCATTGAACGTAGATTCTGATGGTCCAAGTCTCGATTTTTTTAGGTTCAAGGAAACCTGCGCACGAGGGCATCAAAGAACGGTACCCCCGTAAAAGTCGCTATTTTTCCGATGTGCCAGTCGCATCGTTCATGAAAACGGTTGCAGGTAAGCATGAGCATGCTATAGGCTTTCGCGCGTTTCGTGAGCATTAGCTCAAATTTCTTGTTTTCCATATTTTTGCTAAATATCAACCTATTTTGTTTTTTAAATTACCGCACGTTATGGTAATAACGTAGTTATTAGATACTTAATTGCGTCGCTACACTATTTTGTAAAATATAAATAGTCAAAAATCATTATAATCCAACTAAACATGTTTACAAATATTTGTCTCCTAAAACAGTGCCTACTAATTTTTTGATTTAAATTAAACTACATTAAGTAAACTAAACTTCTTGCCTAAACTTCTTGTACACTGCACTTATTGAAAATACGCCAAAAAAACTTTCACCACTGTTCCAAACGCTTGACATCGCAATCGTCGTTTATTTAAATCTTCTAACTGACAGTACTTTTGTATGAATTGAGTGCTAACTCATTCTTCGGTTTGCGTCGTGTGGACCTTTTTGTCTGCTTAATTGCTGTGATTTGTTCGATTTCCCTCGAGCGCTGGTGACTTCCATGGAGTGTCTTTTTGGCTGCATATTGCTTCTTCTACGTTCACAATGTTAACTGGGGTTTTCTTCACTCTATAGCCCTTAAACTACTATTTATTTCGCAGTTATCAAGAATGGCGGCGGACACATCGAGCACTGCAACTTAGCTTGAGCAGCCGCACATCATTTTAATACTATCGACAGATAAGTTTAGTCAATAAAACAAAACACTGAACACCGATATTAGCAGTAGTGTTTGTTTTGCTAGGTAATGTGGTCACACAATACAGGAGCGGTGTGCGGGAGAATTTCTGCTTGTAACAGTGAAAGAATGGTTCAAATCGGTGCTAAAGTATCGAAGTTATCCCAAAAATAAAACTGGGTATCCGTTTTTGGACCACCCTGTAGGCCTATTTGTCAAATGGCATCAAAATTTGTTTAACTGTTAAACGATTTAAGCAGGAAACACGGACATGGTAGGTAGACAGACGAAAGACAGAGAGACCACGTTACGGATAAATGTGTGGAAATAAGCAAAGTCGAGTGTGACTCCGCCTAGTAATACATTGCTGTGCTATCTTTGCCAGACAGCCCTCGTATATTTTAGCTCGCGTATTTTATGCATTTAGAGTGAGGCAGTTTTTTGCACGACTGATGGATCGCCTTCACGTAAATCGAGTCGCTTAACCCAAATCGACCCGACCCGACCAGAGCAGACAAAATTAAAAAAGAACTGCGATCCGACCCGACTCGAAAATGAGGGCACTTTCAAGCCATCGAGCGTTCAATCTATCATATTATGCAGACAGATTAAAATGCCCATAACCAAAGTGTATAGAAGTACCACACGTCAATCAATGCTAAACAACAAACAGTTGATTAATTTTCTTTCGATTCAGCTAAACCTAAACTCTATTAAAGTAACATACAGGGTTGATCCTATCGGACCCAAGCGATTATGTGCCCGACCCACGTCGCACTCTGGGCAAGACAAACCGTATAGACAAACTGTACCGTGTACTGCAAGTTTGCGATAACTGCCTAAACACATAAACCAAAATAGATTTAAAATCTGTGGTCTAGTGTCTTATTTTCAGACGACTTGGTGTACTAGATGCACATTTGCACGGGCTTAGCTAAAGTGAGGTCGAAAGAAAAGCTATTTGTAGTTGTCGCACACAGGAGCAACGGATCATCGTGCTTGAGTAACCGACTGTTCAGATCCGACAAATGGACTGTAGCGTAGCGTTCTAGCGTTCTCTATCTCGTTTAACGTCGTTTGTGCTGTTAAGTGAACGGCTCCATTACCGGCTTTGCTTATTGCCCATTTCCACGGAAACTTCACGCACGCATAAACTTTTATCTCTCCGTTTCTGTCCAGTCCGGGTTAACGACACTGCAAGTAGATGCATGTCCTTTGCCGGCTTTATCTAACACTGTTTGAGGCCCGCTATTGCTACATTGTATGCTATGATAAGCATAATAAATTTTATATAAATACAATTATTACACGCGCGTATGAACCATACCTACACTGTGCACAAAAACTAGAATCAAAAACATAACAAATCACTATTATAACTGCAGGGTGTTTCTTCTAAGTCACAAGTCTACTGAATTACACCAGTTGTCATTTATTAAAAGTCAAACATTGGTAGGCTACAATTTTCAGAATGAGTTTTCTCAGCCAGTTTTTAAATTTTGTGTTTTAGAAAAAATTGCCAATATTGCAGCATGCATTGTGTCAATTCAGAGCATTTACTGGCATTTGGCGACTTACTGAACTCACGCGAAATGTTTCATGCACTATGAGGCCAATTTAAACACCTAATCATGCGCCACTTTCGGCTTTCAGACGTTCATGCTCCCGTTGCCCTTAATCCTCTTTGCATTCACCGCTAACCATAACGATTTCCAGTCCTCGAAACAGCCGAGAAAAATCACTAAAAGTAGCCTAGATTCAGCCTCGAAGTATGTTGCCTGTAAGACATGCAGCTGCTCCGTCACATTAAGTAACTTAGTCTAAGCTGTTTACCGGCACTAACAGTTCACGCAGCTGGTGCAAAAATTGCTCAGATGGCGATAAAAAGCACGAACCTTGACAGTATAATAATCAACTTATATAGCGATATTTTTTTTTATTTTAGAATTAAGGCCAGAGTTGGGAGTAAAGTTTTTTAAATAGGTCATTTGGTTCGATCTCGGCTCAGCGCGTCAGACGATCCTGTGTGGAAGTCAGTTTTTAGTTATAATATTCGCCAATCGTACAATCGTTTGCAGTGAATACCACGATTAGCACAATTACTTTAGCTGCCAAATGTTGATATTTACTATGCGTAATAAAATTCTTTTTTTAATTATTATGTTGTCCGCAGGTTTAAATTCCGGCAATTTAGGCCTACTTTATTGGTTTTTACCAGTTTTATTATTTTTGCTTGCTTTCTTGCTATATAAATGGACTATTCGGTCAACTGTCAAACCGTTACATTTTGCTTCAAGTTCGCTTTTTTCGCTGTTTTGAAGGATATAATCAAAGTAACAGATTTTGATCGGCTTTGTACATCGAAAGCGTTTTATGCATTCACATGGATGTGAATTTCATGAAAACAATATATTCACTAATTTCTTAACCTTATACGCACAAAAAAATTAATTTGCGAATTCAGAACGAACAACTCGGCATCAATACGTAAATAATTTTTAACTACGTTAGACGGCTAAAGTGCAGATAAAATGAAGCAAAAAATTCCACGAACAAACGTTTTTCACTATAGAAAACAAAGTGCTCGTATATGCAACAATTTTTTCATAGAACACTTATAGACTAAGCATTTTTAGCCGATCGTACTTAAGTAATGGTCGAGCTGTTGTCATGGTTGTCGTTCGTCCGTCCGTCTGTCCGTTCGTCTGTCATGGACGTACTGTATCTAAACGGTGCAAAATAAAGTTTAGGTTACTATCGATGACTAACAGGAAGTCGCATATTGGCTTTCAAATGACATGAAAATCATTCACCTTGAATGACCTTGAAGGTGAGTACTGCAACAAAAACTGTATAGACTTTAGAGTGTCTATCAGAGGAAAACGTTTTTATTGTGAAAAATATTTTCAAAACCTGTGTCCCATATTCTCCTTGTTTATTTACTTTGTAGCTATTTATATCGCCAGGCTCCTCGAGAGCCACAGCAAAGCCCGGGAAACATTTTCGCAGGGCCCCCAAACATTTTCACAGGACCCCTTTGGAAAAAATTTTTTTGAATTTTTTTAGAATAGTACATTCTGACGTACTTTATATTTCTGACTGACGACGGGGCCCTTAAACGTTGCGGGGCCCGGGGTAGCTTACCCCCTACCCACCCTCTCGACGGGCCTGTATATCGCTGGCAAAATGACCACGTACGATGTCTGCGATACTAGCGTTCATTGTAGCTTTCGACGAGACAGCGTTCCGTTAACACATACCTCTGACAAATCGCTTTCTCTCCGTAACTGGAAGTCGGACGCTGGGCTTCGGACGTAGGCGGTACGGTCGGCTTTTGCTAGCGATCGCTGGGCTCCTTGTACAGTGTTATATTTGGTCGATATTTACTGCTACGCAAGCGCGAAATGTAAGTTCTTTCAAACGTTGGGGCATATGCTTGTAACAGTCAATCAAGGAGGGAATCAATCATTTTGTAAAGTATCGTGTTACGTATAGCCTACATTGGTATGGCCCGGTATATCGCGAGCGAATTTAAACAACGCAGAACTAATTATCTTGATTCCTGTATATAGTCAAAAGTTAATTAATCACAGAATTCGCAGAGCTCACGTGTCACGTTTTAGACGTTCGAAGAAAATTAATCTAAAGCGGAAATGACCAGCATCAATACGAGTCAACTTACCTTCAGGTTGTCAGGTAAACGAACGGTTGTTTTCTCGGAGACTTGTCCGGTAAGCTTAATCTTTGATGCTGCAACTGATGTGTTTGTGGCCAGTATGTCGAAGCACTTACCAGTCTACAGTCTACAGCAATTATCAGTCTGCCCTGTTAAATAGCGGGTCGAGTTGTTCGCAGCATACTCATTTCAGTCCAACGTAGCTATCACTTAGCCGAGTTATTCCATCGGACGCAAAGCGAACATTCGGCGACAGACTGTTAGCAGCTGAAATGGTGAAGCAAGCGTCGCATCCATTCGCAGCAGAACGAGAGTGACGTCAACCGATGACGTCTAAAGTGAGCAGCCACAGCAGCAGCAGCAGCAGATTTCGATGCTACGTGATGCCTGCACCGTTACTGACGAGAAAAAGTAAAAACTTAATTAAATAAAAATTGTTATTTACCATCACTGGTAGATAGTAAACAACAGAATAGATAATAGACAATTAAAAATTTTTAAAAAAAAAAACGTATACAATAATTTGGCGAAATGTTCATATATGCTTACATCAGTCACATGGCCATTGCCAACAAAATTTTAACTATACGTACTGTAATTATTTAAGCACATTAATGTCAAAGAATACAAAATAATCTGACCTGAAAATCTAAAATTCCGACACTCAAAATTGAATGTAAGTTTCAATGTAGTTTCATAGACAAACTTCAGTCTGAGCAGCAGCAATCCATTATATCAATCAGTTCATTTGCGTAGAGTATAATGTATTGGCTTTGGCTATAATCTTCATTATCGTCTTCATCCATCATTTTCCGGACGGTCTTTGGTGACCTAATTTTGGATTTTTATCTCTCTCGTGCTTTGTTCTTTCACTATTAATTAATTTCCACCGCGTGATGTAATCCACTCACACGCAGTACATTATGTCTGCCAGCTAGTCTGTCCAGCCGTCTGTCCGATTAATAGGCAAAATGCAATTTGTAGTAGGCCCTAGGAATGTATAATAATTAATTGTAATGGTTAATGCAGCAATAATAATAAAATGCTGATCGGTGTTTACCGCTTATTGCAATCTGTTTAAAGGCATACAAAAGGGTGGGCTAAAAATGACACCTCTTTGTATTTGAGTTCCCTCTTATACAGCAAGTTAAATTTGCTGCTTTTCTGTTTGCTTATGTATCACTTCCTTAAACAAGTTCTGTCTTAATGCGAATAAATTATAATTTTGTCATGATTTTGTCAGGAGGTATTTTGTCCTACATTATTCTTAGAGAGGGAAAAGGTTCTGACCGGGAGAAGAGGGGATGATGTTCGGCATTTCCCGTGGCGTGTCGTGACGTTGTGCTGATGAGAACTGCCAGCTCAAAATACACGCACGACACGCCGATAATCACTAACCTTTGCGACTCACTGACGTTAGAGGTCGACTGAATTTCGATTTTGATTTTGGTTTCGGTTTTAGCACCGAATATGACATTAAATGCAGTTTCGGTGTTGTTTCGGTTTCGGTGTTATGCACTGTAATGACTCGGTTTCGGCCAAAATTATGAGTGGTTTTGGCACTGATTAACCGAACGTGGCATAATGGCTGCAGTAGTTATAAATAGAAACGATCGTTTTATTTTTTTGAGCGTTAATTTGCGTTTTAATTAATTACCGGAATAAAAATTTTGTGAGCAGAACTGCCAGCACTCAGTACAGGTACGTAAGCGCGGGTGTAAGCAGACAACAGTTTGTTGGTAGGCCTATTTTATGCTGTCATGTGCTTCACCTAATCATAATGATTTGGATTTTTATTTACAGCAAATATCTAAAACAACTAGTTTCGGTTTCGGTTTCGGGGCACGTAAGCCGTCGTAGATTCGGTAATGACCAAAACAAACAAGAAATCTGATTTTGGTCTACCTTAACCGTAAAAGACGTCGTTGCTGACAGAGCCCATCTCCAAGACGGAAACGACGTTTCCACAGATGTCAGCCCCGGACGTTTTTCATCGGCTTCATATTACGTGTATTCTGAGTATTTGCGACTATCTGCCTTGTATTTGACTCGCATTCACGTCGGGGTCACCAGATGTTGCGTTCAATATTACTTTTAAACACGTACAACTTCAATACGTAAAATAAAAGAGTAATATTCAAGAAAAAAAACAACACACGGCCAAAGCCATCAAACGTAGAAAAAAATCAACAAAAAAGTCCCCAGCTATCGGACCGCAAAATTCAATCTAACTTTTAACAGCCGGTGAATAAACAGTTTTTTCAAAGCACTCGCAAAATGAAATTACTTTATACTTGCTTTACATGCTTATTGTTTCTCTCTTCGTTTTCTAGTGATCAGTTCAGAGACTTAGTCAGCCGACATCTCAGGAACCACCAAAGCTTCGAGATTTTGTAAAACTCTCAGTATTAACCATTACCCAGAGAATAGTCTTAAGGCGCGTACAGAGCGACGTAACTGAACTGAACTGACCAATAGGCGAGTGCGGTTCACTTCAGTGCAGTTCAGTCAAGTCGTTCTGTACGCGCGTTTACATCTACGCAGCATTGTAATTTTGATTTTTGTTTGCGTTTTATCTCTTACGCATCTTCCATTAACTTACATTACATTACATTACATAAAAATTTTTTCACGAGGCCTAAGTAATAAACTTCAAGGTCCTTAATAAAACCGCAAGTCACGACAACTGTCTGGAAACCATTGACAGTGTGTCAGGTGTGACAATGTCTGGTAGCCTGACGAAGGTCCAAGACACGCGAAAAACGCGGCTGCCAAAGTAGAGGCGCCACACACAATCCACAATCTGGACGGCATGACCGAACTTAGTCTATGTTTTAGCTGTAAAGCATTACCGTAATCAGCTTGAATTCTACATTAGTGCTGCCACATTTTGAAATAAACTTGACTGAATGGCTGAGCCAGTGAAACATCGCAACTAGCTAGGCCTAATTATATTGTCAGAATATTCAAATATTCAATATATTGAACCATTAACCATAAACTATGTCAGAATATTCAAATATTCAAAATTGTCAGAACCCTGAATAATTTTGTTTTGGTTATACACATTTTTCTACGCTAAACATGTTTGAAATCTGAACACATTTTAGTGTATACTAAAGAGCAACGCCCGATGCTGCTATAGTAAAATGTTGACGCCGCCGAAGCAAAACAGCTTATTATTGCCAAGCGCTATAAATAGCTGCCTGCTATAGGACGGTAAATTTTTCTCGAAACATAGCGTCTGAGTTCCATCAGGCATGCAGCCAGCCAGTTGTACAGTACGCCAGACAATTATAGAAACAGCGAACGAGCGACGGCGACGTACGTCATTGCTCGATATTTGTCTCGTGCAAACCATCACCGGCGCGACAGAAGATCAGCCGGCAATAAACACACAGTAAAAACGTCGTCGACGGCGTCGTGTGTGGTGGGACCCCCCAGTGCGACGACCGGTGGCCAGGAAACAACCGCTCTCCGCAGTGACGATATGCATGCGCAAGGAAAACGACGTCTGACGAACCGACGGACGTACGGAGAACGGTCGGCCATAGCCTAATTTGATGTCTACGGCGTTTGGCCTCGCGAACCCAATTTCGACGATGTTCGATATAAACCAGAAGAAAATGGTTGACATGGCAAATAGGTAGCGGATCTATCCTAGCTTCCGGCTCCGCGCCGGCGGAGGGGGGCAGTTCCCTCTGGCTCCCTTATGTTCATCCGGGGTACAGACAAAACCCCCACAACCGAACCCCCAGTGCGACAGAAGCCCCTCTTCTATGCCATATGTTCGGACTAGATATCACACTGCTGGAGTGACCGAGCGAGTTTGCATTACGAGCTTATACCACTTCAGACAGTGTGATGTCGTGCTACGCCGTCGTTTGCTTTATGACGCACGACTGAGTGTTTTTTAACGTAACTTAACTTACTGGCACACCGCGCGACGAACCAGCCCTGTATCTGCAATCTCGCAGTGTAAACTGGTGTCTGGATAAGAGCTATGGAAACGAAGATCAGCGTTGCCCGATAAGCCTTATGGCTCGGAAAAGACTTCGTTTTTACACATAATTTACTACTTTTTAAATTCTTGTGGGGCCTAAACATTATTTCTGTATTTCGTCTGTAGGGCCTATTATATTAGCACTAAATTCGTAGCGATATGTACGAAAGCTAACCTAGCTAAAACCGCTAATGTTGATCTTATCTGTCCTTAAAGAACACATCAAGGGAATTTTGTCGACGGGGTTATTGTCTTGTGAAGTTAAAGGTTTTTTTCGTACACTCGTTCATCTATTTCCCGGCCCGCCGGCGGTCACACTGTGCGGACATGGAGCGTCTAGACCTCGGACGGCGTCGGTTGTCAGTCAGTCACACCGACCACTGCACGGACTCAGACTACTGTGACGTACTATACGCCATCATTCTATGTATCTCAGTCTACGCCGGGGTCGGTTGGATGTTTGCTTTTTTAGCGCCTAATCCAGGAGACATCTGAATCCGCGTCGACCGTTTGCGCGTTCGTTCGATCGACATGTTGCAATGAATGATGGATCACAACGGAATAAATTAGCCGCGCATATGACGCAGCGCTGATGTAACAGTTGCAGCAGCTGCGCTACTGCTCGTTTTCCGCGTCATATGCGTGTCGCCTAAAACTCTAAAGCCCCGCTCACAAATCCCGTAAAACTGCGACACGACTACGCTATATCGGTCGACACATATGTTAATCGAGTGATGCAATGTGTCAGTACTGGATAAAACCTAGTTTTTACGAAAAAGAAGTTTTTAGTTTTGTAGGCGTTTTAGGTTTTTAGGGTTTAATGTACAAGGAAAACTGGGCACAAATTTTAAGGACCAAAAACATCTTATACAGCACTTTCCATGTTAAAGGTTAAAGGTCGCATATAGCTCTTAATGAGCGAACCCATCTCAGAGCTACGGAGCGTCACTTGTCATATGGGATCACACAGTGTTACCTGCCACCCGACAGAGGTGAACGCGCCCCGCCTTAAC
>Ga0209367_1001466_pt1 | contig 29057 bp, 21 predicted proteins | sample WorMetLIZISLAND2_FD_187412 | JGI IMG/M metagenome (GOLD analysis project Ga0209367, IMG submission 187412) | Marine gutless worms symbiont microbial communities from Max Planck institute for Marine Microbiology, Germany - Olavius geniculatus... ...
ATCTATGATGTCTATGGTTACCAGAGGGCACTTCACTTTACACCATAAAATTTTTTTCCTGGGGCAGCTAGGGGGCAAGGGCAAGGGCAAGGGCACGGAGGGCAGCTGTCCTCCTCCCTTTTACCTTCTCCCCTTTGGCGTCGCCCGTATGTGTGTCAGAATTTCGTCGGAAATTTGTAGCGTTTGTCGAAAAATTGCAACGTTCTGCCGTTTTACTGGCTAGATTTTCTGCGCCCGTCTTAAACTAGCTGAATCGTGCATAGCGATTGGCTGCAGTAATTTCTCTTGGCTTGGGAATTTCTAATGATAATCAGTTAATGACAAAACATTATAATAAGGGATTCATTTTTGGGATATGTGGTATTGTTAATAGGCCCATAAGTGCACTCTGACATGCTGCCATATTTTTTCCTGCAGTGCACAATAGGCCTAATCATGGCGCTCAATAATATCGGCGCGCAAATGTGCCGTGTTTAATAAGGTCTATTGTCGCTGACAATGCGCTGTTGTAGTAGCCTAAGCCGTAAGCGTATAACGTATGTTGTTGTCAATATCCGAATCACGATGCATTTTGCACATGCACAAAGTTACAAACTATGCACAACAAACTACGTACGTTCGCCTTCGCCAAAAGAAACAATTTTGTACTGTGTAGAAAAACAGCTATGCCATCACGAAGATTGGCTGACCGCTATGGCGAGTTATTGCCACGATGTGTCGTCTGTCTGTCTGTCGTCGTCCATAACGCATGTATTGTGGCTAAACGGTAGATCTTATTGCACGATTACTTAGCCCGGTGTCACTGCTTTTGGGTGCAAAGTTTCAGCGATCCAGTGCAAAGAAAACATTTTAAAATTTGGGGTTGAACAAACGGGGGTTTGAAACATGTGCGTTTTCAACCAATAAATTGCTGTAAAGCATATCTCATCGGAAACGGATATGACCAACATTAGAAAGTCGCATAAGCTTTTTCAGATGACACAAAAACCTTCGACCTTGGATAACTTTGGAGAGTTACTCTGCTACGCCAATCGTGCGGTATTGTGGTTAAACGGTAACTTCGTAGGGGGCCTGCGATATGGTACCGTTGAATACGGCGATAACGAGTTAAACCAGTTTCTATAAATTGTCAATAGTAATCATGTTTTTATCTGCAACGGTTTGACCACAGCTTTGAATGCAAGGTTTCTGCTGCGCTGAATTACCGTATCTTATGATCGTATCGAAGCGTTTTGATTGTATAGCATTCGATATGCCGGTAGCAGCGTCTCCAATCGCCATAGCGGTTTCTGCTTACAGTCACTTTGCAAGGGAAATCGCTTTCTTTCAGCGACCTTCGGTTATAGACTGTACGGTCGACCTCCCGCAGCTACAGCTGACTTCTTGTTGTTACTTGCTTCCGGTATCGATCGACTTCAAATTTGTTCGAACGAACATCACCAATTTTAAATTAACTTTCTACATCCGGTTTGCTGTGGCATAGAATAACAAAATAGACGCCAAATTGGTGCTTAGAATTTCGTAAAAAATGAATAATATTGCGTTATAGTGTTTAACGTGACCGCCCTACACTATAGTGATCGACGCTAATCGTTTTTGAAACTTTCCGATTGCTTAATGTACGAAAACCCAGTATGTTCCACCCGATGTAGCGCAGACGAATTATGTTTTTTTTTCGCCTCTGCCGTTTCGCCCCCTAGCTTTTTCGCCCCTGGCTCTTTCGCCTCCTGCTTTTTTTTTACAAGATCTTGTTCTACAAGTTGAAAAAGTGTAATATGTCATTGTATGAGACAGTTCTCATTTCTGGTATACATGTATATTAACTGTTAGTTATTTTTGTCTTGTTCTGTCTTGTGCTTAGATTTCACAGGCAGTTGTTAGTGCAAGTTTTATTTCCTTACTGTTTTTGTGCACTGCTTTTTTGGATGGATGAATGATGACACTGTGTGTTTGGAGTTAGATGTGGTTTGAAACAAAAGATGAAAAAAGAAAGCCAGAAAGTATCCGGAGTTTCCACCGTCGACGTACATTATGTGAACACTGGCAGGAATTCAGAGGGCATTTCTTGGTCTGGAATCGTTCTGGATACACCATCGCATAAAGCCGATAATAATCCTACATCATCGGAGAATAATCTGCCTATGTCAGCAATGTTGGCGATGGATTGCGAGACAGATGATAATGACAATGTTGAACTGGAGATGACTGTGACCAGTGAGTTTACTCTTGTCGGATACGACGACAACAATGATGATCTTGTACCAGATGAGGAGACACTTAAGAATTACATCAGTGCTTCTGGAGATGGTTTGAAACGTGAACGACAGTGGATGTCACCACTAGAGCAGAATGGTAAATCAACTGCCTTGCAAGCACTTTTCAGTAGGGCTGCAGAAGTTAACAATTAATTAATTCATTAATCATTAAGAAGATGAATTGATTATTTAACAGTTAATGAATTAATTTATTTTTAATCCATTTAAAGTTGATAAAATTGTGGACTTAATTTTTTGACGGCTAAAAATTACTGATGATGAACGTTTGTAATGTCTAATTTTTTTGCATAGGACATTATCACTGTTAGTACTTGTATAGTGTTTGGTGATAGGCAGCTACTGGACTGGTTTTCTATTTTACTGGTTGTGACTTTATCCTACGAATGTTGTTTTTTCCCAGAGTTATGCGTATTGCATGTGTTGTATTTGTATCATGCTTTATTTACTTAAAATTATAGTTAACTCGACCTGCATCTGAAACACTCTGCCAGAGGACATAACATTTCAGTCACTTTTAGTTTACCTTCTGACAACATCTGTATTCTTTAAACCTGGATCTTCAGAAAATTATACCCATACTTCATTGTTTAATTTGAATAATTTTTTATGAATCATGAAGTAACTTTGCTATCAAGACATCTGTGGTTGATTGATGATTTGATGGTCACTGGTCAAATTTTGTCATGTGTCATTTGCTTCATTAAATGAACATTTTGTGTGATATGATTTGGAAATTCCAGGTTTGAAGCGGGATAATAAGGCAGGCGAGTCGTCACCCTGTCGGAGAGGTCGCCCGAGGAAAGTACGAGCGGAATTTGATGGAGATTGGAGTGGTGACTTTGAGCCATGCTCGGTTTCTGCAAAGACACGCAAGATTCTTGTGAAGAGGGTACTATAGTTTTGTGTGTATGTGTTTAAGAATAAGGACAAGAATTTAAGGATAAGATTAGGAACCATGTTGGCTTAGTTGCAGCCTATGGTACAGGTTTGACTTTTTGAGCAATCCATTCTGCTTCCATCCTTTGTAGTAATAGTAATGTTTAGAGATGTACTAATAAGGTGTTAACTGATTGGCTGATTATTGGCATTCACCATTTACCAACTGGTTGATTTTCTGTCATGATGAGCTACAAAATGCACACACTACTAAATTCATTGAAATGCTAAAACTGTGAAATAGAAACCTGAAAGTACCATTGAATCCTGAATGCATTCATTCAGTTTCGTTTGTTTGATTTTTGATTTGCATTATTAACAAATTCTAGTCTTATTAATTTTGTGCACATTACCAAGTATGTAAATTGATCATCAGTTGACTGTGTCAGTACTGATTGTCAGCAAATTTATCAAATGTAGGTAATTTTGATGTTTTGTTTGAATAAATAATAATTATAAGTGAACATTTATATAATGCACTATCATTTAAAAGAAATCTCTAGGGCGCTGATTGGCCGTACAGATGTTATTCTTGCGGCTGAATTTAAGTAGTGGTACTAGTAGTAGTAGTAGTAGTTCGTATGCACCTTCTAGGTGCTTCAGGAAAAGTGACCAGGGCACAACTGGGGCAAAAGTAGAATGGAACAGTGTCTGGAGTCAGCTGCACATGATTGGCAAAGTATTGCTTACAATTTTCACACTTTTTGCGTGCTATCATAGTATGACAGATATTTCACATTTCTCACTCCTTTTCAACGTTTTCTGTTTCTTGGTTATCGGCACCTCAGCAATTGACATGTTGCTGTGCTATTAGGGTCGTACAGTTATAGCTGTAAGTTGTTGCTTTTGGTATGGACTAGGAGTCCCGGCAATCATTGTCATTGTTGTAGTAGTAGTTGTAGTGTTGAAAAAGTAAAAATGTGTATGCTAGGACTGTCCGTACGAGTGTGTGGAGTGCGGTCGATCTTTTCCTACAGTCGGTGGACTAAAGATTCACTCCAGCACACACATAGAGTCTGGCAATCATACTTGCTTTGTCTGTGGTACTAGCTTTGACAGCCTGACTGATCTTCAGGTTTTACACCAGTCATCTGTATTCTTTTATGCTCTTTGCTTATAGCATAGTAGATACTTTTGAAAAGTATTGGCCAGTTTCCATTAGGCAAAGTAGTTGGCAACTCTTTTTCCATTTAGTTGGCAACTTTTGGGTTACTATCAAGTTGGCCAATTGGTTTGCCTAATGGAAATTTACCATATGTAGACAGTTCACTGCCGTTAAGCGTTACAATGTTTGTCTACTATATCTGTAGTCTTCGTTTTGTATATGTCACCACTCACCATAGCTAGATAGCTTTTACTCAACTGTTTTTGATTTTGTAATTCATTCTTATTAAGTTCATTACATATGATAGTATGAAATGAGAGACCTCTCCAGTGCAGACGTGTTACGTTCGTATTTTTCGATATATGTGTTTTTATTCTGGCATTGATTTTAGACACCCTGCTTTTATTTAGTTACATAATTAAAGTTGTCATTATATACTTATTTCATGTACTGATGATCCAATCTGCTATTAAGAAACAGTTCCCTTCTGCTACCACCACCAGCACTGTTACTACTACTGTCACTGCTACAATACTATTCGTAGTACTATTACTGTGCTCTGTTAACAGTGTTGCTGCTCCTACTACCAGTACTAATACAATCCAGTGTTCTGTCTGTGTGCAGTCCCACGTTTCAAGTCATCCATCAGCAAACATCTGCCTGGAGTGTGGTCGCTGGTTTAAAGACAAGAAAATCTTGAAGTGCCATACCGCTCGGCACACATCGGAATCCGCTGGTGGTGGAATGATCATGGACTGCGGAATGTGTGGATTGGAGTTTGAGTTGATGGTGGATCTGGCGGATCATGTGTCGGTGCACACCCCAGAGCTCATGTGGAATGCCTGTCTGGTGTGTGGCCGACATCTTGCTCCGCTGAGTTCCATGGAAAAACATCTGCGCACTCATACTGGAGCCAAGATGGCAACCTGTCCCATATGTGCTCGTCAGTTTGCAGAGGTATTCACAATTTATATGTGGAAATTACTTCAAATTAGTGATTAATTACAAGGTCAATCATTAGAAATTTCTAGCAACTGATAATTTTTTTGTAAATATGTTTTGATAAACATTGTGTCACTAACAAAACATAAACTTGATATGACGATCAGTCTGCAGGTAAACGTAAACGATTTACCAGATAGTCTGTGGGGTAATACCAACACTTGTTAAATGTATCTCAGTGACAGCTGCTAGCGGAGTAACTTTGGAAGTGAGCACCAGCTCTATTTCGGAGGCATTTAATTTATTTAAGAGTGCAAAGATGAAATAGTCGCAATTCTCTCATTTGCCAAACTTTTCACAAAAAGGCCATCATGGTGTTGTTTGTCTTCAATGTTTAGTGCTATACCTTATTTTATTTATTTGTCTTCAGTGGCAGGCTCGAAGCCCATGAATACATAAAACACATTTGTAACACAACCACAAAGACTAAAAACCGTTATATCGTGGTGAAATCAGACATCAGTTTATAAGCTTAGCAGTAGTAAAGTTTATTGTGTTTTTATGCAATCTGCCGAGCACTGACAGAATTTGTGACTACCACCATCACTGCTACTACTACTGTGTGTGATGTGTTAGGCGTATAATCTGAAGTCCCACATGTGTATTCTGATACCATACACACTGATGATCATCATCATGCTCTGCTACGACTAATTCTGTATGCGCAAAATTTCAGGCATACAATCTGAAGTCTCACATGCGTATACATACTGGAGAACGCCCGTTTTCATGCCCGCAGTGTCGGCGTCAGTTCACAAGCGTGAGTACTCTGAAGAACCACGTCTTGACGCACTCCAAGGAGAAGCACTATGCTTGCAAGTTGTGTGATAAACGGTTTCGCAGATCCAGCCACTTGGTTGAGCACCGACGATCGCACACAGGTGAGTACTGAGTCATCTAGACCCCCAAGTTGAACTTCTTTTTCACTTGTCGCTGACATGTTAAAGTTTTTGGCTGCTTTGGAGCTAAGCGGGAAACAGTGGTAAAGCTAATTTGTAGCTGAAAATTCTTGGAATTTACCATGTTTATGGCCACTTTTTGGCTGAGCTGAAAAAATGTGATCGATAAAGAAATTTTGGGCCTGAAACTTGTAGCAGTTGCCTGTGTTATTGATAGTGATTTCTTGAGCCTATGCAACATGCAGAGTACTGTCATATTTCTGAAATCAGCTGTCCAGAAACTATTACCAGTATTAAATTATGTTGCTGTTTTTGAAGATCTTTATCACTATATAACTCAGTAGGGCCCACAGTTCGAGTCGAGCGCGGATTCGCAGAATTTGATCTTTTGCACAGAATTTTGATATTTCCGCGGAATTTCGGGTGAATTGAGAAATGAACAGCGATTAGTATGATTGTTGGCTTTATGACGTAAATATTACTAATTACTCATAACTATATAACGGGAAAAGTCAAACTGAACAAGTTATGTGTCCTAGTAATAGCTAACGCGTCTTGGCAGATTGCATTTTTAAAAAGAAAAAAACGATTGGTATGTTTATGCCTCCGCCAACTACAACGTAGTGGCCGGAGGCATTATGTTTTCGGACTGTTCGTGCGTCCGTCTGTGCGTTTTTGCGTTCATGGACTTTGAGTGCAAATATTTCTGGAGATATCGACAAGCAGTAAATGGCATTATTAACTATGATCGCTTTCATGTTGAACAAAAAAATTCATGAACTTTGGTCCACTAACAACGATGGTTAGTTGGCTAATGTTTGTTCACCATCAGTTGTCACTGCGCGTTAGCATTTGCAAGCCATTATACAGTAATTCTACTCGGTTGACGTTACGCGTATAGTGATGCGGTCACCTTTCTTACTTAATTTCTCTTCTAATTCATCAAACCGCCTAATTCTTTCTGGATCAATTAAACCCTAAGTCTTTCTGCAACACTGGGGTTTGGTCATTAATTTCATTGGCTTCCTTATTCATTAGTAGTTAATCTATTAATAACACTTTCTGTGTTTAAAAATTATTCTCTTGCTGCAAACGTTTGCAGCGATGCTCATTAGCCATGCGGATAATGAATATTCATGAGATGCGACGAATCACGCCACATTTTCGTTGTGCGTGACCAATCACCAGCGGCCTGCAGGGTCCAGTTATTGCTTGGCTATAAATAGATTCTTTGTGATTTCCTCACTCCCTTCTTGTCACACGGTGGCGGAGTCATATCGGTCGACGGAGTCGTAACAACCATCTAGTTTCTGCATGTTGCTAGCATAATTCATCACAACGCCAACTTTCAATAGCTGAAGTTTCTTAACAGGATAGAGATCAGTTTACTCACAAATGGAAAGCCGTGGTAAGCCGCGTAATTTAGACGATTTTGCCACGGCAAGCTACGGAATTTTGCAAACCGGCCCGCGAAATTTAGCAAAATTTTCTGCAAAAAAAACTGTGGGCCCTACTACTTAGTGCAAATGCCATTCACAAATTATGGCAGTGTTCTTTTCTGGTGGTTTTTAGCTAACCATAACATTTTTTTGGTGTTTTACAGGTACTACTGTAAATGTAAAAAAGCTGAGTGGAAAGTTTTCGGGCGGCTAAATTTAGCAACATATGGTCTAGAGTGGTCATAATTGGCTGAATTTGTACTGTTAGTTAGTATCATCAGGGATGCACTATGCTGTATCTTGCCAGTGTAAACTGTTCACTATAGATGTAATCATACAGTTTTACTTAATACTTTTTCATTATTTGCGCAGGATGTGGGTCAACATGACATGATTTAGAGTAATTACAGAGTGTGGGAGAGTGGTTACAATATGCAAGTTCATGTTTTGTTGAGAGAAAACTTCACTTTTTTCTGATCTACTTTTTAAACCTGATGCTCATTAAGAACAGAACTAGAGTAAGACTTATATATAATTGATCGAAAAAGTGGACTGAAAAATGATGAAAAAATTTCTAATCCATGAGTATGAAGTAGAACTACCTATTTATTTGCACTGCATACGTCTGGTATTGCAGGCGAGCGTCCGTATGCGTGCCCGGAGTGTGGAAATCGCTACACAACGTCGACCGCACTACGTTCACACCTCATAACTCACAGCCACGAGAAACGGTACTCGTGCGTCGTGTGTGACTTTGCTACTTCCCGTTCCCTCAGCCTCCGCAAGCACATGAGAACCCACCTGCAGAGAGTGGAGGGTGACCCCAACGCTTCGGCGGAGGAGAAGAGTTTTATGTGCTCGGTTTGTGGAAAGCAGTTTGCCAAGTTGTGGTTTTTCGAGCGGCATATGCAGGCGCACCGATGGCGTCGTGAGCAGGGTCTGGAGGATATCGTCAGTCCTACACCCGTCCAGACCATGGAGAAACAGTACGGTTGTCCCAAGTGCGATCGCCAGTTTGCCCGCTACCGCAATCTGCAGAAGCATGTGTTCATCCACGACAGTGAGGGGTCCGCCATGATTGATGGAAGGCCGTTCCGTAGAATCGGTGACAAGCCGTACGTGTGTGCGGAATGCGGGCGACAGTTTGCACGGGTTGGCAACATGCAGAAGCACTTTATGACTCACAGGGGTCAGGATGTTGATGATAAGTCTGATATCGACATATTTGTGACATACTAGTATCAACAGATGCAGGACATGGATAAATACGATATGGAGGTGTCAGAGTGTAAGAGTGTACTGGACCTACCTTGCCATGGTTGTTGCCATCAGTGTTTGAGTCAGTACTATTTTGAACAAAGTGAACTATAAGGATATATGTGCAAGCAGTGGCATCAGGTTAAAAAATTAGGTGGAGCAAAAAGTAGCATTTTTCCAAGAGAGACTTCAAATTGCCAACAAAATTCTGACATGCAGTTGCAGATTTTTGACAGAGGAGATTATGTATGCTTAGAAGTTTGATTTTCCTTCTAAATTTTCTGAAATATCAGGTTATAGCTCCAATTTTTGCATTTTGTGTAACAATTTATCCAATAGACAAGATTTTCTGACAATTTTCCACAGTGGAAAATTTGGGGACCCTACCCTATTGGCCATGATGCTACTGTGTGCAAACACTGTAGGCTGCATTTTACTTAAATTAAAGTGTATTTAAGTACTGACATTGATATGGCATGCGCAGAAATAATCTGGACAGAGTTGACGTAAAAATCTAGATTTGCAAACTGCCTACATCCCATTGCTAGTAGCCTACTGCTTATGCGTTTGGGATGAGTGGTTTTAGGACTCGATTTGTACTCCATGGAGTATGTATATATACGAAAATTTTGTGCATATAAACTAGGGATTGTTATTCTTCTATTTCTGAGTCCCAGGAGCTGCTTAATTGTAATCCCTCCTGTTTTGCAGATTAGGCTTACAGATACGTCATTCTTTTGTGCATAGGAAGCAGTGTTGATAGGCTTGCAATAAAACTGTTCTGTTATGGATGCTGTTTCTGATTGCATCTCCACTAATTATTTGTGCTGTCTTTAGCCACAACAGCATGCAACGGCCTTCAAGGTCATCCAAGGTCAATGATTTTCATCTCGTCTGACAGATTTGCCAACTAAAGTATGCCACTTCCTATTAGTGGTTAATAGTAACCTTGGCCATATCTATGAGCACTGTTTCCGACATATGGCCAGTTTTCCATTGATAAATGCACATTTTTCTACCCCCCGTCCATTTAACTGACAACTTGTCTGTCAGTTTTTGAGTGCAAATTCTCTGTCGTATTGTCGCGGAAGCTTAGAACTGTCCCCTAGGCCTAGTCAACTGAGGGCTCTATCCTCCTTTTTTGATGTGTGACAGCTGTGCTGTAGTTGTCTAATGGCACGGCTTCGTGTTGAACTGTTACTGGTGTACTGTGGCCACTGGCTAACCTTTAGGTTTTATGGGAAAACTTGTACACGAATAATTAGCACTGTGTCTTAAACATAACTGTAGGCATGCAAAATTTTAGCAAGCTAGTGCAAGGCGAACATTTTCAGAAGTGGGGTTGAATGGAGGGGGCGGGAAAAATGTGCATTTTCAATGGAAAACTGGCCATACTGTAAAAATGCTAATAGAAGTACCTGGCTACTATCACAACATTTGACCTAGACCTTCCAGCTTATATTTGAAACTCGGCTTCTATTAAGACATTGTCAACCTGTCATACCAGGGTAATACACTTTGTCTATAAATACTGCGTGCAAATTGCAATACAATTACTACAATACAATTTAGAGTGAGTGTATACTACTACTGCATGTACAACTGATTACTACTACTACTGCAACTGCTAGTACACTTACAACAACAAGTATACTACCACTACTTGGATGTCCAGCTTATATCGTCGACACGGCTTATGTTAGGGAACCGGCTTTTATTAGAGACCCGGCTACTGTATGCTTGTATTAGAAATTTTACAGTATCTCGGAAATGGCGAAGGTTGCTATTATTCACTCATAGGAAGACGCGTATGACATGAAAATCATTGACCTTGATAGACTTTGAACGTAAAAGGTAGTAAAGGTAAAGGTTGTAATTTGTATAGCGCATCGTCGCGTAGACACTACCAGAACCGCTGGTCGTGCAGCCTGCAGAAACAGGCTGGCGCCGCGGCTGCCCAGGCAGCCCCAGTCAGGTGTACAAAGGTTCCTACCTTCCGTAACCTATATAATGGGTTACTACTCATTTAACCGACCCAGGAGGGATGGCAGGCTGAGTTGGCCTTGCTGGTTGACTGATAGCGGACGCTTTACCCACAAAGTGGTCAAACAGCCATCTATCACTCTAGCGCAGGATAGGGAAAGTTCGCCGGCCAAGACAGACGTTCTAACCATTATGCTCCGCCACCGTCAGTAATGCAACAGGAACTGCATAAGCTGTAGCGCGTTTTTCCTAGCATCAGCTGGGTTTTTTTTTGTTTTACTTGACTTGGTCTGAGTCGTCTTGTTCTCGGCGCCTATATACTGCATCTTTACCTTCGGGTCCCCAATATTGAGGATGGATCGACGCTACTGCTGCGTGATAAACCTATAACACTGCTTCTGCTACAGTAATAAGTGTCACAGATATTTGAGAATTGTACAAATCGAAGTTTTTCCGACTTTCCAAACCGTACTACTGGCAGTGTTTTCAGTATGCTGTGCTGTCACAAAAGTACCATATTTGGCTATTAAATTTTTAGGAAATGTTCGAATAATGAACATTGTCATCACCAATTTCTCACATTTTTATTTCCGGTTTCTGTAGGAAAATAAACATGGCGGATGCCGAGTACTTTAAAGTGGGCATGACAATTTCATGCGAAACGTGCCACGGCTTGAAAATTCAGGGCGATGTAGTTGCTTTTGATTTGCCGACAAAAATGTTGGCTCTTAGTATCCTTTGTTTTGCTGTTTGTTGAAAGTGTGCATAACATGACAGACAGCTACGACTAAGTTGTCAGTTTTTGAGCGCAAATTCTCCATTGTATTGTATTGTATAAGAAGGGGAAATATTAGCGGTCGGTCTAAAAGACGACGGGTGGATACGTGTATTGTCGGATCGCTGCGTCGGGCCAGTCGCCTCGTGTGGCAGAGTTGGTAAACCGAATACACAATGTGCAGTTTAGGACGAAGTGTAGCACTAAGTACTGAAGACTGTACAGAAAACAACCAAAGGAAATAATCTATTGAAATTATGTACATTATTAACTGGTAAGTCATTTGTTGGTTTTTTGGCGAACTTTTTTACTGCAGTTCCAATAAATAAAAGTCACTTTCGAACAGAGATGTGTGGATCCTGAAATTTTGCATTCGTATCTGAAGGGTAGATGCCTTCGCATCTGCAAAACTATGCCATTAGGCGTCCGTGTTTGCACTGCCAGCAACAGCGATAATGTTTCCAGATGTGCTCTCTCCGCCGAATACTAGAGGTAACTTGATGCAACCAGCTGCGGAATGACCCGATACACTGCCGTTGCATAGGCAAGGTGTTATCTGCCGTGAAAATTTACCAAAAATAAGTAGTCAGTTTTTGCTATCTGCTATGAATTTTCACGGAAGCTAGCATGAAATGGTTATCTGTCGTGAAAATCTATGGAAAATGAATAGGCCTATTATTAGGCCTGTCTGCTGTGAATTTGCATCGAAACGAAGTACAGTAAAATAGTTGCCAGTGCTATTTAGTACAGTATTATCAGATTATGCAAGCAATAATAGCAAGTTAGCAATTTCTGTTTCCTGGAGGCCTAGCCTATGTAGTTGATCCCATCACTGGTAAGCGGCCATGGCTTTTCAGCTGATGTGTTTCTAAAATGTATAAACTATATGCAATGAGTTAAAAATATAGCACTAAAATCTTGTCTATATTTTCGCCCGGACATTGGCAGCAAAAGAATCTTGCAAATCAGTCAGACTCATGACCATAGCAAACAGTTTGCAATAAAACAGCATTGAAATTTCCATCTTGTCTATTGTCTAAAGTGACTACCAGCTACGATGCGTAAGGTTGGCAGCAAATGTGGTGAAAAAATCAAGTCATGCTTCCTCAACATGCAAATTTTTCACGCCACTCATAATTGCCACTGTTATAAGAGAACGACATAATGACGTGGTTAATGATTAACGTCATATAGCTTAAATTGTGTGATTATTCGTTTTTTTCTCAACTTCAGTATATACGTTTCCATCCATCAATTTTCACGGCATATATCCAAAAGTAAAAGGATGTTGCCGTGATAATTCACGGATAATAAGTAGTCGATTATGGCTATCTGCCATGAATTTTCACGGCAGATATGATCTTTGGTTACATGGAACAGCCCATCATTGGGAAACAGGTTCAGTGGAATCGTCTTCGATGGTTTGGTCATGTGTGCCGAATGGACGATTCCTGCTTGCCGAGACAGCTTCTATGGGCAGCCTTCTATGGCAGCTTCTATGTCCGGTTGGTAGGCTCTGTCCTTCTAATGCACCAAGCATAGATGTAAAAAACATTTTTTACGTTTTTTATTTTTGCCACGTTTTTAAACGTCTTTTTTTTAATTTTCTCAATGTTTTTTATTTTAAAAAAAGTTTATCAAAATTTGAAAATTCTAGTGAAAACGACGAGAAGGGCTTTTAAAGCCACACAACCGAATTAATAAGCTATAGTGGACCGAGTGGTGGTAGTTTACTTACTTAGTCTAGTGATACGTGGTCTTATGACTACACGGTTGAATTGAAATTGAATAAAATTTTTATCTCTTTCTTTAGTTCTAGCTGTACTGCAATTACAGCATTAGGTTTTAGGCAAGAAGTCGTACAAATTAAGGCAAACGTTTTTTATCAACATTTTTAAACGTTTGTTATTTTTCCTACGTTTTTTTTTTACGTTTTTAAATGTTTTAAATTTTTTTCTGGAACATTTTTTACCACGAAGCAATGGAAGGATCAGGTTGCTGCCGATGTGATGACTCATCTTTCTAGGCGCCTTTACAGTGACCCCATGATGTGTGATGGTGGCCGCTGGCATAACAACTGAGCACGGTGCATGGCAGGGTTACGGTATGACATCACTGACATCAACCGATGTTGTGACCAATCAAGCGAGCATGTGCATCAAGATGTCACGAGCGTCATTGGAAAAGTGCCAATCCGATCTGCCAGCCTTAATCAATGTGGCATGTGCAAAAACTGCAAATGCAACTCTAATTTTGTAGTATTATTGTTACTAGAGAATGGAAACATTTTGGTTGAGAAATTTGTTTTTGTTAAGGAGCATCCACATCCGCAAAGACATCAAAAATTGCATCCATTGCAGAATGTTTGCGGATGCGCATTCCGTCTGCACATGGCGTCTGCACATCTCTGCTTTTGAACCGTTAGAATCTATTTTTGGATGCATGGTCTGATGTCGCGCAGAAAACGTTATTAACCATGCGAGTTTGCACGGTCTGTTTTTTGAACCCACGGTTAATTTTCATGCATGCAAATGGTCTGAACTTCTAAGTGGATTGTATGGCAAATTGAGTAGTAAATACTGAGCGGAATCGATTTAGCAAAAACTGAAACCAGTTTCCTTTTAGGGTAGCAGTTTTCTGCAATCTATTAAGGAAACCGAAACTGGTTTCGTGAAACTGGGGTTAACTGGCAAAACCGTCTCTGGATTAGGTTTCGCTGGTTGAAACCGGGTTTTTGTTTGTTTACTTGTACAAGATTAGACATAAATAAGACCAAAATTGAGATAAATTCATTTTTAGCATTATAAATTTATGTAATAGCGTCCGTCATATGGCAGCTATTTTCATATGCATGTCACGCAGGATGTGTGGTAAATTATGTGAATTTGTTTGACAAGATCATTGTTTTGCGTGTAGTCGTGTATGTTTGTCTGTTCGTTGTACCTTATCCATTTTCGGCTGATTATATTGACAACAGACTGAAAAAAGTTTGAGACTTTTGTGTAATAAAACAGTCGTGCATTGTAGAATTGCGAACGTCTTTTTATAGCACATCTTCTATCTTCTTGGTTTTCAACTTTTCATTGAACAGAAGCTGCAATATTATCGTTATATTATATCACGAGGTGACATGCCCCATTGTGTGTTTGCATAGAAACCAGTTTCGTGCAGTCCATTTACACATCGAAACCTAAACCCAAAGCTGGTTTCAGTTTTGCTAAATCGATTATGCCCTAAGTAGTATTACGTCATCCAAGGATGGACACTTTGGGTGGTGGGTTTTGTCGTTGTAAAGGTTGACATTAATTGAAGTTGAATACCACTAAGTGCCAAATGCTGCAGAAGAAGCTGATTAAAGATATGCCATTTAATTGTGTGCGATCTGCACACTGTAAGTAACACTTTGTGACTGCATATGGAGCGTACGTGTGCATGGTGAACATAATTTTTGTTTTTGGACATTAACTTATATTGAACTCAGGAAGAAGAGTACATGTATGGACTACGATTAAGCTTACTCGTTAAATGTGATTTTAATGTATTGTTTTGCGCCGTACATTGCTTTCCTTTATTTGCCGATACAGAGTCAATTTCAAAGTCGGGCAAACCGAATACACATAATGTGCAGTTCCTGAATCTTTCATATATAAGCAACGTTCAACTGATTAATGAGGCTCCTGATATGCAGCCACCACCCTTGCCAAACCTGAACTATAACAAGGTATCTGCGTATCTCATCATTATACTCTTGTTCTTATTGTATAGCCGATAATGTGCATAGTTTGTTATTCCTAAGCTTGCATTTTAAATTTTATTTTGTAACTTGTGTTGTGTGAGTATGCAAGACTATTGCTTGTGATGTTGAAGAACACAGGTAGTCTTAGACTTTTGTTGCCAAGTAGGTCCCTATTCACTAACGGTCATGTAAAATGTTGGAAAAATTTACAAGTAGTAATAACAATATATTTTTAGGTTCGGTGAATTTAATTCTGCAGTATAATTGTTGTAGTGCTATTTTTGTTATTGTGCTATTCAGCAAATTGCGGCATATGTGTGTAGTGACATGTTTTTTTTTTATTAATTCTATATTTATATTTGTTTGATTTTGTGTATCAGTTGCTAATTGCTGTTATACTGTTTCAGTTGAGCACTCGCTTTAGAAACAATGTCGATGAAAAGATGCGGAAGCTTGGTTACATAGGTGTCGGCGTCAGCACTGTCGGCCAGCGCCTTGTTGACACTATCACAAAAACGTTGGTGACACTCACTGCTGCAGTTGTCTTGAGTGAATTATTATCTGTGCACGTTTTAGTTTATCTGATGTTTTAAGCAGAATTGCTGCTGCAGGCAATTCCAACTATTGCTACACAATTCTCTGTAGCGTGGTCTGTCTGTTGTAAGTAAGATTAACAGGTGCAGTTTAACGGTGTGTCGTCTGTTGTCTTTCACATTTGTGCATCCTGCTTAAACCGTTTGACACATGTAGATGCCAATTGGCAGGTACGCTTGTGGTAGGGAGATTTAGTCGTTGAACCCTCTCGGCCAAAAGCTGGGCTTGCTTATTTATGATTCAGCAGGGTTACAGGCCTGTGCAGGGGGCAACATTAATCAGCAATTTCACACTTTGTTGAAGTACTGGTCCTTGTTGACTTTTACGCTGTCATTGACTAGGGGTTTATATACAAAGTTACAGGAATGAAATGGTAGTAACTGGTTATTATAAATTTGTATCATTCTTAGTGTATTACATTACTGTGCAGTAAAGTTATGATCTACATAATGTCAAAATCATAGGTTCTTCAAGTAGCACAAAATTTCGCACAAATGTTCGACTTATTGGACAGATGGGGTGTCACAACAGTTTTTGAAATGAATTCTATTTAGAGTTGTGAACTTGTCAATGTTGTGATATGCGATCTGGAGAAAGTCTGGAAATACTGAGATATCTGTGTGAAGATGGCAGATGTCTGCCCAGTAGAGAGATGGAGTTAACAAATTGTTTGGGCAGTGTGTGCATTTTTGCTGTCATTGGCAGATCAACCATGTCACAAGTACTTGGTTGTCAGTGGCACTTTTGACACTTAACAACTGTAGAACTGTGGCAATGTTAACTTTGGACTAAGTACATCATAATGAAGATTAAGCTGTCCTAAGCTAATGTGTGTAATAGTAAATTAGTAATAACAGAAGCACTTTGTTATGCGTCATAATATGATGCAAATCTTTACAAGGGTGCTGATTCTGGTGCTGTGGTGTAAATGTGTTGGAACGTAGGTTAGCGGAAGTGAGGTGGGATAATCAGAACATTGTTGTGCTCGATCAAGTCACGATCGTTCCACCGTACAGAGTTGATGACTGCTCTGCCGCTGATGCAAATAGTCAGGCTCTGCAGCATGTCCGCAAACTGGTAACTAATACTATATGTCAATTTTTATACTCCAAGAAGCACAGTAGATACCACAAACAGAGTGACAAAAATATTTTACACAGAAAGAAAAAAATATATCTCAGAATTAGCGATCTAACGTTCTCTTTAAACACATAATTCTGCTAATTGTCATTGATTTCAGCGAAATATGGAACACTGCACAATCTTACTATTATTTACCGCCACATCAACTACCAACTATGACCATGGCATGCTGTATGTGCTCAGTGTGATGTAGTATATTTTGGAATACTGTTGGATATAAACAGACTCTAGAGAGAATTATTTAGCAGAGATAAAATACTTGTGTCATTGCAGTATCAGTTTGAAAACATGAAAATTAAATGTAATAAAAATTGCAGCATGGGAAAATTGGGTGAATAACATCGTCATTCGTTACTGTGCGGTAAACTGCAAATTTTTACTTTCTTATATGCAGATATCATCGTTAAATGCATTAAATATTTTTACTGCTTGGTTCAGTGTAAATGTAAAGTTGTTCATGTGAGATGTGGTTGCATGTGCTGTGTGTACAGGTAGGAAAATTTCACAAAGAAAACAATGAAAGTCCGTCGTTAACATCCCCGCCTTAGGACATTTTTGCACTGCTAGATAACGGATATCGTCAATATGTCAATATGTCTGACTTATGGCTCAGTTGAAGTGTACTACAAAGTTGGTTGGGTTGGGTCGGGTTGGATTGGGTGGTTTTTCCCAGGTACAATTTTCTGTTAGTGTGTGGTGTGCATCATCGGCATCGCGGGTGAAAGATAATATGGTTGGGGCCAAGAAGTTGCAATTTTTTTTACAGATTGCTGCACATTTTCAACAGAGTTAGGAACTGTGGGTGTTCAGAATGTCACTTTTTGATCATAAATTTTTTCCAAGATCAGAAGACTTTTTGTCCCACTGTTTGTATTTTTGAAGAAAATTTTTGGAGAAGAGAATTTTCCAGTGGACAGAAATTTAGGAGTGACAGTACCCCTGTTGCTCCCCCATCAAGATGCCACTGGTGTGTGACTGTGTGTGATCTGTCTTGTCTGATTTTGTTGAAGTCTGAATGATTGTCTGACTGGAAATATTGGTGACTTGTATTGGTATTTACGATGCAGTCTGATACACAATAAATTTATAATAGTGTCGAGGCACGAAAAGTTTCCAATGTGCTTACGTTTGTTGACTGTGTGCATGTGGCTGTATGTTAATTTGTATTTGGTTTGGCTGCATGTCCATCATATGCAGCGTTAGTCTTCCTGTAAAAATGTCTATCGGCACGTAGTCAGTCTCCCACTGAGAGTAAGTAAGATGCTAGTTCTTTGTAATGCATTCTACTGTCTACAGGTTTTTAGTCCACAGTTGAGTTGTGAAAAGGATCATTTGTATATTAATAATAATGATAACTTTCACACTTTTTTTAGTGACAGTAATGATAATAGTTATAGTGCAGATTGGTACCATTATGTCCGAAAAGACTTCTTACCAATAGAAATGATAATGCACACAATTCAGCATAATGTAGCAAAGTCAGAAACGTATAGTTCACACTGTGCATTGTTATTCTGAAAGCCTGATTAAACATTGCATATCAGTTTGCTTCTCTGCCATCTTCGAGAAAAAAAGATTGTTGGTTATTGATTGCCATAACTTAAGTAAACTAGGTAACTTAGTTTCTCAGTGCCTGAGAATTCACTGCATTGTGCATTGTGTAAGATTATTACCTTAATATAACCGATACTAATCGTTAACTTTTGTTTCAATGTGCAGCAAACTTTGCCTTTTAACATGTAGGTGAGTGAGTGAATGAGTAAGGTTTAACATCCCACCCGAAACAGTATAGTAAGATCATTTCAGTGTTAAAAGTAATTTCTTCTGTCAGTGATGCTTGACTTTGGGCATAAGGCATTAATTTTGCATAATTGCAGCCTGAGCTCTTGAGTGGTTGGGCTCTTGGGGCTTAATTGTCGCTCTGCTGTGACATTGGCCTTTTACATTGTCTGTAGATTAACACACTGCTGGAAACTATAGTCTTTAGCCCATGATTTTCCTTTAGATCACCCTTTTTGAGCTGTTGGTCAGTCGAAAGGATAGGGCATGGGGTCTGTAGAAAGTTAGAAATCCGCTTGACCGTAGAGCACAACACTGAATTTTTTTGTGTAGAGTCAAGAGTTGTAGTCGATGAACACACACTGACAGACGTGTACTGTTGCACGTTCCACCATGACATTGTTATGCCATCATGTTCTTATGACTAATAATCGCATCTATACAATTAAACGATATTTATCATATCTGTAAATGGTGACTAGATTTTAAAGGATATTGCCAAAGAGAAACTAAGGTACTAGAATATATGTTTAAAGATAGGCTACGCTTGTCATAGAAGCGATCAGAGATCTTCAACCTCCACTAAGAATAATTTCACTTAGCCTTGCTCCATCCCTCCAAAATTTTGCTCGATCCGAATTTAAGAACCTGAAATGGATCGCCACCAAAATCTGAGTGGTCAATTTTTGGGCCACTCGATCTCCGCTCCTCCATAAAATTTCATTGAAATCTGCCAGTTGATCTCTTATTAAAGGTAAAGAATCGTGCACAATGACCCAGAATTCGGATCGCCGCCACAGTTTAATAATTTCTTCAATCTTTCTTGGGCTACGCCCAGTTGCCACTGCTTCACAAAGTTCATCAGAATCCGTTAAAATTATTTTTTACTAATCCAGACGACAAACAAACGGACAAACCCAACACCGTAACATTTTGGTAAAAAAACGATCAAGTAAGGGCCTAAGGCCAACTTAATGGAAAGTAACTGAAGGAAAGCTAAGGTCAGACGCTACTATGACGTGCTGAGTATTGAGTGTAGGCCGCATATCACTGATTTGGAGAATCGTAAGTCCACTTTGCCTGGGACAGAATTCACAGAAATATCAACGGAACGAAAAGCCCGTGACATATAACTGAACACGTCGCCGTGTTTTCATGCAATATGCGTAGGTTTATGCCTTTAAACGTCGTATAGCGGTACAACTATGGGATAAATAATTTATTAGATGTTGACGCGGCTGAGTCACTGTCAGCTTTCGATGCCGAGCAGTGTTTCCGTCCAGCGGCGGAAGTCGGGCGAGTCGACTGCCGTTGAGACTCCGTGGTGAAGCGGTGTTTTGCTCCAGAGAGGAACGCGTCCGACGAAGCGCTTGAAGTACGCCGTGTCGAGAAGCCTCGTACAAGCCGAGTACGCCTTGTACTTCTTGAGCACGGCTTTCAGCACCGGCTGGTGGCGATTCTTGAGCGTCGCCAACACGCTCTCCAGCGACTGACCTTTATTACATGACAAAACACACACGTACGCTGTAGCTCAGGGAGTGCTGTAAACTACTCACCTTAGTTATTTTTATCGAAAAAGTTAGAGAATTTATTATAAAATATTTATGCTACTACCTACTGCAGTGCTAACGTAGGCCCCTAATTGTGACTTCATTAAATTAACGATTTCACGGTGCGTATTGCGATAAAAAGGGCAAACACTGCAGTGTTTTGTAGGCCTAGCGTATTAAGAATTGTCGTAATATTGCAAAGATTTCAGAAAAGTGATACACGTACATGCAAAAAACTACTTAGCCCACCCAGGAGGCCTAAGTACGCCTAGCCTTCATCAAATAACGACCAAGTGGTGGCTTGGTGGCTCAGTGGGTGGGGGGTTGGATACGAGACCGAAAGGTCCACGGTTCAATGCCCAGCCGATGCGCTACCAAGTAACAACCTTGGGCAAGTTGTTCACACTTACCTACCTGTGCAGGTGCAAGTGTTTAGTGGTTAGTGTCGACTCGTAACTTTTAGGCTGCGGTTCGACTCTCACTGCCGTCATTTCCTAGCAACCTTGAGTAAGTTGCTAACCTACTACGTGCTCAGGCCAACTCAGCCTCCTACCCTCAGTGGGACGGGAAATGAGTAGTTACTTACGGGCTACGGGGGTGAAGGCCTAGTGTAGCTGATTGGTATGTCTGATGGTATGTCTGCTACTGCTGCAAACCGCGGGTCCACTTGTTCGTTCACACGGGCAATGGATGGCCGCATACTGCGCTGCGGTATCATTAGCCCATGCCAATCAGCTGCAACTTCCAAGATTGTAAAACGTTTCTGGTATTGAGTCCGTCTCATGTAAAAAGCGCTATAACAAGTACTGGACTTTACCTTTACCTTTACAAGTAATTTGGAAATTGACCAAATCGCCAGGCTTGTCGTGGATATGGATATCCATGGATATATCCATGGATCCATGGATATTATGCTGGCACATTTGTTAATTAAACTAAATAGCCCTACTTATGTGCTTTGTTTCTCTATAATATTTCACTGTCTGTCGTTCTTACTCTATTTTCTTGTTTATTCATACTTCTGAGTCAAATGAATAATCAGTGACATCAGCACGTCATTAGCTTATGTTAATTTACTACCAGCACTTTTTAGTTTCTATGCTTTTGCTGTTGCTTGGGCAACAAAAGGTCTATACATTTGTGTGTTCATGTTTAGTTTTCTTTTATTAAATAGTAACAAACTTAATAAATATATACCGCCTATATCCGAAGGCCAGCGTTCGATTTTCGGTCGCGGCAAGAAAGCGATTTCTTATCGTGACTGCAGTCTCACACACGCTATGGTGACGTTGCTATATCGAACGCCAGAATCAACACTAGGATACAATGCAATTCAGCGCACGTAGATGACCGCTGCAGGCAGCAACATTGCATTTTTTTAAATTTAAAGACATGGTTACTATTGACACCTTATAGAAAGTCTTCATCGCCCTATCTGGCGGCATCGCCGACCCTCTAGCACGTACTGTTTAGCCACATACAGTATATGCGTTACGGACAGACAGACGACATATCGTATCCAGTGCTTGACCTAACGGTCGTGAAAAACAGGGGCAATAAAAATATGTAAATTTTCACGACATTTGGGAAATAATTGACTAAGATCATAATAATGTGTGTTTATTTTTTACTTATATTTATTTTTTAACAATTTCAAAAGGGAAATGTCTGCGTCATGTTTTTGGCGGTGGAAAACGACGCCTTTGCCCTTTCCGTATTTTGCGAAAATTTGGGGGCTGCATATGTGCAGGATAGGCGTCTGTGGATATGGATATGGACATGGATGGGAAATTTTATATCCACGTCAAGCCTGCAAATCGCTCGTTTGCATTTGCCAGATGGTATCATAAGACTGACGTTTTGGCTGCAATTTGCAACTGCATGTTTTCGCTGGAAGTTGACCCAAAATCTCTTCTCAAGGCCCGGCCTGTAGGGACCCCATCGGACACAGCGTGTCATGGGTGGGCAAAATAACACGTAAATCCATCGAACGTCTTGTAGCATGGACACGAAACGCTACGAATGTGACAGACAATCAGATGACAGACAGACCACGCTACAGAGAAAATGTAGCAATAGGCGGAATCGCTTGCGTTGCACGAGCAATTCCAACCGATTTTCAGAACTGTAACTAAAAGTTACTAAGTGGAAAATTGTATAAAACACTAATTGTTAAAAGATTCCATCACATTCACAGTCGTTGCGGATGTGATCAGATATCTGACGACCACAAATCCTTTAAATGACAAATTTACTACACAGTGGGCCTATATTGGTGAAATAATTATTGTGAATATGTCATCATTTGATGCAGCTACCGGTACGACAGAAACTCGGTTCGACACGGTGTTTCGTAAAAAACGACCCCTTATTGTTTTTTTCATAATTCACTCAAATGATGATCAATTTACACAAAATTTGTACCAGTTGTAGCTGAAAAAATACTAATTCAAAATATTGAAACAAAATATGGCAGTTGATTAAATATTTTTTGCTAGTCCTGACGTAATGCTGACGTCATAATGTGTCACGGGTACAAACTGGATCAACTGGTGCTGTCAGCTGCTACCCTGTTTCAATGGTGAAAATATGGTTCATTCATGACAAATTGTTAAAGTTTTACAGTTACAGTTACAACTGCAAAGCGATGGCATTTACGTGTATGTGGGGATAGTTGGACTTTCACGCGTTCGAACAAGACAGTGCACTAGCACATCGAGCTTGCAAAATTGTTGCATTTTTGGATCGCAAGACGCCTGATTTCATGTCCCCATGTTGCTTAGTTCTGACACAATAAACATTTTTCATTAGCGAACCAGATTAAGCTCACCATTGAAACAGGGTAGCAACTGACAGCACCAGTTGAGACTATCCAGCTTGTACCCGTGACACATTATGACGTCCGCATTACGTCAGGACTAGCAAAGAACATTTAATCAACTGCCATATTTTGTTGCAATATTTTGAATTAGTATTTCTTCAGCTACAACTGCTACACATTTTGTGTAAATTAATCATCATTTGAGTGAATTATAAAAAAAACAAAAAGGGGTCCTTTTAATGAAACACCGTGTATTACTAGGCCACTCCGTGCACGTAGATAGCCTATATATATTATCAGTGCTGTCACTGCTGTGCTGTGCTGCTGGTTTCCGAGCAAAATCTCTTGGGTACCGTAGTATGACGTTAGTATTACTGGCTTTGAAGTAGGTCTGGTCGGTTGACAGTAGCCTAGTGTTCACTGTTATGAAGGCGGCCGAAAACGGGTACAGTGCGGCGACCGCCCACGCGCAGGTTGTGGGCGGTATAGAATTAGAAGCAGTATTTTAACCGTAATGTCTGTAATGTTTGATGTAACCGACTTGTTACTAGGGTAACATAATTCCGAATAAATTGACCTGACTGTAAGCATGCGCCGGTCACACCCAGAAAGCAAATGAAAGTCTCATAATTGTTGCAGAAACACTCTTAGAAGTCAATGGCGTACGAACATTCCAAATATGACTACTGTTAAATCTTTACATTATAATCTTCCTAAGTCTCGATTAGTTAAATCGTCTCCAACAGATCCAGAACTCCAATGCTCGTGCTGTCGTCAAAGCTCCTAAATTTACGCATACCACTTATATTCTTAAATGTCTTTAGCCTACTGGCTTAGAATAAATGAACGTATCGAATATAAAATTCTCGCTTAGCTTCAAACTTTTCTATACCACTCAACCTCCCTGGTCCCTACCTGTACGACTTATAATCTCTCTCCAAACTCCACATAATACTCAATCATCGGTTGTTCTTTGTAGGCTATTATTACATCATTGCAGTTGTACTGTATGCAGTTGCTTGTCGTCTGTTTGCTACTTTTGCATTCAGGCGAAGAACCCGTGGTTAACTTGCTAATTGGTGCGTCTCTAAATGCTCTCCCATCTCTTCCATTTGCGTGGGTTAGGCGGACTGTAGACTGCTGTTTTAATCAGTTAATCAGCTCCCATAACGGGACCGGGGCAGAGCCCGTCCGCCAACGCAATTAGTTGCATAGAACGCAATGGGACAGGGGTCAATCAAAGCGCCCACGACCACCATCTGGTCACATTCGAGTCGCTAATCGCTATCCATGCCAAACATAGGCCTAAAATTGTAGCATTTGCAAAATTTATTCCTACGACCAAAACAATCTTTTGAAGGGCATATAGGCCTGCTTCTCAATACCGGCGTGTGTATAAAATCAGCCCTCACATAAACTATAGCCATCAAAATGTACACTGAACGTTTACAAAAAGATGGCTGTCGTTTGAGAATTAAGGCGGCCGAAACAACGTTTTTTTCTGGCGGTTTATCGTCTAGCCGTAAAATGCTTCGTCCATTTTACCCAATTTACTCTTAGACGCCGTCGTGACTCGCTCGACAGTTGAGTGGTAGGTGTAAATTGGGCATTACGGCTATTGCAGTAAAAATTGAAAATTCAGTTCGGCGGCTTGGGAATTACTTCTTGCTTCATGCGTGATTTTTATTTTCTAACGATTATGTTTTTCTGCAGAAAACTATGCGCTTTATAATGTTTAACTGTTTCGCGTGCTCAGAAATGAAATCTCTATAGTAACATCAAGACAATAGACATTCTCGAAAACCCGTTTTAAACATTTAGAGTATTTTGCCGCAAAAATCCCGTCACACTCGATTTTCAACTAAGGCGACTCCTGTAACTGTCGTGACTTCTAAACAGTAAATCTGGCTAATTGTTAACATTTCTGTTCTTAACGACAGCTGGTAATTTTTCTGCATCTTAAACGTGTCATATTATTTTTTAAAATACGTACACCTGAGATTTGAGTACAATGTGATCTATCTGTTTATATACTGTTGAAAAATTGGCTTTTATATTTGAAATTGTACTGCTTCTGAACAACGAAAGTTGAGATCATAAGATTTGCAACAATTATGGCAAAAATGTCCAAACTAACCTCTAAAAATCTTGTAAAAATATTTATAACATAAAAAAATTACAAATATTTTAAGTAAAGCTAGTTGAAAGCAGTTTCTCCCAGATAAAATTTATTTTTACACATCCAGTTTCGTTGAAAAGTATTTGCATGATTTGAAAAAGTAGACGTTCGTCAAAGGCAACAATTGTTTTATATTGGCCAAGCAACTAAAACAAAAACTTTCTGACATCTACAACTAAAAGTGGTACATCATTTTGAAGCCTTATGATCAATAATTTAGTAAATTTTATAATTCACAGGGTAGCATTAGCTGTTAATATTGATCCGTATTAAGAATAAGCCTATAATAATTTCACGTCTTTTTTACAATACAGACCTAGTTTAATCAGTCAATATTTTAAGTAAACAATTTTAAACAAGAAATCCGTCTGTCGCTAGAATAGCCGACCGTACTGGTTGTCAGTGACCTTAAAGGTCATCCACGGTCGATAATTTTAATCTTATCTGAAAGGGCGTATGCTATTACCTATAGTGATCAATAGCAACCTTGGTCCTATCTCGCGCCGTTTAGCCACAATAGCGCGTACCGACCTTCAAGGTTATCCAAAATCGATGATTTCCATCTTATCTGAAAGGGCGTATGTTACTTTCTATTAATGATTAATAATAACCTTGGCCATATTTTTCATCGTTTCCAAGATATTGCCACTTATAGCTTAAAACTTTCCATTAAAATTGCGGCCAAACCGCTGCAGATGAAGATATGGTTACTATTGACAGCCTATAGGTAGGTAGTCACCAACGCCCTATCCGATGGTACCATCGCTGACCCCTTATGATTTACCGTTTAGCCACAATACCGCACAATTGGCATACCACAGTGCGTTATGATTCTTCAGGGTCATCCAAGGTCAATAATTTGCCTGTCATTTGAAAGCCAATATGCGACTTTCTGTTAGTGATCAATAGCAACCTAGGCTCTATCTCGCACTTTTTGGCTACAATACATCCGTGACGAACTGACAGATCTGATGGACAGACGGAAGACAACCATGCCAATAGCTCGACTGTTATACTCAAGTACGGTCGGCTAAAAACTAGAAATGCGCTCTACGAATTAAAGAAAGGATATATTTGTTTAGCACATACCGGTGTTGTTAGCAATTTCCATCATTGCCTGCAGTGGGTTGTGGCCGCAGTTGTTAGTCTTTGACTGACAGACGATACACACGGACATCGCTACTATAAGCCATCTCCACATCCACATCTTGCTCGATAGCTCTCCAACGACTACGCTGTTCACAACAAAAGGAGCATCTTATGTTAGGCTGTCCGAGGAATATACAGCATAAACAGAGACAGCAAAACTTTGTATTGAACGCATGATAATAGCATGAAACTTTGTACCAGCAACGGTTGTCGATTTTTACGCGCGACAGCATAAGTATATGATATAGCGCTCATAATGCTATCGCAATTTCGTTTGTCTGTCCGTCCGCCTGTCACACGGGCAGATCAGTCAAAAACAGTGTAGAATAGAATTACCAAATCTTTACAGTCGGCTCCCGGAAAGACTCAAGTTTCAGAATTCGAAAAGAAAAAAACATAAATTCGAACAGGGTCACCCCAAGCGAAAACGTTGAATATAAAGGGGTAAGGAAAATTTGCGATTTTAGCTAATAAGTCGCCATATCTCAAAAACGGTGCCAAAGTTACTATTAATTACCAATAGAAAGTCGTACACGCGATTTCGTATGGCACTAAAATCAAAAACGTTAAATGACCTTAAACACCAAAATAAAAGTTTTTATTGAATTTTGGCCATTTCAGCTTGCGGCTCACATTTCAAGAGTGAACGGAACGGCGCCAAAATGGCTAAAGATAAACCAGGACTACCTTTGTAGGAAATGTTTAGCATTAAAATGTACTTTTAGCTAGTTTAAAGTTTGGCCCTTTACGTTTAAGGAGTTTTCCGTACTGGGGCGTCAAAAAAGGTATTCCTACGAAGTTTGTACTTTACCGCTATTGGATCGTCTAGCGTGAAAACGGTTGCAGTGGGTGTAAGTCAGCGAGTAGGGTTTAATGTCCCGCCCGGCACAGTATAGGTCAATTTGGAAAATAGTCTTTCTGCAGGCAATGCGCATACACATAATAATAAAACAGACAGTTTAACCTTTACAAAAAAATTTCATACGAAAACACAAAGCATAAAAACGACCTAAACCTAAAATTGTAAGAAATCTTTATTATGAACGTGCCTGGTAACAGTAATGGCAGTTCTAATAATCTTCCCTTTTATCCTCCAGACAGTCGTCAGTCTCAGAATGCTGTCTATAAGAGTATGGGAAAGGGAAGAAAACAATTGCAAATAGACACAGACTTGCTGCTTACGATAACAAGAACTGGTAACAAGCTTTTCAAAGTGCTAACATTAATTATTATCTTAAATGACCATAAAATCCAAAAAAGAAATCTGAGCTAATGCTCATGAGACGAGCGAGAGCTTATAGCAGTTTTTGTTCGCAGGTCGTCTTGGTCTATATCCATCCATTTCGTCGCAATTCACTCTTCTGCAGCCGAAAATCGCAAAAAATCATTAAAAACCCCGCATTTTGGTGTTCAAGGTCATCCAAAATCATAGATGTTGATGCCACTAAAAAGCACGTTACGAGTGCTTGTTATTGTAAGCAGCAAGCCTGTGCCTATCTGCAACTGCAACCGTTTTCACGTTAAACAAGCCAATAACGAAAAATAACCACTTTTAGGGGGTACCCCTTTTGACACCCGTGTGCGCAGGCCTCCTTAAACGTAAGGGGTCTGGACTTGAATTGCTAAAATCTACATTCAATGGCTAAAATATGATACGCAGGTTGCCTTGGTCTATCTCCAGCCATTTCGGCGCAATTCACTCTTGAAATGTGTGTCCCAGCCCGAAATTGCAAAGAATTTACTAAAACTCCCTATTTTAGGGGTTTACGGTCATTCAAGGTCATCGACGTTGACATTACTAAACAGCTCGTCGCCGGTGCTTGTACGATAAGCAGCATGTCTTTGCCTATATGCAACCATTTTACGCTAGACAAGCCAATAGGCCTAGCGGTAAAATAACGTTTTTTAATGGGGGTGTCTATCTTTCGCCCCCTTTTCTGTAGGAACGCCTTTAACCCAGTGGCATGAAATTTTGTCACGAAATACTGTGGACTCTAGGCTATCATATGGTGAAAAACCGAAGTCTCTATCTCACCTGATCTTGAATCGGTACCGGGTCGTGACGAACAAACGGACAGAATTACCGTAGCTAATAAGCACTGGAGTTATGCTAGCTCTCGCGCGTAAAACGGTTTTTAGTTATTTGTCTCGCGATTTGTGAATGGTGGTTAAAATAATCGTGGTTTCATGGAGGGTTTGTTGCAATCTTATTACTTGAAAACCGGGTATCCGAGTACAAAAATACCAAAAAATTCAAACATTAGCACTAGAGTAGCCATAAGAGGGGGGCACCAAGGGCACGTGCTTTCTTTGCACTACAGGGTGCGGCAGAAAAAAGTGGACCCCTAAATTTTTTCGCTGTTTTCTCAGCAACCGTTTGGGATTTTAATACGAAATTTTACAGCTTTATTTACTGAAACCTTCTACATCTAAC
>Ga0209367_1001467_pt1 | contig 29048 bp, 15 predicted proteins | sample WorMetLIZISLAND2_FD_187412 | JGI IMG/M metagenome (GOLD analysis project Ga0209367, IMG submission 187412) | Marine gutless worms symbiont microbial communities from Max Planck institute for Marine Microbiology, Germany - Olavius geniculatus... ...
ATCTTAGCGGTAACCTAAGTCAAGATGGCGTTGAATGACCTGGTTTTTGACAAAATTAGGGTATATTATCACAACAAGCAATGGTGACGTGCTTGTTAATAATATCAACATCAATGACCTTGCATGACCTTGAAAATAGGACTTTGTGATTTTGTGCGATTTTTGGCTGCAGAAGAGTGAAGTGCGACAAAATGGATTGAGATAAACCGATATTAGCTGCGAACAGGAACTGCCATAAGCTCTCGCGCATCTCATGAGCATAAGCTCAGATTCCTTGTTAAGTCAGCTATTGATTACTTGTTTTGAAATGAGCTACAGAGTGCAACACATGACAAAAACGTGTCAATTTATTTTATTTCAAGCGTCACATGACAAAAAATGACATAAATATTTTAAAAATTGGTTGAAAAAATTCAGATACTGTGCCCTCATTTAAGAATCAGTAGTCATTTGCCATCTCCTGCAGTGCATGGCAAAGGAAATAAACTTTAGACAAGAAAAATTTCTAACTGCAAATGCCTTGTGACCTTCACCTTGTCTTTGAACGAGATCATATAGCATACCATTATGTATCACGAATCGACCACTTCGAACACACTAAATTTCATTCAAATATTTGTGGACAGATAAACATATGGATAGATAAATATCGAGACTTACATGTAAAGTCGACCTAAAAACACTGTATAAATAAGGGTGTAACCTAGATGAAAGCCCGTGTTCTCGAGCAGTGCTTGCTGACTGACTAGTACCAACTTGCTCCGGACCACGTTTTGACTGAGAGTCGACAGTGGAATTAGCAGCAGCGGACGATTGGTGTGCAGCGTCACTGCTGTAACTGTACCTCGGAGTAGCGCCAAACCGACCACCACCAGGGTTACCACGCGGCTGACTTGTCCGAGGTCCAGAGCCACGAAAACAGTCAGCAGTTGGTTGAACTGTCCTAGCCGAGTTGAAACGTGGACCACGCCGAGATGTTTGATCCAACAATGCAGCTTCATCGCTCGACATTCTGTTATTACCACGACCCGTTGTAAAGCTTCGGCCTCCATGGCTGTAGTGCGCATCACTTGCATCTCTTCCATTACCTCTGATCACAAAGTACTATCCAAAATAAAAAAAAATACAGTGGCACTGCAGATTTTTACCACTATATCAATTCCTCTTCAAAATTTGATCAGTGAAAGTCAAATCAGTTAACTTAGCTGTATCTTTAAAAACGTTTATGCATTTGTAATAAGCATGAAATCTCACGTTAATACTTTCAAACTACTGAACCTTCAGACTATCGAGCTGCCCCGTGCACTGGTTTTGCACCCCTGCACTAACGACTTTGCTAGTAAAGAAGAGAAATTAAACAAAATGATAAATCAGCTACTACCTGTGATGCGAGTTGAGCAATGCAGTTTGTGGATGTAAGGGTGTGAACGTCAGCGTCGGAACATACCCATTAGCAGCAAATGCCTGCAATACATACACCAGTCAACATGTGAGTCACATAAATATGTAGCATATATCATCAGTTATGTTGCTTGACTTCAAAAAATTCTACTGAAAAAAAGTGCACTATGAAGTCCAATTCTACAGAATAGTCGAAGATAAAATAAACATCAATAGCAACATGCAGCAGAAAATAGAAAAGTAAACTAGAAAACTTATAAAAACTGATGCGAGTCTGTGACTCGGTATGAAACTGCTATGCAATGTCCCAAGAAATTTGAGCTGATGCTCACGAGACGCGTGAAAGCCTATAGCAGTTCCTGTGGCAATCGACAGCCAGTGTATGACTTCCTGTTAGTGATTAATAGTAACCTAGGCCCTATCTCGCACCGTTATTTGGCTAAAAATCGCAAACTTTTCACACACCCCTCTCATTTAGCGCCCTCGTTCGGGGTGACCCCCTTCGAATATATAGAAAAGCTTTACGGTTCCTGAAACCAGAGTCTTCCAAGCAGTCGACAGTGAAGATATGGTGATCTAGCTTGCACCATTTTTTGACTGATCCACCCGTGTGATGGACAGACAGACGGACAGACGGACAAATGAACAGACAGACAGACAGACAGACAGAATTGCGATAGCTAAGACGCGCTAAAAGCCAACCACTAGGCACTATCACCAGTGCTGCTTTCACATGTAAAAACAGTACATATCATAGCTGAAACTAACCATGCCTGGATCACAGTAACCGATACTGCTTGACCAAAGCGGTGCGATCGTAGAAGAATGTGGAAAAAATGGCAAACTCTGCAACACAGCACACGGTCAGTAAATATGAGTGGCAAATAAAAAAGTGAAACACCTTCACCTTATGTAGGTTCAGCAATCAGGCAGTATCGAAGGTATCTAGCCTCAATCACTGCAGTAATAAGTGGTCATGACAAATGCTTGAATATAGCGTTCAATATGACAGCACTCCACTGCAATGATTGAAGCTAATCATTTCTAAAAACGTCCAATTCTCGACCTATGCTAAGCATGCATGTTTCACTTTCAATGCAACATTAGTTAGTTTCCTATTTAATAACAAATGTCAAATTACAAACAATACCAATTTCGTCAATGCTACAGAGAAAATCGAAAAATATAAAGAACTGTACAACATTCACTGTAAAGACAGAAAGATCAAAGGTAGCAGAGAACCTGCACAATGTTCAATTATTTACAAATGTTTTGCACAAAAAGCAACACAAAACTGTGTATTTGTTGTTTTAATATACTTCACGTTACAGATTCTTCTTGGTTACACTTCTGAGACTGGCTGAAATGTATTATAAAGTGTCACCAGTACAACAACATCCATTAATAGAATTATGTCAATATTTGTATATAAAAATAAAACAATGACCTACTTGTTGCTGAAAAAGTTTGATACACATACCCACTTTGACACCAATTAGGATTGCAACAAACTGCAGACTAACAGAATTCACTATCATACACTTGCAAGAAGTGAAAAGTGTTCTGCATAGCATTAAACTTGTTCGTTATTATCAAAAAAGCAGCAGTATTAACCAAAATCTTAAAGACTATTCAATGCAAAACTGATACTCGATTAGCTCTTTTAACTGCTAAGTTAGCAGCAGAAAATCCAACCTGCGGAGTGATGTACTGAATACTTGGCACGGGTGACGTATATGCATACTTCGGACACACAAATCCTGTCATTTCATACTGCGGCTTTAGCGACTCTTTTGCCATAAAACTGCCAGTACTTCTCAGCATTTGCTTGGCCTTAATCCGAGCCTACAAGTCATTCATACACCTCAACAGTAAAGCCAGCCACATCTGTGAAATACATGTGCACGACAATTTCAATTTCCGTCTTACCCCAAGCAAAGCATGCGTCATGAAACGTCGACAGCCAGAGTGACAGCTTTCACTCTGGCTGTTCACGTTCCATGACATATGGATTGATTGAAACGTCAAGACAGTAAGTGAAAAAATTCATGTAGTGCCAACGTTTACATAGACAGAACAAAGGGGCACTAAAAAGCAGACATTATGGCTCAAAATAGACTGACTGGAAGTAGCGTAACTTAAAATAACGTCTAAAGAGACCGTTATAGATAGAAGAGTTGATAAAAATTAACAAGAAAAGCCCCGCTAATGCAAAGAGAAACGCGCAACAGCAGTGCATGTTTGAAAGCCTAGTAAAACAAAATTAGTCACCAGAATGCGCCAGATGACCAATGGCAAATTATCTATAGTGTTTTACTTGTACTCACCAGAGGGCATGATCTGTCTCGCTCTGCCAATGCTGTATCGGCTGGAAATCGCAAATTTTCCGTACCCCCCTCTCACTTAGCGCCCTTGTTTGGGGAGACCCCTTTCGAATTTATGGAAAAACTTTATGGTTCCTGATACAAGAGTCCACCTGGCAGCCGATGGTGAAGATTTGGTGATCCTAGCTTGCACCGTTTTTGACTGATCCACCCGTGTGACAGACAGACGAACAGACAGATGGACAGAATTGTGATGGCTAAGACACCATACAGAAGTAGCTGCAGTTGCGCGTAAAAATTCTATGTCCCAAAGACTTCACCAAAGCATCAGATATGACTCAGTGATTATGGCAATAAACCTTTACAGTAGCAAACTGTGGTTCTATTCCTGTTTAAATCTTCAAGTAATTAAAGCATCAAAAAGGATATCTGTCCACAAATGCAAATAAATACATATCAAACCATCTATACATTAAACTGTCTTTCAGCTAAACAATTAAACATTTAAAACTTGAAGCTCCAGAGACTGATATAAACACACCATTATTGGCATTCCTTGAAATGTACGAACTTCCTCGCGGAGATAACAGTACGCTTTTTGAGCGTCCTCCTCGGTATCAAAAGTAACATACCAACTGTTGTTATGCGCAAATTCACAGCTGACAAACTTCGGGCATAATTCGCTGTCGAAAAGATTCGCAACCTCCTGTCAATGTGACATCACCATTACTCCAAAGTCTGAAAAAAAACTGCCAAAGAAAGTCAGAAAAACTTTCACTTTAAGCAAGCAATGTTAAATGTTTCAAGATGCCAAATTAATTCATTTCACTGATCATAAAGGCTTAAACATTACTGCTAAATGCTGAATGTATTATACGACCACTTAGTGGCATAAGGAGAAGGCAGTTAGACAAAATTGCCATAAAGTCAGTCACACCTTACAGGCAGACATGTCTGAGCTCTTGATTAACAAACTATGTTAAAGAAAAACCAAATTTCAAAACACTCTCAAAAAGCAAAATAGCAAATTATTATTCTCAGCAATGACTGACAGTAAAAGTTACATGCTGTCATAACATCTTCATGCATCTGTGCGAAGCTACATTGAGATTATAATGATAGAATAAATCTGTGTTCTACAAATAGTCACCAGCAACAACAGAGACCTCTAATGGCGTTGATTCAGGTATTTCTCGCAAAATTACAATGCATCGCTTATGAACAGGTCGAACCTTCTTGCCAAGTTCATCAACCTGAACGTATGCTGACTCTACACAAAGATATACATATACACATCGGCTTAAGACACACTGCAAACTGTATACTTTGGAGACAAATGTTTTGCAGCTGCAGGTCTAAAATTGTAAAACAACCTCCCAGATCATCTAAGACAAACTGACATCAACTCTTAAACAGTTTAAAAGGCTGCATAAGACCTGTTTGTTGAAGCGTTGGAATTGCAGCACATTGTGACAACCAGTAACTGTTCAATCCATGCTTCTCACGTTTTCGTCCTTCCTTCCTCAAACTCTTGTCATTTTTTACTAAAGATAGACTGACTGTCAGCCAATAATTGGCTAATGTGCCAATTCTTGGTATTCCTTGATTTTCCATTTACACAATCGCCAATAGGCATCGGCCAATAATTGGCCACTGCTGATTACTGGCTGATTTTGCACAGTTTTTCTGCATATATGAGCCCATGCAGCGCTGCTGAACAGACGCCCACTTGGCACATTAATTCACGGTAGACACAAAAACTGCAATGGCTGCCAACTTCTTGATACCATTCAGCCCACCCACTTCAGGGGATCCAACATGTGGTCACTTGTCAGTACATTTCTAACCTCTACACTATCAAGGTATTCCTTCCTACAAGAGTATGCAGTGCAAGAAAGCAAAGCAAAGAGGCTTGCACTGTGATGGACATTATCATACAGTTTGCTATACCTTTCAGAACGTCCACAATTAGTTGCATATCGGTGGTTAGCTGTTTGATCTGGTTAAAAGAAGCCACGGTAGCAATTGGCACAAACTGGTCCGAGTCCATCTGTGATACAAGGTATGTATCCACGGCCAAATTCTCCCTATCTCACCAAAAGCAACGCAAATACAATAGCACTTACCTACAACAACTACTGATGTATTCCAGTACCATACTGACACAATATGAATGAAAAGTAACTTTTTAAACTAATAATTATTAAAATGTGTGATTTTTGATGCAAATGTCACAGCCAGCAACATAAACAGTACGTAAATCCCAGTATGAGAAACACATAAAAATTTTAACAAGCTTTGCACTGCCTTTATCAAGGTCCGCTGGCTAAAATAAATGTTGAACAAAATTAATTAGTCCTGCATGAAACAATGGTCGACTCTTTCTCCATTACTGACCTAATAAAATGTATGCAAAAGCAAGCAGCTATCTTATGTACAGGATGTGCCAGAAAAAATGTCCCAACTTGTTTTTGTCAGAACTTCGTCAAATCTCAACCAAATTTGATAATTTTTGGCACACAGATAGCAAAGACAATAGAATTATGTGAGGTATTATCATTGTCCACCTCACATAATTTATGTCAATGCACTACCGTGTAAAACGCAGATGCTCCAAATTGTTACATTACACAGTGATTATCAGCATCAGATTCCTCACTTTTTATTATCAGTTTGACAGAAAGTGCCATGAGATGTAATAATTTTGTGCTATTAACTATTTTACACTGAAAATAGCAGACAGCAAAATAACTGATTGATGAGCTTGAAAACATATTTTATCTATAAATGAGTGCTGTGCATTTTAAACAATTGATCGTTAATGCTGCTGTCAGCCGTGGTGTAATGTCTAAGCCATTGTGTACACTTTAGGCCAAAATTCTGATAATTTAAAAGCAAACTGTTAAACTTATAATTCTGCTGAATAAATCACATTTTAATTTATTGCGTTCTTATTGAAGTCATTAGAACTTTTACAAAGACAACAACTCAGCATTATGCAACAATTTGGAGCATCTGTGTTTTATATGTGAAGTGGACAATGAGTGCGCCTTACATAAATTCTATCATATTGGCTATCTGTATGCCAACAAGGAATCTGAGCTAATGCTCATGAGATGCGCGAGAGCTTATGGCAGTTCCTGTTCGCAGCTGATATTGGTTTATCTCAATCCATTTCGTCGCACTTCGCTCTTCTGCAGCCAAAAATCGCACAAAATCACAAAAATCCTCTATTTTCAAGGTCATGCAAGGTCATCAATGTTGATACCATTAACAAGCACATCACCATTGCTTGTTGTGATAATATAACCTAATTTTGTCAAAAACCAGGTCATTCAACGCCATCTTGTCTTAGGTTATCGCTAAGATAGGATACCTGCAACTTTAAACCTTCCTATAAAATCTAAGTTCTATTTTATAAATTCTAACACCTATTCCTAAAAATACCCAGTCCTTTCCTCTTTCAGTAGCTGTCAACATCGTAGTAATCAGTGCGGTAGTTATTAAGATATAACCACAAAATAATTCCAACCTTTTTTGCTCCCCATTTTTGCATCCGCCTAGAATGAAATTGATCTTCGATAATTGATCTGATATTTCTTCACTTAGTTTCCATAAGAACTATATATCACCAAATTCCCTATGTATCGCAGTAATAAATGCGATATTTAGTATTTCTCATCGTTCATTCTAATTTGTGTACTTTGACGAAATATATGATATTTTTCCCGAAAGTTGCCACACCCCTTTTTGACCTACTTAGTCAAAATTCACATTTTCCACTAAGTTTGGATATGCGAATCCGGTACCGATAGAAAGCTTGTTGGATAAGAATTCTAGCGGTCCAAACCGTTTTCAAATCCATTCAGTACTTTCGCTGAAAAATGGGGTGTTCATGCTAAGTTAATATACAAATACAAATACCGATATCTCCAATCTCGATAGTTGCATGACGCCACCTTGCAAATAGAGTTACACTTACGCCCGGTGTACGAGTCATCGTCTCCTCATCTTTCTCCCCCTCGTTCGGCAAAACCCCTTTCACCCAGTGGCATGAAATTTTGTCACAAAATACTAGAAACACTAGGCTATCATATGGTGAAAACCTGAAGTCTCTATCTCAACTGGTCTTGAAAAGATACCTGGTCATGATGGAGAGACGAACAGACGAATGGACAAACAGACGAACGAACAGATGGACAGAATTACCATAGCTAATACGCGCTATAGCTAGCTAGCTAGCTCTCACGTGTAAAAATTATCAAATTCGATAGAGATTTGATGAAGTTCTGACAAAAACAAGTTGGGACATTTTTTGGCACACCCTGTATATTTTCAACATAAAAAACTTACATAAACAACTTCTACGTACAAATCTTCACTTCAAATGCAGATATTTGTTCTCCTGTGCTAATTCAGTAAATCAACCTAAACAGATGTTTCATGACACCTGTAGTAAATATACACATTACAAATTCCCTCCACTTACCGAGAAAAATAATACTCAAGTTGATTTTTCAACAAAACTCGAAGCTGATCCTCAAACCGTGCCTCTTTGCCAGCTAAATCATACACACGTTATCACTGCTGATAAAAATCACACTAATTACAACAGTTTCACATATCTACAGTGTGGTCCAAAAAAATGGCAAAAGTTTATGGCACCATAATTTTGCAACCATACATCACAGAGTCATGCGGTTTTCAGCAAAATGTTCCGAAAGAAATTCTTTACATGAATAAAGTCACTGTTTAAATACAGCAATTAAATATTCTTTGTTTTTACCATTGGCAAGTGAACTATTCAAAAACATTTTTACCTTCAATGTACCTTGGTCCATAAAAACGTGCCACTATCATTTTTGAATAGCTCCATGAAACACTGGCCGATTTTAATAATTTTTGGCATGCGACATTATGAAAAAACTTGATGCAAATGTCTGTCATTTTGGCCAACTCACCTTAATATTGTTGCTACACTACATTGTAAAATACAGAAGTCACATCACATCCTCTTCATTACAACATGTGCTTAAAATGTCCACCTGCAGCACGAACACAAGTGGTAGACGTTGACACCACTTGCCAACAGCACGTTCAATAGCTGCGTGTCTCACAGTGGCCCACTCACTGTTTATGCGTCATTTCAGTTTCTCGACTTACGATTTTAAAATGAAGACAAAGTAACAGATATACAATGATTTTGTGGTCTCAGTAATTTTCTGAGCCGATGCATGCACTACCATATATGAATTCATTGTTGTCAACAACAAAACTACAACTTCTGCCTTTCACAAAGTAGTGTAGCGACAACATTAATGTGAGGTGGCCAAAACTATAGAGATGTGCATCAAATTTCTTCCTAATGTTACATACCAAATTATTAAAATTGGCCAATGTTCCGCGCAGCTATTCAAAAAAGTGACACGTTTTCATAGACCACGATGTTGAGGGTAATACTGTTTTTGAATAGTTCACTTGCCAGCACCAAAAACAAAAAATATTTAACCGCTGTATTCAAACACTGACTTCAGTCATGTAAAAAATTACTTTCGGAACATTCTGCTGAAAACCGCATGACTCTGAGACATACAGTTGCAAAATTACGGTGCCATAAACTTTGTGCAATTTTTTGTACCACCCTGTATTAATTAACAAAATATGAGTAACAATTTCTACTAACAATAAAGCTCAAAAGCCTGGGAATTATGGCTGCTACTTACCTTTGGCAAGATGGTGACCATCAGATAATTTATTTGCACAGAGCAGTGCATTATGTGGTATTTTGCTTGGTCACTGTACTGTTTTGAATAAAAAATAATGTATTCTGTATTTACTCTCGATTATTATGTCAGTTTGTTTTATTATACTGCATTTACAGCAGTAGGTTACTGCATTGTTGTCAGAAGGTATGAATAATAAAAAGAAAAAAGGAAATAGAAAATAAAAGAAGACATATTTAACCTAAGACACAAGTACAAAGACACACCAGTAGAGCCCAGAGTTTTCTGCGGCAAATTTAGAAAAATTCCGCGGCTCACCGCTGCCTTATGTTTGTGAGTAAACTGAGCTCTATCCTGTCAACGAAACTTTAGTTATTAAAGGCTGGCGTTGTACTCAGTTATGCTAGCAACAATCAAAGAAAATTATCAATCTTTTTTTCTTTTTAAAAGTGCAATCGGTCAAGTCAAATTGTGTTTATTTGTGACTGTGTGCCGTATTGTGATGGCTATTAGTAGGCCTAGAGCTCACAGTTTTAAGCAGTTCAGTTTGAACTTTGATTCTTTCAATAAGTTTATTGAGACTAATTAGGCCTATACACTGTGTCCCAAAAAAACATCCCCAACATTTTCGAATGTAACTTGAAAACCAATTACCAGATTTTAATAATTTTTGGTAAGAATATTCCTGACACAACTTGCCATTAAATGATCATTCAGTTTTCCACCTCACTCAACGTTTGTTTCTGCACTACCTGGGGAAAACACAACCAACGAAATATCACTTTTTTATCCAATGTGATATGACTGCTTAATTAACATACTGCGTAAAAACACATTTTGTTCGCATTTCTGAAATTGAGGCTGACAATTCATCCAATTGTCCATTTTTCAATGGCCTGCAATAAAATTGCTTGAAGTGTTGGTCCACTATGCAAACACAGGCAAGAAGACACTTTCTCCATTCATTGACAGCAGTATCGATAATGTTCTGCTCCAGACCAATCCAGGCTGTACCAGTCGCTTCTTGACTTTTCAAACATTCCTAAACTTCATCTGGTAGACACACTGCTGCATGACAGTCAAACCTTGTAATAGACTGGCTGTTGGGGCCCACAGATTAGGATAGGTGGAACTTATTGACGTTTTTTCACTCATTTTAACACGTATTATGCTTGGTCTGCTTTCCATAGGTAGTGCAAAAGCAGACGTTGGGTGAGGTGGAAACTAATTCACTTTTTAAATAACCAGTTGTGTCAGAAAAATTTCTGCCAAATATTATTAAAATCTGGTAATCTTTATTCAAGTTATGATCGATAATGTCGGGAATGTTTTTTTCAGGTTTTCTGTTTATTTCAACACAACTTATTTCTCAATTTTTTGCAATATTCCATGAAATTCCACGAAAATATCAAAATTCTGCGAAAAATGGCAAATTTTGCAACTTGGCTCGAAATTCCGCGACCCGTGGAAAAATGTAGGCCATACTGCTAAAATAGCCAAATATCTATACAAATATTTTGCACTTCACATTTTATTTAGAAAAATTCATAGCCTGAACAAACAAAAACCTGTCGCTTCTTGTTGGTCCGCATCTGGTGAAAACAAAATTGATGAGCGCGGCGAGATGTCTAAACTGTTGGGGCTTGCGGACTGATAATCGGACGCCGGAGAGCAAAGAGGTGAGGTGGGATAGACGACGGACATTTGCACAAGACCTGGCCGCAGATCAATTCCACTGTTCACTGTGATCACCGACGAACCTGCAAACCAGGACGGACCAATGCAAAATGGTTATTTAAGAGTAGACATAAAAAAACGAACATAATGTATTAGACTTCTCCACCATGGTCGTCCACCTTGACATGGTAGTGAGGCTTAGTGCCACTAAAACCCGAAAGATTTCTGAAATCCGTAGAACAAATGCCAACAAAGTGCCAACCAGCTCACTGAGCAGATACAATTCAATTTTGTCCGTGGAATTTAGAACTGCATTGCAAATTGTTAACAAAAAAGCATTCAGTATTAACTCATAATTATCAATGTCATCAAAATAAGGACCAAAGTAGTTTGGCAAATGGTGGAATCGCTGTCCATGCAACTCCTCATTTGAATTCACCAGGTGGCACCATAGGACTGACCGTTTGGCTGCAATTTGTAATTGCATATTTTGGCTGAAACCTTGACCCAAAACTTCCCCTTCCCTGGGGACAGGTTCCCCCATGATTTAACAGAACTGGTCATCGTCTCCACAAGCGTACCGGCCAAATGGCATTCAAATCTGTCAAATGGTTTAAGCAGAGTGCGCTAATATGACAGCCAGCAGATGAAAACAGACGACAAACAGACAGACCACGCTATGCAGAAATGTGCACTAATAGGTGGAATGGCTTTTGCTACAAGAGTGATTTCACATAAAAATGCACAATAAATTAAAATGCTTCACAATGATGTTAATACAGATTATAGTAATGTCATGAAGTACATTCATGAAGTAATGGAACTAGCAGATTTCAACAACTGAAACCTGTTGAAATGTTGGTGACTGCCAGGTCGGGCGCCAGCGGATCGGACCAGTGTGTTGACGCTACATCCACGACAGCGGTCGACGTCAATGTCTGCGAACTCTGAAAAACCTCCGCGTTCGGATTCAAGCTTGTCGTAGTCATCTGTGACATAACAGTTTGACACTACATTAGTCAATGACTGACTGGCTGCAGTGACTCACGTGTATTGTATTTACAGATGCTATATACGACAACACCATCCAAGTTCTAACAAATACTAGCCAGTATAATTGAAATGACAAACGACTTTAAACTAGTTCTTAAAAAATCCACAATACCAAGTTCACAGTACATCTTGTCTGGCACTCTGCTAACATGATAGCTCAGAAAAATTAGAAGCGAGCTGATGCAATTACTAGAAATTCTTGTTATAGTTGTAAGCATTTTTTTCAAAAAGCAGTGCAACCCCAAGAGCATAATTTGAACTTCAAAATGAAAAGTCTCGTCAGACTCAGCTCTCAAGTCTCAACAACTCCAATGACTCGAGATAACTAAAAGATGACGCAAGACAAAAAGGTTCTCAGTCATGAATGCAATGCCAGAAGAGAAGAGAACAAACAGAAGGAGAACGAGCGAAGACGACGACGTGCCTGCAGCTGCTGTCGCTTGCGACGTCGCCCGGCGACGCAAACGACCGACGAATTAGCGGCATAGTAGAAGACTTCACCGGGCAGCATCAGTCAGAGCAGGCCAGCGCAGCGCCAGGGCAGGCAGATCGCCCGGCGACCGTCCCATATGTTAGCATTATCACCGGCTGTCCGGCGTGACGCGCTGCACGCTGGACGAACCACCCACGACGAACAACACATCAGACGACGTCATCGACACACATCCAGTCGACCAACATTCACACCGCCAGCTGACTGACGACTGACGGCGGACGAACGTCGACCGTCGCCAGCTTACACAGAGAGCACGGACCTAAGCACCAGTCACTCCTGTCAGTCAGTGAGTCGGCAGCGCAGCGCATCAATCAGCTGGTTCTCTGCTGTCGTTATGCCACCGCCCACCACAGCGTCAGCCCGCGCGCTAGTGCTCAAATGCCACGGCTGCTGCTGCAACGCAGTCCAGTGCCGCTCAGCGCGTAGGAAGGCTGCAGGACAGGGCAGAGTTCACCGGGCGGGCGGTGTGTGGGCGGCCGCTCTTGTTTGATATTAATTATTGTCTCGCCGCGCTAAGTGCTGCGTTGTGCCGCTGGTGCCGCTGTGTCAAGAGCATGCTATTATTGCTCGCACGCGACGGCACGGCAGCCTGCCCACAGTGTGATCAATGTACTGTGAGTGCCTATACTCGGCGGCGACAACTCAGGGATGCAGCCAGAGACGCCGCTGCTGCTGCCGCTGCTATGCTAATGCCCCGAAGCCGCCGTACGCAGCACGTCACCTGTACGCGCAGTCAGTCAGCAACAGTCTTCCCTCCTCACATCACCCCCTCCCCTCTCTCTCTCTCTCCCTGGCTGTTCGTCTCCACGTCTTCTTCCATCTCCGCCGTGAAGCAAGCAGCTTCCTTCCTCCGTCCCATCGCTGCAGTCAGCACTCGCCAGCGGCGACGATCAATGAATCTGACCGACCAACAGCCTCAGTCAACAGGTCTCCGACGAGACGACCGTCTGTCCAGCAAGACGACAGCTGATCCAACGTTGAGGGCCTACAGACCTCGCCAGCGTCCGTCACCGCCATTAAGCACCCTCCCACACGTGCGACGGAACAGAAACAAAATAAAAACAAAAAATCTGAGCTAATGCTCATGAGACGGGCGAAAGCCTATAGCAGTTCCTGTTCACAGGTTGTCTTGCTCTATCTCCATCTATTTCGTTACAATTCACTCTTCTGCAGCAGAAAATCATAAAAGAATCACTAAAACCCCTATTTTTAGGGTTCAAGGTCATCGATGTTGATACCACTAAAAAGCACGGCACCAGTGCTCGTTATGATAAGATAAGCAGTGTGTCTGTGCCTACCAGCAACCATTTTCAAGCCAATAACAGAAAAATAACCACTTGGGGAGAGTACCTGTCTTTGACATACGAGCACGCAGGAATCGTTGAACGTAAAGGGTCGTAACTTAGACTGCTAAAATATACATTCAATTCTAGAATTTTCATAAGCAAATTGTTTTGGTCTACCTCTAACCATTTCGATGTAATTCACTCTCAAAATGTGTCACAGCCGGAAATCACAAAAAATTCACTAAAACCCCCTATTTTGGAAGTTCAAGGCTCAAGGTCGCTTCAAAGTCATCGACGTTGACACCCCTAAAAAGCTCATCTGCAACCATTTTCATGCTAGACAAGCCAATAGCAGTAAAATATCGTCTTTTTAAGGAGGTCCCTCTTTCTCCCCCTCGTTCAAGGAGAACCCCTCAACCATTGGCATGAAATGTTGTCACAAAATACTAGACACTATCATACGGTGGAAACCCAAAGTCTCTATCTCACACAACTTGGATCACTACCGGGTCGTGACAGATGAACAGACAGAATAATAGCTAATATGCGCTATAGCTAGCTGAGCTAGCTCTCGCACGGAATCAGCTACAGCAACTGTAAGGTGACTATTTTCAGAGCTGCGGAAATTGATGATTAATTAAGCAATTATTCGTTACAAATTTGTAATGATTAATAAAATTTTAATTGTTAAATTTTCGATCAAAGTCACATCACTGAAAATGCATTATAAATAAGATACAATTTCTATGCAAGTTTGTTGGTGGCACGCTTCACTCAGTGACAAAAAGTAAGCGAACACTATGGCGAACGTCTACAGTTGTTTTTTAATATCTCATCTCACATGTGAGAACACCTTTAACTCATTGGATCAGCAATGCATCTAAGGAGCCATTCATCCCTGTGCCATTTTGTCGTCTGTACAAACAGTGTACACTAATCAGCATTCAACTCAGCCTTCTATCGTCAGCGGGATGGAAAATCAATAGTAGATTACAAATCTTGTACAGTGTAAAAAGTGCATCTGACTGGGCAGTGTCATGTCTACTCTCTGCACTAAAAGTTCAACAGTTCGCTACCATAGGCCATGGAGGATGGTTGCATAATGCGCTGAGATACCATACAAGTCACTTATATCAAACACTGTGAAGTGCTTTCTGTAATATACCAAATTACAAAGTTGCATTCAATTATCCAAAACTTTGACAACATTATGCAGTATTATTCACAATTACCCACAAAAGTTTTACACTTCACAGTTCACATTTATCATAAACTTTACAGGACCTTCAAGGAAAATATAAAAATTATTTGGGTGATCATGCTTAATATGATATAACTTTGTCAAAATTTAAAATACTTGAATAAAACTTTGCAGTTTGGCGTGGATTTCAATGCAAAATATCTGTGTAAAACATTCCTTAAACAGTTTCAGTCTTTGCAAAATAAATTTCAAAACATGTCAAAGGAAAACACAAATTTTCCACTTGAACTCTGCGTAAGTTTACACCAACTCACTTGCATCTTGAATATGCAAGCATTTCTTAATGTCAAAACGCACCAGATAAGCCAAAAAAATTAAAATTTGACCCATCCTATGTTCAATGCACCAACTTCATTTCTGTATTTCTTCATTTCTCTATAGTAAATGAGATCAGAGCCAGACCAACTAAAAATTAAACTGAAAGATAAGTTTTAAATAACCAATAAACATAAACATTTACGTCAGCATTAGTTACCACAAAAAAAACAGAGAGGAAAAAATCAAAACATTACAATCACAACATGCAAGAAAGCTGAGAAGAAATCTTAAATGGTTGAAAATATTACTGATCAACACTAGCTACAAAAAAGCAACAAGAAATATGAAAATGATGACACTCACGACTAGATGAATGGTGAATGACAATAAAGTTACAAATGAACTGCTGATATTAAAACAACGAAGTGAAATAATCCACAGGAACAGTTGGTTGAAATCATAACTGCAACAGTAACACACAAATCAACTGTTGCCATTGTGCAGTCACACAGTGAACAACATGTTACAACAAACACTAGACACAGAATTGGAGCTTGACATGTGAACCTGTTTCTTGCTGATAGGTCAAAGTAAAATAAAAACTGAGTAATAGTGTAAATAATGCTACCAGAGGCTTCTACCCCACCAAATCTAGAACTAAAATTGGGCTCGAGTTGCCTCCCCTACTTTTCCTTCCCCCTTTTCCTGCCCCACTTTCCCCCCACTCCGTTTCCTTCACCTCTTCTCCCCTTTTCTCCTCCTTTTTGCATTCCACTCTCCCCTTCCAATAAGCAATAAATAATGCTAGAGGAGTCTACACCATATACACCTTAGAGCAAATGCTCCAAGAAAAAAACGGAAGCAAGGTTTTTTGGGAAATTAGGAGGGAAAGAGCCCCATGGCATCTGATTTTGTGAAAGCCCTAACAAACACGTTTGTGAATTTTTCATTTTCATCTGTGAATATACAATGGCCTACATTTGTGCTACCCGCAAATAAGGGCATTTGAGTCAATTACGACTTCATGCAAATATGAGGAGCATCCAAAATTTTTGAGCCTTAATATATTGAACAAAAATTGTTTATTGTCTACTGGTATATATCAGTAAAAGGTACCTACCTTGCATATTCGTGTGAGCAGACTGCAAAAGTGACATCACTGTAATTTATGACATCATAGAGCATTAAGCTGAAATGATTTGGTGCACTAACGCAAGCAGCATTTGAATCAGGCTGATTGTTGCATGAAACTTTTTTCAGTCTGTAGCTGGATTTATCAAAGTTGGGCTCCTTGGCATCTGATTTTACGAAAGCCCTGACATCTACATTTATGAATTTTTCATTTGAGTCTGTGAAAATACTATAGCCCAATCTGTGGTAGCTGAAAATCAAAGCACTTTAGCCAAAATAAAATGCAATGCCAATATCTGATAGTATCCAAAAAATTTTATTAAAAATTAAACTGTTAATTATATCCATTGTGTCAATGAAAGGCCAATCAGAATTTGTTACTAGTTACATGGGCCACTGATGGGCAGGGGGCTAGGAGGGGCCCAGGAGTAAGCCTTGTGCACTTTCTCAGTCCAGTCCCAAATTTCAGCACTGCAGTCCAGTCCAAAGTCTACAGTTACATAGCTGGCTGTTCATGACTATGACTTTCTACACCAAGACCACTCCACATACAGCAATGACCTTACCCCCAGTGACTATTATCTGTTTTGAAATCTGAAATCTGATAATAATGGTGTCCGCTATCCATGATGATGAATGACTCAAGCCTCTTTCATTGATGCAGGAAATCAGTTCTATTTAATGCTCTGTGATGTCATAAATTACAATGGCGTCATATTCGCAACCAACTCATTAGAGTTCATAAAAGATGTATGTTTCACTGATGTACAGATTGTGGAAAATGCCTCATTCTCAGCACCTGTGGTGTCTCACCTTAAGTTAGGGGAAAACAATCTAAGGACTTAGGTCAAATAGACACCCCCTAATCAATGCTCTTTATTACATGCAAGTCGTTCTCCATAGCAGTCCCTGCATTCCTGGTGTATTTCTATACTGTTTTGCTCATGGAAAAAAACAAAAATTTACCACCAACAGTCCAAGGTATATGATTTTCAGGTCATTTGAAAGCCAAAATATGCAACTTCCTATTAGTGACTGATAGTAACCTTGGCCCTATCTCTCACTGTTTCTAAGATATGGCCAGTTTTTCGTTGACAAATTAATATTTTTTCCCCCCTCCACTCAACCCCAAATTTGAAAAGCATGATGTTATTGTAAGTGCGCATGCACGATCCAATGTGGTGCAGAAAATGTTATTGACCGTGCGAAAGTGCAGCCTTGCACAGGTCTGTCCATTGAATTTCTGTGCACATGTGTGGTTCGAACATCAGAAGGCCATTGTGTGATATCTTGACTGCGTCATCTGAGCATGAACACCTTGGGTGGTTCGTTGGGTAGCATTGCAGCAGGTTTTTCATAGTAAAGGTTGAAATAATTAGAAACAAAATAACAGCTGACCAGAATATTCAGTAGTCAAAATTTTTCAAGTCAAAATAGCATCAAAATATTCTCAATTTGAGTTTTCTACTTATAACTAATTAACAGCAGCAATGTGGACATCTAAAAGTGTCGACGCAGCTTTCCGCTTATACGCTGTCGGTAATCGCCAAAATAGGGGGTTTTATGTATTTTTTGCTGATTTTGGGCTGCAACACAAGTGAATATCATTCACAAGGTGGTGCCACGCTACTATCGTTAAACGATCTGCGCACGGTAAATAACAGTTTTTGATCGCAAACGGACCGTGCGTGCACACGATAAATATAATCATTGATTTGAAAATGTTTCCCTTGAACTGCATCAACCAAATTTTGTACGGTGAAAGCCTCAACAAGGTGCTAATTATGCGTGTGAAAAGTTTTCCCCTACGACCCAACGCTTAGCACAATACATCCGTGACAAACAGACAGACACATCGTGCCATAGAAAACTGGCTGAACAGAAAGACATGAAAGAATCACAGAGTCATCTCGTCACGGTATAACGCAAGTTTAAAGTTAGCGCTAGGACTAAAAAACAGCCCATTTGTCACAGCACTGAACGAGTTGACCATGTGAGAGACGACTGCAAGCCTATTCTAATTCCAAGCAACATTCCTAGTGCCAGTCGTTATTACCAGCTGTTAGCTTGCTGTTTCTGTCAGTTCAGTTCAATCACTTTGCTTTAAGTATGCGAGTACCAACGGTTAGCATTTGATTCTTCACAATCGACACTAACACGACGTGCTAAACGTTGGCTTCGGGCAGATGTTAAAGCCCTGCAGAGCAAATCCTACAACATTTCGCAACACAGCCACACGCCCGATGTTGTTTACCTATGACGTCAATAATCAGAATCAAGAAATATTTAATTCTGATAGCTGAAAAATCACATTACCGGTACGCAAGTTACTTCAGTTGTGTGACGTCTCCGACTGCAAACTGTTATTTGCCAATTACGTACGTTAGCAAAATAATTGTCAGTGCTTGGTGTTAATCCTAGCTACAGCACATGTTTTTCAGTGCTTGAAAATTGAGACCAGCCATCACGGGCTTCACGGCAAGAAAGTTACAATTATCATATTGTCCCATCACTACCGGAAATAAAATGAAAGTAAAGTGGGCGTGGTGACAACTTGCTGTCAATGTAAACGATTTGCATCGATACCACTAGAAAACCGAGAAATTAAGCATTGCACGAATTAAGATTTACTATGGTAAGTGCTTATGCACATTTATTAAATTGGATAGAGTTTCGAATAAGAACTTTGCTGAACTTGTTTGGATTTTAGAGCAAATTGACGAGCTGAAACTGGGGGGGGGTCTAATTTTGGAGGCTGACCACCGGAAATGGTGTAAGTAGTCTGCATTAGCATAACTACATTGCGATTGCTTTCAGTGTTCTTGATCTGATGCGTTCTTTATGGCATCAGACCAGTTTATCATCATCATCATCATCATCATCATCATCATCATCAATGAATAGCCGGAAGCTGGCCGAAGGCCTCTATTTCCGTTCAAAGTAAATAACTTCAGCACGAATATCAACAAAAACTAAACTAATACTATTCTCACACTGACTTCCGGTACTAGATGACGGATTTGTAATCATAATACAAACTAAAACCATGCCAGAGCAAGTCTAAACATCTTTTGAAACTACTAACACTGCATGCTGATACAACATCATCAGGTAATGAGTTCCATTGCTTAACTAATCTATTTACAAAAAATGCTAACGCTCTCTCTGTGATGTTATCTGCCTGTTGCTTTGGTTGTTTTTTTACTGAACACTTTTTATACACTGTGTCTCAAAAAAACATCCACAACATTTTTGACTGTAACTTGAAAAGCAATTATCAGATTTTGATAATTTTTTTGGACGAATATTCGTGACACAACTTGTGATCAAATGACTAATCAGTTTCACACCTCACTAAACATTTGTTTCTGTACTACCTGGGGAAAACATAACCAGCAAAATATCACTTTTTTATCCAATGATTGCTTAATTAGCATAACACCTAAAAACACATTTTGTTCACATTTCTGACACTTTGGCTGACATTTCATCTAGTTGTTCTTTCATTTTTCAGTTGCCTGCAGTAAAATTGCTTGAAGTGTTGGCCCACTATGTGAACACAGGCAAAGAGATGCTTTCTCCATTCATTGACAGCAGTATTGATAAAGTTCTGCTCCAGACCAATCCAGGCTGTACCAGTCACTTCTTGACTTTGCAAACATTCCTAAACTTCGTCTGGTAGACACACTGCTGCATGGCAGTCAAACCTTGTAATAGACTGACTTACAGATTAGGATAGATGGAATTTATCAACGTTTTTTCATTTATTTTAACACGTATTATGCTCGGTCTGCTTTCCCCAGGTAGTGTAAAAGTAGACGTTGGGTAAAATGGAAACTAAAAAACTTATTTAATAGCCAGTTGTGTCAGAAATGATTCTGCCAAAAATTATTGAAGTCTGCTAATCATTCTTCAAGTTACGATTGATAATGGAGGGGATGTTTTTTAGTTTTCTGTTATTTCAACACATTTCGCTTGATCTGCTTTCCCTAGGTAGTGCAGAAGCATACATTGGGTGAGGTGGAAAAATGAATGGTCATTTGATGGCAAGTTGTGTCAGGAATATTCTTACCAAAAATTATCAAAGTCTGATAATTGTTTTTCAAGTTACAATCAAAAATGTTGGGGATGTTTTTTTTGAGACACAGTGTAGAACAAGTACAGCTGCAGAAATTTTAACTACATGGTTAGGTGTATGGCAAAGATGTGCATTCAACACCTGCAGTTTCATGTAACAAATGATGTCAATGATGCTCTGTTTTTGTTCACTGGCAATTATTTAATGCATGCAAAAATGTTCACTGATGTTGCATTTAATCAACCGACATTTTATGAGTAGAATAGGAATGAATGATTTTTTTATAAAAGCTCACTCTCTCCATTCTAATAGTTTTTAAGCTCCATATAGCTTTTTTGTTTTTTGGTAAAACACAATGTTGTGATACAGAATAGTATGTATTAAACGTTACATAATATGGCTGTTGCAGTCTTCACTTGGTTTAAATGATCATCATCAGAGCACTGTTGTTAACTACATGCGCTTCGCTCGCTATCAGAGAGGACTCAGGCTCAAGTCTGTCGATGGCTGCTTTGATGATCTCAAGGCAAGCAGGTAATGCAACAGTTTGTATGTCTTTCACTGCTGTCACTGCAATGATAGGGTTGACAACTTTCTACAAATTTTTAACCATTCTGATACGTGGTCGTAGATGAGCATGACTGTTGATGTCATCTGTGGTTTCAGATGTGTGTTATTGTACTTGAAACATTTTTGCTGAATTATATTCATTAGCACAAGAAATTTGAGCTTGTGCTCAAGAGATGCATGAAAGCCTATAGCAGTTTCGGTTCACGCTACGTTAATATACAAATACCAAATTCTCTACCTGGATCGCATAACGATAGTAGCATGGTGCCACCTTGTAAACGATATACACTTGTGTCGCAGCCCGAAATCGCCAAAAAATACATAAAAGCCCCTATTTGGCGTTCAAGGTCATTCAAGGTCATTGAATTCGGCGCCAATCAACAATCAGTGTATGGCTTCCTATTAGTGATTAATAGTAACCCCCTTCGAATTTATAAAATGGCTTTACGGTTCCTGAAACTAGAGTCTTCCACGCACCCGACGGTGAAGATTTGGTGATCCTAGCTTGCACTGTTTTTGAATGATCCACCCGTGTGACAGACAGACAGACAGACAAACAGACCAACAGACAGAATTGCGATGGCTAAGACATGCTGAAAGCAGTAGCTGCTTTCGCGCGTAATAACATTTTATTAAGCTGCAACACAAAAAGAGATAGATAAACGTGTACACACAGACACACATTTACTTATTATTTATGCTATTTTAATAGCAATTTTCCAGGTGTACTCAGGTTAACTAGTTTTTCTTCTGATTCGTGAGTTTCAGTCAGTCTCTGTTTTTATCTTGAGCAACCACGAAAAACAGGTCAAAAGTTTTTCATATTTTCTCTGATGCAATTTTTATCACGGGCCATCAGATCTGATTCAGGGGACCTCTTTTGACTATTTTCCTTACTTCTTCATCATTGTACATTGCATGATCTAATTTGCATTGTCGGTATATTTGTTCGTTTGATTAACAAGCTTACTGGTTACAGTCCTAATAGTTTTCTAAGCTTCAGTCTTATGGGCTTTATTTTTTTCACGGAGACAGAGAAAGATAACTGCAAACATTTTGCTCAGAGAGTGTACTACTGCTGAAATAACTGTATGTCATATTGATGATGATGAACAGAAAATTACCAGATTTTTAGCATGATATTTTATGTTTACATTCACAGTTTTTTGACATTAATTAAACTCAGTTACGAGTTCTTGTTGTTATCAGACACATGTGTGTTACTGGTGTTTCATAACGGTGAAGTGTGTATTTCACTACTGCTGTGTAGACTGACGGATGACACGTTCACAATTGATGAGGTGAATGAGATGCTCGATGGTCTGCTGACAGTCGTGCGTGGGGAAGTTGACAATGAACTTGATCATACTGCTCACACCAACATTCTGCTACTAGTTCAGCTATTCCAGCAGGCTGAAAAATGGCACCTGAAACTGCAGGCTGATATTTCAGAGCTTGAAAACAGGTTTGTTGTCTGATACCCAGTAATGTTAGCAAGGTCAGACCACTCAAGGCCTAGGCCAAGGCCAAGCGCTATCAAAGCCAAAGCCAAGGCTAAGGCCATGGTCCCAAGACCAAGGCCAAGGCCAAAGCCATTTCATAATGCAAAGGCTTACGATAAAAGAAAAGTAATGAAATTCTGAAAAACAGTTTTATCAGATACAAATTCCATTTAAAAGATGAAGCAAAAAGCCTGTTTTACAGTACTGCAACATAAGCTAGTTAAAACAGTTCCACCAGTTCAAAAGTTTGTTACAGAAATTTATACAGTGCTGGAAGCACTGGAGGTCTTACTCCCTAATTTACAGTGCTACATTGCATTTGAGGAAGACCAGTGATTCGAGCAAAGTGTCACTCATTTTAGCACGATGGTGAATTTTGTAATCCCACGAGACTTTGGCAGTGGCCTCGATTTTTTGGCCAAGGCCAAATCTTTAAGGTTAAGGCCACAGTCCCAAGGCCAAGGGCAGCCTATTGCAAGGCCAAGGCCACAAATTTTGGCCTTAAGACGAAGGCCAGGGATTAACATCACTGCTGATACCATCGGGTTTTCGTCTGTAGTAGATTTATGGCTCAGATAATTATTTTACTACTGTATATATATGCAGCAGTAATAACTTTTCAACTCAGTACTTATTTGGCACAATACTGACTGAAACTGATTTAGTAGTTGCTGTGTCTCTGTTTACAGTTGTGTTCAACGATTTCATTTGTATTGAAAGATTTTCTTTGTTTTCTGTAATATGTAGTTCTGTAACTAGCAACTGCTGGCATGAGTGGAGGCTAGTATGGTTGTGTGACAAATATTTGTTAATTGTGAGTTTTTGAAGTTAGTGCAGCACTAATTACAGAATACCTTAGCATCATACTTAATTGGTATATTATGTTACATTGTGCAAAAATTATGCAGCTATAGTGGAAGAGGAGCAGGCACTTTTAGTAATAATAATAATAATGTTTCACATGCAGCACATAAGATCAGAAGTGCTTTTCGCACTTTTTTGTATGAGAATCTCACTTTTACAGTTTGCTAGTTCTAGCGAAAAGTGTGAAATGTGCAAGTAAGAATTCTACAAGAATTTTACTTTGGGTTATTTGATGCTGGAATTTTCTAGCTTGAAGTCCCCTAGTCTCCGGATGATGCAATGCCACGTAAGAATGTGGGTGGAGCTAGCAAAACGTAGCGAAGGAAAATCTTGTTCACGATTTTACGAGAATCTTGTAGAAAAGAAAGTGCAAAACACGAATTTTATGCTAGCATCTCAGAGAATCTTGTAGAAAAAAATGTGTAAAACACTTTTCAGATATAACTTGATGGTGTTTTCTAATGTTTAGGGAGCTGCTGGAGCAGATAAAAAACTTTGAAGAGCAGGAATTTACCAGCGTTGCTTCACGTGACGCCACTGAGTTCAAACCACGGCTGCAACCACTGAATGAAAGTGGTGGCTCAGCTCTGCTAAAAATAGTATGTAGGCTGCATCTCTCTTAGGTTTTCTGTAATTTTAAAGTATATTTTTTCTTTAGAACAAATGTGTGTTTAACTTTGACATTTGGTTTAACTGCAGACATTGCCTAGGTTTTACTTAGGTGAGATCATTTTATCACTGAAAGCACCGGTGATGCTGGTTATTGCAACAGATATTAATGATAGTGTGGTCCATCTGTCTGAAATCTAAGACTGATACCACATTGAAATTTGTGGCCAAGCCAACATTGCATCTCAACTGATGTCGCCTAATGTTAAATGATTACAGCGTTTGTTATTCATTTAATTTCTTATTAAAGTTATATCATTTTCAGTGTAAACCTTACACTTAATGAACATTTGAGTCTGCTGTAACATTTTGATTTACTGAAAAATCCTGTTAATATTTGATATCATTACAAATAAAGATTATTGCTTTTACTTGAATATGCCAAATTATTTTGTGGTAATTTTTGTTAATGAATGCATTGCGTTATTGTTATGTTAGTTATAAAAAAATTATTATAATCCACCAAATTATTCGATAACTAGAAATACGTTCTGTGGAACGAGGCATCTGTCCCATTGCCACGCTATATGTAGCCTAGCAGCTGCATATAAGGGGGGTAGGTGCAAACAGGGTGCAATTATCTTTCACAGGGGCTGAGTTGTAGTCAATTTTGTCCCAAAATTTGTTGCTATAGCAACAGGGGTCAGCAGGCGAAAAATTTTAATGACGCCATCGGATAGTCCATTCCCTAAAATTCGTTGCCGTGGCAACAGGGGTTGGCAGGGGAAAAATTTTAATGACATCATCGGATAGTATGGGCCCGAAAATAGGGGGATAGGTGCAAACAGCATGCAATTATCTTTTACGGGGATCGAGTTATACCGCTTTGAAGTCCCCATGGGGCATAATGCAAATTTTTTTTAAATTTGGGGTAAAATAAGGGAAGGACCGAAGGAGTTATCAGATTTTTATCCCAAACAAACTCGATCTTACTTTTTGGGCCCCGAATCACTGTGCAAAATTTTATCAACGAATCAAAATTGCAGCCGTAGGAGTGTTTACAGACAGACTGACAGAATGACCCAAGTGATTTTATAATCTGTCCCATGCTATGATATAGCAATGAGACAGATAAAAATTGACATTGTAATTTTGATGCCAGAATTGTTTTGGTGACAATTTAGCATTTTGACATGATTCACTGTTGACTGATGTAATTGTGCAGGAGATAGACAGAATGAATGAAGAGAATGAGCATCTACGAGACAGACTTAAACAGATTGAGAGTCAGGTTTGCATTTTTAGTACAGAACGTATTTATAGAGAAGTTGTGCACAGTTTAACAGCATTTTTCACGGTTTCCAAGTTAAAGATCTGTCTGCTCGTTCACAAATCCCTGCACTAGTTTGTTACACCATACTTCATGTCTCTGCTTACGCCATTGGCAACAGTTTTGACCTGTTGACATCTGTGGTCCACTAATGCCGGTGATTCGGCCACACAGAAGATGGGAACTGTGGGCAGGGTTCCTACAGGTCAGGGAAAACTGGAAAATGTTAGGGAATTTGTGTTGTCAGGAAAAGTCAAGGAAATGTCAAGAAAAAATATTATTTTCGAAAAGTCAGGGAAAGTGATCTTGGGTCATGCAGACTGCAGATAACTGTTATTTTTTGCATTTCCAAATATTAAAAAGCAATCAAATTTGTGGCTTCCATTGAACATCTAAAAGCTAGACGTGTTTCAGCTTCAGGGGGGCTTTTCCTCCCTACCCTCCCTCCGACCAGGGCCTCTGTCATTTGCATATTGCTCTATTATTGTTTACATAATGTCAGGGAAATTGTCATTCCATGACTGGAAAAGTCAGAGAATTTTGCTACAGAAAACCTGTAGGAACTCTCTGTGGGCTTTGGTCCATGAAGTTTCTCGGCTGCTGGCCCATCAGCATGGAACAGTCTGCCATCGAAGCTGAAGGCTACATCATTGAATACTGGACAGCTCACTAGCTAGCGGAAGACTGCACTGTATTTATGCAGTTAGTATGCAGTCGTCATAACTTTCGTTATAAGACTTTGCATGAACAAAATGCTGTTACTTCAATAAACTTAGCTGAATATGGCTGTGTACTTTAATAACCAGTATTTTGTCTCATGTGTTTGATGCGTGCATCAGCCAGTTGTTTTGTTAATTGTTGTGAAGACGTTGGTGATTCAGAAGGACAAAAGCCAGCTTCAGGCACAGCTAGAAAAAGCCAACAAACAGTTGATAGAGATCCGTGGCAAAGCTGTAAGAAGTTGTTTGTGTTGACTGTTTCCTTTCGTTTGATTAAGAACGCGTTGTCAGAACACATTACCGGTATCACATTATTTGAAGGTACATATCACTCAAAAGCAGATTATTTTGATTTCTTTAGGAATGAATAAACATAGTTTTTTATTATGTACTACACATTCACATGTCTGATTGCACCTGGATTATGTTTTTTTCATCGCCACCATAACGTTGAAAGCATAATACTTTGCTCTAGTGCTAACAGTGTTATTGTTCTTATTATTAACATATTTGTACTGTTTCACTTTGTTGTTTTTAACTTGTTGATTTGTAGCCGGATGCTACGCCTGAAGATTTAGAAAATCTGCGTCAACAAATGGCTGGACTGAAGTCAACTCTTGATGAAGTAAGCTGACTTCTATCAAGTTAACAATTTAATAATTAATGACTGAAAAGTGTTTCGCCTAACAGAGCCGCTATTTTTAAGGGGCTGTTATTTTGAACCCTAAAAATTTTGTATAAACTTGCCAATTTGAACAAAGAAATGCTGCAACTAGATACATTTTGCAGACATGCATTATACAATGCAGCAAAATGCGACTGAAGCTGGGGCTCCTTTCTGGACCTTCCAGTGGGGGAGCTTACAGTGCACCTAGCTGGTTTTGACGGGTTCGTTTTGCGACCAGGAAGGGGAAGTAGAAAACAGGGAAGGGAAAGGGAACAGAGGAGCAGATAGAGAGGCGAAGGGGTGGGGAAGGGAACCTGTCACAGCCAATGGCTGGATTCAGAGCATAAAAATGTGAAGCTTAAAGTTTTTTAAAATGTGCATTACAATTACAATATATTTACAATATTGTAAAAAGTATCTAGCATAACAAGCAGTTCGTACTTTTGGCAGTTTACAAAAGCAAGCATGTCATTCATCATCAGGTGTGTTTGCATTTCAAATGATTTTGGTGGCTGGTGGTTTTGGCAAACTGATATTTTAAAAAGTGTTTCTGATGTTCTTCAGCTTGTCCACTTCGGTCTCTTGCATAACTGCATGTCGTGCTTGACGTTATCACTGGTTGTAGACGTCATCTCAGAGACAGGTCGAAGCCGCTGCAATGCAGTCTGAACTGGCTGATGCTAAACACGAACTGCTGAAAATCCAAGAGATGCTGGAAATGGCAGAAAAGGTAACTTAGTTACATTATGCTGCATTGTCCACATAAAAATAAATGTTTGCAGTTATGTTCAGAAGCTTTCATCAAAAAATGCTATGTTTGTGCAGTGAATTTTGCATTATTATTTAGTTTATTATTATTTTTTATTATTTTATTATTTGTTATTATTTTGTTATTTATTTTATTTTTAGTTGTTTTTTTCACTAATTTTTTGTTTTAATCACAAATGACTGCGCGTCTTAGCCATCGCAATTCTGTTCGTCTGTCTGTCACAAAAGTGGATCAGTCAAAAACGATGCAAGCTAAGATCACCAAATCTTGACCTCGGCTGCGTGGAAGACTTTGGTTACAGGAACCGTAAAGTTTTTCCATAAATTTGAAGGGGGTCACCCTGAACAAGGGTGCTAAATAAGAGAGGAGTGGGAAAAATTTGCAATTTTTAGCCAATAAGTCACTGTATCTCAATAACGGTGCGAAATAGGGCCTAGGTTACTATTATCAGTAATCACCAACAGGAATTCGTACATTGGCTCTTGATTGCCACTGAATTCAATGACCTTGGATGACCTTGAACGTTAAAATAGGGTTTTTATGGATTTTTTTGCAATTTTGGGCTGTGAGACACATTTCAAGAGCGATTTGCACCGAAACCTATGGAGATAGACATGGAAAAGCTGCATATGAAATTTTTAGCATTGAACGTAGATTTCGACTATCCAAGTTTCGATTTTCTAGGTTTGAGGAAACCTGTGCACGATGGCATCAAAGAGCGTTACCCCCGTAAAAGTTGTTATTTTACTGTTGTTGGCCAGTCTTTCGTGAAAACGGTTGCAGATAGGCATGGGCATGCTTCTTATCACAACAAGCACTAGTGACAAGCTTTTCAGTCATATCAACATCGATGACTTTGAAAGAGCCTAATCTTCCAAAATAAAGGGTTTTTATTGATTTTTGTAATCTTCGGCTGCAGTGCACACTCCAAGAATGAACTGCGACAAAATGGCTGGAGATAGACTGACAGTTTGCAAACAGGAACTGCTATAGGCTTACGTGTGTCTTGTGAGCATTAGCTCAAATTTCTTGTTAGCATATGCTAAAACTAGTGCTCCTGCTGTATTTGAATCATAAATATTTTTTGTGAAAGATTGTCAGGCCATACAGCTGCCATTGACAGTTCTCTCTCACTGTATATAACTGACTTGGCCACGTTGTAGTAGTTTTGTCCCTGTCATTATTATAGAAGATAAATGTACAAAACATCAGTTTATACACTTGTTAATGGCAACATTTAAGGACTTGCACATCGAAAACAGCAGAAATTACAAAAGGTGATATTGCCTGCATCACACTGACTGTGTGTCAATGTGCTGCTGAATAATAT
>Ga0209367_1001468_pt1 | contig 29038 bp, 13 predicted proteins | sample WorMetLIZISLAND2_FD_187412 | JGI IMG/M metagenome (GOLD analysis project Ga0209367, IMG submission 187412) | Marine gutless worms symbiont microbial communities from Max Planck institute for Marine Microbiology, Germany - Olavius geniculatus... ...
ATTCCATAATTTTAGATCCGCCACTGCGTGTGTCGTCGGCTCCATATCAAGCCTTTGAGAAATTTGGTGGCGAAATTAGAATTTTGATCATTTAGCCTCATAATTATCTCTGTCGAAATTTGCAGCGGTCGTAATTCTGTAGGAAACGTGCAGTGTATGTCGGAAAATCAAAACTTTCTGCGCCACCGACCGACTTTTTTACCCCCACGACGCCAGATCTTGGGGGTTCTATTACATAGGTCTTAAGTATACTGCACTGCAGTCGACATGGCCAGCCCTGAAGTGCAGATCAACCCGTAATCTTGTCGCTTTCCTTACAGCAACCCAGTCGTCATCGGCGTCATGTGACGTCACACAACCCACGTCCAACGGACAGATGAATGTTGCAGCTTCAAAGAATGGGTTCTTGCATCCTGGCAGGCATGGAGCCGACAGACCATTAGACGGTGCAATTTCGACGCAAGAACACACGTCGTCATTTCTGTGTCGTTTTACCCGCGACTACATGCAGAACACCTGCTTCGATTCTCATTGCTCTCCTTGCTCACTCCACCCCGGCCGCTCTCATTTGATGCCCACCCACGCCTCTGTCAACCGCATGCATGCAGTATATGATTAGAAAGTACAGGTCATGACAAGAACTTAGCACGTATGGGGCCGTGCGATAGGCGGAATTACCCATTGTGTTCGTTTGTCTGTTCATCCGAACGTTTTCTGTTTTGCGTGTGCTCTTGATTCAAAAAAAAATAAATTGTTTCCGATGTCATTTGTAATTGTCAGCGGCGTTGCATCTTTCAAGTCAATTGTCAAACGGTTGCAAAACTCAGACAAGAATGGCTTATGCTCCTGCGTAAACTTAAAGACTAAGGCGCGTACAGACATGGGTCAGTTCAGTTCAGTTACGTCGTGTCGTCTTTACACAGAAGAAACAGAATTAATAGCGCTGCTGCTGTTGTAGCCGCTTAGCATGGCATTTACACCGGACGCGCTGCTGCGCCGGTTGCCGCATGCACGGAGCCACGGACCCTGCAGTCAGGCTATCTGCGAGTTTGCTTTTCATCATAACGCGGCTAAGAACACACACAGAGCGAGGAGGCCACGGCGTTGATGTAGTTGCGCATTGACGCCGCCGACATAACTGCGTTAATCCGGCTCCCGGTGTCAGCTCTATTAAATCTGTCAACCGGCAGAAGTCACGAAGCGGCCGATTAGACTGCACTGCGGAGAAAACTGCAGCTGACCGAGCGACCCGTGCCCCATATTAAGATCGCTCCCCCCCGAAAACTCTCTCCCCGGCCGACAATTTGCCGGTAAAAATCCGTCCCGCTCGGCGGCCGCCCGGGTGGGACGGATTTTTACGGGTAAATTGTTGGCAGGGGGAGAGTTTTCTGGGGGAGCGATATATCAATTAGCTTCAATTATCTCTCCCCGGGCGGATTTTTCACGGTAGACATTTTAATGTGACACCGGCGCAGTGACAAGATGCAGCCAATCATCACCTGTTCGCCGTAAACTGTCCGACTCGACCGACTCAAAGATTTCGCCGCTTGCCGCCATGCGGATCGTCGAAAGTCGGCTGCGAGGCAACTCGTACGGCCGCGGCGCTTGTCATCGACACTGTGGCGTCTGCTAGACGTTATGCAGTGCACTCTCTCATTCAGTAGTCGTTGAACCCGTGGTTGAACCGACGAGCAAGATGCTGCGACCAGTACGCGCAATGCGAAGTTATGGCCAAAGCCATCGACACTTGTCAACGAATCGCTAGGATGAATAAGAAGCCCAGCTGTTGCTAGGATAACCGACCATACTGATTGTCAGTGACCTTGAAGGTCATCCAGGATCACTAATTTTCTTGTCATTAAAAAAACCAATATGAGACTTCCTATTAGTAATTATTAATAACATTGGCCCCATGTCTCACCGTTTCCGAGATATGGCCACTTATAGCTTGAAACTTTCCACTGAAAATTGCGGCCAAACCGCTGCAGATGGGGACATGGTTGCTATTGACAGCCCCGCCCGATGTGAGAATCCGAGGAATCCATCGCCATCGTCGGCACAAAAGATCATTTTATTAGATAGATTTTCAACAACGACAGCGTGCACAATCTGCAATCTGCAATTTTAATCTACTTGTACAATCCAATTGTAACCAAGCTAGCAGTCATTAAATGTTAGCTTAGTTTTAACAGTTTGCAACGTTTAGTCACTCAATACCAAAGCACTCAGACCGTAAAAACTTCGCGGACACGAGGACTGTGTTTTATTTTTCGGCGTTCTACAGGCCAGCAATTTCACTAGTAAATAGTCGCTCTCGGAGGTCGAGGGAGTTGCGCTGTCTGCGCCGCTGGTTTTCAGCGATCTCTCGTCACCGTCTGACTGATGATCAGTCGACCGCCTGTCTCTGAATCCGAGGAGAAGCGTGTAGGTTCTTTCTGCAGTTATGGGACGATTCATGCACTGTGTGAAGCGAAGAGAAGAGTGTAATCCACGTGTACTGTTTTGTTGGTTTTTGCAGCATGCATCGTAAAATAACTAGGTTTGCAGACAGCGTCAAAACTCACTGGCGACGTACTTGACAAGAACCAAGTCTAGGCCTACTGTATCTTTTCTGCTTGTTCCTATTTCGCACAAGGTGGCATTAGATCAGAACAGTGCACTGTACGAATCGTCATAGTACAGCATCAAAGGAGGTGCACGGATCGTCTCATTACCCTTTTTGCGGCGTCCTAGCGAGCGGGCATTACCGGCCCGACAACAGTCACTAGACAGCATGAAAACACGCCGCCCCGACCCCGGCCGACCGGAGTTCCTGGCGGACCGACCTCCCCTTCTTTGATACTTCAGCGAGGCCGACGCACGTCAGCTAATTCTAGCATAACATACCATCCATAAACATATTGCAGGCGTATCATTCTATCACGATCTCGTCTGAGTACACCTATGTCAGCGTCAGCAGCTCGCTGTTTGTGTTTTGCCTGTCACGCTGATTTATGGCGACGTTGAGTTGATCGATCGCTATCTATAGTAAACATAACTCATACATTCCTCTATACGTCTTAATCCTTTCCGTTTAGTTTAGATTGGTAGACTATGTGTCTTCAAGTTTTTATTGTCCATAAACAAGAAAACGAGCTTATGATGCTTTTTTCATTTTATCAACTTTTTATTGATGAAAGTGTCAACATAAAATAGAAATGTAGCCCTATGCAACTTTAGTGATAACATAACTGCTAATAACTCTGAAATCACGACTTTACAGTGCCAGAAAACATTATTGCGGATACTTGTTGTTATTTCGCTATCTTTTTCGTTTATCGTTTTCTTTATCGCCAGCAATTTGAACACTCCCTGCTGAAGGAGACAATGTCATCTCAGCTCCTGACCTCGCAAGACCTGAATTTTTAAATCTTATCGTCCGACTCTGAACCGTCATTCACACGTAGCGTAACCGTTTAAGCACTGTTCCCTACATGTGCATGTATTTTGAACCGTTGAACCAGTTCAGCGTTGAAGTACATTGTAGGCCTACTCTGCTATAGAGTGCTACTGCAGTTGGGCGACTTGACTGACTGATAGCCGCGAAGAGTTTTCACGCGGCTGTAGTTCTGCTTCGCTGATCGAATCAGCTCGGCTGGCACACTACGGTCCCCGGTGGCTAAAGCTGCGACGTTCTGTTTAAAGTTTCATATTAATCGAACTCATCCGTCACGTGCAAGCAACGCGCCGAGTCCGTGTGGTAGTCACTGACAGGATGGCGGTGGGCAAGAGCAGCGTGATCAGAGAGGCATGTATGCAAGACAGACAGAACCAGCGCACCTGCGCAGCGGGGTGAGTGACCTCACGTGACCCGCTAGACCGACGCATGATGAACGAACGGACGGACGGACATTCACCCGGACGCGCTACGTTCATCAAGATTTAATCGGCCAACATGCACGCCGTGATTGCGATGCGTGCAGCGCCGAGGTTGTTTCCTTTCCTCGTCTCTTGTCTCCTCAACCCTGGCGCGTCGTGTCGCGTTATTTCCATTTCCGATTGACTTCATCCGCCCGTCCGAGCAAACGGAGACAATTTGTTGACTGACATTTTGTAACGCGCGTTTTTTTTCACCGCACAGTAGGCCTCGCCGTGGCCAAGCGAAAAGCGACGCCCCATCAAGATCCTGATTTCCACTTTTCTTCAGGTATCGATTGTTCGATACTCTCAGATTTTTCGCGTTAAAGATCTTTTCGACTCCGATCACGCTTAGTTTCACGGTTATGCAATGGACACGTGTATTTTTCTTTTTTCAATGTTGCTGATGTGTTTTTTTCCTCTCCGTGTGGTTTATTGTCGCCGTTATCGGTGAGTTAAAGATAGACTACCACGAAGGCTGATAAGTAGACGTGTTTACGACATGCTTTTGTATAGAGAGACAAACGCAGGGCAGTAATTGCAGACGTGCCGCGTTCAGCTCGGCTGAGTGCCACGTGAGCGCCGTCGATCGCTCGGTCTGCGATGCTTCTCCGATTGTGGGACTATTCGTGCACTGGGAGGGGAGAACAAGACAGTGAATGTTACAAATGATGCTTTACTAGTTAATTCTTGTAGCCAACAGATGACGAGAAGTGCACAGAGTAAACTAACTAGGCCTGCAGAAATATCACAACAGAACTCATTGGCGACGTATATGACGAGAACCAAGTCATATGCATTATATTTTCTGCTTTTACTTATTTCGCACAATATGGCGAAGTCGGAGCAAACTGTATAAACAGTGCTCGCATCGTCCTAATGTAACATCAAAGGAGGTGCACAAAATGCCTCAACACAGCTTCTCCGATTTACTGCAGCTCGTGACGACTTATCGCGAGATTTAGCAGCTTATTCGATCGACCGATACGATACGAGAGAAAATACGGACGCCAAGATGAGTTTACTTCAAACCGAGAAGTTGGACGGCGCATCTGAACGTGATGCTAGGCATCTCGTGTGGCACAGCGGCCTGCTTCCTACATATACTTTCCCGACTCGTGGGCGTGACCGCGTAAATGAGAGATGCGTGTGGGTCGGCAGCGTTCGGATTTCGCCATTTTTTTTCTACAGCAACGGAATCGGTCAGAAATAGGCTACTACTGTTACTGTCAGTTGGACTTCAGGTATAACGTCGATGGAGTAAGATTAAACAAAGAAAATTGCCGACTTTGATTTCAACGACGAGTTAATACGGCATCGTCGGCATGATGCATTTTAAAATTGCTGTCGGAGGCAGAATGTGTTTGATTCCCTAAGCTGCAGAATTCCGACAGAGTCGCGGAGAATCTTGCTCGGCCGTACAAATCCAGCGATGCATGATGAAAATGTATGATACGGTGAATGTCAAAGACGAAGGTCTAGAGTTTGCCAATCGCCCAGATTTCGTGCATGCGAAGCTGACGCCAGTGGGCCGCACCGCTGCTAACCGAACAGTCGCCGAGCTGATGGAGTGAGAACGGGGCGTTATTTGCGTTCGTACGGTACGGGTTGATTTGCTAAAGACGGATGGCAGCGAGCCAAGTGCACGGACGGCCACACCGGACTGCCATGGGTGGATCGATGGGCCCTGATTGGCCTCATTCATCTTCGGCCACACTTCAAACACAGCGGCGGGCAACCATGGCGATCGACGTTCAACATGCGTGTCTTGCAGCTGCCGCATAGCAGTAGCCGACGACCGACCGACCGAGGGTGCCTGTCCGTCAAGCTACTGCACGCAGGAAACGTCTGAAGGGAAGCAGCATCGATATTATTCTACTATGGTAGCACGCGAGTCCGCATTTGATGGAGAGATGCACGGGCTCTGAGCCTCTGATGATAGCGACGGTTCACCTTGCGGGCGGCGCGTAAAAAAGTGAAACACACTACATGTACTACCCATCTTAAGCCTTGTTCATAGCGACAAACTCAACTCAACTGACGCAATTTTCCATTGCAGTGCGTGGAATTTGATGATGAAATGAGTGATGGTTACTAAACCGAAACCATAATGCCAACATCTAGGCGTTCGCATTCGCAACTCACAAGGCTTCGCGCGTAATTAAACTTAGGCCTGCTCGATCCTATATACAGGTAGGCAGGCGCGTACACAGCGAGGCAACTGAATTGGACTGAACTGACACGGTTTAGTTTCTGACGAACTGACTAATGGGCAAGCAGAACGAGCCTATTGGTTATTGGTTGAGGCGTACGTGAGCGTAGTCACGTAAGCCACCGACGCCGTTGAACGGTGCCTACTGTAATGCATTACTGCTTGCCCATGTCAGTTCAGTTCAGTTACGTCGCTCTGTACACGTTTTTGGATTAAGCGATCGGACAGCTTTGGAACTTTTGGTCATTGCAGGCAGTGACGTTAAATGGTTGAACACAATATTTATTGTTCAACATGACCACCATTCACTGCAGTGATCCCGACTGATCGTTACTGAAACTGTCAATTTGCTCATCCATTTCTAGAGCACTTTTTATGCGCCACCCAGTGTAGCAGTTGCTGCTGCTGTTACAGCTCTGACGTCATGCAGTTTGACGTCATCGGTGTTTGTATTTTCTGTTTTGTTAGCCTACAATTTCTCCTTCAGCCGATCGCAACCATGAGCTAATGCCACAAGACGGAGCCAATAAAGTAACATCTCACTAAGTCTTCCAAGTTCCAACGATCGCTTTTCCGAATCGTTAAAATTTTTTTTTGTTTAAAAAGGAAAAGAGGAGTAAAGAATTGCTAAACCGAGGTGACATACACCGTAAAAATTACTCAAAAATGCCGCTTGAATTCCGCATTTCCGAATTTCCTTTTTCTCGTTTTCGTTTAAGTATGCTCCGCAGTATGTTTTAGATGAACCGAACATACAGGGCAACAATGTTCCCCAAATCGCATATTTTGGCACAAGTTAAAGTTGAACTGTAGTGATAGGCCTATTTGCCAGAAAATACGCCACGGGGTCCGTCGACCTGTTTTACCGCCACGGTACGGTACGGTGTAGAACAAAACTCGAAGGCGCGGGTGGACAGCGGCTGGAAAAAGTCGTAAAATAAAATAAGGCAGAAGACGGATGCGAATTAAACGACTGAGTTTAGTTGGCTCAATCGGTGGGTCGACGCGTGTGAAGGTCACGGGCTGCTGGTGCTGGTGCGACGTCCGCGAGACAGTGCCTGATGCTGCCGGTGTCACATTAAAATGTCTCCCCATGAAAAAATACGCCCGGAAAGAGATAATCACAAACTTGATATGTTTCCCCTTAATAAAATATCGCCAGCCTATAAAAAGTCTCTCTATTATAGGATCGCCCCCCCCCTCTGAGCGGGGCGGATTTTTACCGGTAAATTGTCGGCCGGGGGACTTGTGGGAAGAGGGCGATCCTATAATGGGGCACCGGATGGCGTCTTGGAGACCGAGAGCTCAGTCTGCCGTGTGTGATCGGTCGTTCACTGACCAACAGCATCCCTGCATCCTGCTGCTGTATCTGCTTCCACGCACGCTGGCTTCCAGGCTGCTGGTGCTCCACAACGTTTTCTCGTGCTTGCCTCCTTCCATTCACGTCACATCGGCCGCCGACGCCGCCGCCCGAATTCGATTATCTTCGGTGACGGTCGGCGTCCGCGGGGAGCGATCGGTGACTGGGCCGGTGCGGCGGGTGCCGGCGGCATGGCCGGGCGAGCGGTCTCGCCACGGACCGAGGCCGCCCGTCGCCGTCGGCTTTGTTCTGACGGTGCGTAAACCGTGTACGCCGGCCGGCCGACCAGTCAGCCGTTAGGACGGCCACCTTCCTGATCGCAAGTCGGGCATTGTCGGTCGTCGGTCGCTAGCAACGGACCGACGGGCTGTGCGCACATTACGACCGTCGAGCTCTAGCCCTATACAAGTAGTGCTGCAGTCCAGTCGGTGGTCTGACCTCGTCATTACATCACGTCTATGTATGCGTGTGCTGCGCGCGCGGTGTGCAACATTCTTCAAGTGTCGTCGTCATGACCTATACGCCCCGGGCACCTCTCTCTCTCTCTCTCTCTCTCCCTCTATCCCCCTTCTCTCTCGTCTGTCTTTGGCACTGCTCGAACTTCGGCGACATTGCTAGCTGGCCGCTTCCAGTCAGGCTCCGCAGCAGCGTCAGCGTCCGTCCGTCCGTCCGTCCATCAGTCACTGGAACCGCTCAACAATCTGACGCCACTCAGCTGTCTGCCGCCCTGCAGGACTGCGCGCCCAGTCCACATCATGCATCTCTATTCGCTTCGACCTCAGCCAGCAAGAAACGTACGATAAACGTAATAACTGAAATAAACAAGTACAAAAAGACGAGAGTGTATGATCCGAAAAACAGAGATTCAAAATCAAAGCCGACTGAACTGGCAGCAAGACATCAACAACTTTGCGGAAGAGCTCCTGCTGACGCGTGCTTATACTCGGTATCACGGCGTCACCAATGCCTTAAGTTCAAACTCCACGTGTTCTGATTTGTTGTGGATTTGTTGTAAAAAAATCCACGACGAATCGAAGTAGTGGAGCTTGGGTATTAAGTTGAGCAATATTGAGAGTTGAGAACTTGAGACCAGGGCTGTCAAACTCATCTGGATAGGCGGGCTTCATTGGAACGGTTTGAACAGAACAGTGGCAATTTAGTTAGTTTAGTGTCATGAAAACTGAAAACTCACTGTATGCATTTCGCCGTCAAACGGAAAGGGTCGATGTCACAGCTAAATTCAATTTTAACGGACCAGGTCAGTAAATACCGTTGGCTAATAGGTCCGTGGGTTGACTCTCTCTGATATTTTATACCGACGGAAATGCAGTAAGGTCAAGTCATCTATATTTATCCGTGCAAATTCACTGTCTTCGTCCGCCGTGCCCGTGCGTTGCTTGCTGTAATCATGTTACTTAGCGTAGTTTCGTCTGGCCATTTTCGCGTCAAGTCGTCGGATAGAACGGAATGTAGTGTCGGTCGCCGACGTGTGATCCGTAGCGCTCGGTAATTATCTTTCTTCTCCTGTCCGTCCGTTCTTTCGAGCGGAGCTGGTGGTTCCAGCGAGCGGCACAAATTGGAGATAATTGCGGCGCCGGCGTGCGGCTTCACGACAACGTCCAACTCCGCTGCTCGTGTCCTATTAGCCCGCGGCGGCGCCAGCGCGTCAGATATCGCGAAAAGAAACGAGAAAATAGAGCTTCGCATGCGGTGCCACCGACTCATGACAATGCACAATGCTGCTGGTGCTGTTGATGCTAGGTCTGTGGTGATGGAGGTGTGTCCGGTTGCTGCACGGACGCTGTGTGTGACAAACCTACGGCGTTGCTGACGGTCACGACGGTCCACTGTGCAGAGACTGACGTATAGCCGGATAGACTGAGGGCGAGGATGATTAGCTGCATGACGAGCGTGCTGCTAAGCTTAAGCCGGGGACGGAACGTCGTTCCGCGCGTCAATAACCGCTTTATCAACGCGTCTGGACGCCCGCGCGCCCGCCCCGCCACAATATCGAATTAGCAGATTGATGGGCACGGAGCTAGCGCCGGACTGGACTGGTGTAGGGATGTCGCCCTAGGGCCGTCCGTCACGCGTCGAGGCAGCACCGGGCAGCCGGCAGTGGTCCGATCAACCACCACGGCTGAGCTGGCTTCGCGCCTTGCCGTGTCCCACGGACACGTCAGATCGCGTCTTTGTAGTAACTATGACGGTGCACTTGACTGACTCGCAGAAAAATGGCGTCTTCCAAGCCGCACAGCGCATCGTTCGGCTGCTGCATTGTCGTCCTTAATCTACCCGCCCGTTTGTTAATTCAGACAGCGACGGTCATAAAAATACAATTGCCCCATCATTCTGACGACCGAAGCTCTGAGTTCTATTATGCAGTGCAGCTGCAGCGCTATATTGGAGGCTATGTAACGCGCGCGCTTTGCTCAGTTTGCTATCGTGAGAACAAGAACAGGACAGGCTGACCAGGCAGTGCATTCACCGTGGCAGAACCTGCTGTCCGGAACGCCATACCTCCTGAACTACGAAACGCAACATATCGGACTACGTTTATACGACAGCTCAAAACTTTATTTTACAACAAACGTATTAAATTCACACTATAGTTTTTTTAGTTTTTAAATGGTGTAAAGTAGTTTTTAACTGTTGCGCTATTTTTATGTTTTTTTGTTCTATATACTTGCGTTATTCAACTCGGTGAATCATCCCAGTTGGTGACAGCACTGTGTTTCAACGTACACTGTACGTCTCGTAACGGTATCTTTCTCGTTGTCTATCGAGTTCGGCTGCCGATGTCTGGTGCGTCAGTGAACCTGAATTTCACGCTTTGCGAAACAGATAATGTAGAATCCAACAGAGTGCAGCTTAGATTGAGCTGCAGGAAAAGTGCAGTGTGCATATTATGCAACGTCACACGAAACCACGCCGTCGAGTGATAATGCTACAAGGAACTGCTTGTAACTCAGATCATCTCCAGCGGTGCACGATTTTCAGAAATCGCCGGCGTATGGTATTCTGTATAGGCTACACCACACGGGGCTACTGAAAACGAGAAATCTGACGTCGTAAGACCAGATAGCAGGGGTCATTGCGAGACTTTTTTGAATGTGTGCGTCTACTCATTTTTTTCTGCAGGCGTTAAATATTTACGGCACGTTTGCAAGACGGCTTGCACCCTGCGGTGCACATCGCCAACAAATGTGCTGTAAATATCTACTGCAAGACAATTAATTCGTTACTTACTCTGAGGAAAAACTGGTCTCCAACAAGCTTCGCCGAGCCGTCGCAGCCGGTTACATATTAGACTTCAGATAGGTCAATTTAGCATTGTCCGCTGTTCTAAAGCGATGGTAGGCCTACAGCAAATTTGTACACACGTGCAAATAGGCCTACGCCGGACATTTTCTTAACCGTACAATATTCCTACTCCATGTCGGTCACATACAATTGAGTTTGACCCTCTACAAGACGATTCATGCTTATACACTAGGTTAGCGTGGTTTGAGTTGCAAAAGGTGCCAAGGGCGATCGAGACTCGATCCGCAGGAAGTAAACGATGTGGAAAACGGCCGGATGAGAAGTTCTCATTCGCGAGCGACTGCAAGTGGACAGCAACGAGCAAAGAGCTTGTGTGCTCTAAAATGCGTACGTTTTATACGTCCTTTCGTCGCATGATATCAACCGCTGAAGACATCGCAATCCAGTTGCGTTCGTCAACTTGCTGCACAACTAAACATGATGATGATAATGATTATGATAGACCAGTCCACAAACAACTAGTACATATTTTACTGTTGCTGACAACAATTCCACTTCTGGGGTAACCTTTCTGCTGATCATTTACGGCTATGCTGTTACCGGTATGGTTATAGACTACTGACATTGAAGATTCTTATTCAAGAACAGAAAAGCGACGCCGTCGCGCCCTATGGAAATTCTGGAATAACGAATCGAACTTAATGGACATTTTCATTAACAGTTTAAACGTTTCTGCGACGTGGCGGAGATTACAGGACTATTTATAAAATTGCAGTAACAAAAGTATAGGCCCTATGTAGACTGCTCACTGCAGCTGGTAACTGCATCTATTGTAAGCAACGGACGAGATGATTTCGCGTAACGTAGCCAATTCAATAAACAAGTAAATGAGTGTAGTTCAGTCTGCTCAGAGAAGGGATTGTATTTAATGAGCCATGTGGTACCACATATGGTATACACCCAGCTATTATTGTCACGAACAACAATTTTTGCTATTTTTAGCCAACCGCACTTAGGCCTAAGTAACGGTCAAGCTATTGGCATGGTTGTCGTCCGTCCGTCTGTAACGGATGTATTGTCGCTAAGCTTTAGATCGTGAGGGATAACTTTTCACACGAATAATTAGGCCTATTAAGCTCGGGCGTGCAAAATTTCAGCCATCTAGTGCAAATGGGGGTTGAATGGATGGGGTAGAAAAATGTGCGTCTTTCAACGGAAAACTGGTCATATCTCGGAAATGATAAGAGATAGCCTACGGCCAAGGTTACTATTAATCACTAATAGGAAGTGGCGTACGCCTTGTCAGACGGAATGAAAATAATTGACCTTGGATGACCTTAAAGGTCACTGATAAGTGACAACCAGTACGGTCGGCTATTCCAGCGACAGCTGGGGTTCTTGTTATTACATAAGGACAGTCCGGCAGCGCAACTCTTTTACCGCCGAAAATCAACAAAAAAGAGCAGAGAAACACTTTGCAGAAAAATAGAATACATGCGAAACTGAGTGTAACAAATAAAAGAATTTACGCAGAAAAATTCCAAAACTCTATTGTTTGGATTTCAGTGTGAGAAACTGCCGGCGTTTTAGAATGATGTCAAAGAACGACGGAACGCGTGAGCCGAGGAAGCTAAACGGCTGTGATCGGACTCACTGAACTGACAGCTAGAACCACGCAGTGAAGTTCTTCGTTCAGTTAATCTTGGACACTGAGTTCAGAGAACTGTGTGCGCCTGCAGCATTCAGCCTCAGAGGACGACGCGAGCGTCCGGATAAGCAATTACACTGATCTTAGGCCGACGCAGCACGGTTCAGCGCCGGTGCCTCATTATAAGATCGCCCTCCAGAAAAGTTTCCCCCGGCTGACAATTTAGCGGCAAAAATCCGCCCCGCCCGGCGGTCGCAAGGACGGGACGAATTTTTACCGGTAAATTGTCGGCCGAGGGAGACTTTTCTGGGGAGGGCGATCCTATAATGGGGAGACTTTTTATAAGGCTCGGGATATTTTGATAAGGGGGAGGAAACATATCAATTCCGTGATTATCTCTTCCCGGGCGGGTTTTTCAGGGGGAGACATTTTAATGTGACACCGGCGCGGCGACTGATCAACGGACCGTGATCTGCCCGGCGGCGAAATTTCCGCGCGGAATAATTCATCATCGTCCATTATCCGTCGCGGAATTCCGGTGTCGCAAATCGGCCGCAACGACGACTTGGTCTCAGTGCAGACATCACCGCTCGCTTGGCCACACACGTCGTTGGCCAATGGCCACACACATCGCTAACACGCCGCCAACAGTGTCCAGTGCAAGTTTCAGGATTGCCAGATAGCGACTGATAGAAATCCACCGGACTTCGGCTACTTAAGTGATAGAAAGGAGACTTTTTAAAGACCATGAATAGCATGTAATGCACACGCCCAATGCATTACGCACACGGAGTCGAGCTGTATCAACAACATTGAACCTGTAGCAACAAAATTGAAATGTCTAAAAGTAGGCCTACATCAGTGCCACTATAAGGGCTACTGAACGTTCCCCCAATTGGCGGCACTGTCTGCAAGTGAGCGGCCAATAAAGACGCTCGTTGGGGGAACACTTTTTCTTAGCGTCGTGTTTACGTCCCAACCCATGCGAGTGCACTGCCAGCTTGGATGGGGCCGCACGCAAGGGGCCCTAAACCACTGAAAGTAGGTTTAGCCTATGACTGCGAACAGACTGCAAGTAAAATATTGCGAGGAAGGCGCAAAGTTACTAACGGCAGTGCCATTTTCCTGGCGTTGAGCTTGCAGTGCTACTTTTAACTGTCTGTAAAACTGAAATGAGGCAGGCAAGATTAGGCTAGTATCATTAGCTCATGCCATTTCCGAGATTGTCAAAGCGCTTCTGGCCACGAGTTCGTCTCATGTAAAAAGTGCTATAGCAAGTACTGGACTTTACCTTTTAGGTATAATACGCCGTATAGACTCCCGTACGGTCTCCTTTGCTGATTAGTCGGACTTCGCTGGTTCTCACTTGGTAAAACTTGGACTTGAGGATGCCAAAGCCTTCCAATAATATTCATCGCTTAACGATATCGTCTGACTCTTCTATATCTTCTACCTCGCATAACAGCAAATACATCCGTATAGACTACGGGACGAACATAAGTTTCTATGCCTCGGTATAAGGCTTAGTAATACGTAGGCTACAGTAGACTACAAATTTTTTCTTGACCAATTTTTGTTCATTTTTTGGATCATAATATTCACTGAACTCTGTCCTTCCCCATCAGTATTTTTTACTCGAAACGGGTCGAAATATTAGGAAACAGGCCGCGGGCGGGCAATGCCAGCGTGGAGGTAATCAGAGCCCCGCCGGACGCACGGACGGAGGAATGGACGAATGAGCATCAACTGGACGAATTGCGATGGAATTGAAGCTATAGCTCATCGAGCAACGACGAGTCCTGGTTCACGGAACGAAGCACGACGAGCGCAGATAAGATTGGTTGGCATGCAGCACCGCCAACTGACTGGCCGGGAAACGATCGGTCAAAGTCTTGTCTTGTCCAGTCTGCTAACATCTCGTCACAGGTCTTTCGTATCTTCGGACCCAAGCAGACATTCAGTCGGTCAGTCGGTTGGCAGCACGGCATCGAAGCAGCATGTCACATCAACGCTATCAGCGCTCGTCACTGACATCTTCATTCCATTCCCGCTGAGACAATGCCGCTCCACAGGGGGGCCTATGTATATTGCAGGACTGGACTGCCGCTAGACGGCTAGAGCATAGCTTAAAACGATGAACGACGACAGAAAATGATTTACATCTGATGTGGATCGTGCATGTCGAGAAGAGACTACAGGCACAAATTATACGATAGTCTAGTATAGTTTGCGTAAAATCGGACATTCACAGTGATTCACTTTCTGCCACGTAGGTGGTCCGAGCAACGAATGGCGGAACTGCAGCAGCAGCTAACGCACACGATGACGTCGGCGCGAAACACTCCAACAGACAGACAGACAGGAAGTCTATGCGCGATGCAGATACTGATCAGACGCGTCACCTATTGAACTCATCAGTCTGACGCAAGACATACCACACACGACGTGCCAGCGGATCAATAATTGCCAACAACGTCACCGCAACTGACAATGTCGCTGACCAACGCAAGCAGACGAGTATTAAGTTTGCTGACCCCTCCCCCATGCCAGTGGGCGACCAATGCGGTCACGTTTAGTATCGTCCATCACCCAAAAATTCTTCATAGGCCTATACCACTTCGATTATGACGGCGAGACTTAATACTGATCAGTGACGGGCAAATTGCAAATCAAATTTTGACGCGGGAGATTTACGCGAATCATTTAGTCCTATATCGAATCAACTAATAGTATATCGTTTCCACGCTACCAACGAGCTGCATCCGTTAATCAAGTTACAGCGCACGTATTTCGCGCATGAAAGAAAGGACTATAATCATTCATGTGTAAACTCTTTGCCACTGCTCATCATAAAAGATGCACTGCGCAGTTACTGTTTGATGCAGGTCTTGTTTTGTATTTAAATTAACAGTTGGAGGAAATCAAAACTTGAACGAGTCATTGAGAGATGCTTGAGCATCACTAATTCTGGTTAAGGTTGCCGCTTTTTTAATCCACATTTGGCAGACAGGAAAACGCAATTAATCAACTTCGTTACATCCATATTCATTTGATGTCGTTCTGCAATCTTGTTGTCCCATGACCAGGCTTGTCTAATGCAAGGATACAATAAAATATTTCTCGTGGAAAGAATTAATCAATCAGATGTCCCAGTGAAAAGAGCATCAGACGTACAATGTATTTGTGGCCTTCATGGTAGAATGCAGGAGGGATGTAACTGGAATGATTAAAATTAATCAAGTACTGTCAGCACTCTACTTGTCTAGTTGCATTTCATTTGTGTCTTACACTTAGTCTTCTCCCTATGCCGAGCTTAGTCTTGGTTGGCAGGTTACTGATGAAAGCAGTTTAAACTGGGGCGACAAACAGGCTTTTGCCAGTTTTTGGCAAAGTAAAAATTGATGGTAATTAATAACAAGTAAGAATTCACCTGTTCTCATTCGCTAAATCAGGATATTACAGACGCTAAAAAACGATTAACTAGAAAGCAGTCATAGCCCGCAGGTACCTCCGCCAAGGCAAAGCTATTCGCCAGGTGGTGTCACCATCTTCGGCTTTTGCAGCGGTTCGCACATGCCCCCTTTAATGCAATGGTAACGAAAATTTCAAAGTGATCCAGAATGCAGGATTCCTGCCGGATCACCCCCAAAATTGAATCACTGGTAGTTTATGTCATGCCCGACATACCCTCAAAATTTCAGAAAGATCCGTCCATAACTTTTTGAGTTATCTTGCTAACACACAGACAAACAGACAAAAACCAGCAAAAACATAACCTCCATGGCAGAGGTAACAAATTGATTCAAATGCACCAAAACGCTAGTTAATTGACAAAACACTTAAATACAACACAGTATAAAGTACTGATTAATACTGACCAACAGTAATTGATTACAATGACTGGAACCTCATTTTAATGCAGGACCTGCGGGCAGTAACCACTGAAGTGAATCTTCCCACTGAAAACGCATTACGGGGGCAAAAAATTGGGGCCAAATAAAGAAAGGGGTCATCAGACTTTCATCCCAAACAAACTCAATCTTACTTTTAGAGTCATTGAATCATTTTGCAAAATTCTATCAAAATCGAATCAAAATTGCAGCCGTAGGAGTGCGAACAAACTGACAACAGACTGACGCATGTGATTACATAATCTGTCCCATGCTATGCTACAGAAGTGGGACAAATAATAAAAATAATCCTATTTCTCAATAAAACATCAACTCATGTACTGCAAGTATATTAACAACAACACTTCTGTATGTTAACATGAGAAAATAAATGCTGGGGGAGTGAGTGAGTCGGGTTTAGCATCCCACCCAACACAGTATAGGTCATTTTGGGGACGAACTTTCCAGGCAAAATGCACACACACATAATAATGGAACAAACAGTTTAACCTTTGCACAAAGTTCAACCTTTATGAAACACAAAAACCTAAAACCAAAACCTAAAATTGTAAGAACTGCCAATCCAAAGTGTGCATATGTAACTAACAATAATGGCAGTTCTAATAATCTTCCCTCTTATGCTCCAGACAGTCATCAATGTCAAAATAAATGAACGCTGGTATGCTTAAGATAATCATAACTGGAACTAAATATTCACCAGAAGTACGCACAAATGTAGAGATCATAAAATGCCAAAATATGATCTACGAACGAAAAGGAAGTTCAGCAAAATGTTTTTTCAAAGAACAAAAAGCAAAATGTGTCACTCAGCAACAGCTTTATGCGTCTTCTTCTCAAACACCTTCGGCTTGTATCTGCGAATAACTCTACACCACAACACACCGCAAATGATCCTTTAACACTTGGAACTACTATGGCAACCAAATTTTGAAGCTAATACGACACAAGCAAAATTTAGCTCACACTTTAAAACTTTTCAGTATACAAGCCAGCTAAGTCTACTGCACAAAAAAATCAGAAAAATGATGAGAAAAAATGCTGATGAACAAAAAAACCCATCCAGCAAAGAATGAGAAGATTCTGTTAGTCAAATAAGAACAACACACTGCTTGAAGTCTTCAACAACTAAGCTCTTAATGATGTCATCACCTTTTATGCATACACTCATTGACTAAATGATGATTTAGTGTAGACTGGGATATAAGTATACAAAATTCAGACAAAGTAAAAATCCATATCATTCACTGCAAAATGTCTCACGCTCAAATAGCTTCAAGTGACACAGTAGGTATCAATATCAGGTTCCACTTGGCTAAACCATTAGCTATGGATGCCATATTGAGCCACACAGTGTGTGTAAAAAGTTGTGAATATCCACGTAATTTTTGTGATTACCACTGCCTAACTCAACCATTCAACATTGCATTATAAGAACTATCTTATCTTATCTTACTAACATGCAACAAAAGATATGTACAGTGAAACATCACCAATTCTAGTGGCGGCTATCCCCCCAAATCTGGAATCAAAATCAAGCTCATCCCTCCCTCAATTTGGGCTTGGGTTCTCCTACTTTCGGACTCAAGTTTTCCCCTACACTCTAAGCTTTTAGCCTTCCACTGGGGGAAGTTTTGTTAAGGGTGTAGATTAAAAATAGGAGAGAAGCAAAAAATGGGGAAGAGTTTGGATCTATGCCCTTAGTAAAACCCCACCTATTTTTCACTGAGTGCAAGCTGTGCCCACCAGGTATAAGGACAGAAGCTACTGACCAATTTAAATAAACAAGAGATGAGCAAACTCACTTTGCCGGCTTTCGTGGTTCAATAATGTTTCTCTTCTGTAAGCCAGTGAACTGGTCGCGCAGAAGACTTCCTTCAGGCTGAAACACAAAATCAGCAACACACAAACATAAGAGATGCCACCTAGACTGATTCTGGCCATTACTTCATCGCAATTCTATAACCAATGTTGAAATCTGCAATCACTCGCCCTTTTCATCCAATCCTTTCACCCATTTTGCCAGTCAAAAAAGCACTAGCAACAGTATTGCTCAATGCTCATATGACATATGCGCACTATTCTCTGTAATTTCAGACTGTATGTAGGCATGCCAGCACTCGGGAAATTTTGAAGTGACTGAATGCATCATAGTAAATAGATGACGACGATGACAGAGACAACGTATAATAAACAACCAAAGACACTACGAACAGTACCAACAACAACAGCCACCATTAGCTTTGCTGAAGAAATAAGCCTACGTTTTCAGGCACTATATTTATTTCTGAGAGTCTATCAGATTTTTCAAAACGTTATAAATGGATTTTGATGACATAATAATAGGTCATGGTCCCAAGAACCAAATAATTAGATCCTGGTGGCAATCTGCATAACAATTTGGATCTATGCTGTATAAAAAAAATCAGGTTTACTTCCCAGCACTGGGCTAAGTGAAGATCTGGGCCACACTGCGAAGTATAAAAACTGTCATTAGCAAAAAAAGACCGAATGTCAATGTAACAGTGTTTAAGCAATGTGGATTCACCGTGAGATGCCGAAGACTACCAACTTGTTCTCCACTCAGCTTCAATGCAACACTCGGCTCTTCATATTTAATCCGACCCAGTTTACGTGTTCTGACACCATCACTGAGTTCTTTCTGTCGCTGACGTCGGGCAGCGCGAGCAGCCAGCCTCATTTCTTGCCGCATTACATCCTTCTTTGCCGACTTCAACCTTCGTTTCCATCGCAACAAAACAAACCGCTGACTGCATGACAACCTGACTGCTTTAAATATGCATCATATTCAGCTGCTGCAAAGCAGAGAGCCAGCGTTTGTTAAATAAACAGCAACTTTAACTGACAAATAGACTAGCTACTGCATTTAAAACATTATCACAATTTAATAAATAAGTAAGCAAATTTAATTTATAAAGTGCACAATGTCAGCGAGAAACTCCCTGAATCTGAGGCAATGTTCAGGCTCCAAAGAGCAAAGGCCGTGGATGCTAATTATTCATGTAATAACTTTCCGAGAAAAATGGCGATGACAAATTAATGCTACAGGCGAACAGACCCCACAACTAAAAGTGGCAATACCTCGCCCTGCTAGATGTGCATCATGCAGTAACAAGAAGCCCAGCTGTCGCTAGGATAACTGACCGTACCGGATGTCAGTGACCTTGAAGGTCATCCAAGGTCAATGATTTCCATCTCTCTGACAGGACATATGCCACTTCCTGTTAGTGATTAATAGTAACCTTTGCTGTATCTCTCACCGTTTCCAAGATACGGCCAGTTTTCCATTGAAAAATGCACTTTTCCCTACCCCCCATCCATTCAACCCCGAATTTGAAAATGTTCCTTTTGCACTAGATCGATGCAATTTTGCATGCCTAGTTTTAAGGCATAGAGCTAATAACTCATGTAAAAAATTTCCCCCTACAACATAATGCTTAGCCACAAAACATCCGTTAAGGATGACGACAGAGAGACAGACCACAATGAAACAGACAACAACCGTACCATAAGCTTGACCGTTACATAAGTAAGGTCGGCTAAAAAATCACACACACTAATAACAAGAAAAGCTAATTTCACAATATGTGTTCATTCATGCCCGCAGCTGCACTGCTACTGACCGCAGTACATTGTTCTGATGAATCTTTTCCATCTTCAACTTCGCTAGCTGACGTTCTTCAGCTTTCATGGACTTCAAGCGTTTCCGTTCTCGTTCGGTCTTCTTGTTATCGCGGCGCACCGGAGGATTATGGGACACATTTGCCGACTCAGTATCGGATTCGTCCACGTTATCAGCGGCTGAGCCAGCCCATTCTTTCAGCCACGTTGTCTAGACAAAGCAACAACAACAACGGACACTGTTCAGCAGCTACTGGTATGGTACTAACACAAGGCTTGGTGTGATGTCTTAGCAGTGGTTCAGACATTGGACTTGCAACCAAGCAATTAATCAAATTTTGTTTTGTGGTGATAAGACTCTTTCACAGCTTCCGAATCATTTTCCAGAATTTTTTTTGCCATCGCAAGGCAACTCTATGACACTTTGTACTGTATCTCAGCAAGTTATGAACAGATTTCGATGCAATTTTTTGAAGGAGACTGCAAAAAACTGACCAGATTTTGGTTATGATCTAAATCATTCATAATCAGGAAAACTTTGATCCAAATCTGACTCCAAATCATGGAATTTTTTAAAGAACTCATTATTCACCACTGTGTTAGTGTAGATAGCCAAAACAAAAACACAGGAATCCTCACCATATGTGCTAAAATACTGTCTAGTTACAACATGCAATCTACTAGCCTATTTTATGCAAGACTCACTAGCCAAAAGTCAGACAAACTGCTGCAAACAGTACCTCATCTGGGGCATTGTTTGCAGTGGGAAATTTATCATCAAGTGCACGCTTTATTCGCTGTTCTTCACGTATCCTTCTCTGTTCAGCTTCTGCTGCTTTTTGTACAAGATCCTGCTCATGATATTCAGTAGGTAACATTACACACTGTACAGATGAAAAGCAACATCAGCTGTTGCATTTGCTTGTCCTACTACTGCTGATGCTAATGCAGCAGCTGGAATTACTTTCAATTATTGTTTAACCAGACATTTTTTCAAATTGAACTTTTAGCACCTAATGGAACTAATTTTTTACAGTCTAATGATTAAAGTTGTGTGGTCTCTTCATAGGAACACAGAGCTATGGAGCAACACCTGCCATGTGAGATCATACACTGTTACCCACCACAATGTTGGGATGAAACATGATGGGTACATTAAAACACTGGTGGCATTTAGTACAAAAAAAACAATTTAAAACTGCAATCTGAAAAAATAAATTCCCCTTCTTAACAAAGCAAGCTAAATTTAAAGATCGTTAAAAAACCACTGAATAATAGAACAGTTCAAAAATGTTATAAAAATTATGAAACTTTGGTCAAGCAGAGATAAATTAAAAGCTAAAGATGCATGCATAGTAATCAACATTAAACATTAAATCATTATTAAATCACAGTGCATAAAATAAACAGCAGCAATAAAAAAACTCAGTGTAATTAAACTGACTGTCAAAAACTAGCATGATTATGACAAGCAAATGTTACCCTATGATCGGAAGCCGCTGGCCTATATGATGTGCCGGGATGAGGTGCTTCTACAGCTGGAAGTTCTGATGGCTTTTTATAATGATAACTTGGCGGCTGCACACAAATAGTCAAACACATTACATACTAATGATGAAAGTACAACAAAATATGTTCTAGCATATAGACAATCACTAGACTATCCGTTACCAAACCAGTGTTCTCTTCGGAATTAAGAGGTGAAAATTCGCTCGCATCACCGAATAGAAACATTGAAACAAAACATTCCTAATAACAGAACATCAGAATTACCTTACCTTCACTCTCCTCTTCCGGCAAGTCATCAGATAATGTTCATCGACACTGGCACTTGATGACGACAAATCTGAAAACAACAGATGACTTATGCGGCTACACTCGACTGCTGAGAACAGAACAATTTCATCAAACGATCACTAAATTAAAACATGATATACGAATTCCAAAAGTGACAAAACCACACGTTCACTTTCACACAGCATACGTCTGGACTGACAGAAGGCCACTAACAAAATTAACTTGTTAGTCCAACCGGAAATGATAGCTTTTGAAGCAGACATAAGTTTTACTGCAGATGTTTTTTCTTCTTTTCAACGCGAGACCTCCGAGATGTGTCAGATGCTCGGCGCGAAATTTTGCAGGATGATCCACAGTGTGTCGAATTTTATAACGCCTGTCCAGAATTTCAGGGGGCCCTCCCTCCAAAAAAATTTAAAAGCCAAAAACATGCAAAATTTGGCCCCATTTTGAACACAGTGAATATGTCCAGAATGGATGAAGATATTCACAATAAAGCCCAGCTAATGCAAATGGGAACGCGTGACTACGATGCACGTCTGAAGGCCCACTGGGAACAAAATCTAAGCTCAAGTATCCCAGCAGTTGACACTCGACACGGTGATTATGAAGGGATATATAGTATATATAGTGTTTCATTTGCACTTGCTAGAGAGCGGAACCAGTCTTGCACAGCCGATAGCGGTAAAATAATGACTTTTTAGGGGTACCCATCTTTGCTGCTCTCGTGTGCAGGCCACTTTGAACCTATGGGGTCCAAAAGTGGACCGTTTAAATCTATGTTCAATGTAGAAAATTTCATAAGCAGGTTGTACCGGTCTATCTTTGTGATTTGGGCACAATGTGTGTCACAGCCTGAAATCGCCAAAAAATATATAAAAATATCTATTTTCGCATTCACGGTCATCCAAGGTCATTAATTTTGGTGCTAACTGAAAGCCAGTGTATGACTTCCTATTAGTGGTTAATAGTAATTTAGGCACTATCTTGCACCGTTACTGAGATATGGCGACTTATTGGCCAAAAATCACAAATTTTGCCCACCCTCCTCTCATTTAGCACCCTCGTTCAGGGTGATGCCCTTTGAATTTATGAAAAAGCTTTATGGATCTTGAAACTGTCTTCTGGGCAGCCTAACGTGTAAATTTGGTGTTCCTAGCTTGCACCATTTTTGACTGATCCACCTGTGTTATGGATGGATGGACAGACAGACAGACAGAATTGCGATGGCTAAGACACGCTATAGCAGTTCCTGCTGTTGCACGTAAAAATTGGACAAGTACATTTTTACAGCAATTCCTCCAGTGCTAGGCGAAAAAAGTCCAGTGAACTTTGGTCCACTAATCACGGATATCTACTAGTGAAATCTTAACCACCCAAATCGACTATTTTGGAAAACCATATTTTGGCCTATAGAGGGTGCCGCATCCCTAAATTTTTATATGCGCCAGAGAATGACCAACTCTTGCCAGCACACTTCTCACTGGGGATGGGGTCCCCTTACATTTTTTTCAATAAAAGTTAAAAAATTAGTTTAAAATTCAGTAGATGATAGTGGGAGTAGCCCCACAAAATTCTGTCACATAACATGCTGCTAGGTGGGAGTGATAACGAAAGTACAATTTTTAGGGGCACCACCCCCTTTTTATGAGAGCCCAAAAATGTCCAAAATTCGGTGCAATTTAGAACAACTTTTGGCTTAGACCGCGAATATCCCTGGAATGCAGAGATATCGACAAGTGGTAAATGGCATTAGAACGGCAATTAACCACAAAAAAGTGAACTTTGGTCCACTAACAAAAAAGTTATAGACTACAATCTAGATTACCACCAAAATCATATCATTCACTTCCACTTGGCCTCTATGAAGGTAAATATAACCCATACTCTGTAACAGCATGGGGTCCGAAGCTGATAACAGTCAAAGCAGTCAGCCCGCAGATGACATAGTTATAAACATGGTGGTAGGCTGTCATTACTTTCCACCAGGCCTGCAGTTACCTTTCCTGCCAGAGAGTGTCACCAAGCAGAAAAAATTGGTACTGGTCTAAGGACCAAATTTTACTGCTTGGTGATAGAGGCACATGTGTGTAAACAACTTGCCCAAAGTTGTTACCTGACAGTGCACTGGCTCGAAGTCGATCCTGGAACCAGTCCGGCCCATTACCATTACAATACTAAGCCACACGTTGGCCCCCTGCACCTCTCAAAAGCTTTCAACAAAATCTGCTCATAATTTTTTCAGTACAACAGTGTTCAATATCAGCTAGACTGACTGACAGACGACAGACAGAGTCAAGTAAAAACATAACCTTCTACTAATTTGGCTAAAATAATAAAAAATGACTCCAAGCAATACTCACCATTCTGAGACCACAAATCATATGTAGCTATAGACTGAGGTTTGGCAGATTTTTGACTAATACAGCTAACAGCTTTTGAATCTTTGGCTTGGACACGCTTTTTTGTTACACCGGCAGGATGACCAGCAGCTACATTGCGACTCCTAACACAGCACAGATGTCAATCATGCGTATGTATGATTGAGAAAATGCCACAAACATAAATTAGAATTTAATACTATAAACCAAAACATGAACTAATGGGTCCTAGTACACTTGCAAAAACTGCAGCATGCAATAAAATATTTATGTGCACATAACAACATGGCTATACATGCCGATTTTCTCATCTGAGGTGTTGCCTGAGTTTCTCAGATGAGGATATATGACAGAATGAAAAGCTGTAAGTATATGTGCTTGGCTACATGCACTGATTTTTTCATCCGAGAAGTTGTCCGACTTTGCCAAACCTTCTAAAGTTTAAAAACCTCGTCCGAGGAAAATGTATGGAATGTACACACTCATTCTTTCCGATTCTGCTTGGGTGAAGTTTTTTGCCTCTAAAGCAAAAGATTCCCATCAGAACCTCAAATGAGGAAATTGGACATGTTGTCCGTCATGTCTGATTTCCTCGTCCGAGAAGATTGGACAACAACTCAGATGAGGAAATGAGTGTGTGTAGACACGGCATAATGCATATGATGTCTGTAACAGTGACAGCTTTAGACAATAGCTCTTTTTAAGACAGCACTGTAGACTAGTGCACTCAGTGCAATAGAGATGCTGCAAGAAATCACCACTAAACCGACTTTGTCTGTACCAAAGAAAACATCACGCATTAAAAGTCATCATATAAATTGTCACACAATGAATTTCTTGCAACAGTTCATGCCAGTAGTAGCAAAGACTTTTCAACAACAATGAGTACTGACTGATCAAAAACACTGACAAGCTAGAACTCAGTGTGAACTAGGCTTAACTTCCACTAGGAGTCTAAAATACAGCATCAGAGGTCTCCAGCTACACCTTGCATATAGGCATCAATTTCTCTGAACTGCGAGAAACGAAAGCTAGAACTTCGGAAATGCGTGACATCGAAGGCATCCTTTTCAGCTAAGATTTTTTGGTTCCCAGATCGCTGGCCAACACAGTGAGTGATCTTGCATTTACAAACAAAACCTGCTCTTAATAGTATTCCATGTAATAATAATTAATATTATAAAATTCATAAACTGCAAACGAATACATAAGAAGTCAAGCACTATGTAGAGTAAGTTAACGTACACTCTGGCTGGCTGTATTCCGGCTGCTGGAAGCAAAGCAGCATGACATCGCAGTGGCTTTGGCTGACGACGTTTATTAGTTAACCCTAAAAATCACCAATATATACAATGACAACAGTTGTATAAACAAACGGTATAAAAATAATACAGAGTTAAACAGCAATTAATCACTAAAAGTTAACAGCATTGCCACTACCAATAGCTGCATTAACATAACACAATTCTGTTACAAAAGCTACAGGCACTTCAATCATATTTAAGTAATTACAAAAAGCTTTTTAAAATTTGTTAACAATTTTAAAAACTTCAAAAACTTCAGTTTAGTTATTAGTAAGTTGATAGCTGCTATCGTGACATAATAACCTACTATGGTAAAAATATTATTTTCATTTTTTGGATAAATTTGTTATTGCACAAAACTAAGAACATATTGCAGTTTTCTTTTTAGCATGTGTAAAAAATGCCAGCTAAGCACATAATTGTTTGTACCTTGTAAAGAATTGCAATCATAACTCTTTCTACATGGACTAAATGTGTGCAGAATAGTGTTTTGAAATTAGGTTCAAGTTTCAAAAATTATTACAATTTTCATCTCAGAATGGTGGGGTGGTCTTAAGTTCGGTTTCACAAAAAATCATGGTTCTGGTTTACATCTTTTTGTAGAAACTGCATTACCAGGTATTGGGTAACAACAGATAATTAGTCAACCACCCTTCGGACATGATTTACACATATTATTAAGTTCATATAAACCCTAACATATTGGCTTTCCACATCAGATGCATATGTCTGCACTTCGCGCATTGACTGCAATTCCAGCAGACTGCCATTTGGGTGGTATTGCTTTAAAATGGGCTTTGCTCGGTTGCCCACAAATACTTCAGAAACTCAACTAAATAGAATTGAAAATTCTGGATGACTTGGTTCGGTTATTTAAAAACTGAAAGTCATATATATATATAATGACCCGCAAAAGATAAGAACTCAGACCATTATACACAGTTCACTCACCTTTAGCAGTATCACAGGAAACAGCATTTTTGTCAACAAAGAACAGTTCACTGTCAGTCTTTTCAGCAACAATACCGCTGCAACAAACATCAATCAGCATCTGCTAAGTCTAACGCTTGCCACAATTATTGTAAGATTCAATACATTAACACAGTTTTGCCAAGTCTTACACATCTTGTGTGAGTCTCACGCATTTCAAGATAACTCACACTTTTCTGCCCGCTAATGTTTCAAGTTAGCAATAAGACTACGTTGAGATCGCCGATCTCATCCTAGAATTAACGTTTTCTAAACATGCAAAGTCCTTCTTCAAGTATGGGTTCCAGGCTTAAGCGCAGTATTCTAGATGTGGTCTAACATGTATTGTACATCACTACAAAACTATGCTTGTCTAACTGACTGACGTTTTCTTTATTATCAATTCCAATGCTTGCATAGCCTTCGATGCCGCTTTACTACAGTGACTATTCCACATAAAACACAAACACTGTAAAATAGCTTCGATATCTCAATGTTTACGAAATGGTACGCTATGCTGCTTCCACGCAGCAAATAATATGCGACAGCAACGAAAATCTCTGAAATACTGTCACGAAATATCCAAAGTATCATATTATCGCTCACGTGACACCACAATCTACCAAATCTACCATAATTACCCGGTTCTTTCTTGTAAGCGTACGTCGTCTAAAAAGTTTTCAACATCTTTGATATCTGAGTGCTTTCGCCAAGTCTTTTTCGTCTTCTTGCTCACTCTTTTACGTTTTTGTTTTGCTTTCTCCATCACCAGAACACTTTTACATAGAATATCAAATCTTAAATATCTAATTTTAAATAGTGAGGGGCCAATTATTTCATTTCATTGCCACGTAATGTTCCAAAGCAACAACGCAAGCAACGTACGCAACGCAACGAACGTAACACAACTGCCGTAGCTGATGCATCAGCGCTTTTATCCTTGCGTTTTGGCCGTTGCTGCGTAGGCTACTTTTTTGCATTTATTGCGTTTTTACGTACTTTATTGCCTTCGATGTAGGTACGTTGTGTAACTTACGTTGGGTGGAAAGCTGCTTCAGTTATAGGCCCCTACCGTCGACCGCTTGTTTGTCACGTAAAAATCGGAAATGTATCGTGTCACATTATAACATTCACTATAAGCAGACTTTTTAGCCGCCGCCGAAAATCCGCTAAAAATGCAGTAATCGCCGCCGAATTTCTGAAATTCATTAGCCGCCGCCAAAAAAATCGGCTAACCTTCCGCCATGTTTCGGTTTGATCGGCCTTTTATAGGCCTACCCAATTTACATTGCAACAAAGTTCGGCAATCCGGATATCAGTCGTGTATTTTTTGGTTCTACCAGATTTATTTATGTAAAAAAGGGCTAAGAAGTCTGATTAACTAGATTATAGGCTTAACGCATCACGTTTATGAAACAACAACTTTAACATTTAGCTCAGGCAGGCTCTACGTCTTGCTACGAAAATCAATGACCTTGAGGCATTACATCACCTTGAACCGCCATTACGCACATTGCGTGCACACTATTTAGATATACTAACAAAAAACCCAGCTGTCGGTAGGATAGCCGACCGTATTCCTACTGGTAGTCAATGACCTTCAAGCTAGGTCATTTAAGGTCGATGATTTTCATCTCATATGAAAGAAGTTAGAACGTATGCAATTTTCTATTAGTGATCAATAGCAACCTTGGCCCTATCTCTCACCATTTCCGAAATACGGCTACTTATGGTTTGAAACTTTCCTCGAAAAATTGCGGCCAAACCGCTGCAGGTGGAGGAATAGGCTAGTTACTACTGACAGCCTGTAGAAAGTCGCCAGCGCCCTATCCGATAGCACCATCGCCGACCGCCTAGGACCTAACGTTTAGCCACAATACGACACGATTGGCATAGGCCTACCATAGTGCGTTATGACTCTTCAAGGTCATCCTATGTCAATGATTTTCTAAAAACCAATATGCGACTTCCTATTAATGATCAATACAACCTAAACCCTATCTCGCACCGTTTAGCCACAATACATCTGTAACAAACAGACGGAAACACGTCGAACGACAACCGTATATAGGGCCTACCACAAGCTCGATTATTAGTTAAGTATACGGTCGGCTAAAAACTAAATGATAATATGATAAATGATAATAAATCCACGTTGTCTGCGGCAGAATAGGCCTACGTTAAAGGTGGCGATATAAAAGGTGGTGATATAGCTTTTTATGGAAAGCCAATCTCAGCGCTACGGAGTGTCACCTGTAGTATGGGATCACACAGTGATACCTGCCACCCGACAAAGATGAACGCGCCCCGCCTTAACCCTAGCCGGATAGGCTGGTAGGCTACTCGATTTACCTACCCCGCGGGGATGCAAAACTGAGTTGACTTAATCGGCTGGTTACATACTGAAATGTTTAGCCTACATGCCCGCGGACAGTCACCCATCCAAGTACTAACCCGGCCCGGCTTGGCGTAAGACTTAGAGTAACTTCGTTGATCAGATGAAACGCCACGCCACCGTGTCACCGTGTTTGTTAAGTCTATAGACCTATGTCTATACGCAACGCATTTCTCAGACTATTGCGTCGGTATATAATTGCAGCATCGCGCGGTTTCCTTGCGATAATGCGACTGTATATATATATATATATATATATAT
>Ga0209367_1001469_pt1 | contig 29036 bp, 15 predicted proteins | sample WorMetLIZISLAND2_FD_187412 | JGI IMG/M metagenome (GOLD analysis project Ga0209367, IMG submission 187412) | Marine gutless worms symbiont microbial communities from Max Planck institute for Marine Microbiology, Germany - Olavius geniculatus... ...
GTTAATATACAAATACCAAATTCTCTATCTGGATCGCATAACGATAGTTCCGTGGCGCCACCTTGTGAATGATATAGACTTGTGTCGCAGCCCGAAATCGCCAAAAAAATCCATAAACCCTTTATTTTGGCGTTCAAGGTCATTCAGGGTCATTGAATTCGGCGCCAATCGAGAGCCAGTGTACGACTTCCTATTAGTGATTAATAGTAACCTAGGCCTTATCTCGCACTGTTACTGAGATACAGTGACTTATTGGCCAAAATCGCAAATTTTGCCCACCCGCTCTCATTTAGCGCCCTCGTTTAGGGTGACCTCCTTCGAATTTATGGAAAGGCTTTACGGTTCTTAAAACTGGAGTTTTTCAGACAGTCGACGGTGAAGATTTGGTGATTCTAGCTTGAACCGTTTTTGACTGATTCACCCGTGTGACGAATAGACAGACAGACAGAATTGCGATGGCTAAGACGCGCTGAAAGCAGTAGCTGCTTTCGCGCGTAAAAAATCAGTGTCTCAAAAGCAACAATTGAAAACAAGACGATGTCCGTAACAACACTTTGAAAAAAAAAATCACAACAAAAAACAACTTGTTTATTGTCTCAGTTGTTGTCTAAAGTAACTGTCACATTACGAAATTTTCACGTTAAATGTTCAATGTCTTCGTCTTGCTGCTGAACTACGCACTCAAGCCGGTGACGCCACTGACCAAAGGCGCGATCGATCAAACGCTTGCGACAGTTTGCCCCATTCAATGACGATCACCTGCTTCATCTGGTTAATTTTCCTAAATTGTCGACATTGACGGACCATCTGTTGAAAGGCCCCCAAACAGAATAATCGACCGGATTTAAGTTTGGGCTGTTTGGTGGCCATGTGTCAGGTTTATGGGGCGTTTAAACAATCCAGCAAATGTCCAGCAAACTTCCAGCAAATGTATTTACAATATACGTGCTAAATGCTAATACTAGACGTTTGCTGGATGTTTGCTGGACGTTTGCTGGATCGTGTAAACACCCTATTTATCATGCAACGTTAGTCACGCTATAGGTCAGTGTCGTCGCCGGCTTGAGTACGATGTCGGATATTTTACAAGGTAGTGTCACAACACATATACGATGTGGTGGAATCCTTAGCAATAATTTTACTACAAATTTTGTCTTAATTTTAACAGTAAAAAAATTGAAAATTGGTTTAATAAAGTTATTCGAGTATAAATAAATTGTGCCATTTTTGGCCCATCCTAGATTAGCAGCGATAAGCGTAAAGAAGCCTACAGAAAAAGCATTTTTAAGCATAAAAAGTAAAAACTTAGGCATCATGCAATATGTATAAATATGTATATAAAACAGTTTAAACATGACCTGCCGCTGCAGTATGTTCACTTTTGCTCCGATATTCGGGTTATTCATTAGTCAGTCTAAAGGCTTTTTAGTTCAATATAAGTCGGAGCTATTATATAGCATAATGGCAAACGTATCTTTTTTGTACACTCGTTGCACTAATGTAATGTCTTATTAACGTTTTAAGCAGACCAAGAAACAGTTTTATTTTTCACTCGTAGTAAAGCATCCGTCAAGTTTTTTCGTGCAAAATGTCTGAGCTTAATCATCGTGGTTATGGTTTCAGTTATGTCCCATTTCGATTCGAGGCAGTAAAAATTACCCTGCAAAAGTGCCAAAAAGAAACATGCTTTGTGACAAATTTTTTCCACCTTTTGACCTCTAAGCGAATGGCGTCATTGGCGTGCAAAAACCACTTTATTTCGGCATAAATTCGTTGTAATAAAAGTTAAATGACAGATAATTTTATTGATACAATAATCTCACGAGAAACATCGTTTGTTTTTGAATAAAGTCATAGCTTAAAACAATAGGTACTAAGCTGTACAAAATTTACCAAAACAATTATTTATTATTTTGTTGACATAAACAAAGCAGCAAATAAAGGCTGTAATTTGATGACGTAATTTAATAATTTTATACAGTTTAATAACGATTGTGGCAGGCGAGCGCAGTGATTGTTGAATGGCGGGTGCTGAGGATAACTACGTGTGTCAATTGGACGCGCGGACAGCAGAGAAAGCCAAGAAAGAACTGACAGAAGATGCTAAAGATCGACTAAACGCTGTTGCTGCACTGAAGACATGGATTCAGCAACAACCGCACATCACATATAATACTGGTTAGTCATCATTTCATCACTTAGCTATCAGCATCAGTATCATCGTCATCATCGACGTCATCATCACATGTGTTCGTTTAATGAGAACGTTGACAAGCGCAATTTGTTAACAAATACAGCAGGAAAATATGTTTCAAAATATACTAACATTTATGAAAAAAACCTCTTTTAATGGTTCAAGCTAAAACATAAATATACACTTAAAACATTAACAAAATACTTTAGATCGCAACCAATTTAATGTATAGCCTACCCGCGCACATTATCTGCCGATACCGAAAACCCTAAACAGAACTGTTCAATTTGACGATGACCCAAAAACCCAGGCATCGAATTAACAACGAAGCAAACCTAATGCCTCATTGCTAAAATTCATTCAAAATATTCTATCGAGTATGACTGCAGAAAGCAGCACCAATGGATCCGCTAACACAAAAGTCCGTACACTAAAAAGTTCCTCGACTTTGTGGGGTGACATAACACTAAAACAAAACTGCAGAGTGCAATTAGACAACCGGTTGCTTAGACGTAGCCATTTGAAGTTTCAAAATATGTGCGCCGACCACCATCACGCGACGTAATAGTCAGGCTACCGACTTTCTCGCAGTGTAGGCCTTAGTGTTACCTATAGGTGATCCATTATGACCATGCGTCTGTCTTGCACGGATACGGAAATATTGAGCTTCATAAATCACGACCTTGACCTGGATTTTTTGGGGGTCACGAGACGTCATCGGTCACCTCACCCTAGAACTAAACCGGAAGTAGATTGGATGATCGGTTGCTAAGATATGCCCAATTTAGGTTTTTCCAAGAAGACCTACCAGGAATGGAAGTCGGTCGGTCGTCGGTCGGTTGTCAATCGTCGGTCGATCTTCAATATTACACTGATCTCGTATACTCCTTTTTGCTACGTTAGGAAACGTAGCCTAGCTGCGCAAAGTAAAATTAGATACAAACTAGAAATGTGAAGCAAAGCCTAACGTAAGGCCGCCCGGCGCTGTAAGTCCGACGCGTGAAAAAGTTTAGCGGGTTGAAATTCCCCTCGTAGCAAAGTCACGTGACCCGAACTCAAATACGTTAGCATACACAAAATGCGTTTTGTCGACTTAAAGTGGGTCAACCTCCTCGCGCTAATCGTCGTTATTCGTGGACCAAATTTTACCAAATGTTCTTTCTTCGACGCGGGAGAAAATGTGGTCAATAGTGCCGTTTACTGCTTGTCGATACTTAGATTTGTTTTAAAGATATTTACGGTCAAAATCCGAAGTTAGTATACACAGAACGCGCCTCGTCGACTTAGGGTGGGTCAACATCCGCGCACTAACCGTCGTTGTTAGTGGGCTAAATTTCACCAGATTTCTTTTATTCAACGCGGACGGGATAGTAGTTGATAATGCCGTTTACCGCTTGTCCATCTGTATCCATTCCAGAGACAAACTCTGAAGTTAGCATACAAAGAACGCGCTATGGCGACTTGGGATAGGTCAACATGCGCGCCTATAACTTTTTTATTAGTGGAACAAAGTTTACCAAATGTTTTTTGTTCAACTTCGGGGTAATCTCGCTTGATAACGCCGTTGACCCCATTGAAAAAATTGTTGGGAACCCCCATCCCGTGTCGGGTATCTGCTAGCAAGACTTGGCCATTCTGTAGCGCGTGTAAAAATTTCAGGGCGCAGCACCCTCCAGAAGCCGAAATATGGTTTTCCGAAAAAGTCGATTTTGTGGGTATAATTGCACTTCTAAATCTCCGTAATTAGTGAACCAAAGTTCACCAAACTTTTCCGCCAAACGCGGGAAGAAACCCGTCGTCGTGCACCAGGTTTTCAGATTTTGGATATCTATCCGTTCTGGAGATATTCGCGCTCAAAGTGGGAAGGTGTCCGAAATCGAGCCAAATTTAGCATGTTTTTCGCCCCTCAATTTTTTTTGGGGGGGAGGGCAGACCCTGAAATTTTTGGACCGGCATTTATAAATTGAACATGCTTTCGAAATGTGGCAAAATTTCGCGGAGATCGGCCCACGGACCTCGGAGATCTCGCGTTGAAAAAAATAAAAAGTAGTAAACAGCAGTAAAACATAAGGCCTTCCGGGAACTACCGTTCCGGGGAGCCTAATACATGTACGCGAAGCATATGTAGTTAGATTATACGTCCAATCATCGCAACAGATATATTGCCACTCGGCCTGACAGTAGCGGATTCGGCCAATCGTGTTTTCCGCGTATTCAGTACATTGGCGCTAGTGGTTTGGTGACAAAAAAGACGTAGGTTTGTAAAATTTTTCGGTGTGATAACTGACTGGGCGCACAGTCAATAAACAAAAAAGAGAGAAAAGTTTGTTGCCACATCAATCAACAAAACTGTAAACGGTTAAATGCATACAGAAGTTAGTTAACTGAAACTATGGTAGGCTGCCAATAAGAAGAAGATTTATCGTATCGTAACTAGCCACTTACGATGATTATAAACAGTAATAATTAACAGTGAAATGATCACAGGATGCTAATAATAATATTGCAGTGCTGCTAATATTAGGTAGCACTGTCACTTAGTATTTTTAGCTTATATGCTATAGTATTTTTTAAAAAAACGTAGCGTGATTATTTAGACCTAATCACTCTACTTTTTAACAACATTTACGGTAATTATTGTTATGCGGAACAGACACCGTGGGACTGCTGTACTTTCTACGTTCGGCTAAGTTCAGTCAACTGAAGGCGAGAACGATGGTCGAAAATTACTCCCAAGCAGTTTCGACTTTTCCGCAGTGGTTCAGAAATCTCGACACGCATGATCCGGACACGGTTGAAGCCATCGAATCCGGGTAAACGGCTGCGAAAATCCTGATAGATAAACAGTAGCGGTACGGTTCGTATACGCTGTAGGTAAGATGTGGCAAAAAGCGTTTTTTTGTTATTCTTCATTTTATGTTTTCTCATAACTACTGATCATATTTTTCTTGATGCATAAAGCTGCTTTTGAAGTTTGCTGTGTATAAAAATACTTTTTGTAAACACCATTAACACTGGTGGAATCGCTGTACTGTTCTAGCTGTTTTGACATTTTCAACGGTATATGCAGTTTTTTGTATACCTCATAACTTCACCAAATATTAACCGATTTTCAAAATTCATTTACTGTCAGAATCAGGAGACAATTTGCAATAAAACTCTTATTATAAATCCTACCACACCCTAAGTGTGTCACTACACTATTTTGTGAAATGTCAGTGTCTTAAAAATAACAATTAAAACAAGACAACTTTTGTAACAACACATTTTTGGAAAGTAACAACAGAAACAACGCGCTTGTTGTCTTAGTTATTGTCTAAAAATCACATCTTTACAGTTTTCACATCGAGTTTCCAATGTGTCCGCCTTGCTGCTGGACGACGCATCGAAACCGGCGACGCCACTGACCAATGGCGCTATCAACTAAACGCTGCGGCACTTTGCCCCACTCAGCGACAATGGTTTTTTTTTAGCTAATTGACTGTCGTGAATCGTCAACATTGATAAGCCCTCTGTTGAAGGGCATCCCGAACAGCATAATCAACTAAATTTAAGTCTGGGTTGTTTGGGGGGCACATGCCAGGCTCGATCAACGTTGATCACGCAACCGGTCAGTGGCGTTGCAGGCTTGAGTGCGTCATCTGATATTTCACGAGGTAGTGTAGCGACACATTTGAGGTGTGATGAAATCTGTAGTGACAGTTTCATTACAAATTGTCTTCTGATTCTGACAGTGAAAGAATTTTGAAAATCGGTTAATATTTGGTGAAGTTATGAGGTATACAAAAAACTGTGCCATTTTTTTGGCCCACCCTGTAGGGCCTGTAGGCCTAAATTGGTCTGTATCCACGGTGTGGTGCCAAACGACGAAATCTAGGATCTGACAGATATCCTTAAAGTTTTCAGTGGTTTTTTAAATGCATTTATCCTACAAATGCTCGGTTTAAGTCATGTTTATCGCTTCGCTTTTACCTGCAAATGTGATAATTTTTTCATATGGGCTATGTTACTTACATGGTATTGGCTGTTGTCCGTTCTTGGTAGATAATAGTTCATCAATACGAGCTTTAAACAAAAATTTGAAAATAAAATTTAATTTGTAAACTGATGCTAATTAGTTATCAAAATTTGTATGAAAAGCATTTAAGACAAGCTGTGCAATGAATACAGTGCAAGTCTCGGTGAAAGAAAGTTGCAAGTAAATAATATCATGGATGTTTCGTCAATCAAAAAGCCTCGTCAATAAACTGTTAAAATAAATGTACAAAACATCAGTTTATACACTTGTTAACGGCGACATGCAATGACAGACACATCAAAAGCAACAAACATCACAAAAGATGATGTCATTTAGCCTACGACCACATCGCCTAACTGTTAATGTGCTGTTGAATAATATCATCTTTTTAATGATTTTTGCCTTTTTTGATGTGTCAGTCATTGCATGTCGCCGTTAACAAGTGTATGATCAATAAAATGTTAACATAATAGCAACAGACAATGTCGTATTTTTTTGGTGAATTTGTTATTTAAAATCATGTGTGTCAAATGAATTGTGAATATGTTTTTCATATACAATGCAGGTATTTCACTCCGCTGCCGAAGAGAGACAATAACGGATGCGCTGTTATGTTGTATAAGCTAGGTATTGTAGACCTAATTGTTTATTATTATTTAAATATTTACACCTTGTTCCAGTGTTCACCATGTTTTTGCATTATATGTCATAGGTCATATATATATCAAACTGTGACCGATTTTCAAAATTTTTTCAAAATTCTTTCACTGAAACAGACATAAAAAAATTTATCACAAAAATATGAGTAAACTTCCTACCACGCTTAAACAATGTCGCTACACTACCTTGTAAAATGTTATTTTTTTTAAATTGTACAAAGCAATGCACAGCAACGTATTCATAAAGAAACAGCCAATTCGATTATCTATTACGACCCTGTATCTTTGCTAAACTGTAGACAAATTTGTTTTTAATTGTGGAAGTCTATGAGTGAAAGAGTTTTGAAATTCGGTCACAGTTTGGAAAAGATATGATGAATAATGCAAAAAAATACTTTTTATGTGACACGGTGTATACAAGTGTATACCACGGTGTTACCATAAATACCATGTAGGCCTACTTGTTTAAGTTATAGTATGAAGTTAGTAGAAATGGCATGAAAATTTGAGATATAGAACTGCAAAGATTAATTAATCATTATTACAAAAATTAATTTCACAACGAACAGAGTTTATCTGACATCAATCAAGTAATTAAAGCACATTGTATTGCGCCATATACCGTGAGTGAATCAAGGACGCAAACCATACTGTCAGTTTAATGACATTGTAACTTAGTTTAAAGGAGATGAATTTAAGACTTTGCATGCGTATCTTCGTTGTTGTTGACGGTTTGTAAATGCTTTTCACTGTGGACACCGTCTGATCACGTGCATGAATGAAACGAGGACTAAAACACTGGCAATGTGAACAACCATATTACAGGCCTGTTGCCAAGTAACATAAATGCAAACTAGAAAGCAGTCAAAGCCCGCAGACTTCAGCCAAGGCCATGTTGTTCGCCAGGTGGCAGCACCATATTCGGTTTGGCAGCGGTTTCCCTTATGTCCCATTAAAAGCAATGTTAACGAAAATTTCAAAGTGATCCAGAATCCAGGATTTCTTCTGGATTACCCCAAATTGAATCACTGGTAGCTTTTGCCATTTCCGACATTCCCAGAAAATTTCAGAAAGATCCATCCATAACTTTTTGAGTTATCTTGCTAACGGACAGACAGACAAACAAAGTCTGGCAAAAACATAACCTCCTTGGCGGAGGTAATAAGCGAACCTTGAATACGCTTGACTAGAGCGTGTTTCTGTCATCAGGTGCGACAAACGGCAGCGGCGAGCAGATGACAGTTAAACAAGAGATACAAGCAACGACGGTCGGTTTCGTTCGCATGCAACGAGACGAGAATGTTCAGGTCAACGGCTTCGTTCTCATCTTCGATATGACCGGATTCGGCACCAAACAACTGTCTCGCTTCTCCAACAGTGAGATGCGAAAATGGTACAGCTTCTGGCAGGTGAGCTTGGTGGTTTATAGGAAAGTACCAAGGCACTACTTTTTATAAGGCGTCAGAACATAGCGTGCTATACATACAAATGTCTTATCTTAGCTATAGAAAAGGCGTCCGTGTGTATGTCCGTGTGTTTGTCCCTGCGACAGGCCCCATCAAAATTTTGCAATCTAAGATAACGAAACCTTCTCCGTCATCTTCCTGAAAAACTCTGGGATCTGTAATGTTTTTTTTTCAAAAAATTTAAAAATTGTAAAGCTTAATAGACGACTTTAAATGATGAGGAATAGGGGAAGTTGTCGATTTTTACGCGCGAAACCATGCAGCTACTGCTTTAGCGCCAATTAGCTTTCGCAATTCTGTCTGCCGTCCGTCCGTCCGTCTGTTCGTCACACGGGTGGATCAGTCAAAAATGGTGCGAGCTAGGATCACCAATTACCTTCGGCTGCCGAAAAGACTCTAGTTTCAAGATCCGTAACGCTTTTTCATTAATTCGAAAGGAGTCACACCGATCGGGGGCGCTAAATGAGAGGAGGTAAGAAAAATTTGCGATTTTTAGCCAATGAGTTGCCATATCTCAGAAACGGTGCGAAATAGGGCCTAAGTTACTAATAATCACTAATAGGAAGTCGTATAGTGGCTCTTGATTGGCGCTGAAATCAATGACCTTGGATGACCTTAAACATTATAATAGGGGTTTTTATTAATTTTTTTGCGGCGATTTTGGGCTGCGAGACACAGTTCAAAAGCCAATTGCGCCGAAATCAATTGAGATAGACAAAAACAAGCTGCAAACGAAGTTTTCAGCATTGACGGTCCAAGTCTCAATTTTCTAGGTTCAAGGAAACCTGCGCGCGATGTCATTAAAAAGCGGTACCCCCGTAAAAGTCGTCATTTTACCGTTATTAACCAGTTTTTCGTGAAAACGGTTTCAAATCACCATTGGCATGCTGTCTATCACAACAAGCACTATTGACAAGCTTTTTAGTCGTATTAACATCGATGACTTTGAAAGACCCTGAACTTTGAAAATAAGGGATTTTATTGATTTTTGCGATTTTCGGCTGCAGCGCACACTTCAAGAATAAATTGCGACGAAATGGCTGGAGAGATTGACAGTTTGCGAACAGGAACTGCTAAAAACTTTCGCGCGTCTCGTGAGCATTAGCTTAAATTTTTAGTTAACCTATATGTTACTGTATTTTTAAAAAAAATGCGACATAAGACCAAGGTTAGGTCTCTATTGATCGCAAAAATGCTATTTTTTGTTACAGTTGTTTTTTTCTCCGGTTTTTCGAGATTTTTCCTTGCTTTTGGAAGTAACTGCGTGGAAACAAATTAGAATATTTTGACAGTGTTAGTAACATAAATGTTCGTTATTATCAACGAATAGCCAGATGCATGCCAAAGACCTCTATTTTATGGACTGGGGGTTGTGCTAAAAGCAGTTATGCGGACACTCGCTATTGTTCCCGACTTCTCACATTGTCGCTCGACGCTCGTGGCAACCGACAGTCACCTCCGGGTAACTGCAAACAGGCGATTTTTCAACTCTTTCAGTAGCCATATTTTCGCAATCTTTAGAAATTATGTCAGAGTTGTCGTATCAGCTTAAGACATGCATATTTAGCATGGACTCTAGTTTGTGTAGGTGTAGGCTTACAGTTTATGCGGATAGGTTTAATTGCGGGCGTTCTTTGAAGGGACAGTCAAACAACTGCGTATGCATGCGTTCGGATGTAAGCCTATTGTTTGCTAAAAATTTCTGAAAATGCCAAACGTATCGCATAAAAATTCTAAATAAAATGCAAAATTTATAAAAGTAGCACACTGTTGATGCGAAATGAATGCAGCTGACGCTTTGTTTTCTAAACGTGGTAGCTAAGCTTATTGTATTCTGTGGCGGTTAAAGTTAACATTTAAGACCGACTGCAATTAACGTGAAAGGCAATAAGTCAGGTAGGCCTACTTGCTATATCGCTTCGGGCGTTATTATAGTTATTAGTTTTCGTTTCGGACGTGTTATCTTAGTCCACTTCAGCTAGCGAACTCTGTGTTTTATTTTTTGGAAATATTATTCTCAAAATAGTTAGTTATTTAGTTGATTATGGTTGTAGAAGCCGATGCCGGGGAGGCTGAAAGGTTTTCATTACTACAATGCTGGAACAATATTCGAAGCGCTTATGGCATTATTGAGACCCATTGTGTCGAAGAAGTTGCAAAACAGGGTAAGACAGTATGCTAACGTTTACGATAATAACATTTTCATGCATAAACCTACATGCATACATGTTTCATTAAAAATAATTTATGCATATTGTAGGCCTATGATCTATGTCTTTTCCATATCTGTTTCTAATAATTTACCCGATTCAGTTTTCAATAGTAAAGCATTGTTGAACTCGATTTTTATTTTAGGTGCTACCGGTTTATAGCTGTTATTTTGTTGTAATCATTATTTATTACTAATATGTCAGCAAAAATATACATTGTAGTCTGCAGTCCACATGAGGCGTTGCATGTAAATGAATATGTTGCAACATTCGTCAGGTCCGCGTGCTGCCGGGTTAAAGATTTCACAAAACATTAATTAGTCGTTAAAGCTGGTGTCAAAACTTTATAGATACATGTTCACGACACCGCAGAGAGCTTGTACAAAGCAATTGGCATGGACGTTTTACCTGACGAGTATCTACCAGATGACTACACTGGTCCCAGTGGCGGGCCTCTGCAGCAGATCATTCGTACGTACTGAAGAGTTACTTTCACTTATAGGGTGTTTACACGATCCAACAAACGTCTAGATCTATTATAACATATGGCAGCAAACGTCCAGCAATGGACGTTTGCTGCCATGTCCCACGTTTGCACAAACTTCCAGCAAACGTTCAGCATTGGTACGTGTATTTTGAATACATTTGCTGGAAGTTTGCTAAACGTTTGCTGGATCGTGTAAACACCCCATTAATCTGTCATTATAATGTTGCGTTACGCAGTGCACAATGAATGTCTGCTCCTCCGTCCCACGCACAGCTGTAGCTTGTAAACGTAAAGATCAAAAAAGCTAAACGTTGACCTGTGAAGCACTTTTAAGGTGCAAGGTCAAAGGTCAACATTATACGATGTCACGTCTGAAACGTGAACGTTTTTTTTGAACAATTTCAGAATAGGATGACATGTGCGCTGTAACAGGATTTTTATATGGACTATTCGTAACATTTATTTGCATCACCTGTGGCGTATTATGGGGTGTTTACATGATCGAGCAAACATCGAGCAAACATCGAGCAGACGTCGAGCAAACGTCGAACAGACGTCGAGCAGACGTCGAGCAATTAGAACGTGTATTTTGAATACATTTGCTTGTCGTTTGCTCGAAGTTTGCTCGATCGTGTAAACGAGAACATCCACAGGTAATCGAATTTTACATGTGTCGTTCGCAGCGCTAAAAGCAAACAAAAATATGATTTCTAAAACAGTAATACTCGTACAGTTAAAAAAACATAGGCCTAACACTTTTCGCAGTAGTTCTGCAAGTTAATTACCAGCGTCCACACATACTTCATTACGCTTGTCTGCGAGTTTGCTAGGGCCTACTAATACTTAGAAGTCATTTTTTATAAACACCAAGTTCACTAAGTTCAATTGGCCTAAATTTAATTTGTGTGTGCACAGAACCAAAACTGCAAGCGTCATGTAAGGAAAAGCATGCATATGCGATTAAATTTTTAATCGCTATCAATTACTTTAATCGCGATTAACAGTAGGCCCCTATAACGCGTTAATAACGTGTTATCTGCGATTAGTCTGAACCACTAGTTAGCTATTTCGGCGTGTTATTTGTGCGTTGTTTCACGTAGAAAAATTCAAAAGCGATGTGATGGCTGAGGACTATCGTCAGGAAGTGCTTCATCGGACCAGTGAGGAGTGTTTTAACTACGACGAGACCAAGAAACCAGCGGGTGAACGTGTGAACGAGTCCTTCCGTAAACTGACCGTCGATTGAGCATCACCGATAACTTGCAATCAACAGTCTCTTGATGTCATGCACAGTGCTGATAAACTTACTAACGGTCTGAAAACTGTCTGACTTGCTCGATTTGCGAAAATTTCATGTCCTAAATCTTCATGTCCCTCGTTTTCAGCCCCCGCCCCCCCGCAACAATAATGCTGGCGTTGTCACCGGGCAAGTCAAACACTGCTTAGACTGCTTTGCGGATGTTTCGCATCTTTGACTTCGCTCCCCAGGACGTTTCGCCAACTGAAAATCGCAAATGACGGCGAAAATGGACGGACGTAGAAGACGACGCGGAGAAGACGAATGGACGGCGAAGATGTACGAACAGCGAGACAGACGGAGAGGACGACCGCAAAGATGGCGTCGTTTTCTCCGTTTTTTTGTCCGTTTTCGCCGTCGTCCGCAATTTTTAGTGCGCAAAACGTCTAAGTAAGGGATGAAACAGCAAGGGCGAGATGTTTTGATACCGGCGTCATGGGCTGTCGTTCAGCCTGTATTATGTAGTTTCTAGTTATAGATATTAAACCTTGTAGTAAATTTTATTGCTGAGTTAGTAAACACATAGGCCTACGATTATCGCGATGTAAAAGACTGCAATGTACATGTACGTCGTGTCAAGGGCCAGTCACTTAATCAAATTGTATTACGGAAAATTTGGATAAAATTGGTCAGATTTCGGCCTTCATTTATTGTGTAGCTGCTAAAAGTAGATAGACCCCTGTAATTTAATACATAATTTTTTTGCATATTTCTTTTACTGTGTAGTTAGCGTTTAGGAAATAGTACTGACGCCAAATTGTAGTGTGATGTAGTCTTCAACTGATAGATAACACTAGTTTATGACTCTGCGATTCTGGCTAAAGAAATGCATCTGTGAAAGCCGTTACTTGGAATATCTATAAGACAACTTGGTTGCATTATAGCGTATTCATCTGACAGATAATACTGTTTATCGGGAACCAGTGCAAGTTTGACGTAAGTCAGGTTCTAAAGCCTGTTGTCCGTGATACACGTAGCCACGCCTATGTGCTTCAACCTTACTTTTTAACAAACAGATAATAAAAAAAAAATATTCGCTCTTTTAGCGTATCAGAAAAGTGACAAAACAAAAACATATTGGTTTTATGTCAAAAATATTATTCTCATGGGGAATGCGCACATGCTTAGCTATGGTTAAACAGTGTACGACTGTTCAGGTAACGAAACTGCGCGACTAACGGGGTTTACACGATCCAGCAAACGCCCAGCAAACGCCCAGCAAACTTCCAGCAAATGTATTCAAAATACACGTGAATTGCTGGACGTTTGCTGGAAGTTTGCTGGATCGTGTAAACATCCCATAACGTTGAACAATAATTGAGCTGTGTTAAGCAAGCAGAATGATAAACTCATCATCCTATATATCATTTTGCATCTTAATCACCGGCCACTTTAGTAACGTTGTGTAACAACACTGTTACATTGACGTGCAATAGGCAGTATTCTCGCCAAAAAAAATCGCGAGATGAAAATGCATAATAATGGAGATAAAAGGCCTTTAAAATTCTGGAGTCACGACCTTGGCTTAAAATCTAGCGTATCAGCCAATGGGGTCAGGAGTAACCTTGCGGAACTTTGCCACGTGACATCTTGTAAAGCGGGTATAATGATCGATGTACGTACGCATTTTATCTGGACCCGCACGGTTAAATTTTTGAAGACAAAAACGGAAAAAAATTGACGCGAATATTTATGGAACAGCTCACGATGTTGACACACGGACAACGACGTTACGTGCTGCAATGTTTTACGTTTGGAGAAACAATTTGGTGAAATTTGGTCGGATGTTTACGCGGCTAATGTTTATTCATTCATAATCATCATTACGCATGCTGTGTAGGCTAATAGGGTGTTTACACGATCCAGCAAACGTCCAGCAAACTTCCAGCAAAGTTCCAGCAAATGTATTCAAAATACACGTGAATTGCTGGACGTCTGCTGGACGTTTGTTGGAAGTTTGCTGGACGTTTGCTGGATCGTGTAAACACCCTATAATGTGATTGCGTTCGGGCCACGTGACATTGCCACTAGCAAAATTCCAATTTTTATATTGTCTCCCCAGTCGGACTTACGGTTTTTGGTGGCCTCACTTTGGCCTCTGCTTGAAAAAAGAAAACGAGGAAGGTGAAAAATTCATTCCTAAACTGATGCATCAGCATAATAAGCTTTTCATATAATTAAATATTTTCAAGAAAAACTAATTAGTTTACAGTATGGTACAAAAGTGACTAAGTCACACATTTAAAACGGCAGAAGTCATTTTATCGAAAAAAAAGTTGACAAAAAATTGACTTCCCTTACAAACGCACGTCAGTCACTGTGTCGGACGTTGGTTCGAAGCAGCACGGTACAGGACCGTAGTCAGGTGAGACAGAACACTGAACAGCCCGAATCAGGCCTATAGCCTATAGGCCAAGCACGTTAAGCGAAGCGTAAGGTTATGAAAGTCAATCGGTGTTTCATATGTATTAGAATACTGTGGTATCAGTAAATTCATTCACATTATAATATGTAAGTCGCCTCGACTTTGGTGTAAGCAACAGCTGTAAGAGTATGTTTTCGTAAGCTTAGGGCTTTGTGACAAACGCATACGATGTGTAGATAGAAACGGTCCGGGTCTTCTTCTTTCCATAATGTACAGATCCTCTTGCGAGTAATGTCGTACATGGCAGATGTGCATGAAGTGACGAAAACAACTGCTAAACTCCAAAAACATAACCGATAAAAACGTTCGAAAAGTGCTGATATAAACAGAATGGATATAATCTCATCTCGTCTCATTGCACTGACTACTATTACGTGACTTCACTGTTTAGGCTTATTGTTATGTGTCCTTGTAGTCTTAGGACTTAACGCCACGCTAAAGTTTATTCGTCCTTCATCATCATCAATCTATCCTCCCCGTCAACGTGACGCCTGCCAATTGGGACTTGAACACCTCGATGGAAGGAGACATGATGAAACAGAAGGCAGGTTATTCCATATCCGAATGGTCGCGGGGAAGAAGCTGTGTCTGAAGGCATCAACAGACCCAACTGGAATGCAGAATCTGCTGCTATGTCCTCTCGTGCTCTGCGTGTTTGGAGTGAGGTAGACTGATGCTGGTATCGCAGCTTGACTACGAACAGTACCCTGTAGATTACAATGGCTCTGGCCTGAGTCATGCATTCTTCTAGTGTGTACCATCTAAGTCTGGACATTAAGCAACAATAAGAGTAGTAGAGCTTACGAAAAAACGTACTTCCAAAAGAGTATATCAAGTAACTTCTATAACATTATTTAAATACGTACATAAAAATGGTGTCAACATAACCTACCACTAGAGTATTGTCCACTTTGCTTTGAGAATTCGGTTACTCCTTACTCAGCTTGGAGGATCTTTTGGTTCAACACATAAACAAGACTCGGCGTTATAGAATTTGTACACTTGTTGCACTAATATAAAGTCCTATTAACCACAATTTAAACACATTAACAACATTTTTAGGTTGTAGTAAGCATCTGACTAGTTTTTTGCACAAAATGTCATAGCCTAATTCTCGTGGTTATGGTTTTAGGTTGATATCCCATTTCAGTTAAAGGCAACAGAAAATTACCTTGCATATGTTTCGTAGAAAAACATGCCCTCTGACAGATTTCGTGGCCACTCTTTGCCTCAAAAAATGTTTAGCGCCAGTTTCGTACAGAAATACATTTCGACATGAAATTGTGGTAAGAGAGGCCAAATGACAAATATGTTGGCATCAACAAAGCAGTTAATAGGACTTGTAATTTGATGATTAAATTTAATAACATGATTGTTGCAGACGAGCGGAGTGATTGTCGAATGGCAACTGCTGAAGATAACTACGTGTGTCAATTGGACGCGCGGACAGCTGAGAAAGCCAAAAAAGAACTGACAGAAGATGCTAAAGATCGACTGAACGCTGTAGCTGCACTGAGAACATGGATTCAGCAACAACCGCACATCATTTACAACGCTGGTTAGTCAAAATCATTATCTGGTTGTTTTTGCTGGAACTTTCATTTCTACGTACTCTGCTCCTAGGAGCGAAAGTTTCATAGGTGAAACTATAGGCTATCGCTGAACACGGGATCGAATGGCATAATTATCAACCAAACCTGCCTTAAACGCCGCTTCGAAGAAAATGATTCTTAACATGACAATAAGTGTTTTATAAATTTTATTTGTCGTGTATTCAGTGTATTGGCGATATAGTGGTTTGACGAGAAGTAGAACGTCGGTCTGTAATTAAGGTATGCTCCAATTTCGAGGTAGGACTGAACGCAAAGACATCAAACATGGCAGTAAAGTATTGTTAGCCTGTGGTATATTCTTGTAGAAAGCAGCGCGATAAAAAGTTTGTAGTAATTTGAAAACAAGAACTCTGAGCAAATGCTCATGATACGCGCAAGAGCTTATGACAGTTTCTGTTTGCAGGTAATATTGATTTATCTTCATTTATTTCGTCACAACTCACTTTACTGCAGCCAAAAATCGCACACAAATCACTTTAAAAACCCTATTTAGCGGCTCAAGGTGATTCAAGTACAACGATGTTGACGCCACTAAAACGCACGTTACCAGTGATAAGCAGCATGTCTCTGCCTATTTGCAACTGTTGAAACGCTAAACAAGCAAATAGCAAAAGATAACCACTTTTTAAAGGGTTAACCCTCTTTGACACCCTTGTGCGCAGGTCTCCTAAACGTAAGGAGTCAAGACTTAGACTGCTAAAATCTACATTCAATGATAAAAATTTTTTGTGCAAGTTGTTTTGGTCTATCTTCAGCCATTTCGGCGCAATTCATTTTTGAAATGTGTGTCGCAACCCAAAATCGCAAAAATATCAAAACCCATTATTTTGTGAGTTAAAGGTCATTCTAGGTCATTTATGTTAATAATTTTGAAAAGCTTGTCGCCAGTGCTTGTTATGATAAGCAGCATGTCTGTGCTTATTTGCAGCCATTTTCAGGCTAGACAAGCTAATATCGGTAAAATAACGTTTCTTAGGGGATGTTCCTTTTTCTTATATCTCCCGATCGTGGAGATTCTCTTCACCTAGCGGCATGAAATTTCGTCACAAACTACTACAGACTCTAGGCTATCATATAGTGTAAACCCGAAGTTTTTATTTCACGTCGTTTCCAATCGGTACCGGGAAATGACGCCAGAACGAACAGACGTACGAACAGATAGAATTACCATAGCTAATACGCGCTATGCTATATTTCGTGCGCGTAATGACATTCAGTACTATAAATGTTTGCGGAACAGATATCGTGGGTCTGCTGTACTTTCTACGCTCGGCTAAGTTCAGTCAACTAAAAGCGAGAACGATGGTCGAAAACCATTGTCAAGCGTTTTCAACTTTTCCGCAGTGGTTCAGGAATCTCGACACGCATGATCCGGGCGTTGTTGAAGCCATTGAATCCGGGTAATGTGCCAGGGCGAGCATTTTGTCATGCTTTTATTATTTTTTTTTCGTTTTTTGATCATACTTTTGTTACGTTTGAAGCCTGCTGTGTATAATGCGTCAATGTACCTTTTGATGTAAAAATGGTAGCAATCATTTAACTATAGTCTATACTCGGCACTTTTTCTATGTGTAAAGTTGACTGATATGGTGTGAAATCGACGCATGTCAAGATGTACAAATATTTACAAGACTGATGTGGCTTTTCTATCGTATAGGTTACAAGACAAACCGTCGTAACAATTTTAAATGCAAGTTTAAGGTTTAGGAGTTGTAGGCAAACAAGGCAATGTTTCGGGCTTATTCGTTGATCAAGCGGCCTTGTTAATAAAACATGGAAAAAATGTTCTAACGTAACGAGTTAAACTACGTGTCACAAATCGTCTGTGTGATGTGTTTTTAATGCGTTTCTACAATACAGATATATCATTCCGCTACCGAAAAGAGACAAGAACGGATGCGCTGTCATGCTGTTTAGAGGAGGTATTGTAACTGTCTATTATTATGTCAATATTTATTTTTTTAAAATCCTGCTAAAGTTATACAAACTCTATAAGAGTCAAGTAAAGATATATAGAGTTGCATTAATTTTTATTATTGCAAAAACGTACTGTTAAACAGCCTGTAGTTATTGTGACATCGTGTTCCATAAAGCCGCACTTTTATTTAACGACAATTTTCTTCGTTTAACGGAGCCGCGTATTCCCATAAGTATGTCTGTGCTATTGATGCTGTGCGACTGCTGTTAATTCCGTTGCCGACGCCGCAGACAAATGCACGAAATTAATGAAACAGCGATTAAAACACTTCTTCTGTTGTATTCTACCCTTCCGTGGAGTTTTCGTTATCAACGACTTCATCTTGCTCGCTCTTGTGTTAGCTTCTTTAGTTGTGGATAGTCGATGTACCAGTCGCTTGTTTCCAGTAACCAACTCAGTAACATTTTTTCGGTTTTTTTTCTTCTCTGGCAGTCGTCCATTTAATACTGTTTTCATTAGAAAATTATAACGCAAAATACGCCCTAACCGCCTTTTCTATCTCAGTGTATCCAGTAGTTTTCTTTTTTTGCTTCAACTGTATTAGACTAAAATCCTAGTAAAGTACCATATTATACTACTATTTGACTTACATGGCTGCAATTAAATTTTGTATTTTCCGCTAAGTTTGAGTTTTACGTGTTTCTGACATAAGGTGTGACGAAGGAGGGCGGCGAGCTGATGTCTATGGAACAAGAGATGCGTGCAGCGTCAGTTGCTTTCAATAGCCTGCAACGAGACGAGTATGTTCAGGTCAATGGAATGATTTTCCTCTTTGATATGTCCGGCGTCGGCACCAAACAAATGGCTCGCTTCTCTTCCAGTGACATGCGGAAATGGCACAGCTTCTGGCAGGTGAGTTCTGTACGCCTGACGCTGGTCTATAAAGCGGTACAATGTTTATTATGAGGCTGTCTTGTGAGTCACATTACACGCCGTGCCCGTCCGTTTGACCGTCTGTGCGTGTCACTCTAAACCGAAAATCACATCTGACGCTGCGCATGTTACCTGATCACTCAGGTGGTCAAAACCGTGGTTCCTACTGAATGTTGTACACCTTTGTTAGGCTGTAGAAGTTAGAACGTCTCGGTCTGTCAAGATGTTGGAAAGCGGCATAATTTTGTCAGTTGTTGGAGCGAACATGTTGCCAACATTGTAGAATTGTAGAATTGTCGACATATTGTCCGTTGGTGGTGTTCCCAACATGTTAACAATAATATTCATGTACTCAGTTTTGCATTTATTATGAATAAGTGTACAGATTAACCTACAAATTTCACAACGTAGTGGCGAAACATTTAAACAAATCTGTTGAATTCATTTCAGATTTTCTCGCAATGTATTTTGAAATGTAAAAGTCAGAGAAATTTTAATTTGGCGAATTCTGTTGACAACAGTCGAAAAAACAGCGTTTAGAACAGCAATACGCAAAAATAGCATCTTGACTACTGGCAGCTATTACGATACAATTAGTCTTCACAAATGCTATCTTAGTCCACATCAACTGACAAAACCTGTTCCCGTTTTATTGTATGGAAGTACTTCGCACTGTACTTAAAATAGTTAGTTGGTTAATTAATTATGGTTGTAGAAGCCAATGCCGGGGAGGCTCAAAGGTTTTCATTACTACAATGCCGGAACAATATTTGAAGCGATGATGGTTCTAATAAGAAACTTCTTGTCAAAGAAGTTGCAAAACCGGGTAAGATCTTGTTCATTTACGATAGTGTGCTAATATTTTGGTTAATAAGATGTTTTACATTTGCATCTTATTAAAGATAATTTATTGAATACCGTCTATGTAAAATCCTTGGTTTTTTGTCTGGAAATGAATTCTAATGATGGGTATTATTTAATGTTTAACAACTACAAAAGTGTTTATGAAAATTTTCTGAATTTGGTTTTTTTTATATTGGTGTATTATCCGATTCACTTTACTTAAATATTCACAACTGCTGTTTTTATTCAAATTATTATACATTATCAGTATCACAGCAAAAAATATACGCTGTAGTCGGTAAAATACACGCATCGCAGCATTATAAATGAATACCGGTATATTGCAACATCCGTAAGCACATTACCAATTATAATTGTTAAAATTGATGTTAAACTTTATTTAGATCCGTCTTCATGATACCGCGGAGAGCTTGTACAAGGCTATCGGCATGGAAGTTTTACCTGACGAGTATCTACCGGATGACTACACTGGTCCAAGTGGTGGACCTCTTCAGCAGATTATTCGTACGTACTTGACTAACAGCTGTATTATTACGCGCTTTCACTGAATCTAGATAACTTAATGTTGCGTTACACATTGACAACGTGTTTATTCGACCATTCTGTGCACAGCAATAACTTAAAAACATAAATTAAATATCCATGAACGTAAACATTAACCGGAAATTGGCTAGTCATGCAGCAGTTTCAAGAAGGCAAGGCCAAAGGTCAAGTTCATGGAACATTATATCTCAAAATTGAATAGTTTTTCTGAACGACCTTTTTGCCTTTTTATTCTCTGGCTAAAACGAATTAAAAATGTTTAGCCGTTGCATATCTATTTGAAAAAAATATACTGACCTTAAAACAAATCACAAAATTTTTAATAGTGTCTGTTTTATTAGGACTCCCGTACGAAATAACGAAAAGCCTTATGTTTTACTGTTGTTTCTTTTTGTGGTTAATTTCATATACACGGACGGCCTAAAACTCTGGCCGATGTGCGTTTGTAGAGAAATTTAAAAGCAATGTCCAGGCTGATGAGTTTCGACAAGGATTGCTTCATCGCACCAGTGTAGATTTTTATAACTACGACGAGAGCAAGAAACCAGCGGGCGAACCTGTGAACGAGTCCTTCCGTAAACTGACCGTCGACTGAGCACCACCGACAACTTGCAATCACCAGTCTTTTGATGTCCTGCACAGTGCTGCGGAACTTTCTAATAGTTAATTTAAATACTGTTAGTCTTGCTTGACTTGCGACAATTTCATGTCCTGCATTCTAATTTCCGTCGTTTACAGCACCCACTCAACAGTAATGCTAGCGTTGCCACCTAGCCAGTTAAACAGTTTCGACCAAATTTCCGACGTTTCGCCTCTTTCACTTCGCGTCCCCAAAACGCTTCGCCAACTGAAAATCGCATACGACGGCGAAAAAAGACGGACGTAGAAGACGACACGGGAAAAACGAATGGACGGCAAAGATGGACGAACAGCGATGAGAGAGGGAGAGAGATAGAGAGATGGATAGGACGACCGCAAAGATGACGTCTTCTCCGGCAGTCCGTCTGTTTTCGCCGTCGTTCTCAACTTTATTGGGTAAAACGTCTAGCCGAGGGACGAAGCGGCAAGAGCAAAACGTCAAATGGGCGAAACGTCTTGATACTGTCACCATGAGCTGTCGTGCAGCACGTATATAACGTACCATGCAGTGGCTAATTTAGAAGACCCTTCGCTTGGGTCTTATTGAAAATAAAGACAAATTTTACAACAGAAAAAGAACAACAGAAGTACTAATATGTCAAGACCGGAAACTTTTAGGATGACCCTCGTATATCAGGAACGGAACAAGATATTGACAAGCGGTAAACGGCGTTACATAGGCCTACTACAATCCATCTCACGTTCGCTAACAATTAACTTGAGCAAAGCTCTCGTGACGTGCGACAATATCGCTGCTGCCACCTGAAAAATTAGAGTACAAAGTGTAATAACATAATGGTTCGTTTTGTAGGACAAATTTAATGCTCCATAGAAAGAATACCTTAAACCTAAAGCGTCGAGACTCGAACTGTTAAAATCTATGCTTTATGAGTATGTCGATAAAATTTCGTCAGCAGAATGTCGTGGTCTATCTCCAGTTATTTCGGTGCAATTTACTGCAGAAATAAGTGTCACAGCATACAAACGCTTTTTGAATTTAAAGTTGCTTTAAGGTTATCGATATTGGTATCTTTGCTAGGTTTGTCAGCAATGTTTTCGCCATATGCAGCAAGTTTGTGTTTATCCGCAAACGTTTTCAGCTAAATTGCCGGATAGTAAGAAAAATCGCGCATTTTGAACAAGTACTTAAATTCGACTGCTTTGTATGAAAAGTTTTTTTGAACCTAAGGGGTCAAAACTTAAGACTGTTAAAATATACGTTTTATACAAATTTCATACGCAGGCTGTATTGGTCTATTTTTAGCCATTTTGGCACAAATCAGTTCGCTCTTAAAATAAGCGCCACAACCGAAAATCGCAAAAAAATATCACTAAAACTGTTATTTAGAGGTTCAGAGGTCGTTCAAGATCATCGATGTAAGCAAATGCTGATTATAATAAACAACATGTCTGTGTTTATCTGCAACCACTTTCATGCTAAACGAGTCAATAGCGGTACAATAACGACTTTTAAGAGGTAATTTTTTAAACCCCATCGTTCGAAGAAAACCTCACGCTTAGCAGCACAAACTTTTGTCACAAAAACTAGTCCTTTTGGCAGGCCACAGTAACAATTTTCGCGATTTTGGGTTGCGTCGTTCTGACACAATACAGCAGTAATACGGACGGATGGATAGACAAACAGACAGACATCTCTACTATACGCTATAGTATTACACGCTGTCTCGCGTAAAATATATTAAAACTTTGGTCGACTAACGATAGAGTTTACGCGGCTAATGTTTGCCCATTTAAAATCGACACTGAGTGTGCTATATGTGAACTAATGCGACTGCGTTCGGACCAAAACACATTGCATCTTCAATTGCCTCCCCAGAGAGACTTACAGCGCCAGCCGGCCTCACGTTTGGCTCTGCCCAAATTACTACTTTAATTTTACAATGCGAGCATTTTTTTTTATTATAGAAATACGAAAATGAAAAAGTTTTTAAAAATCACGGCTGAACTAATGCATGCATTTGTAGAATTAGCTTTCACGTTTAAAAAACTGATCAGTTTACAATATTGTATAAATGTTTAAGGATGACTAAGTCACGCATTCAAAAGCGACAGAAATTAATTTATCACACGTAAAATTTACAGCTTAAAATAATTGATTTGCTCTGCAAACGCACGTCAGTCCCGGTGGCGGGCGTTGGTTCGGAGTAGCACGGTACCCTTGTCAGAAAAGACTGAATCAGGTCTATAGGGCAGTGAGGGCACGTTAGACGAAGCGTAACGTTATAAAATCAAGCAGTATTTCATAAGTATGAAATACTGTCGTATCTGTAAATTCATTCTACAAACGTCTAGACATTGAGGTACGTCGTAAGCAACAAACGTAAGAATGGGCCTCATGTTTAAATTATAGGCTAAGCTTAGGCCTAGGCCTATGTTGCAAACGCATACTGAGTGTAAATAGAAATGGTCCGGGTCCAGGCCTAACTAGAGCAACAATAGGAGCAGTAGAGTTTGCTGTTAAATATTAAAGTATTTCTGAAAAAGTATATCAAGTAACTACTAAAACTTTATGCAAATATGTATATAAAATAGTGCGAACATCACCAGTCACTAACCTAAGCTAATGTCCACTTTTGCTTTGAGAATTCGGTTCAGCGCATAGGACCTACATTGTACAAAATTTGGCGTTAGCGTTTGTACACTCGTTGCACTAATGATTTGTTTTATTAACCAAGTTTTAAACACATTTACAAGCATTTCTGGTTTGTACTTGTAGTAACGCATCTGACCAGTTAGTTTTGCGCAAAATTCCGTCGCTTACTCCTCGTGGTTATAATGTTTCAGGTTGGTGTCCCATTTCGGTTCGAAACAGTAGACAATTACCTTGCAAAAGCGCCGTAAAGAAACATGCCCTCTGACAAATCTATTGTCTACCCATTTGTTTACAAAAAGCGAGTGGCGCCAGAGGCGTGCAAAAACAAAAAAATTTTGACATAACGTCGTGGTAGGTCTAATTTTATTCGGCCGACCGCTAGGCTGTAAGTGTAAGCTTAAAGGTCGAACCTTTTTCATGATTGTCGTCTCAGGATTGCCATATCTCTGTAACGGTGCCAGTCTGTCTGTCTTTCTGTCACGGACGTACTGTGGCTAAACGGTGCAAAATAGAGCCTAAGTTGCTAATCAGTAATAGAAAGTCGCATACTGGCTTTCAAATGACATATAAATCATTGACCTTGGATTACCTTGAAGAGTCATAACGCACTATAAAATAAAATGTTTCAAGTTATAAGTGGCCATATCTCGGAAACTGTGAGAAATACGGCTTAAGTTACTATTAATCAGCAACAGAAGTAGCATACGCCCTTTCAGATGAAATAAAAATTATCTATCTTGGATGACCTTCAAAGTCAGTAACAACCAGTACGGTCGGCCCCACCCTAGCGACAGCTAGACTTCTTGTTAACACAGTTATATCACGAGAAATATGGATGTTTGTATAGTCATAAGTTGAATTTAAGCTGGATGAAATTTATCGAAGCAATCGTTAGTTACTAATAACTTAACAAAATAATAAATAAGAGCTGTAATTTGATGATTAAGCTTAATAACATGATTGCGGCAGGCGAGCACAGTGCTTGTTGAATGGCGGCTGCTGAAGATAACTACGTGTGTCAGTTGGACGCGCGGACAGCAGAGAAAGCCAAAAAAGAACTGACAGAAGATGCTAAAGATCGACTGAACGCTGTGGCTGCACTGAGAACATGGATTCAGCAACAACCACACATCACATATGACGCTGGTCAGTCAAAATCATTAGACCTATTTGGCCATTTAAAGTGTGCTGTTAAATGTAAAATGATACTCGGTGCAAATTGTGTTTAGCCATCACATATTGACAACAAAATGGTGTTACCAATTAACGTGATATTAACGGTTTTAATAAATTTTATTTTTTATGTATTTATTGTATTGGCGCTAATGGTTTGAAACAGGGTTGTCTGTGAAAAGGCGCAAGCTTTAATTTCGCGGTGGTATTAGGTGCAGTCACTACTGTAAATATATGTAAAAATACTTACCAGTTTACAACTGTGTGTAAGGACGATGTGATGATATCAGTCCTCTAAAACAGCAAAAATCATTTGGGTAACTTTAGATGGGGCTATGCATATGGCGTCCTTACAAGCTGACTTTGGTTGGTAATCACTAAAATAGCGTAAAGCCTTCTTCATTTGATGTTATTTGTCGTATTAGGCCAACTTGCCCAATGGTTACCGATTTGGCCGAACTGCCAAAATGTGCACCGCAAAACAACAGATAGGCCTAAGCGTATAATATTAGCTTAACTAACTAGCTTAACTAACTTAGTCTGCGTAATGACGATATGGTGATCTCATATAACTGCTTTCACTTTGAACCAAAATACCATAGGCCTGCTGCGTCGGATGGTCATTGCCATAATAGACTATTCAGGCTAAAATTGAGTGCATTATCAACGAATGTAGGGCCAAGACGACAGCCGGATCATTTATGCATGCAGTTATATGACAAGCAAGCACATGGATAAGTTTACGTTCTTATTAGACATCAACAATGTCCCGTCACTTTATTATCCGGCCATCCATCTGTGCATTTTACACGCGTCCATAACTCAAGCAATAAGGCATAAAAATCCAAGATTGGTGTACATGTTCTCCCTGGCACAGTAGCTGCTACACCATTTTTCAGCTTTAAAGTGTCTAATGTCAGGATTACGGTTGTGCTGTGCAGCTGGACAGTTTGTATGCATAGGCCTATGAGTGCGCGGGTAGCTTATTAATTATGGGGAATCTTAGGGGGAATTTATGGTATTGTATCTATGTTGCCTTTCTCTTCATTTGTCCTTTTCTGTCTTCTTAATTTTTCAGCCAGCTTTATTAGTCCATTTTTTGTTACTGTACTACTCAGCGACTGGACTAGCGCTGACTTTTCTTCGCCTGCGAGTCCGAATACTGGATCCGATTGGCTTCAAACCGGCGACTGACGTTCACTCTGCAAATACTCAATACAGACGTCACCCGGATCTGCCGCTAGATCTTCTAGTTTATTTCGTTCAATATCGCACTTCTTCAGATTGGCCTTTAGACAGTTCTTGAAGCATTTCCTTTAGGAGCCACAAAAGCGGGTTTTTTGTTGCAGTTCGCTGTAGAAGATGATCTTCGGTAGTCTGTCATCATTCTATTCATTCATGCAAACAACGTGTCCTATCCATCGTAACTGTGCTGTCAAAAAAGCCTCAATACTGGCCAGCTACACAAAAGATTTGTAGTACCGGTACTTCTGTGTTATAATATAGTAGGCCATAGCTTATAATCTATAGTATTGTAGAAAATGGCGTAATGATAATAATAATTGTTATGCGAAACAGACACAGTCGATCTGCTGTACTTTCTACGCTCGGCTAAGTTCAGTCAACTGAAGGCGAGAACGATGGTCGAAAACTACTGTGAAGCATATTCGACTTTTCCGCAGTGGTTCAGAAATATCGACACGCATGATCCGGACACGGTTGAAGCCATGGAATCCGGGTAATGTAACAGAACGGGCGTTTTTGTCACCATTTCATTTGTTTTGTTTTGTTTAAATATTTTTTTTCGTTCTGGTCATACTTTTTGTCGCATTTGATGCCTCAGTCTGCTGTCTGTTGTGCGTCCATGTACGTTTTCAGCCGACCGTACTTAAGTAACGGTCGAACTATTGGCTTAGTTGTCGTCCGTCTGTCTGTCCGTCTGTCTGTAACGAATGTACTGTAGCTAAATTTTAGGTCGTAGGAGAATCTTTTTACACGAATAATTAGCTATGTGTGTTAAACTTAGGCATGCAAGATTGTAGCCAGCTAATACAAGGGGCACATTTTTAAAGTAGGGGTTAAATAAAGGGGCGTGGGGTGAAAAATTTAACGGAAAACTAACCATATCTCGAAAACGGTAAAAGATAGGGTCAAAGTTACTATTGATCGCTAATAGGAAGTAGCATTATTAGCTTTCAAATCATATGAAAATCATTGACATTTAATGACCTGTACAATCAGTACGGTCGGCTATTCTAGCGACAGCTGGGCTTCTTGTTAATGTTACAATTAGTAAGAATCACCGAACTGCAGCCTGTTAGCTATCCTCGGCACTTCTGTTTATCTTCATGTTTGACTGTAGCTTAATTCGCTGGTATGGGGTCAAAAAGAGGCAAGTGAGAATGTAACAAAATCCACAAGTCTGATGTGGCTCTTCTACCGTATAGATTACAAGACAAACCGTTTTAACAGTTGCCTTTTAAGTGAACATTTAGGGTTTTATTGTTGCTGGCAAACAAAGCAATGTTTAGGGCCTATTCGTCCATCAAGCTGCCTCATTAATTTAAAATGCGGAAAGAATGCTAGCAAACAATGTTTAATTTAACAAGTTAAATGTTTGAAACCATGTGTCTCACAAATCGTTTGTGAATAAGTTTTTTCTTATGTGTCTACAATACAGATATTTCATTCCGCTGCCGAAAAGAGACAAAAACGGATGCGCTGTCATGCTGTTTAGGCCAGGTATTGTAATTGTCTACTATTATGTCACAATCTATAAACAAATTTTGCTCAACTCATACAAACTCAGTAAAGGTGAGATCGAGCCGGTGATATTATAGCCTATAAAACGGCGAAGATCTTTTTTTATCATAGCAAAAATTTACTATTACATAGCTAGTAGTTTTTGTGACATCGTGTTGCATAAAGCCAAACTGTTATTTAAGAATACTTTTCTTTCTTTAAGGGAGCTAAGTATTCCCATAAGTACGCCGGTACTATTGACGATTTACGGGTGCCGTTAATTCCACTGACAACGCCGCAGACGGTTCGTAGGCCTGAATGCCGTTCCAGTAATGACCCTGTAGTCACGTGCATCAATGAATCAGCGACTATAGAACATTCGCAATGAAAATAACTTAACGTGACTACAAAATAATGTGGTATTCTCCATTAAGTTCGAATTCACGTGTTTCTGACATGAGGTGTGACGAAGGAGGGCGGTGAGCTGATGAAAATAGAACAAGAGATGCGCGGGGCGTCGGTTGGTTTCTTTCGCATGCAACGAGACGAGTATGTTCAGGTCAACGGACTGATTTTCCTCTTCGACATGACCGGCGTCGGCGCCAAGCAAATGGCTCGCTTCTCCAACAGTGAAATGCGGAAATGGAACAGCTTCTGGCGGGTGCGCTGATAAATTATACGCTTAACGCTGGTCAATAAAATAGTAGGCTACCACATTTTATTATGTAGCCGTCCTATAAGCCGCATTACACGGTCTGTGCGTCTGTTCCGAAAATATCTTTTGGGCATTTTTAAACCGAAAATCACGTCTAACTTTAAGCAAGTTTTTTTAACCAGGTAGTGAAAACGTGGTTCCTATTGGACGCTGTTGTACAACATTTTTTATTATAAGTCTAACATCTCGACATGTCAAAATGTTGGAATCTTGGAATGCGACAAAAACTTGTCCTTTGGTGGCAAAATTGTTGCCAACATGTTGTTAAATGGGGTATCTCGTTTGTTGGTGGTGTTTCCAACATGCTAGCCACAATGTTTGCGGAGTGGAGTTTGGCACTTATTGTGAGAAGTTTTTCAGATAAACACGCATACTCTCGATTTATTAAGATTGAGTTCGGAGTCAGACATGGATCCGTCTTGGCGCCCAGTTTATTTGCTGTTTATATTGACGATGTTGTCAGTCGTTTGTCGTTATCTCAGCGGTATTTCATTATATTATATGCTGATGATATACTAATGATATC
>Ga0209367_1001470_pt1 | contig 29028 bp, 12 predicted proteins | sample WorMetLIZISLAND2_FD_187412 | JGI IMG/M metagenome (GOLD analysis project Ga0209367, IMG submission 187412) | Marine gutless worms symbiont microbial communities from Max Planck institute for Marine Microbiology, Germany - Olavius geniculatus... ...
GTATTAGGGTCCCGATGGGCCGAGTCCAAGTGATATGCAATTTTCGAAACTATAACTACTGAACTGGAAATGCTATAGGCTTTCGCGCGTCTCGTGAGCTTTGCTCAAATTTCTTGTTCCTTTCTCTTTTCTCACTTATTCCATTCTTCCCACTTCTTAAATCCAGCTGCGGGGTCTGCGGGAAATTGCTGTAAGCTTCCCAGCTTAGCCTGGAAATGCACCCCAAGGTCTGTACATTTTGAGGCGGAAACGGCTGAATCTGTGCAGTTTTTGACGCGCTGCAGCTATACTGTAGCCTATAGCGTCTATGGCACTATGTGTCGTCTGCCTGTCTGTCTGTCTGTAACGGATATATTGTGGCTAAACGGTAGGCCGTAGGGGAAAATTTTACACGAGCCCTTAACCAGAGACACGCAAAATTTCATCGATCTAGCGCATTTTCGCAAATTCGCATAGCGCAAATTCGGGGTTGAATAGAGGAGGGGTAAGAAAAAAGCGCGCTTTCAACGGACAACTAATCATATCTCGGAAGCGGTGAGAGGTACGGCCAAGGTTACTATCAATCACCAATAGGAAGTGGCATAGGCCCTGAGATGGAAATCATTGACCTTGGATGACCTTGAAGGTCAGTACTGCAACAGAAACAGTATAGGCTGTATACCGCGACAGCTGGGCTTTCTTGTTGTTACTTGCACGACGACATTATCATGCGCATTCTACTTAATCTATTGATCGGCTTGATTGTGCAAAATGGCGATTTGCGCTATTTAAAGTTATTGAACCAAAGACCGAGTGGCTTGAGGTACACGGTCGCAACAAAATTTGCAGGAATCGAACCTCTGCGGTGGCGTCTCCCCACTATAGCTTTTGAAATGGGTGCGATCGTTGGCCCCATGAAGTGGGCGCCAATGGATCGATGTGTGACGCGACGACGAGGCAGCGGCCTGGACTATACCGTGAGTGGAGAGCATTGAACGGCAAAAAGTCGTAAACATCGCCGTCCGGCCGGCCGTACCGTGCAACCGCCACCCTGGCCGCTACTGACGACGTGCGGACAACCCCTCGACGACAAAACATCCTCGCGACAAAAACCCTTCTAAGAAGCTGCCCTTTGCGCCTTTTTATCTTATCCGCTGTGTGCAAGTTAACGTCGCGGTTTGTATTTTTTCGCAAGCGGTTTACAGCCGCTAAAGCTACCAGTGTATAAGTTAAAAGCATATGCTACGTTTCGGTAGTAGATCGGGTTATGTGACTTTTGTCGCAGGGGATCTTATCGTGGGGTGTTTGTCGGACTTCGCTGTCTACTAGGCTGGCTAGCGCAGCACCGTCCATGACGACAACGCGCGCCACAGCAGAAACGTATTACGCGACGCAGTGCCAGCCGTCGTTATGCGTCCCTGATGCCTGACGCAGTCTGGCGCAACGCCTTGATGGCTACACTATCATATCCTACCTTCTCCTGGGCAGATGGCGATTCCAACCACGTAAAAGGTAAAAAGGTAAAGGTCGTCAATTTCTATAGCGCATTACGCGTACACGCCTCTAATCCGCTTTCGTCACTGACCAGCGCCGCCGGTCGCACAGCCACCGCGTGCAGCCTGCAGACACAGGCTGGCGCAGCGGCCGGCCAGCAGCCCCAGTTAGCTGTACTAAGGTTCCCACCTTTCGTAACCTATATATAAATGGGTTACTACTCATTTAACCGACCCCGGAGGGATGCCAGGCTGAGTTGGCCTTGTTGGTTGACTGATAGCGGACGTTTTACCGACAAAGTGGTCAAGCAGCCAGCCATGAGTCTAGCGCAGGATAGGGAAAGTTCGCCGGCCAGGACCGACGTTCTAACCACTATGCTACGCCACCAACGACTGTACTCAGTAGCCAAGGAAGAATCACTCATGCGAGGCCAAGGGATCTAGAGTGGATATAAATCCCTGAAAAGCTATATGACATTTTGTTCGTAGGCTACGCGTATGATACAGTATTGTGATTAAGATTTTGGTTTTATTTGCGTTTTGTTCTCTCAACTATGTTACGTATTTTGTGATGTCTTATATAGTCACCGGTTTAACTGTAAACAGGCCAGCGTCACTATCATACAATGTTACCACTCGTTTGCCTAACTCCTTAGACCCCACACCATTACGCTTTCCTATTCCAAAATTCTGGATCCGCCACTGCCAACAAGAACATCTACCCTAACCCCAATCGTAACCCTGTGGAGGACCTTCATTATAACCAGACAGGACAGGCTGGCCCCTGTCTGCACCGACTATAGCTAAAGTCCAGTCCCGTGGCGTTGCCAGGAAGTACACGTCATTAGCAGACACCGGAACAGGGACAAAATCCGTTCATTATATCGTTTGCCCTCCTATTGATGTACAGTATTGACGTTGTAATGCATCCATGGTCTTTGTATGTCATATGAGTCCTAAGGCACTATAATGAATTTACTATTATGCGATATAATGAGGGGATTTTGTCCGTGTTCCGGTGTCCGCTAATACACACACGCACCTGTCTCGTCATCCGGGCACCGCTGCTGTTGTCATTAGCGACTCGTCACTGACGTCACAGTTTCACTCTGACTCTGCTGTCGCTCTCCATTTAGCCGATATCAAATCATCATCATCATCATCACTGTCATTATTATAATCATCAGCAGCAGCACTAGCAACGTTTATTCTGTCTGACTGGCAGCGCTGCAACAGGCGAACCGACAATTAATCCTGGCCGCAGGGTAAATACGCAGCCTATTGTATGCGTGTTCACGGGACGGCGATTAGACTGCAATGACTGGCGACGCTGGCGTTACGTGAAAACACACAATATTGACAACTAAAATGTTTTTGCAAATGTATCAAGTTTTAGTTGACATTCGGCCGCGTCTTTAAAACATTTTCTTTCTTAAATGACGCCGACGAATAATAAAATGCTAGCGTTTTGGCGCGTAAAACATTTCTGCAGTTAATTTTCGATTTTGATGATATTTTCAAGCCTTCGCGAATGCCTATGTGCTACAAGGACGAATCAGCTATCTTTTCTGCAGAGAGGAGAAAATCCGGATTTTTTCTTTGATGCTCGATGAGTGGATTTTTTAATGAATTTTTGCAGTGTGGACGTGGCCTGAGCTAACCGTCGCAGCCGATTCGATCTAGCGGTGATCTGGGTTCTGCACACAGTCGGTTGCTGGATCCAGTATTTTCTAAACGAATGCTTTATTTAGGCTACTAGTTCAAATTGCAGTTCCCACAGACACTGAAAAATCGAACGCAACACTCCCGGCAGAGTTATGGGCTCTAACGAATGCCGTCTCTGAGTAGTTACTTTCAATCTATTTCAAAGCGGAAACGGAAACGATAAACTGGAACTTAAATCACACAGTGCTAAAGCCATGCGACGAGGACGTAATTCGGCCGACCTTGGCGTCTTATTACTACCGAGAGGATCGAGCATACGACGGTGTTGGCAGACACAGACTCGACTGACCCGGCCTGGTCTGGACTGGACTGGTGTGGCTGCGTATCGTATAACGGATTTGCAATTAAACACGGCGGTGCGGTCGGGCAGCGGCTGGCGTCACATTAAAATGTCTCCATCATAAAAAAAATCCGTCCGGAAAGAGATAATCACGGAATTTATATTAATATGATAATCTTTATTCACCAACACAATGTGGTAGAAAACAAAACAAAAATATGTAAAACAGTTACTGGGCTATAGCATATCACAGACACACATAACCTTAACTAGGCCTATAAGAGTACATGTATTCTAACAGCTTAATGTACAGCGTTGAAGTTCAAGTTTGTTTACAAATTTCTGAAATTTACAGGGAATTATCTCGCTAGGTAACTTAAATTTGAAATGAATGCAGCAATCTCCTATTATATCAGTGCTACACGTGCGGAATAATTAATAATTAATATTATATTAATTAACTTAAATTAATATCGCCGGCACCATAAAAAGTCTCCCCATTATAAGATCGCCCTCCAGAAAAGTATCCCCGGCCGACGATTTACCGGCAAAAATTCGCCCCGCCTGGGGGCCGCCGGGCGGAGCGCATTTTTGCCGGTAAATTTTCGACCGGGGGATACTTTTTCGGGGAGCGACCCTATAATAAGGCACCGGTGGCGCTCTGGCGTCGTATCGTCTCAATCGTATTTAATCGCGTCGTCGCCAAACGTCACTCATTGATATCATTTGCCGCAGCTGCAGCAGCCGCAGCAGCAGCAGCAGCGGCAGCAGCAGGCCGGCTGGCGCCGTGCCAGCCAGCCTGGCAGCCTGCCAACCTGGCAAGTGCTCGTCCCACCAGCCAATCAGCGACTAGCGGGCATCGGGCTGGTCCACTGACTGGTAGGTCAGCTTCAGTCATGCACGTTAACGACTGTACAAAGCCACATTCACTGATTGTTCTGTTTTCCTGTTTTCAATAGAAGAAGCACGCGCGACACCTAGTTTAGTATTCGCACTTAGCGAGGTATATTTTACTTTTATAGCGAAATATTATTATGAGGGCGGAGAGAGAAACTACCTCGGAGCGACATTGCAATGCCGCAGTGGGATCGCCCACTCGCAGCAGTGAATGACACAGTTGCGGCTATCAGTCGGTGGAAAGTAGGGCTCGGCGACTTACGTTTAAGTGTAGGAGCCTAGTTGCAGATAGGTAAGTTAAGATATGGCATTACAACGAAGCGTTCTTTTGGGTCGGTTTTAATGCGCAAGTAGACGCTAATGCTTGCTACATTTGTTGACCAGTGAACCGCTGATGGTGTAGACTTAAGCGCGGGTCGTGTGAGCTAGAAACGAGGTGCTTCTTGACTCGTAACGCCTTGAACTTCGACTTTGGTTTTTCCACGAGTCGGCCGACTCGTCACACACCATTGCTGAGGTAAGCTTATGTCACTGTGCTGCTGTGCCTGTCAAGCGTTCGATAAATTTGGGGACATATTTACATTGTCGGCATGCTTATTGTCTTTCATATTTACTTTGATAATTGAAATTCCCGTTGGCAGATTCATGACTTAGATGCCAAAACATTCTTGACTTATGGTGGCTGACGCTACGGTGAAATATACCTCCGTGTAATATCAGAAGGTTATAAAAATATATACCCTCGGCTGTCTTTAAATTTCAAGCACCGCCGACACTTATTTCAGTTTCTAACTTTTAAGTTTAGGTTCGTATATATACACTGAGTATGGAAAAAAAGTAACCCTCCTAGTCAGTGTACAATACAAATGTCAAATCTGAACGACTACTAACAGAATTTTGTACACTTGATCCCCAGTAAATTGGTGAACGAACCACTGAATTTTGTTAAAAAATATTATTTCGTAGCGCAGATAATAACAACGTCACTTCCAGTTAAGTGACTGCAGTAGGCAAATAACGCCATATTGGAAACGGATCTATTTTGTCGTCGACAATAAAAATTAATACTGCTCTAAGAAATAATATTTATTCAACGAAATTTGGTGGTCGCTTTTCCTACTTTTTGGGGTCAAGACATTTTTCAAAATTTTATTCGCATTTGTTCAGATATGACATTTCTGTTGTAGGCCTACAATGTCTACAGGCGGTTACTTTTTTCTGGAGACAGTGTAGGTCAGATTATAACGAATTCAGCCTGACGTCCACTGTCTTTTTCCAACCATTTCTTTTTTGGAACGTCTGCCGCTACTGCTATGTCATGCCCATCACTTTTTCTTCCAGTTCGTAAAATAGTGACTTTAGTTTTCGTTGCTTTGGCACTAAATAGGCGTTATAGGCCTCATTGTGGCAGTATTAGGTGGTGGGTGTTTCGAAGCCTGGTCAAACAGGCTGACGGCTCAAGAGGCGTAGACAATGTTCTTCTGCAGTGCATAGTTTGCCTTCTGAGTTCTGATGCAACTATATAAGCTTAAAGTGCTTGCTGAGACACAGCACCTTACAATTTTACAAAGGGAGTCTGTCCCTCTTGAGCCTCTACAGCAAGTTTTTCACACCTCGTTGTTTTTCTTCTTCTCTTCTTTCTTCACTTCCCCATCTGTTTTCCCTTTCCTTTTGGGACTTTTTATGCCCTACAGCTTGAACAACTTTCTTCAAGTTTAAGTACTTTCCGCTGGTAGCCGCAGTACCATGGCATGCACACACACAAAAACCGTACAAAAACCGTACAAAAACCGATAGCGACCTTTATGTTTGACCTTGATATTCTGTGATCTTTCAGAGGATGTCAAGCTCTGTGTTTGCGCAAAATTTCATCAAGCTATGAGTGCAGCGGTTCGTGAGTTATCTTGTTGACAGAGAAACGGGGAATAACTTAACGATGACGCTGAAACAATGCTGCCGTCGTTTCCGCGGGCATTAATAACGGTTTGCATTTGTTGTTAGCTTTCAGCCACTAGCATTGATTCGTTGCCGATGTCACTCCATCGGTCTTTGTCTTGCTGCTGAAATTTTGTTCTTGCCGTCGTGGTAATAACCACATTAATTTCCTCCGCTAGCGGCACCGTTGCCACCCACACACAGCGGTCTGTGCCTGCTTTGGCTTGACGGCGTGTCTTTCAAACGAAGCAGGAGCCGCCAGGGGTCCATGTTGCACGAATATATAACGACTGGCGTGAAAAGGTCACTCGCTTGCTGCCGATATGCAAACATCTCGGCGGCCGCATTTTGGCCACCGCCCGTTTCCCGCTGAGATGATAGCACGGTCCGCGAGAATAATAATTAAACAGGCGTCAAAAGCTATTGACGACTGGCGCCATGGAAGTAGTTGCATGTCCAAACTGCAGGCCGCAGTGCAGTATTTATATACAAATTTATACACAACAGACCGGCGGAGCGACATCGTCAACGTATCTGTGGAAAACTGACCACGAACGTAAGAAGAAAATGGAACCGGCATGGACACAAAGTAGGAAGAAACAAACAAGTACAATGACAGTTGAATGAGTATATACCAGGGTCGTAGGGAAAGAGGAAGACCAAAGAACACTCCAAACATGGGTACTGAACTGCCACTGGTCTTCGGACACCAGCGTACGGTCGGCCTTCCCTAACGACAGCTGTGCTTCTTGCTTGCTACAGCCTGGGCAGCCAGGCTAATTAATCCGACGCTGGCTTCCGTATGTACGTAAATATGTTTTTGTCGAAAACAAACGAACTTTCCAGCTGATTTCACCCAAATCATAACGTCGTCAGCGCGTGTCGGTTCTTTGTTCGCAGGATCAGACGAGAGAAGAACTGATTCCATTAACTTAAAGTTCAAAGTCACCGCTCTATCTCGTTGCTGCAGCAAAGGCTCTGTTGCTTAGCAACGCTGATGACGTCAGACATCATGCGTCTGCCTCTGACTCGCTGGCGACATGGAACGTCTGGATGTAAATCACATCATATCATCATCATATTTAAAAATTTATAGGCCTAGTGCGGTGATTAGTGATAAAAGACTACGAGCGCACTACGTTTAGATTAATTGTTTGCAGCATGATTTCTACAACATTTTCTTTCAGCCATCTCTCCTGACGGTCCCAAGCGGACAGAAGCACACTAATTGTCTGCCTGCCTGCCAGGCTGCAGTGCTAAAGCGATTAGTTTTTCTCAAACGACTAGGGACGAGGGCCCGCCAAAGAGGCATGCAGGCGACTTGGTGTCGAAACAAAGTGATGACCTCCGACCGGGCGCAGCATGCTTCGCGTACTCAGCCGAGCACACCTCCGCCATGCCAGGCCCGCGGACAGCGAGTGTGCCAATGATAAATTATTAACGGCAACTTGACAATTATTATCGGTGGCTGGCGGCTGGCGGTAGCATTGCCTGCGACAAGCCACCGCCGCCGCCACGAGTCAACCAACGTACGTACGTCCGGCTGCGGAAACAAAGAGACTAGAGACCGGACGGATAACATGCGGCCAGCCAGACGGCGACGAACAACGATAAAAAGTGCTCTATGAGACAGCCAGAAGTGAATGGACTGGGGCGGGGGAGACGGGGGCACGACGATGAACTACAAGAGCCAGCCAGCCACGGATACGCACGCAGAATTACGGCAGTATCTTGTTACTCGTTAACTCGGTGCCCGACCGACGGACCAGGTCCGATGGGAAAGGCACGGTTGTTCGCCGGCGTCCCGCTTGGCAGCCATTGGGCACCGGCCTTTGCCTTTCTGATGTCGCCAGTTCGTTGTACATCATCGGCGCGGTTCATTAGGGCAGCGGCCGGTCAACGTATCGCTAAAACGTGCAGGACCGAAGCGTCGCCGACCGACTGCGAATTAGTCGGGACCATTCGGCTCGCAGTTGGAGCGCGTTCTGCGTATCCCACATGACATCGCGCGGGGGAACTCGCGTCCGCGCTGCACTGAATGGCGCACATAAAATATGTAGGTGAAGCGTACGGCAAACGTTATATAGATCAGCTAACTAATAGCATTTCAATTCACTGTACAATGCAACGCGGTCACTTTTATTTGACTCATGCAACCCGACCCGACCGGACCCGACTTGTGGCAGCGGATCGCATTTACGCAATTGCACAATAACACGATGTCGGTGTCATCTGCCAGTGTGATAATATATGCGACCGTCTCCAACGTCGGCTGCGAATTAGGTCACCACACAAGCCGTGATTACGCGAGACATGCGTCATTTTCTTAATGCTTTTGACGCTTTTGGTCCTTGACCTTTGAAAATCGTCACACCGGTTACTTCTGTCGTCGGCATTCACGCATATAGGTCACTTTCGGTTTCGCTTTTTGGTTTTGACTTTTCAGTTAGAAGCTTTTGCGAGACAGGCGGGAAGAAAGATCGACGGTCAAGTAGCGTAATGTGGTCTAACAAGGCAGAAAAGTGCTGCATGCGGAGTCACTGGACGCGGTGAACGATCCGACGGACGACGAACGAAGAACTAAGTATATGCTGGAGTGGACTGCAACGCTCCCAGAACACTAAACGAAATTTCGTCGTCAAGCACGACTGCGGGACGGCTGAACTGAAAGTAGTGCTGTGCCCTGCAAGATCATTGTCGCTTGAATGATGTCTCTTCGTAAACACGGAATAGCGGGAGAAATGGTAAACGAAAATGCAATAGCTATGTGTACACAGCTACAGCTATTCTACAGCCTAAATATAATTATATTGTCTTGCTTCCTTCCTATCATAGCAGCAACAAGGTTATAAACTCATACTTTATAGACGTTACAAAGCTATAAAACGCCGGGCTGACCTTTACAGGCCATTCCCGAATATCCGCGCGCTGCAGTGACTGCCAATACCCCGCTAAGATAGGTAAGACACTATATCATGCTGACTACAAGATACACCCCAATTGACTACATACATTGGCTTCAATCCGTAACTTGCATACGTAAGTAAATGTGTAGGCCTACGGCTTCCCAGATAATTGATATGACTTGTTTTCCATGACCGTCGGTTACCGTAATCAGTTTTTCAGTTTCATTACTAACTTTACCATAAGCGTTCCGCTTGTGGCTACATATTTCTCTGCATAGCGTCGTCTGTATGTCTGTCGTCTGTCTCATTCGTGCATCCTGCAGTATATTTAAACCGCTCGACGAAATTGAGATGCCATTAATTTTGGGGTATATAGGCCTACAGCCTAAACTCGTGTGGTCCAAATCTAATGACACATTGTGTCAGACAGTTGTCCCCTGGCCTCTCAGGGGAAGAGGAATATTGGGCGTAGAAAAACACTGAAGGAAAACGAATCACCGCGGGCCATTATCTACACGTATACTCCAGTTTGCATCAGTTAATGACTTAACACACCTTTAAGCTAAGCTACATCTCGACGTCGAGTCAATCAGTGTACGAAAACACCTCGATACCCTAGCTGTCAATTATCCGTGTCCGCGGTACAGGAAAGGATCAACTTATCTACAGTGTCCAACCAATTTCAATGCAGCTGTTACAATATCAGGTGTTTCCGAGGAACCTGAATGCAGAGCTGTCTAAAATAAGACTTGTTGCAAGCAGGAAGCCGTGTCCGTATAGCTTACAACCTGAATATATAGATACTTGCTGCATTGTGCTTATAGGCCTACCATTCGCGGTTATGATGTCTCTCAAGCCGACCTGCCGACGGTAATGCAAGTCGTAGGATTATAAGCGGTGTCATAAATTTGCAAAATCTAGACGACGTTACGATAACGTATAGCGGTTGTCAGTTATCATTAGCCTATAAACCGATGAAGTCAAAATATATATTTCACTAGAATACAGCCAGCACCACAGTGACGGTGAGCGCACCTGTTGCCGTTGCCCCATTATAGGATCGCCCCCAGAAAAGTTTTCCCCCGGGCGACAATTTATAGGCAAATCGGGGAGTGCGGACGGATTTTTACCGGTAAATTGACGGCCGGGGGAGACTTTTCTAAGAGGCGATCTTATGATAGAGAGACTTTTTATGGGGTCGGCGATATTTTAATAAGGGGAGACATATCAATTCCTTGATTATCTCTCCCCGGGCGGATTTTTCATAAGGAAGACATTTTAATGTGACACCGTCTCCGACGCCCCGCGGTTAAATATTGATACAGGGCGATCGCGGACTGTTTGCCGTGGATCGACTAGCTGTGTAGCTGACGGACTGTGCTATACGGACTGGGACTGACTAGTGTGGCGGCTATGGGACTTGGGTGTAATGGTGTTGTTCGACCCTGGAGCGGATGTTGGCCGGTCGGTTGTTCTGGAGGTCTCTGAGAGTGTCCGAAGTGGAACCACCGTTCAGCTGCCGCCCGCCACATCTGCTATTTACAACCGCATCTCTATCGCTCGCTGCTCCGCATAGACCCAAGCTCCACTCAGTTCGATTTGTGGTACGTCATGGTGTGCGACCAGTTTTACAGCAAGTCATACAACAAACCCACGCCAAGAAACTCAAAATATTGTGCGTTGCGTTTATGCACGTGGCCCTCCTAATGGGCCTCAGTATATGGCTCTTGCCTCTACTTCAACGCTGTACGTTAACCTGTTAGAATACTCTGTATAGTTAAGGTCATGAGTGTCTGTGATGTGCCATAACTGTTTTATATATTTTGTTTCGTTACCTACCACATTGTGTTGGTGAATAAAGATTATCAATATTCAGCTCAAAAGCTCAGGGATTGGGTTGTGCAGTGCTGCCAGAGCCGCTAGACGGTTGCTGCATAATATGTCGGCACTTGACCGTCATATTTTAGGCGTATACGACTTGTTGTCAAACAAGTGAACGACAAGTCGAAGTAATGCAGTGGAGTTTGGGATAGACGGATGACATCGTCGTCGTTGTCGAGTGGTCGGTAATCATTTCTGCCGGTTTTTTGCAGGTATATATTGGCGGGTTGCGTGCCTGGCCGCGCAGGGGCGTGGCGGCTTTGTTTATTGGTCTTGTCGGTCCGTGGCTGATTGCGGAACGTACACGTTATTTACGCACTCGACAGGCGCAGCAGAAGATATACCAATTTCGCTGGTAATACTGTATCGGTTTTTCAGGCGAACCCATCTCAGATCTATACGGAACGTCACCTGCCATAAGCGATCACGCACAGATTGCCTGCCAGTCACGGTGATTACCGGTTCACTGGGTGCTCGACGGGATAAAAAAATAATAAATAGTTTGCACGCACTGCAGTAACTGTAGTAAATGAGCCGTGTATTGTGGTGAATGTCATACTTGTAATCTCAGACAAGTCTAACTATATTAACGTCACGCAGTGTTTTGATACCGATATTGCGCTATTTCGAGTATTACCGGTCATGTATTCATTGATGTAGCACGTGGCAATGTCTCTGGGCTGCCCGTGTTCTCCAGGCCAGGCAGCTTCAGCAACCAGGACCATACAGACGCATCTGCGTGTCTGTGCTGCCCTGCGTGCCTATCGCCAATAAATTACCGTGACACACATTGTGAACTCTTGCGATCGAATTTCTTCGCGCTTGCTAGGCCTGCTTTCTATTGATTTCAGCTTAGGCGGCGCCTGAACAGCACATGCGATAAAACTAACAAGAAGCTTAGCTGTCGCTAGGATATCCGACCGTACTGATTGGCAAGGTCATCCAAGGTCATTGATTTCCATCTAATCTGACAGGGCGTATGCCACTTCCTATTAGTGATCAATAGTCACCTTGGCCATATCTCTCACCGTTTCCGCGATGTGGCCAGTTTTGCGTTGAAAAAAACGCACATTTTTCTTACCCTTCTTTCATTGAACCTCTAATTTGAAAATGTTCCCGTTAATGTAAGTAGATTGCTGAAATTTTGCTTGCCCAAGTTACACACTGGATGATTGGGGCGATGCGTGCAAAGAGTTTTTCCCCTACGACCTACCCGTTAGCCAGGGTACATCCGTTACAGACAGACATACGGACGGACGACAACCATGCCAATAGCTCGACCGTTACTTAACGTCGGATAAAAAGCTGCTAAAACCGGCACTGGCGTATTTTGAAATACGAAACGGGGTACACATGTCACGCCTTCATCTTATGACTGTTTTTTTTCTTTTAGTTAACATGCATTTACTTTCAAAAAGGCGTATAGGCGCAAGCTGCTCCCTAAATACGCCGCTGGCTAAAACGAAATTAAAATCGAATCTTGCGTGATCTTGTTTCGGTTTGGTTTTAGTCGTATCGCACATTTAGACATTGTCTGTTCACACAAAAACTTCTTGGGCCATCAGTGTAAATACGCAATACACGATTTACTACTGTATAAGGAGATTAGATGCTGTAAGCGAGCGAAAGAAGTATGGTTATTGATCGTAGTTTTTCAGTTGAGCCACTGCACGCGTTGCGAAAACACCGGCGCGATAACGTTGATTTAAAGCGTTATTCCTTGCACAAAAAAAGCATAAACGTCTTGCCGTATTGTCTGATAGGCCTGTATCCAGCTAGCACCCCATGCCGTTGTAGGGCTTCTGGTTGCGGTTCGAATCATACCGCGCCAGTCATTTGCAAGAACCTTGAGCAAGCTGCCAACCCACTGTATGCTCGTGCAGTTCACCTCAGCCTCCTATTCTCAGTGGGACGGGAAATTCGTAGCTTACAGATTGTACGTGATAAAGGACTGGATGATTGGGGCGATGCTGTGTCTGCTTGCTGCACCGTGTATCCAGTGTAGTTCGCTACCTAGCTTTTTCAGGTGATGTCCGTATTGACCGTCTAATGCGCTGCGGTATGCCATTAGCTCGTGCCAATCAGCTGTCACTGTGCGGAGATTGTAAAGCGCTGCAGGTGACGAGCTCGGTCCTGGGTATAAAAGCGCTATATATAGGACGTACTGTGGAACCTTTACCGTGTACGTGCGTGGACGCAGATTTAACGCTTCCGTCGTTCTCTGCGGATCGGTGCTGGGAACTTATAGTTATTAGATCCTGCGTCGTGCTGGACTCAGCCTGTGATAGACTGAGTAGTGCGGGGCGTTACTGTTCGGCGCGGAAGCGTACACTCGTAGGATCACGCGTTGGAATCTGATGCGGGGTACATATGCCTACATGTACGCTAGCAGTCAGCAGTCATTCTGCACAGTAGTCCGTCAGCTGCTTTTGCTTGTTTGACGCGCGGCGGGAAACTGCATGGAAACCATAGCAGCCTTCAAGTCTGTCTGTGTACTTCGTCTAGCGCACGATTCTGGCGTCGAAAAGCATCGTTGCTTGGCACTGTTTCAGCAGCAGTAGGGCTGCTGCAACGAAGTGAAGGTCTGTTGTGGTGGATTAGGGCGGTGGTATGTCTGCTTGCTGCACTGCGTGTCCATGACGTTTGCTCGCTAGAGCGGACAGTGGATAGCCGCATAATGCTCTGCAGTATTATAATTCTTCTCCTGGTCTTCTGCCAGATAGCAGTTTTATGTATGTCTTCTGCTCCTCGCTTCATATTCACATAATCTTTGCTTATGACGTCGCTTGGCATTTGTATAGGCGCTTACTTGTAGTTGTGCCCAATATCCTGCCCTCCATGACCTCCTATCAGTACTATGTGCCTTATATCCACTTTGATATCTTTGTGGCAATCAACCGCCACCTCTGACATAATGAAGCGCTTCTGGACATGAGCGTGATTCGTGTAAGCAGCGTTAGAGCACGTTACCGTATCGTTGCTTCAGTTGCTTTTTGATGATAGTCCTGTATGCGTTGTGTCGCGTGTGGTGTAGGTATACGCGATTCTAGTCAGTTGCTGATCGTCGACGTCGCTGGGCCGGCAAGTTAATTATTATTCTACAGAGTCGTAGCTGCTGGTGGCTGATTACAAGTCTGTGTGCCGGCGCAGCGTGGTATGTCCCCGGCAGCCGTCGTCTTGGTCATGCCAGTCGCTACGGTTGCTCTACCGCCAAACGCTGGTCCTCGCGGCTTCGTGCCGCTGCAGTTTTCGACCTCGTCGCCACCAGGCCGTGGTGATGTCGCAGCCGCCGGCACTGCGTCGGACGCTTCTTACCCCGTCCCGAGCCTACCACTGCACCACGCCCGCTCGTGCTTCCGTGTTTACCAGCGGGCCAGGGCTAGTCCGCGGCCGGCGTCACCGGTGAGCGCTTCCGACAACGAGGTGAGCGACCTGCTGCGCGACTGCGTCAACGTCGACATTCAGCTGCACGATCTGCTTCATCGTCAACGTCAGCGCCATCATCGTTATCATCATCGTCTTCTTCATCGCGAGTGTTGTGATAGCATCACGTCGGACGCGGCATTACCGTGGCAGTGCAGCGTGCCGTCACTCAGAGATGACGTCTCGGACGACGACGAGCTGGTGGAGCAGTCGCGTGATGTGATGTCTGCTGTCCGCACCGCAGCACCACCATCTGTGATCAACGCCGCCGCGTTCTACCGGCCAAGTCTCGACTTCAACAAAATGCAGGTCAGTATTTGTTTGCATATACCGATTTATAGCTTTATTACCTCTGCCGAAGAAGGCAGTTATGACGTGAGGGCCTGGGGAACTGGGCTGTGAAGCTGTCCGTTTGTTTATCTGCTGGATCACTTATTGCGATTATGGCATCATGCCCCCCTTTTCTAGCGCGATTATGCGTTTAAAAGCACAGAAAAGAAACGACTGATATAGTACTATCTATATAGAACCGTGCTCAGAAAGTTGATAAAGCTTAAAAGTTAAAGCTGAGTATAACTGTTTTACCCATTTCAGAGCTACGGAGCGTCATCTGCCATATGAGATCACTATGTGTTACCTGCAGCCACCCGACACAGGTCTCGCCTCAGCTCCAGCCAAGCAAACCCGTAGTAATACACGATTTACCTACCTCACAGGGATGGAAGGCTGAGTTGACCTTGGTGGTTGATTGCATATACCGACAGGTTTACCTATCCAGAGACAGTCACCTATCTAAGTACTAACCGGGCCCGGCGTATGGCAGCTTGATTGTTTGGACTCAACTACGCCACGCCACAGCCAGAGCATCCCGTTCCTGGTGCGTAAGGCGGCAGTTGCGGTAATGAGCTCTGTAGCGAATTGCATCCGTGCAGAGTTAGTAACTAGCGTTGCACAAAACAATCGGATCATCGCGTATCGGAGTCGTATGTAGGAAGTCGCCAGTGAATAAGTACGCGTGAGTACGGTGCGGCGTTTAGTTGTATCGTGCCTAGAGACTGTATGACATATACAGATTACAGAGGACGAACGAAGCAGTCAGGCGTGCGGGTCTGCAGTTGCATCAGTGGTGGAGAAATCTCTCGAGCGACTGCAGAGAGCAAAGTCGTTTTCTCGTTAATTGCTGCCGGAGCGCGGCACCCGTTACATTGTCTGCTGCCAGCGCGTCAGTCTCTGACGTCACGTGCGGTTTCAGCGTCGCTTTGTCTCTTCAGCACGTTCACAGCTTGTCATGCGTGCTATATAGGACCTTGATGATGATCATTATTATTATGATGCTATCGACTGAGAGTTTTGTCCGAGCGCGCCTAAATGAAGTCGTTAATACACGGTGGAACTGTCACATTGTTCTGCGCTATGGCCTACGCAAAATTTTGCAATGGATGCATTGGGGACGCTGGGGTCGAATGAATTCAGACTTCCATCTCCCTTTCCGGTTCCGCGCGGTGCCCGGCCGTCATACGCATTTTGCTCGGGACCATTTATGAGAACACATTTCACGTTATAAAACGATGATAATATTGTCACCTTCATTTCGGGAAAAAGTAACAGCGGACGATAGCGGTATCGTACCGCTGTTAGAAAGATAAAACTTAGTTTTTGCATGTCTCAGTTATATATACTGCGCTGTTGTTGTCATCAAAACATCTCCAGTGAAAGCTTCAAAATTTGTATACCCATCCATAAACGCTTTTCTTACGTCCGCTTATGTGCGACCCCTATGCTATAGGGTGCGGTTAGGCATTAAGCTGTATTGAACTGAAATCGGCATACCGGTTACTCCAGCATGCCTGGGAACGTTCACATCAATTTTGTTTTTCCCTGCGCCTTTTATTTTCAAGTTAAGAGCCCGTACGGGGTCAATCGTCACTGGCTTCTATCCCTATACCTGCAGTGGGCGCAGCTTGCGCCCAGTAAAAAATAGAGGGCGGGGGAGTTTTGATAAGGTTACAGATCAAAACTTTCTCTTATTTTCACTGGACAAACTACACCCTTAACAAAACTTTCTACCTAGAGGGGAAGAAGCCCAAAATAGAAGGGGAAACTTGAGTCAGAAATTGGAGGGGCTGAGCCCAAAACTGGGGGGAAGTTGCACTCGATTTTGATTCCAGATTTGGGGGATAGAAGCCATTGTCAGTCATGAGTACATTCGGCCTGCTAGTTATTAGGACGACGACATAAAACCTACCAACAGGAAAGGCGTATTAATCAACTGAATTCGTTCAACAGCCAAAATGTACTATATTGTGTGCGTGTGTGCGTGTGCTTGCGTTTGATAGAGAACCTGTTTTGCTCGAGTGCACAACGGAGCGGTGCGTAAAGCAAAGGTCGTCCGACTCAAGGCAAGTGCTTTGCTATACACAGTCGCTGTTTGTAGGCGATCCGTTTATAATTGCTCTTCACGCCAGTACATATAGCCCACTAAGCCGATGCAGTGATGTTTTATTTCTGTCTTCTTGTTCTGCTCGACATATCGCTATTGTGTTTGTTACGTTATCTCGGCATAAACAGCACGCGTCAGCTGCTGCGGTGTCAAGGTATACATGTATAAGTTTTTCCATACCTCTGGAGCGCAGCTGGTGGCGTCCGTCTCCCATTTCTGGGCCTTCTACCACGCTGTAAAAGCTTAACCACACCGATGTGAGGGCATTCGCTATTGCGTTATTTTTTGTCTCCTGTTGCCGATACACATTCTCACTTTGCCTCTTCGTGGAGGGACGGCCAGGCTGAGTTGACTGGAGTAACCGAACGTGAAGATCGATGAATTAAAACAGTGAAATGGTAAGTTTGAATTGTGGCTGAAGACTTGTTGCTTTATCCGAAACGCGATTTCGATGAAGAAGTAACCCAGTCATATAGTTCATTTTGGTTTTTACGGTTAATGTGCTATGTAAATTTACGTTTTACTTACTTACTTTCTTACTAGCATGCACTGCATAAATCGTGGGGGGGAGAAGGCGCAGGTAATGGCTTTGGAAGGCCACGGGTTTGAGACGCTTTATTGCCAGCACACTTATCTGTCCGTCATTATTGACCTATACAAAACGGACACGCACCGTCTATACTGCATCCTATACAGGCCACGACTTTAAGAAGGACAGCTTCTGCAGGGCGTAGTTTGCATTGCGACTGCTTGGTACTTGGCATTTAATCACAGCATTAGCGCTAGAGGTCGACCGAATTGGCAGAAATTTTACTTTTGGTCGAAACTGAAAGACGGCCGAAACCCGGAAGTGCCTAAACGTATGTTGAAAATTTGTAGTCTCCCAAGGCCAAAACGACTCTTCTCCTAATCCAGCGGGCACCTGTTGCTTCAGTGAGAAGATCAGAAAAGGACAGCAAAGCTTCGACACCCTGCAATTCCACACACCTGTTCGTATCCTACACGGCCTGAGATCCAGGGCTGCAATGTTAGCCGTCTGGTGCTGTGTTTGAGCTGCGGCAATTACGCGATGTTGCCACCGGGGACCGTCGCTGAATGCTGACTGATCGTCTGTTTATGCTAGCGTCCGTGGCGAGTTGAAGTCGACTTTATTCTGCCAGCAGCCGGAGCATCCGCCACAGTGCGAAGAAGTCACGCACTCGCTGTTGATTATTTGTTCTTAACGTTTCGATTTCTTTCCTCTGTTAGTGCAACAGTATACACTCTGACGGGGCGCGCTGCTGCTGAGATTAGGACTAGAGTATTGGAGCTGTTGGAGGCATATATTCCTCAGGTTTCCAGGAAAACTTTGAATTAATCTGTGGAATGCGATGGGGACGTGTATTCTTCTCCTTTTATTGCACGCAGCTGTGATTTACCGGCATCGTAAACGTGTGGCGACGAGTAGCGCATAGTTGCCATTTGCCAATAAACTGACCCGTAGATAGATACGGATGAATATGTATAGTGCGACGTACGAGTACGTGCATGTGCGGATAAAAAAAATCACGCCGAACAAAAGGCCAGAGAAAATGCTGGGTGGTCTTCCTGGTGGTCTTCGGGATTCGTATACTAGACGTTATTACGGGCAAGCAGAATGGTAGTCGTTGTCGCTGGTTGAACGCTCGTCAATGTAGCTGATAAGATGCTGACGTAAACGGCGTTGTCGGTTCGTCGCGGGGTTTTAGCGAGAAAAAGTTGTCTCTTCGTCGTCCGTCGTCATCCCTTCCATCTCCCCGCTCGGCCAGACCGACTCTTCATTAGCGCCGATTCATAATGGCGCCCGTCCGTCCGTTCTGTTTCGGCGCTCTGCTGACGAGCCTGGGCCAGGCCTGGCCGCCGTGGTACGTTGGTCGGCCTTGATTCCGTCGGTCCGTGCGTCGGTCCAGGTAGGAGCCAGCGGTAATCTTCGCCAGTCAGCGCCGGGCACGACGCACGCCCGCGCACGCGTCATCGTTTTCCGGCATCCGTCTCGCGCTGTCGCGTCCGCGCCCCTGCACCAGCAGCAGCAGCAGCAACCGACTGGCGCCGTGAATGCGCGGGGATCAACGGCCAGGTCGGTGTTACGACCGTGTGTGTACGGTGGCCCGTATCTGCCAACCCAACCAGCTGGAACTGGAACTACAAGAGTAGACTGTGTCAATCGCAGTCTTGTTCGTCTTGTAGTTCCCGCTGAGGGTAAGGGGCTGAGTTGAGTTGGGAGAAAGTCCAGTGTACTTTAGGTAGATTCTGGTCAACTCAGCTTTCTACTGTCCGTGGGATGGGAAATGAGCAGTAGCTTACGGGCTACGGGGTGAAGGCCTATATAGTGTGGCTGATTGTGGCGGTGGTATGGCTGCTTGCTGCAAACCGCGGGTCCAGTTGTTCGCTGACGTGCATGGGCAATAGATGGCTGCATGGTGCGCTGCGGTATCATTAGGTCATGCTAATTAGCTGCCATTTCCGAGATTGTAAAGCGCTTCTGGTCTTGAGTCCGTCTCATGTAAGAAGCGTTATAGCAAGTACAGGACTTTGTCTTTACCTTTACATTGTGCTTCTGCATTCGTGAGATTAACGGAATCTTACATGTTGTCAGTTTCTGCACTTTTAGAACTTTATTAAATTATGCTAATCGTTCTTTTTGTCGCGTGCAGCTAATGGCATTTTTTTTGAAAAAGTTGGTTAAATAGGGGTTGAAATGCCCTTCAAGTTTGTAATTTGTCAAAAGGACTTGCTATGTTCATGTTGCAAACGATGCTCTGGCAAGCCCAAAACGTTTAAATTATAGGGTGGGCCAGTTTCAGTGGTTCAAACTTTGGAGTTGATTGCCGTAAGATTTAGGGTTTTTCAGCACGTCATATTGTCTGCTATTTCCCCGAATCGCGTCGTATCCTGCTGTATCACGCAATGAAGCGTCCGTCAGTGACTGTTATTGATGGAATTGCCCTCGACGATCCGACGTGAAAGCGGCCGCCTGTCTGCCAGTGTCTGCAGTCTGCAGCATCGTGGTCGACGCGACAGCCAGCGACGTCTGTCCGTCTGCCGTGCTTCCAACGACAAGTCCGAGAAACGGTGAGAGATGAATTTCGATTTGTGACGCGGAACGGACGGCGTGCTGTTGCCACTCTAACGTGACTTATGTTTTGTTCTGAAGGCGACGAACGAATCGGGCGTCAACAGTGCGCTCCCTGCGTCCAACTGATGGTGGTGTCCCTGTCCCACTGACTCAATTGACGCGCCGCACGTTATCGCCTTGCAGAATGAATGCGTGCAGTCCAGTTCCGTAAACTATAACCGGTCCCACAAAATCTACACTCTCCCCTACCAGAACCAGCGTTATCGGCAAAATTTGAATTCAGCATGTTTGAAGTTCATTATTACGACCACCAGTTGATGCATTGCAACTTATTTGCTTTATTGCGACGATAACGTTGTACATACTCACTTACTCACTTTCTTAGCAGTTTAGCATAAGGACTTTTTCAGACGCCGAAGCCACAACGCATTTGTGAGAGCTACAAGCCATGCTTTATAGGCGAGGAGTGGACTGCTGCGGTGCCGCCGTCCTCCAGATATAGAACGTTCTGCAGGGAGCCCAGGCATTTACCAACATTACCGATAGTCCATTATAAAGGTTTCTATAACGTCTCAAACTTGCTAAGGTAATTGTCGTTCAACATACTGATCTAGTCGGCTAAAGGCGGTGGCTGTTAACAGAGACGACAGAGAATGCAATAAACAGTGAAAGTGAATAACACTTGCCGGCTCAAAGCGCGGCACAGGGGATGAACTCTAACTCCCAAGCAGGCAACGGACCTTGATTAGTGCGGATATCTTCTTCCGCAATCTGACGCGAATTTCCTCTTGATTTGAAAACACCTGTAAGCCATATACGGCGGTTTAGATCTGACTATTTTCTGTTCAGTGCATTCGCGAAACGTTTCGGTGCAAAAGACAAACGCAAAGACGACGCAGCTGAAACAGCTGTAGACGAGCCGCGGGCAATAACCACTTAAAATTTAAAAAAAAACAGCTGAACGACGAACAAAACGTTCAATCGGTGCGATGGAGGTTTCCGGCTGGCAGAGCGCGGTTGGAGACGGACATTAAGTAGCCTGATCAGTCCGTGACGACGGCGCACAGCGCTGCAGCGGCAGGCACGTGACCAAGCCGCGCTGAGCTGATCCCATTCCCACGTCGGCCTGATTTAATGACATCCCTTGTTGGATTATGCTTTTATTATCGCTCTAATCCGGCGCGTCGACGGCCGTGGGGCAAGGACGCAGTGACGCGACGCGTGGAGGGGCGCGGCGGGACGCGCCGCTTGACAACTGCATCTAGTTTCCGTTAGACTTATCGCCAACACGAGCGAGGACGTCCGTCCGTCCGTCCGTCGATAGCCCTAGCCCTTACTTGCCGCGTCCTAGTCCGCCTCGCTGGGTGGTCCAGCGGTGACGTCACGCCAACTACCACCACCGACGACGATAATATCTCTGTACTAGTACTACTACTGCGACTACTAGAACGTGGCTGTATCATTCGGCAGCAAGTCTTGGTCGAATTGCTCGGCCGGGCGGGTGTCAGTTTACGGCGCCCGAGCACGCAACCAAACCAACGCCTGCCTACCCGGGCGCTCACCGGCGGGCCCCAGCGCAGCGCGTCATTAATCTCGCCGTTCTCGCGCCATGCGGCAAACGTATAGCCATAGCGTGCCCGCCGTGAACGGAATAACAATCTTCATTTCTCAACTTCCGCTCGCTCGCTGCATTTCCTCGATGATTAATGGCGCCCATTCAACGCTTATCTCACTCTCACTCGCGCGCTCGTAACACATTTCAGCGCACCACGCAATATCAGCCTGCAGCGGTGACGACGCCAGCTCGAACGATCGTGTTCCGTGTTTCTGCATACTTCTCTAGATGCAATGCTGTCGCTACGTGCGGAGATATTAATCGATACAGAGAAAAAATGAGTCGAAACGAATATCGGAGTATGCTGCTGGATAACTAAATATAAATTGACCGTTCGACGAGAGACTGAAAAGAAGCTATAAGCCTACGATGCACGATAAGCACGATCCATCCAACTGATCATATCGCAGACAGATATACGGCAGATTTACAGTGAAAAATGAAGTCCAAAACGCAAAGCTCAGATATATTCTCGATGATACTATAGAAGCAGTCATAGAAGCAGTGTCGTAGACAGGTTGGTTGACTGCGTAAAGCGATGACAGTTATGACGCAGATCTAAAAAGAACCTGCACTCGCATGAAAAGGGGGCGTTGAAAGTGCAGGACCTGACAATGACGGACCTCTTCCTTCCTCATCCTGCTCTGTTGGCCAGGCAGCGAAGTGATGCTCTACTTTGCTGTATCGGGTCGTAGGATTTTAAAACGCAAAGAGACTGCCGGGGAATGGAGTAATTAGGCCTAGAACTAAAATGAAAGTTTAATATTGCTTATTCTTACACTAAACAAACAGAAAACTTTGAATGTATAAGTATATTAAATTTAGATGCTTGTTGAATGGCCAGCCATATGCCAAATTTTTACAAGTGCTCACTGAACGAGAAGGCAATTGCCCCGCGTGCCTCAACGTAAGTAAGTAAGTAAAGTAACGTAAATTTGTGTAGCGAATAACGCTTAAATACCTCCGATATGCTCACATAGCTATGGTCATGATTACAGTTTGTCCAACAATGCAGCAACTCAGTTTGGTCCTCCATTGTCAGGTCCTGCATTTTCAGGCGACCCCATGAAGACAAAGGGTCACGCTCGACGTAGACTTGGTGGTTTTATGGCAACATTGACAAGGAACGATAATCACCTTACCAAGTTTGAGACGTTATAGAAACCTTAATTGAATATCGGTATAATGTTGGCAAATGTCTGGGCTTCAGAATTAATTTTCTATCTGGCGGTGGGGCGGTACCCCGACAGTCCTCGACCATGAGTTGTACTCACGAGTGCGTCGTGGTTTCAGTGTCGAAAAAAGTCTTTTTGTTAAACTAATAAGCAAGTAAGTAAGTATGTGCATAACATCCTCATTGCAAGAAAACAAAGGTCAGTTCATCAGTAGGCCCTATTTCGAATAAGCTGACACACAAGTTTATTACTTTATTCACTGCAGAATCTGACAGAACATGGCTACAGTTAAATATTGAAAGTTTTAAAAATAAACTACTAACGGCGAAATTTTGTAGCAAAATTATTGATGCTAACTGTAGTTTATATGCAAATTATATTATCGGTTGTGTTCACTCATGTAATATACAGTATAGTTAACGTTAGTTAAGTCAGTTTTTTTTGCATTTGCTCAACTGTGCTGCCGTGGTTTTGGTGACTAAAAATATAAAGAAGTATAAAAAGAACATGGCATTTCGGTTCCACATTTTGTGGAAGGTTTCTCGGTTTGCCGCCGTGAGTCTGGGGATACTGGAAAATTGGTGTTCTCTCAAACTTGTCGGACCATTTTGGACAGTCAGTATGCAGCATTACGCCGTTTGTGTTATTGGAGATTGTGGACGTTTCGTGCAGTGCGCTCCGGCCGCCGCCCTGGGAAATACGTGGAGTGACAACGAGGCTCATTCCAGCGGGACATCCGCGTTTGGCGGGCAATATAAGAATTTCTGACAGAAGTGTCAGTGCTCGCTGCCTGTAGGGGTTTTCATGTAGCACGCCAGTGTAGACGGTTTATGTATGGGCGGGTCTGTTATTGATTCATCACGGGACTGAGTTATGACATCGTGTTGGTGGCTGTTGCCGTCTCATAACACGTTGCTGCAAGTATTTTATACCAGCTGAAAACATTGCCGGACATTATGATGTTATGTACTGCATGACTTGCCTTTTCTTCCTCCAGCGATGGGTGTAACCAGCGCCTGCATGCCGGATAATCATTGGTCTTCTATCACGGAGGGATGGCCAGGCTGAGTTGCTTTTTATCCGAAAGTCACAGTATCTCAAAACGTCACATAGAATGATAGAATGCAGCACTGTACAAAGCTGCGCGTTATAACGTGTCAAAACGAACGCGAACGTTTGACATAGCCTTTTGATATAACGTTTGATGGTCTGCATATATGTACATGTAGCTATAGACAAGACAGGTGTCCGCCACTGACTGAGAGTGAACATTAAGTATACTGTGCCACTGTAAATGGACTGCTGTCATGATCATCCAGTCATGTTGTTGTCCGTGATCCATCATATGTCGTGGCATTTCTGATGCGTCTGCCTGGTTCATATAACGCCACGCCATGCAATGCATTATTGGATTCCTAAATTTCTATCTGTAGCCTGGTTGCAAGCCGCAACGACGAATATCGTTCCCGCTGTGACGTTGGATGTAACCGCCAGAAACGTTAGCTAGCACCAAGCCATGTTCTTGGTTGATTGTGTCCCCCGGCCCCCGAGGCGGGGGAGCGGAGAGTGCATATTAGAATTGGTGGTTTTAACTTCCATGGTCAGCGCTCACATTATTCTCACCTCCCATTATCCCCATATTATTTTACTATACTGAGTATATAAGCTTAATGACGTTTTTTGCAGACAGTGATGTGCATACTCAACGAGTTTTGTTGTAGGCCTACCTCAAAGTACAGGAATGAGTAGGTCTGTACTATATATTCACTTGCTTTTGACTGTCGATGCGACTCATAAAGTTCGTGATTTTTCCTTCATTCAGTTTTGATAATCCTCGAATATTGCCGGGATTGTGAATTAGTTGAGACTGGCTATTGGATGATAATGATGATATAGAGCCAGCGCGTTGACGAATGTGGACGGTGTTATCCAGACATGCCGCTGTTCTTGCTGCCTGCCGATGAATGCCACGTCTCCCGCGCGGTCGCTAGGCTGAGTTACGACCTGTGTGATCGGCCTATCGCATGCTGTCTTTCTTATCACGCCAGGCGAGCGTGTGTACGTGTGGGTGTGTTCCCTTGGCGCGCAGTCGGTCGGCTGATCAGGTGCCATCGTGGTCAGTCCGACTCAGTCGCTCTCTCGGCCGACGGTAACATTAAAATGTCTCCCCATGAAAAGTCCGCCCGGGGAGACAGACTAATCACGTAATTGATATTTCTCCCCTTATTAAAACATTGTCGGCCCTATAAAAAGTCTCCCCATTGTAGGATCGCTTTCTCCCAGAAAAGCCTCCCTCGACTTACAACTTACTGGTAAAAATCCGCCCCGCCCGGATTTTTACCAGTAAGTTGTCGGTCGGGGGAGACTTTTCTGGGGGACGATTCTATAATGGGCCACCGGGGCTCGGTCAATACGGCCTGTGGGAGTCCGACGCACGCTGTTGGTGGCCGAGCGTCGTTCAGCGGGTGGTCTCCAGTCTGCAGTCTCCAGTCCTCCGTTCCACGCTGTGAAAGGTCGTCTGCGCCGTGCCACCGGTCGATGCGATGACGAGCTGGCGTGTCGATGTTACCAGACCGTTTGTCTTCTACGACCGCTTGCCTCTTGCCTACCCCGCCACCGCCATTTCGCCAGTCTATCGACTCCTATATACTGATAGTACCGTGGCCAGTCCGACCTGGCGCTGGTCTTGCAAGTCAAACTCGCCGTTTCACGCGTTCTTCATTTCCTGCTCGCAGTGGTTCTCTTACTGTTTCGTCATCTCGAAGGTCAGGGTCATTAGCAAGCACTTGTCCACTCTGACAGTCTGTAAATAGGGCAAAACAGTCGGATCTTCCTGTACGTCGAATTTCCCGTCACTCTGCTGTTCTTAGCGGTTTCGTTTGTTCTGCATATACGTGATCATCTGTAGTCTTGTTGTTTGAAATTTGGTCGGTGTCTGTGTAATAATACGACCTTTGATCCGCGACGTCTTAAACCGCTCACTCGCTCACTCAGTCACTGTATTAGCCAGCTGTCGCCGTCGACCCTGGATGGTAATGGTAAAGGTCTGAAGTATGACTGTGCAGTGAAACGGGGCGTGCTGATGACGGATGGGATCTGAGATGTCTGCTGGAGCAGTGATGGGTTGCTGCTGCTGCTGCTGATGATGATGATGCTAGGCTATTGAGTGACGACAACGTTGTCGACTTTCAGCTGTCTTGTAGAGAGATACGCATCAGTCATTCTGCAACACGCCACTCATGCACTTGCCAGGCAACCAGGCGACGTCTCTTTCTGCGTTTGTCGTCGGGCGTCTTGACTTTCATATTATAGACAACCATCCGTAGAACAGTATTACTTTTTGAGATTGCGTTACGATGTGGGGCTAGCGGATGTCGTGGAATGTGACGTTTTGGGGCGCACGGAGTTGACTTGGCTTGAGTTTTGCTGATGTAGCGACGAGTCTTTGATTACGGTATGCTATTCATAGTCGGCATTTGGTTTGTCATAACACGTTGACCACATTTCGCACATCTGCAGGCTGTTACGCTAATTAATATCCGTCAGTTATCTTGTCTGAAACAAGATCTGTTTTGTAAGTTAATGGTCAGACTTGAATCTGTCGATTATAAAAAATGGTAATGAAATTTCAGCCGGTTTAAAGTCAGCGAAACATGCCAGGCCGTTTCGTCCGCTTTCTCGGTGTAGCCTGGTCCGGCACGCTGATTTTAGTCATTTTACCGTGCGCAGGTCTGGTGCGTGTAGCAAGGAAAAACAAAAATTGGTATGAACGTTTTCCATGCAGGGCTGGAGTAACCGCTGTGCGCATTTCCAACTCAGAAGATCAAAGATCACCGTCACCGGATGTTAAAAACCTCCTGAAAATGACGCCAGTGGCTTCTGTCCCCCCAAATTTGGAATCGAAATCGGGCGCAACTTCCCCCCCAGTTTTGTTCTCAGGTTCCTCCGCCAATTTCTGACTCAAGTTTTCCCCCCTCTATTTTAGGTTTTTTCCCCTAGGGAGAAAGTTTAAGGGTGTAGATTAAAGGATAGGGGAGAAGTAAAAAAGTAGGGGGAAGTTTTGTTAAAGGTGTAGTTTGTCCAGTGAAAATAGGGGGAAAGTTTTGATCTGCAACCTTGTCAAAACCTTTCCCCTTTTTACACTGGGCGCAAGCTGCGCCCAGCATGTATAGGGATAGAAGCCACTGAACGAAGCATATCGCGTAACATGGTTTGATCTAATTTATCGCGCAGCAGCTACGACTTCAGCGAATTAAAAGTGGACTTTCAGTTGAAACTCAGGATAAGCAAGTGTTCTATGTGCATTGCTATGTGGACGGTCACATCCCGTCTCAATCTCTGTTCGTTTCGTGTTAAGTGGGTTCAAACCAGCGTAAAGTTTAATTCAACTGACCCAGTTTTTCATTTCAATGCGTGGAATAAGCTTACTCTGCCATGGAAAGGCAATGCATAGGCGTAGTGAAATTCTCCTAAACTGAGGATGAAGTCAGTAATATCCCGTTTACACGATCTAGCAAACGTCGAGCTGGCTCGTCCAGCTAACATGTAGCCAGCTCGTCGAGCCAGCTTGATCGTGTAAACGGGGTATAATAGTTACGAAACCGAACCGAATCAAATTCTGCACATACGAGGCTTAATGCCAGTGTCCGTAAAACTCAGTCTTCGCGTGTAAATTAAACGCATGATGTATCGCCAGTCGTGCCAACGTGAAACTATTATAATAGCGCTCTTAGTTCTTCCGCTACGGTTGGAAGTATGGTTCACGACGTTCACGTTCCGGCGTGCATTTTCGCAGCCGTCGGTCTTTCGCTTTAATGCCGCGTTAATACCGTCCAAACGCCGAGTTTCTCTCACGCATACACGCACAGCAAGCTTCTCCCACGAACATCATTCTAGTATATGCTTCTTCTATGCAGTCTACTAGATGTCCGCGTTTCTCCCATGGATGCACGTTCATCGTCGAAGATAAATTCCAGACCGTTTGACGACGCGTCAGCGGTTGGTGGCGACGGATGGGGTCGAGCAGGGCGGGTAGAAAGACAGCCAGCCATACGGCCGCCGTCAGTGCGTGATGGCCGACTGGCGTCACGCCAAACCCGTCCCGGCCGTGACCCCGTGCCGACAGACGCCCGCCGTCTTGCTTCCTTCTTCCCTCAGTGTCATCCAGTGCATTTCCACGACTTACGCGTCAGCTGCTTCATGCCGGCCGGCCGGCTCTTCTCTGTATTTTTGTCAACGACAGCCGCCAAAAGGGCCGCATTTCTTGCGTGTAAATTGCAGATGATATAAGCTTTAATGTTGATCTTAACAAATCTGATATTATTTCAACCACAATCAACGGCCATATTGCTGATCATTCTTTAACACGTTGTGATGTGCTTTTTCATAAAAATATTTTGATTACCTATGATAACATTGCGCTCGGTCAGAGTAGCTGCATTGATTACGTTCTTACTTCGTGTGAAAACGTGGTAACCGATTTTGATGTTCTTGATCTAAATTTAAACTTTTCTGATCACCACCCAGTTATAGTGTCATGTCAGGTAAAGTTTAGCAAAAGTGGCACACTGGTCTGTCGGTACTTCTGCAATACGCGTAATAATGCGCCCTATGTCAGGGGACGGTCGCACAGCGAAAAACACAAATATTAAAGAAGCTATTTCTGTCTGTTTTACACCTAAGCGGTGCCATGGGTGGTTGGTCGTCATGGCAATGCGTGGACTGCTGCTAGCTGCTACTGTATATGCCTAGTCCTGCCTGGGACATTGCTGACTGACGCGGTGCGTGGGCGACTGTCGGCAGGCAGCCTCGGGATCGTTTGAGTGGGCGCGATGTGTGATACAAAAAAGTTACAAAAACACGCGTGTGCGGCGCAGCCGGCCGCGGCTTATACCGTCCGATCGCTAATTGACAGGCCCGCGCGGCGGCGATGCGCCGGTGTCACATTAAAGTCTATCTCCCATGAAAAATCCGCCCGGAGAGAGATAATCGCAGAATTGATATGTCTCCTTCTTATCGCAGCACTGTTGTAAGGGTGACCAGCCATTTCAATGGGAAATTCCAAAATTTGACCCCTCGTATTTCCCAAACCCCTTAATTTTTCCACACCAAAATTTGCACAGATGATTACGTCCAGCATATCTCCTGATGTGCAAAATTTGGTGAAAATCCGTTTACGGGGGGCT
>Ga0209367_1001473_pt1 | contig 29016 bp, 22 predicted proteins | sample WorMetLIZISLAND2_FD_187412 | JGI IMG/M metagenome (GOLD analysis project Ga0209367, IMG submission 187412) | Marine gutless worms symbiont microbial communities from Max Planck institute for Marine Microbiology, Germany - Olavius geniculatus... ...
GGAAACTGTTGTCTTAATTGATCGATATTCATAAGATCTCCTTTCGTTTGTTCTTTTAAGGAGATCTTACACCATGGGTGTGACAGATACGGTCACACTAACCTTAAAAATGTAGATAGGCTCGTTGTTAATCGTTATTAGATCGGACAAAAACCTGATCTTATACTTCTACCAGTTTACATCCGGGACATAAAATCCTAAGATTCTTGTTGCAACGCATTCCGGGTATAGTCATGGAAGGGGGGAAGGGGTCAAGTCTGCTCTTGACTCTTAGTTATCAAATCATAAATATTTCCGGACCGGATGAGCAACTGGTTTAAACTACTTTGAACGGTGGTTATCGATCCGATCGCTCATACCTCCGAAGGCAAAATTCTGCACCAATTCGTTGGAAAAAAAATCGTGGGGAAATCCCAGTTCGATGCGGCTGACGACATCGAGTTTTTGAAGTTGTTCATCTTCAAGGGTAAATCCCACGCTACCCAGATTGTCTTTGAGTTGCGATAGTCGCCGGGCGCCGATGATCGGAATGACAACACCTGGCTGCCGGCACAACCAGTTCAAAGCCACCTGAGCCGATGTTTTGCCAATGTCTGCGGCGACCTCTGCCACAGCGGCGGCGATCTTGCGTTTAAGCTCGCTGATGTCAATCAGAGGGGCGATCATGGGATGCTCCAACCGCCTATCGTCTTTTTTACCCCCAGAGTCGTTGGCATATTTGCCAGTCAGCAAACCACCGGCCAACGGGGACCAGGCAGTCACACCGAGATCGAGTTCACGGGCCATCGGTAGCAACTCACGCTCACACGTCCGTTCAATCAGGCTGTATTCGATCTGAAGACCGACATACTGAGTCCAGCCGCGCAGCTCAGCGATGGCATCAGCCCGGGAAACAATCCAGGCCGGCGTGTTGGAAATACCGATATATAACACCTTGCCTTGACGAACCAAATCGTCAAGGGACCGCATTACTTCATCAAGCGGCGTCGTAAAATCCCATACATGCAGCCAATAAAGATCGAGGTAATCCGTTTTGAGTCGTTTCAGGCTGGCCTCCACTGATTGCATCATGTTTTTGCGGTGGTTGCCGGCGGCATTGGGATCCGTGCCGGTTGCGCTATTGGTGTATTTGGTGGCCAATACGACGCTGTCCCGATCGGAGGCGATAAACTCACCAAGGAAATTTTCACTGGTTCCATTGGTATACAGGTCGGCCGTATCGATAAAATTGCCGCCGGATTCCATAAAGGTCTCGTAAATTTTGCGGCTCTCATCTTTATCGGACCCCCAGCCCCGATCATCCCCAAAGGTCATGGTTCCCAGGCACAGCTCGGAGACTCTAAGGCCGCTCTTGCCAAATAGTTTATATCGCATGACAGGACTCCCTTCTGAATAAAAGGGGACAGAGCCATATAACAATCAGCCAGATTATTCCAAAGGTTTGCGAACCGGCAAAATATGGCCGGCCTGATTTTTAACATTTTCGTAACAAGTAGTACCGGATTCGAAGTATACAATCCAAGCCACTCCGGAATAGTGCTCAAGCGTTGTTGCCGACCAATGGTAACCCGATGGCACGGCCGCAAACATATGCCCGGTTGGTAAGGCTGGATCTCTTTTGCTGAAATCAATTAGGGTGCACAGTTCACTCATGGTCGGCAAGCGCCAGTCACCGGGTGACGAGCCATCTGAAAGCATCAGCGTGGGATCCGGACCGCAGTCTCCGTCCTTCAGACGTTTTACCCTCTGGTTAGCACTTATCCAGTCCGTCATTCCGAAACAGTTTGTGTTTTTAAGCCAAATGAGCTCGGTCAAGTTGTCGGTGACGGTTCCGTCTTGGTTGTCAACGAAACGGGGATTGGGGATGGGTTTATCGGACAGGAGCTCTGCGTAGGGTCGCTTAAAATTGCATGGAACAATGGTCCCGCTCCAGTCATAGCAGGTCGATTTAAACGGATTCACTATATCGGCGAGCCCATCATCAGATTGAACTGAAGAGACATTCGGCTGATTCTCGGCGGCATCCGGCAGCGGGAGATAAGGGAATTGCAAAACGAAGATGAAACAGATCAAGGATGGACGAATGACTTCAGTAATTGAAGGGATTTTTTTCTTCTTAGACGATCGCAATGAAAAGAGATTCATCTCAATCTCCATTGAGAGTCTGATAAAGGGATGCCACTCTGAATTTCCCAAACGCCCGCAAAGTACTCCTTAAAAATGACAGGTATGACAAATCCTGTCAAGAAGAAGTATTATAGAAGATGATTGAAGATGGAATTTGTTTTAAAAAGCGACACCTTAAATCTCGCGGCAATAGCGATCACCGGCATCCATTGCCTGGTAGGGTCCGTCGATGACTGCCAGGGGATCCAGCAAGGTCATCAATTCGGGTTTGCGAATCGTGTTCCAGACCAGGCCTTCGTAAGAAAAAGATGCAGACGGGATTCCGAGCGACAAGTGCAAATGCGGCAGGATATTGGCCTTGGAATGGCTGGTATCGGCGATGGTGGCGATGATATCACCTGCCTTCACGCTCCGGCCGACTTCAATTCCGCTGCACGGCTTGGTATGGGCATAAAAGGATATAAAACGTCCGGCACCGCCGCCGGAATCATCATGTTCTACAATCACGGCCTGACCGAGATAGTCTTTGAACATGGCTTTGACAACACCATCTTGCAGAACCGGTATGCGACTGTTTTCATCGAGTCGGCATATTCGTTGAGAGCGGTTTTGGTAAAGGCACAAATCAATGCCTTCATGGGGAAAATCTCGCAGGCCGTGATCACCCCACCATTTGTCCGGGCAGTTGAACAGCATCCCATGGCAAAAGATCCATTCCTCAAATTCAACGCGATCCAGACGGTTTGCTTTGATGAGCATCGCGCTATACTGGCTATTCTTCAGGGATATTGTTTTCACGAGGTGTAACTATATAATCCATTGTATTGACCGAGCGCCCTGTCGGATCGCTGCCGAAGGCGACGTGTGGGATCGTAGCTCGAAAGGCGACCTGTGGGGTCGTAGCTCGGAGAGCGAAGCCCCAAGCCCCAAGCGATTCCGCAAATCCGAAATCCGCAATCAAAACCCTATAGTTGCATAAAATTTTGAAGTCAATCTTTGCTGCTGCAATGAAAACCGGCGCCAGTATTGACTGATCCTGGATTCTGGTTTCCAGTCTTCGCTCTTTCAGAGCTACGACCCGGCAGGCTGGATACTGGATGGTGGTGAATTTCTCCGATTGTGCTTTCTCCGTCATCCAGCATCAAGTATCCAGCAACCAGCATCTGCTCGTAAATCGCAACAGTCTCAAGCACATCGGTCAGGCTAGATGACAAGAATTAATGCAATGTTGGGGAAAAATAAGGTCATCCTCCCAGATAGGCCTTTTTTACTTCCGGGTCTTCCAGCAGATCGTCCGACGCCCCTTCTAAAACCAGCCGGCCGTTTTCGAGCACGTAGCCGCGCTGGGCGAACTGCAGGGCCAGGCGGGCATTTTGCTCCACCAGCAAAATGGTGGTGCCTTCCTGATTGATTTCCTTGAGGGCATCGAACATACTCATCATCAGCAGCGGTGCCAGGCCCATAGAAGGCTCATCCAGCAGCATGACCTTGCGTCCGCTCATATAGGCCCGCCCGACGGCCAGCATCTGCTGCTCGCCGCCGCTCAAGGTGCCTGACTTCTGGTTCTGGCGTTCTTCAAGACGTGGGAATATCGAGAACACCCGCTGGACGTCCTGTTGGATCTGATCATTGTCCTTACGGGCAAACGTGGCCAGCTTGAGATTTTCGGTAATCGTCAGGTTCTCGAACAGGCGCCGGCCTTCGGGGACATGGGAGATGCCCAGTTGGCTGACCACCTTGTCGGGCGAATATTGAAGAAGGTTATTGTTGGCAAAAGTCATTTCTGTGCCGTCTTCAACCGGCACCATGCGGGATATGGCTTTGAGGGTGGTACTTTTGCCGGCGCCGTTGGCCCCGATGATGCAAACGATTTCGCCGTCGTCGATCTGGAAGTTCAGGCCGTGCAGGGCCTTGATATTGCCATAAGATACGCGTAGGTCTTTAACCGAAAGTAGCATTATTCGACGATCTCCTCGCCCAGGTAGGCATCGATTACTTTGGGATTTTTTTGGATTTCTTCGGGGGTGCCTTCGGCAATCACCTCGCCGAAAACCAGGGTCTGGATTCGCTCGCACAGCTCCATGACCACCCGCATGCGGTGCTCGATGAGAAATATGGCCAGTCCCAGCTCGCCGTGCACCTGGCGTATAATGTCCATCATTTGCACCAGTTCCTCGGGATTCATGCCGGCCGTAGGCTCATCCAAAAACAGCACCTTGGGCTCCATGGCCAGCGCCCGGGCCATCTCCACCCGGCGCTGAGCGCCGTAAGGAAGATTGACGACAATTTGATCCGCAAACTGGTCCACGCCCATCATTTCGAGAAGCTGATAGGCTCGTTCTTCGCTTTCAGCTTCTTCCCGGTGCCGCTTGGCTGTGCCGAAAAAGGCGCCCATCAACCCGTAGGTCAGCTTGGAGTAGCGGGCCATCTTGACATGCTCCAGTACGGTCATGTGGCGCCACAGCAGCATGTTTTGAAAAGTGCGCCCGATTCCCAGGGACGCGATCTCATGGGGGGAGCGTCCGTTGATGGGGTGGTCTTCCAAGGTTATGGTCCCTTCGGTGGGATTGTAGATGCCGGTGATCAAATTGAAGATCGTTGTCTTGCCGGCGCCGTTGGGCCCGATCAGCCCCCGGATCTGGCCGGGATTGATCTCCAGTTCGTAGTTGTAAACCGCCCGCAACCCGCCGAAGTAGTGCGTCATTTTGTCAATCTGCAGCAACGCCATACGTGTACCCCAGTTTTTAGTTATTCGTTATTCGTTATTCGTTATTAGTTGTTAGGTAGGTATTTGGTATTTGGTACTAGTCATTATGTATTGGTTATTGGTTATTCGTTAATTGTTATTAGAAATGGCAGATAGCATCGAATTTACCATATAACTAATAACTATTAACAAAAAACAGCAAATTGAATCTTTTATTTATTCAATTTACTGTTTTTTGGGTTGTACTAGTTTTCGGATGTCAAATTCCTTGAACGCGATCAAACCGGTGGGGCGGAATATCATCACCAGTATCAGCAGCAAAGGAATAATAATCCATTTCCATTGCTCCAGCGGCCGCAGCATTTCTCCGAGCAAGCTGATACTGCAGGCCCCGACGATGGAACCGTAGACGGAGTTCAGCCCGCCGAAATAGACCATCGCCAACACCTCGGCCAGTTTCTGGATGCCGAAAGTTCCCGGGTTTACGTAGCGTAAGACATGCGCGAATAAGCCGCCGGCCACACCGGCCCAGAAGGCTGCAAATAAAAATGCCGTGATTTTGGTTTGGCGGGTGTTGACGGTCATTGCATCGGCTGCCATTTCGTTGTCGCGTACCGCATTTAGGGCCTTGCCCAGGGTGGAACGCACAAAATTATTGATAATCCAGATGCCGAGCACGATGGTTGCAAAAACCACCGATAGATTGGCCCAGGCAGGCTGGCCGCCCAATCCTCGGGGTCCCCCGACAAACTCCATATTCTCGATCATGCTTTTGACGATGAACATGAACGCCAGAGATATAATGGCCAGGTAGTCCCCCCGCGTCCTGAACGACGGGATGGCCACGGCCAGTGCGCCGACGGCCGCGACCAGCCCGCCAAAGACCAAGGCCACGGGAAAAAAGAACGGACCGAGCCACTGCGGCAGCAGGGCGGCCCCGAAAAGCCGGTCATCGGCAAATAAACCGACCGTAAAAACCGAGGCGCCATACGCCCCCAGAGCCATAAATCCCGGATGCGAACACGAAAACTCGCCCATGTAACCGTTGATCAGATTCAAACTCAAGGTCGCCAATACAGCGATCAAGGTATACCGAAGTACTTCGGCCCGGTATAGGCTAAGGTCAGACCACCAGTGTAAAATGGCATACAACAAGCCGAGATGAATAAGGGTCGAGACCATCAGCGGATAGTCAAGAAGTTTGCCCGCCAGCCGGTTCATGCCGGCGGCGCTGACCTTCGCGACCACCGTGATCGGCAACAGGTATATCAGCACAAAGTAGATCAGGGCACTGTGCATCAGCATCGGCTTTTTAAGCATAATGACAAAACCGAACAGCATCGGTGCCTTGCGCAGGCCCATGGATCGTGCAAATGAATTGCCGATGAAATATTCCAGCGCCACAGCCACCAGCGCCCCCAGCAGCCAGCTGAGCAATGGAACCTGGGAAAATAGAATCCGGATCCGGCTCAATAACGGTTGCCTGTCAGTTGACAACCCCTCACTTGTTGCTTCCATAGTAGTTCCTTGTCTTTCAACTAACGCTTATCATATAGTATACGGCATTTTAATAAGTAGAGACGCACCGTGAAATATTGAAGATTGAAGACTGAAGACTGAAGATTTAAGGTATTCTATCATTTTAATACTGGCTGATGACACTATTGATTAAGCACCGGGCAAGATATTAGCTCACCCGTCGGTCCAGTCACCTCCGGGAATATAATCAGATAGGATTCCACAAATCTTCAATCTTCAGTCTTCAATCTTCAATTTCTTTGGATTCCACAAATCTTCAATCTTCAGTCTTCAATCTTCAATTCTATGTTGCTGCCTCAAAACTTCGTTTAGATCCTCAACCCCCTCGCTACATCACTTCAGCACGGCTACAAGCGCAGCTTGGCGCTGTACGGCTCGCCGAAAAAGCCGTGGGGTCGGAATACCAGGATCAGTAGAATAATCGAATAGGCGATCAAATCCCGGAAGGTCGACGGGAAAATCATGGGCACGAACATCTCGATAAAGCCCAATAAAAATCCTGCCAGGGTCGCACCCACGACCGAACCCCGACCGCCTAAAATTGCCGCAACAAAAGCCTTCCAACCGATTAGAATGCCCATATAGGGATCCAACACCGGATAGGCAACCCCAAACAAGATGCCGGCGGCGGCCGCCAGTCCGGAACCGATGGCGAAAGTCAGCGCGGCGATCTTGTTGAGGGGCACGCCCATCAGCGGAACGACCACGTAGTCAAATGCCATGGCCCGCATGGCCATCCCCCAGCGGGTGCGGCGGATAAACTGGTGCAGCAAAAACGACAGGGTGATGGACACCAGCACGATCATGATTTTCTTGTTGGTCACCACCACGCCGCCCAAATGATAGGTTGAGGTTTCGATCAGCGACGGGAAGCTGACCCGCTGGGCACCCAGTAATATCAGGTTACCGGTTTCCAGGATAATGCCGATCATGAGACCGGTAATAGCGGCCGATGCCCGGGGTGCGTCGCGCAGGGGCCGGTAGCCGACCCGTTCAACAAACATGCCCACGAAGGAAGTCAGGAACATGGAGATCAGGATGGTTAAAACCAAAATCAACCAGCCGGGCAGGGCAAACGCCCCCATGGAAGTCAGCGCCACCAGCGCCGTGGCAACGCCGAATCCGATATAGGCGCCGACCATAAAAATATCCCCATGCGCAAAATTAAACAGCATCAAAATGCTGTAGACCATGGAATATCCCAGTGCAATGAGGGCATAGAAGCTCCCCCACTGCAATGCATTGACCAGGTTCTGAAAAAATACCATCAGGGTTCTCCTCGGACCCATACCGGACAAGCCGGAATTTAAGATTGAAGATTGAAGATTTGCGGTTTCGCTTTGCTCTATCTTTTTAATTTAACAAATAGAATTCTTTAAATATTCAATCTGGTTGTAGTGTTAAAAGGCGGGGATAAACCCCGCCACTACGGACGAACCTCTACCAAAAAAAGTAGTGGCGGGGTTTATCCCCGCCCGGATGGGCATGACATGCCCGATACACCTTATTAATTAAGGTCTTGTTTAATTATATGGTCCGGGTTGGTGTTAGTCGGTTCATCGGAAAGGCGTTGACAATGGTGCGGGTATCCCGACGTTAAAGCCTGTCGAGAGCCTTTACATCTGAACCCCGCAACCATCGAACCAACTAACGATTGGCGTCCATCTTAGGGACAGACGGACTTAAAGAATTCGAACTCGCCGGCATCACTGATACGAACGATAACAGCGCACTTAACCGGATCGCCGTCCTCGGTAAAGGTCATGCCGCCGGTGATTCCGTCAAAGCCTTTAATTTTGGCCAGGGCATCGCGCACCGCTTTGCGATCTTTTTCGATGTTGCCGGTCAGTTGGCCGGCCCCTTCGATGGCGGTTTGCACGATACGAATGGAATCCCAGGTCAACGCCGCAACATCATCGGGCACATAACCGTGCGCTTTGTTGTAGCGGTCGATAAATGCTTTGGTTGCGCCCTTGGCGCCGGCGGCCGCGTAATGCGTGCTGAAAAACAGACCGTAGCAGTCTTTGCCGCACAATTTCACGGTTTCGGCCGATCCCCAGCTGTCACTGCCGACAATGGGCTTATCCCAGCCCAGTTGATGGGCCTGCTGCACAATCAAAGCCACCTCGTTGTAGTACTGCGGGGTGAAGAGCACTTCGGCGCCGGAGTTGTTGATTTTGGTCAACTGGGAGCTGAAGTCGGTGTCTTTGGTGGTAAAGCTTTCGTATGCCACCACGGAACCCGCACCGTTAATTTCTTCCCAGGCCGCCTTGAAAAACTCCGCCAGGCCTTTGGGATAGTCACTGGCCACGTCGTACAGGACGGCTGCTTTTTTGAAACCAAACTCTTCTTGGATGAACTTGGCGACCACCGGTCCCTGAAAAGGATCCAGGAAGCAGCCGCGGAAAACGTAGGGACGATCTTTGGTGGTGTCCGGGTTGGTGGACCAGGGGCTGACCATGGGCGTGCCCAATTCATTGGCCTTGCCGCCGGCGGGGATCGCCTGCTTGGAAGACTGGGGTCCGACAATTGCCAGGACATCTTCCTCGGTGATCAGCTTGGTGTTGGCCTTGACGGCTGACTCGGCTTTGGATTCATTGTCTTCGATAACCAGCTCCACCATGTACTTCTTGCCGCCGACTTCAATGCCGCCGGCCGCGTTAACATCTTCCAACCACATTTGGGCGGCATATTTGGTACCCTCCCCCACTTTGGGAATGTCGCCGGTCAGCGGCGCATTGATGCCGATTCTGATGGTGTCGGCCCCTGCTAAGCTAACCCCCAGGCCCAACACAAAAAATGAAATAACCGCTACCACTAATGCTTTTCTTTTCATCATAAGCCTCCTTTCTGAAACTTAACATTAGAGTGTTCTGGACTCATTGACCAACAGGGTAGAATCCGAAAAATTATTAGGGTGCATATCACACGCCTGAAAGATTTTCAAGATCCGAATCCCTGATCTCAAAAATCAAGATAAACGCCGATTTCGATCAATTTTCATTAAAAAGCTTTAAAAAACAACAATGCACACCGTCCCGTTCACCAAATTGGTCGTTCCGATTTGATGATCTGAAATATGGTGATATGATGAAAAGCCATATTTATCATTGACAGATTTACCGTTATTTCTTAATGCTTTATCGATATCAATATTGTCAAAACCAATTCCGGCAGAATAAAGCATTTGCGGGATGGTTGAGAATCCTATAAAAATGTCGACGTGTTGTCGCTTTCCGAGATAACGCTCCCGCCCCGGGTCGAAACCGACTTAAGAAAACGTTTTTAATACCAGGGAGGGCTTGTGGATGCAGCGGCCGGAAAATGTCCGCCGGAGATAATCGCGCTTGCGGGCTGCAAATTGTTCCATGAACTAAGAGTATAATCATTTTAACCCCGGCAGCAAGCCGACATGGGCGATCGGCGCAGAGGCCTTTCCGGCCGGAGCAGCAGCAAAGCAAGGTGGACTCTGCATCCGGCAAAGCCGGAGATTGAAGATTGAAGATTTATGGTTTCGCACGCGCAGCGCAGGCGCTTGCGCCGCGTGTCGCTCTGTCTTATCAATTTAAGTTCGATGGAATTGATTAACTATGCAGTTAGGCTATGATAAAAATTCTGCGCAAACATGATGGGATTTCCGAAAACAGATACAAATATAGCCAAAGGAGGTTAGATAATGAAAGAGATCAGCGAGCTACATTTTCCGGACGATGTTCGTTATGCTGAAAGTCACGAATGGGCCAAAATGGAGGGCGACACGGTCAAAGTCGGTATCACCGACTATGCCCAGGATCAATTGGGAGATATTGTATTTGTGGAAATGCCTGAAGCCGGCGAGGCCTTTGAGAAAGGCGCCGAATTCGGCACGGTGGAATCGGTCAAGGCCGTCTCGGAACTCTACATGCCGGTCGGCGGTGAAATCGTGGCCGTCAACTCCTCCCTGGAAGATGCGCCCGAGTTGGTCAACGACACACCCTTTAGCGACGGGTGGATGATCGAAGTCAAGCCCGATGACCCGGCCGAGTTGGATAGCCTGATGGCCAAAGAGGCATATATCGAATCGTTGCAAGGATCGTAACCCAACCCGGCGAAGCCGGAAATGAAGATTGAAGACTGAAGATTTAAGATTTGTGGTTTCGCTTCAGGCTTCGCCTTCGGCTACGACCCGACAGGTCGCTCTGTCATATTTAAATTAAATCGATAAAGCTAATTAAATATTCAATCTGGAGTCAACGAAAAGAAACTAATTAACGTCGAACATCGAACGTCCAACATCGAACATCGAATAATGCATTCTATCTATATTTGAAATGACTGAGCGACTTGTGGGGTCGTAGCTCGAAGAGCGAAGCCCTAAGCGATTCCATCATTCGTCATTATTCATTATTCATTATTCATTTTATGAAGTTTCACAAGAGACCATAAAAATACATCAGTACCAACAGCAAAGGACAACACCATGCGATATTTGCCGCATACACCGGAAGAAATTTCTGAGATGCTGTCGGCAGTTGGGGTAAACTCCCTTGATGATCTCTTTTCGACTGTTCCCCCGGATTGCCGCCGCAAAAGCGAATTGAACCTGCCGGAGCGCTTGAGTGAATGGGATTTAAATCGCCATATCGACGCCCTGGCCGGCACCATGGCCGTCGCGCCGGAATACAAGGTGTTCATGGGCGCCGGCAGCTACGAACACCATATCCCGTCGGCAGTGTCTTATCTGCTGGGCCGCTCGGAGTTCAGCACCTCCTATACACCGTATCAGCCGGAGGTGAGCCAGGGAACCCTGCAGGCTATCTTCGAATACCAGACGCTTACCGCACGGCTGCTGGGGATGGAAGTGGCCAATGCCTCGCAATATGACGGTGCCTCCGCCCTGGCCGAGGCCGCCCTGATGGCGGTGCGCGCCACCCGCAAAAAGAAAGTGGCGGTGTCGTGCCTGGTCCACCCCCACTACCGTACCGTGTTGGAAACCTATCTCAGGCCCACCGAGTATGAAATTGTGGAACTGCCATATCTGCCGGACGGAACCACCGATCTGACGCAACTGGAGGAAGCGCAGGATCTGGCGGCGGTAGCCGTCCAGTCACCGAATTTTTTTGGCTGCATCGAAAACCTCCAGCGCATCGGTGAGACGGTGCAGGATCAAAAGACCCTGTTTATTACCTGTTTTACCGAGCCGCTGGCTTACGGTCTGTTTAAAAATCCCGGCAGCCAGGGAGCCGATATCGCTTGCGGCGAAGGGCAAAGCCTGGGCATTCCACGCTCGTTCGGCGGGCCGGCTCTGGGCATGTTTGCCGCCAAAATGAAGTATGTGCGCAATATGCCGGGGCGCCTGGTGGGCCAGACCACGGATGCGGATGGACAGCGGGGATTCGTGTTGACGCTGGCGACCCGCGAACAGCACATCCGCCGGGAAAGAGCCACATCCAACATCTGCACCAACCACAGCTTGTGTGCCTTGGCTTCCGCCATGTACATGGCGACTTTGGGCGGCAGCGGTATGAAATCCCTTGCCCGGTTGAACTTTGACAAATGCGAGTACCTGAAAGGCGAGTTGCGCAAAGCCGGCTTCAAGATCCCGTTCGAACAGCCAACCTTCAATGAATTTGTGGTTGAATTCCCGCCGGGATTTGTAAAAACCTACGATCGGCTGGTCAAACAAAAAATCATCCCGGGCCTGCCGCTGGAGTGCCATTACCGGGAGTTGAAGAACCACTACCTGCTCTGCGTGACCGAGACGCTCGCTAAAGAGGATATGGACAGGTTGGTGAGCGCCATAAAATAGCTTCTTACATAAAACCGTGATTGAAGCAGCAGAGGTGCAAATAGCGAAGGTGAGGAAATCCGAAAATCGAAATTCGAAATTCGAAACAATTTCTAATGACAAAATTTCGAATGACCAAAACCTTTAAAGAACACCAAAGAGTTATAATGCAGGTAAATTGCGCTGTTTGGAGAATTTGAACATTGGAATTTTGGATTTGTTTCGGATTTCTTGCTTCGCATTTCGAATTTTATTAAGATCAAATTACCTGAATCGGAGATAATACAATGGAAAATTTTCCAGGATCAACTGGCCTAATTCTGAACGAACCTTTGCTATGGGAAAAAGGCCAAAAGGGCCGGCAGGGCTTTTCAGCGCCTCGCAGGGATGTCGAATCGTCTGAACTGGCACCGGAGTTTATCGGCGATGGACCTGATTTTCCGGATCTCGGTGAACTGGACGTCATTCGTCACTACACGCGGCTGTCCCAATGGAATTTTGCCGTGGATCTCGGCATGTACCCCCTGGGCTCCTGCACCATGAAATACAATCCCAAAACCAATGAAAGGCAGGCTGCGAGCCCGGGATTTGCGGCGGCCCACCCCATGCTGCCGCCGAACCTTTCCCAGGGCATCCTGAACCTGATGTATGACCTCGAACGCTACCTGGTGGAAATCACCGGCATGGACGCCGCCTCTCTGCAGCCGGCGGCCGGCGCTCATGGTGAGTTGGCTGGGATGCTTCTGTTTCATGCCTATCACCAGAGCCAGGGCGCACCGCGCTCAAAAATTATTGTGCCGGATACGGCTCACGGCACCAACCCGGCCAGCGCCGCCCTATGCGGCTACAAGCCGGTGGCCATAAGCTCCAACGCCGACGGCATCCTGGCGCCCGAAGACGTCGCGGCTTTGATGGACGAGGAAACCTCGGGCATCATGGTCACCAACCCCAACACCCTGGGACTGTTTGAAGAGAACATTAAACAGATCGCCGATATCGTACATGCCAAAGGCGGTCTGGTATACGGCGACGGCGCCAATATGAACGCAATCATGGGTATTGCGGATATGGGCGAAATCGGGATCGACGTCCTTCATCTAAACCTGCACAAAACATTTTCGTCACCCCACGGCGGCGGCGGACCGGGTTCCGGGCCGGTGTGTGTGCTCAAGCACCTGGAACCGTTTCTGCCGGTGCCCAGGGTCATCAAGCAAAATGGGCAATATCTTTTAAAGGAAGACTTTCCGGATACCATCGGCCGGCTGCATGGCTTCAACGGCAATGTCGGCGTTTTAATCCGGGCGTACGCCTATATAATGAGCCTGGGTGCCGAAAATTTGAAAAAGGCCAGCCAGTTGGCCGTACTGAATGCCAACTACATCAAAGAGCAACTCAAGGATACGTTTCATCTGGCCTATGACCGTCCCTGCATGCACGAGTGTGTCTTCTCCGATGAACGACAGCAGGCCCACAAAGTCACCACCCTGGACATGGTCAAACGCCTGATGGACTATGGGTTTCATCCACCCACGATCTACTTCCCGCTGGTCGTACCCGGCGCCATCATGATCGAGCCGACGGAGACGGAATCCAAAACGGATATCGACCTTCTGGTCAATGCCTTCAAGGCCATTGCCAAAGAAGCCGAAGAAAAGCCGGATCTGTTGCATAACGCCCCCAGCTACAGCCGTCGGAGGAGACTCGATGAAACCACGGCCGCCCGCAAGCCCTGTTTGACGGGATAAAATGATTGTTGTCCGTTGTCCGTGGTGAGTTGTCCGTTGTCAGTGGTCCGTTGTCAGTGGTCCGTTGCATGTTTATTGTTAGATAGTTACCAAGTCAGTTTCGCGCAAATTGTGCAAAAAATTTGTTGGTATCTTTGTAAAGCACTATCGAACAAGCATCTACAACGACTGGCATTGAAAACAACTTTTTGAAGAAGGTGATGTTTGAGACATTTAAATTTTGGAATTTCGTATTTGTTTCGTATTTCGAGTTTCGCATTTCCGGTTTATTCGGGTTGGAGTAGTGAAAACAATTAAAAAATGACCGCAACAACAACTACGGAAAGAAAATCTCATCAACATAGCTTAACGACTGCTATGGACCAAAATTCAGCCACGGACAACAGACAACGGACAACGGACAACAAAGTCTTCTCCCTCAACCTGGATCTGATCGATTATCAGAAAGCCTGGGACTTGCAGCAGAGCCTGGTCGCGGCCAGGGTTACAAACCTTATCGAAAACGATATTCTGCTTTTCCTGGAGCATCCGGCCGTATTCACCCTCGGCCGCCGGGGCGGATTGGACAACCTGCTGGTGTCGGAAGCATACCTGAAAGAGGCCGGCATTCCGATTATCCAGGTCGAGCGCGGCGGGGTCATTACCTACCACGGTCCGGGCCAGATTGTCGTCTATCCCATCATGAATTTGCACACTAGAAGAATCGGCGTTAAAGATTTCGTGGCCGCACTGGAAGAAGCCATGCTTCAAACGGTGGGCGAATTCGATATCGCTGCCCAGCGCAATCCCATCAACAGCGGGATCTGGGTCGGACACCGGAAGATGGGCAGCATCGGCATCGCCCTGCGCAAAGGCATCAGCTTTCACGGTCTGGCGCTGAATGTCAATCTCGATCTAACGCCGTTTTCATGGATTCAGCCCTGCGGCCTGCAAGGGGTCAGCATGACATCAATGAAAGAACTAGCGGACGAAGATTTGCCGATGGACAAGGTATTGGAGGTTCTGAAGGATAAGCTTGCGGCGGCGCTGGGGATATCTTATAAAAAATGCCGTCTTGCAGATCTCGAGCGTCTGATGGTGGGTTGATTGAAGAGCTTTATGCACCGCGAAGCCGCAAATTAATTAGCCACGAATGAACACGAATTAGCACGAATTTTAAATGGGCCTATCTACCGAAGTAAGGCTGTCTCAGATAAGCTGAATTTTGGCTTCATTTGTAGGTTGGGTTGAGATCCCGAAATGTTCTGTTGGGTTTCGTCCCTCCAACCAACCTACTAACTGTATTTTATAGAGTTATTTAGCCACGAATTAACACGAATTAACACGAATGTTTAAGTATATTTTACGCTAAATATCGACAAGCAGTAGCGTATGGCCCCAAAAAGAATTATTGTTTCTATAAGCCATAGTAACGAAATGAATTTAATTCGTGAAAATTCGTGCTCATTCGTGGCTAAATAAATATTGCAGTACTCAAAATTGATTCTATCCAAATGCAAAAAGATCCAAAACCAAAAGTACTCGTCCAGAAGCCCAAATGGCTGCGGCGCCAGTTGCCCACGGGTCCCGAGTATGAAAAAGTCAAAGGCATGATCAGCGATGACCGCCTGCACACAGTCTGCCAGGAAGCCAAATGCCCCAATATGTGGGAGTGCTTTTCACAGCAGACGGCCACCTTCCTGATCATGGGCTCCCGCTGCACCCGCAATTGCGGCTTTTGCTCGGTGCGGCATGGTCCCCTGGAACCACCGGATCCGGCGGAACCCGACCGGGTGGCTGAGGTGGCCCATCAAATGGGTCTGAAATATGTCGTGATCACATCGGTTACCCGGGACGATGTACCCGACGGCGGGGCATCCCTGTTTGCCCGGACCATCACGGAAATTCGCCGCAAAATGACGGATGCCTGCGTGGAAGTATTAATACCGGATTTTCAGGGAAACCGGGATGCGCTGCACATGGTTTTGGATGCCGGGCCGGATGTGCTGAATCACAACATCGAAACCGTGCCCCGCCTCTATCCGCGGGTCCGTCCCCAGGCTGAATACCGCCGGTCGCTGGATATCATACAATGGGCGCATGCATACGACCCGACGCTGCCGACCAAGTCCGGCCTGATGCTCGGCCTGGGCGAGGAAGAGGCGGAGGTCGAAAATACCTTGCAGGACCTGCAAACTGCCGGCTGTCAAATCCTGACCCTGGGCCAGTATTTACAACCCTCCAAAAACCACTTGCCGGTCGAGCGTTATATCCCGCCGGATGAATTCGAAGCCTGGCGCAAAACAGCCATAAAAATCGGCTTTACGGAGGTCGCCAGCGGACCGTTCGTGCGCAGTTCCTACCATGCCAAAGAATTGTATCAAGAAGTTTCTGCATGATTGCATGTAAAGATATAGTAAAGCACGGCCCCATACAACTCTGCATAATCTTGGATGAACTGCTAATAAATATCAAATTACAAATCCCAAATTACAAATAAATTTCAAATTCCAATACACAATGTAGAGGATAATTCCATTTTGTCCCCCTCCCTCAATCCCTCCCGCCAGTGGAGGGAAGCTGCTCCTCCCCCTCGACGGACTGCGACAAGCTCAGTCGAGCAGTAGGCCGGGTGGGGGTGAAATGAAATAGACTAATTCCTTATCCTTATTTTCGTAGATAGGCTCGATGTAAAAAAGAGATTTCTCCACCGGATTAGCATTTGTTTGGTATTTCGAATTTGTTTCATTGTGATTTGTTTGATATTTGCTGTTTGTGATTTGTAATTTTTTCCATGTCAGAGTAAAATTGGGGATATTAAACTATTTAGTGCTACTGAGGAATAAGTTTGGATAAACCACTCACTTGGGCCGAAATCGACCTGGATGCTTACGCACACAACATTCGGGAGCTAAAGCGCATCACACAGCCCCAAGCCCGTCTGATGGCCGTCGTCAAGGCCAATGGCTATGGCCACGGAGCAATCGAAGTTGCCCGCACGGCCCTGCAAAACGGCGCTGAATTCCTGGGGGTGGCCAGACTCCATGAAGCGGTCGAACTCAGAAAGGCCGGATTGGCCGCGCCCATTTTGATTTTCGGCTACAGCCCGCCCGAATCAGCCCCGACCATAATTGACAACGACCTGATTCAAACCGTTTACTCGCCGGAGACCGCCCAGGCGCTGTCCGAGCAGGCCGCCCGCCGGGGAGCAAAAATCCACGTTCACATCAAGTTGGACAGCGGTATGGGGCGTTTGGGCCTGCTGCTCGACGATCCGGCCGACGAGCCCCCCACCGGTTCCGCCGCCGCCCGGTCCTTTAATGATGTCAAAACCATCAGCCGCCTGGCCAACCTGAAGGTAGGCGGTATTTTTACCCACTTCGCCACCGCCGACAGTACCGATAAATCATATGCCACCGCTCAACTGGAACGATTTATGGCTTTTCTGGGTCGCCTTGAATCCGACGGTTTAAAGCCCCCCCTGGGGCATGCCGCCAACAGCGCCGCCCTGATCGATCTGCCGGATTCCCATCTGGACCTGGTCAGGCCGGGCATTGCTACCTATGGTCTGAACCCATCCGATGAGATCAAGCCAAACCCGGTCGAACTCAGACCGGTCATGACCGTGAAAAGCAGGATCATTCATCTGAAGCAGGTACCGGCCGGCTTTCACATCAGCTACGGCATCACCTACCGCACGGACCGGCCCACCACCATTGCCACCGTACCTGTAGGGTATGCCGACGGTTTTAATCGTTTGCTGTCCTCCCGCGGCTACATGCTGGTCCACGGCCAACGAGTGCCCATTGTCGGCCGGGTATGCATGGACCTCACCATGCTGGATGTCGGCGCCCTGCATGACGTCCGGATCGAAGATGAAGTGGTCGTATTCGGACGCCAGTCCGATGAAGTACTGGCGGCCGATGAACTGGCCACGGCGCTGGGCACCATTAATTATGAAATCGTCACCTCGATTACCGCCCGGGTGCCCCGGGTGTATTTGGAATGATGAAGGTCGGAGGATCAATTTGGACGCAGATGAACGCGGATTAGCACAGATTCAAGAATTGGGAAGTCGGACCCGCCGTCGTCCGGAAAGGCGGGACTATGGCGCGGCAGGGATGCGGCCTTCGACGAGCTCAGGCGAGACAAAGTCGGAATTAAAGCCAATGGATTGTCAGCCCGAAGGGCTTGAGAGTAGATTATTTCTTTTCGAGTCTTTTTTCGAAAAGAAACAATCTAACAATAATCTGTGTAAATCTGCGCTGATCTGTGTCCCATAATTTTTTTCAGCGGAGCGAAGCGTGCCATATTTCACAACGCCTGATGGGTGTAAACTCTTCTACCGGACCTACAACCTTGATCCCTCGCAGCCGGTTGTCGTATTTCTGAACGGCACCACCCAGACTACTTTGTACTGGGGCAACCAGGTGCCCGCCTTTGCCAAGGGATACGGCCTGCTGCTCTACGATGCCCGGGGACAGGGGCAAAGCGACCTGGGCGCGGCCCCGCTCACGCTGAAACTGCACGTATCCGATCTAAAAAACTTATTGAATAGCTTGTCGGTTGGCACGGCCTGCCTGGTAGGCATCAGTCATGGAGCCCAGCTGGCGCTGGAGTTTGCAATCCAATATCCGGCAAGAATCAGTCGGTTGGTGCTCTGCAGCTTAAGTACGCACACCAGTGACCGCTGCCGGGCAATTGTCCGGTCCTGGATCGAGATTCTTAAACTTTCCGGTTTGAAGGCCATGGCCTGGGCCGAGGTGCCGACCGTATTCGGCAACCAATTCTTAAAGGACCATCAAAACATTCTCGCTAAAATTGTCAGTGCGGTGGATCTTCGCAACGACAAAAACGCGTTGATCGCCCAGCTGGAAGCCGTACTGAACTACCCGGCGCCCAACCGGGTGCCGACAGGTTTCGATATCCCGACCCTGATCATTTCCGGCGCCCAGGACCCCCTGGTCGAAGCGGAAGATGTGCGGAAACTGGCCCTTGACTGCCGCGCCGGCCATGAGCAACTTGACGGTGTCGGCCACAGCATTCCGGCCGAAGCGCCGGAAATTTTTCAAAAATTGGTACTTGAATTTTTAGATCCCAACGCATAAAATCTCTTGTAATAGAACGTAAATGAAAAGTAGGCTGCGTATTAGAGCAAACCTTTGCCGCCACCAAGACACCAAGTCACAAAGAAAAATAATAAACAGGGGTTTTACTTTGTGCCTTGGTGTCTTAGTGGCAATTATTTGTCCGCGCGCAAGCGGATCGGAATCAGGCAGGCATAAATGAGAGAAATTATTCTGATCAACGTTACCGGCCAGGATAGACCGGGACTGACTTCCAGCTTGACCAATATTTTGGCCCAGTTCGAGGTGACGATTCTCGATATCGGCCAGGCTGTCATCCATGACTACCTGTCACTGGGCATCCTGATTGAAATCCCGGTGGAGCATTCATCCTCGTCGATTCTCAAAGATCTATTGTTTGAAGCCCATAAGCTTGGCATTCAAATTCGTTTTTCGGCCATCGATTCCGCCAGCTACAACGGCTGGGCCTCGCAGTATGGCGAGCAGCGCCGGTTCATAACTCTTCTCGGCCGCCGACTGACGGCGTTGCAGCTGGCCAAAGTCGCCACCGCACTGGCGGATAACAATTTAAATATCGATGTCATTACCCACCTTTCCGGCCGGGCACTGCCGGATGAGCCCGCGTCACTGCCCAAAGCCTGCGTTCAGTTTACCGTTTCAGGTCCGCTGGACAATCCCGCTCAATTGCGCGGACAACTGCTAAGAATTTCCGAAGAAACCGGAATCGACATCTCTTTTCACGTGGATGACATCTATCGACATGCCCGCCGGCTGGTGGTGTTTGACATGGACTCCACCCTGATCCAGGAAGAAGTGGTCGATGTGCTGGCGCGACACGCCGGCGTCGGGGATCAGGTGACTGAAATCACCGCCGCGGCCATGAATGGCGCGATGGACTTCAAAGAAAGCTTTGCTCGCCGGGTGGCACTGCTCAGAGGCCTCGATGAAAAGGTGCTTGCCGAAGTCGCCCGGAATCTCACGCTGACCGAAGGCGCCGAGCGCGTGGTCAATACCCTGAAAAAACTTGGCTATAAAATCGGAATCATTTCCGGCGGATTCGACTATTTTGGGGAACACCTGCAGAAAAAGCTGGGATTGGACTACGTTTTTGCCAATGTCCTCGAAATCAAAGACGGCAAGGTCACCGGCAACATCACGGGAGATATCATCGATGGGCCCAAAAAGGCTGAAATTCTCAAAACCATCGCCACGGTCGAAAACATCAGTCTGCAGCAGACCATTGCCTTGGGCGACGGCGCCAACGACCTTCACATGATCAGCATTGCCGGTCTGGGAATCGCATATCACGCCAAAGCCGTGGTAAAAGAGAACGCTGAAAAATCCATTTCCAGCGTCGGTCTGGATGGACTGCTATACCTGATGGGAATTAGTGAGAGAGAGATTCAGCAAAGATAGTGTAGCCAGCGGAACATTTGGAATAGCGGGTAGGAATTTGCCTGGATGTTTTGGATTTCGGATTTCGGATTTCGGATAGATGGTTTCGCTTCGCTCAATCAATAAATAAATTCATAAATAAAATAGACAGAATAGACAGAATACCTTAAATCCAAAATCCGCAATCCCAAATCCAAATTTGCAACATTCCTTAAATCCAAAATCCGCAATCCCAAATCCAAAATCGAATCATTACAGACCCGGTTTACAAAAACAAAAAGGCAGGACCTTGAAAGACCCTGCCTTTTTGTTTATTTGGCCCTCTTTGATGCCGTTTTTTTCTTGCTCAGAAATCTTCACACATTTTGGAAGCCTGGCAGAAAAGATGCACGCACATCCGAGAAACTAAATAATTGCTTATTTGTATATTCAAAAAGAGTGCCAAACTTCAAAATTTTTTTTACCAATAATTTCAGCTTATTAGAGGATTCGAAAAAAATCGGAGAAATAGGGATTTTTTCCAAAAGTGTCAAATTTTCGACAGTGCCGTCAAAAATCCCATAAATTTAAGCAATTATTGACGTTTTATCCCGCTGCGATAATGAGACAAAAAGGGATGCTTCAGAAGATTTTTAGGCCGTTTATTGCCTATCTATTGGAATCACATCATGTTTGCGATGGATTTATCAAATAAGAGATTTCGCCACCAAGACACGAAGGCACGAAGATTATTTTTAATTTTTTTCTTTGTGTCTTAGTGGCTTTGTGGCTGATTCCGGATTATCCGGGTTGGGTACGAGCTTCAATCAACTTTTGATTCAATTCGCATCAAGGCTGTGAAGAAAGGATTTGTCAGATAAAATTTTCGCCACCAAGACACCAAGACACGAAGATTAATCAGTAAACCATCTGAGCCCAGTGCCGCCAGGCTATGATTTCGTCCCAGACGGGTGGAGTTTACCTTAGACTCCGAGTGGAATATTGGAGTGGTGGAAGAATGGAGTATTGGGGATCAAAAGCGGATGTCGGTCTGATTTTATAAACTGATCCGTGCGATCTTCAAAAAAATAGATCCCATTCAAATGAACCCAGCTTTCCAACATTCCATTATTCCATCATTCCGTTCCCGCTCGCACCAGGATTCACGGTACAGCCGATTGTCTCCGACCAGGGTTAGAGGACCAGGTTTTCTGCGACAAAATAAAAAATTTTTTCTTCGTGTCTTCGTGGCTTTGTGGCTAATATTTCCGGTTTACAGGGTTTGGTTTTAGTCTCGATCGAAAGACAATTTGCCGCCTAAATTAACGTTGAGCGGTTGGCCGTCCTCCTGACTCAGATAAGTGGTCGAGGTTGGGAAGGCAAACTTAAGGCCTTCCTTATGAAATTCCCTGGCAATTTGCAGATTCACCCATTGATTGAATTCCATGTAGCGCCAATAATCGGCCGGGTGATACCAGTAAAGTACCATAATATTCAGCGAATACGGATTGTAGTCACTAAAATAGGCCCGGGGCGGCAATTCCGGCTTCATCCCTTCATGATTTTCCAGGATCTTTAGGATGATACTCAACGCTTTTTCAATTTTTTCCGGTGGTGTGTCATAGGTGATGCCGATATTGGCCAACCTTCTGATGTGGGGACGCTGGCCGATATTTTCAATATCGATCCTGGCCATTTCATCATTGGGGATTGTTGTCCGGTGGCCCGTGAGCAGCCTGATTCTTGTCGATCGCAAGCCGATTTCTTCCACGACGCCGTCGTGCCCCTTGGCCACGATCCGTTGACCGACCCGGTAAGGTTTATCCAGCAGGATCATAATGCTGCCCAGCAGGTTTTTCAAGGTGTCCTGGGCCGCCAGGGCTACTGCCAAACCGCCTACGCCCAACCCGGCAATCAGTGTGCTGATCTTAAGACCGATATTGTCCAGCCAGAAAAGCAGAGCGGTTATGATCAAAGTTATTCGGATCGCCGTGCGCGCCGGTCGCAGCAGGACGATGGCATCTTCCCGCCCGCTGCGCTTCAGCCGCTCTTCCCACCAAAAGACAATCAGATCGACCAATCGCACGGCAGTCCACGTCAGGACAAAGGGAAGCACCGGATCGAAACGAAAAACGGCGCGCACAGTCATGGACAAACCGATAAAGGCCAGGCCGACCTTTTCCAATAGCAGCCAGAGGAGAAATCGAACCGGCCAGGCGACAAAGCGTTTAATGCGGCGGCGCATTTCGGTGTCTTTGCGGCCCACCTGCAGGTTTACCATCCAAGTTAGAAAAAGTGCCAGAAGAAATGACAGGGCTATATTGATCAACCACAAAACCCATTGCCAGATTTGCCAGCCGAGAAACTGGGTGTCCGGGAATATTTTGGACAGAGTTTCCCCAAAAGGCCCGTAACCTAAATGCTCATACAGGTGCGGGATTTCGGCCACGGTTTGACTGGAAAATTTCCAGATCTTGATACCGCCGCCGCGCGGTACCCGCTGCAGCAGAATATCCACGGTTTTCTCCGGCGTTTTGATCCGGCCGATGATGTCGCGGTTGGCAGGCAGGCCATCGTCAGTAAATCCGTCAGGGTGATCACTGACGATCTCCAGGTCAAACCAAAGCGACCGGTCGAGAGCGATCTTTAGCTGACGGGCCAGTTCGGATCCCTCGATTTCGCCGACCCAATCCGGTAAAAAGCGCAAATCCAGGTACTGAGATGCCCGCTGATAATCACCGTCTCGCGCCGCTTTCAGATATCCTTTGAGGCTGCTGCGGGGCACGCCCCGGTTAAATTCGTCTGCGGGGGCCGGGGGAATGTCTGGTCTGGTCTCCGGTTGTTCAGCAGCTGGGCCTTCTTTAGAATTGATCTGAACAGCCACAGCAGATTGGGCCATGGCCGCGGACTGCGATGCAAGGCCGGCCAACCCCATAATTAGAATGACCAATAGAAGCAATCTAAAAATTTCAGGAAAACCAAGTTTTTCATTCTTGGTAAACGTTTTCATTGCTGATGATCCTTTTTTACAGCTTCAATCGCTGCTAATTGCCTTCTAGATGATCAAAAATTTCTTCTGAAAGACCCTGCTGTTTTAAATCTTGAACGATTTTGTCGGCTTCTTTCGGCTTCCCTTCTTTACAAAGCTGCAATGCCTTTTTGAGTGGCGGGAGATACTTTTCTTTTTCTGAATCCAATATTTTCTCTGTGCTTTGCAATTCTTCAATTAAATTGGCGTATTCTTGTTCGCAGTCGTCTGCCGGGTATTCTACGGCGTTATCGGTACTGCAGGAAAGAAAAATAGTCGCGGCAACAATAATCATCAATTTTTTCATTTTTCTACCTCTTTCTTTGGGTTATGATTTCATCATGAAGACACGAGCGCGGCCTCGATTCGGCTGAGCTCGTCGCAGGCCGGCTAAAGGCCAGCCGGTCTGATCAGAAAAGAAACCGTTTTGATTTGGTTCCAAAATCGGCTGTTGTTGGGTTTCGCATTTCATGATCATGCCGGAAAAATGTAGGTTGGGTAGAGTGCAACGAAACCCAATCCCGCCTGCGGCGGGACTCAACCCAACCTACAATGACAACGTAGCCTAAGATGCAATCATTTCCAGCTTTTGAAAAGTAGTTTCACACGAGCGCTGCCTCTGGCCAAAAAAAGGCCAGTCTGATCAAATAAAAACTATAGAATTTGAAAAAAAGAGGAATGGATTCTTATTTAAAAAATATTAATTGGACAGGATCAACAGGATGGTTAGGATAAGGCGGCCTTCGGCCGAAAGGTCCCTCGCCGCAGGCGAAAAAATTCCTGGTAATCCTGTAGATCCTGTCTAAACAAAAAATAATAAAAATCGAATTCATTCCACGTCCTTTAATCTTTTTGAAGTTTCACACGAGCTTTGAAAGCCCGAAATCTGTCTAGTTTTTTTTTCGTGTTCTCGTCCTTTCGTGCTTTCGTGATTGATCCATCTTTTGCGGTTCTCCGTCTCGACTCGGCAGAGCTCGTCGCAGGCCGGTGGATCCGATTTAAGCAAAGCGCCCCTATATTACAAGTCTTGCTTCTCGATCAATTGCCTAAGTTTACTTTGCAGCATATCGATGTGCATGCGCAGGTGGTAAAGTTCTTCAGAAAACGAAAGTGGCACCGAGATATTGGAAACTTTTTCTTCGATACCATTGAGCTCTACCCAATATGCCTGCAATTGCTCAGTTTTTTCGGTCTTATGCCTTTCCGGATCGAAATCACGCAGCTTGGAATACCAGCGGTAGATTTTTGAACGCATCCGCCAACGATAGATAAGCGGCATAAGCTTGAACAACGGCAACACCACGGCCACCAGCGGCAGGAGCAAAATGGTCATACGGCTGACGAAGATTGCCACCCAAAAGGGGAGATAGCGCTGCAGGAACGGCGGGCCGTATCGGTAAAATCGCTCCGCCTCCTCGCTCAACTTGAAATCCAGGTATTTGGGCGTTGGAAACTCACCCTCACGTTCAAACTCCCCACCGAATTTATGAACGACTTTTGCCGCCATCAAAAGCAGATTGATCAGGGCCGGATGCAAATCCGATCGGGCGACCAGCTGGGTGGTCGGAGCCACCAGGGTAAGATCGCGGTCAGGAATGTTGGCCGCGAAATCGATCAAGCCCTCGGGCACTTTCAGCACATACAGATAATGATATAGCAGCGCGTAGGCCTCAGCCCGCTGAAGTCCCATCAGGCTGACAGATTTGGAGTTGATTAGATTAATAACGTAGGAGGCCAGATGGGTGGATACGAAAAAGGCAGCATCCACCTCACCGCCTGAGAGCATGTCGGCGGCCTTTTGGTAACCGGATGAAATAATTCGAGTGTTATCTGAATGAATGCCGTTCAATTCCAAAAGTCGCATGGTCAAAATTTTGGTCCCGCTGCCTTCTTCGCCGACCGCCAGCCGCAGGCCCTTAAAATCCGGAAGCCGTTGCAAGGCCAATTCTTCTCGATGAAAAATCCATAGCGGCTCGAAAAACAAACTGCCCAGTGATTCCAGATCACCGTCCGGAACTAGAGGTTTCATGCTGCCCTGCACAAATGCAACGTCGACACGACCGTTTTCAGCGCTGAGCAGCTTGAGATTTTCCGCCGATCCGGCCGTGTTTCTCAATTCCAGCCTGATGCCCTCTCTGGATAAAATGTCACGGTAGGCTTGGGCGAATTTGTAGTTGGCGCCTTCCGGCGGCCCGCAGCCGATCGTGATTCGCCGCGGCGGGAACGGGTCCACGAAATAATAGGTGACCACGAAGGCTAGGATTACGAGCAGCACTGCCGGGCCTATTATGATAAGTTTTTCTTGAAGCCCAAGTTTTAATACCTGTCTAAAATTCAACATTTTACCGAGTGCCTAAATAAAAGTAGTACCTCAATTGAGTCAAAATCCAATTGAGAGTTATTCGTTATCCGTTATTAGTTAATAGTTATTAGTTATTAGATAATTGGTTGTAAGGAAACTTATACTACTATTATTGCGACTAAAGGCGACGATCAATTTGTATTTACCAATTCGCCGGAAATATTTTCTAATAACGAATAACAATTAACAATTAACTTTCTGTATTTTACGCCCGCGATTGTATCAGTTTCTGATTCAGATAGTTATAAATGAGCCGGGCAACAACATACGCTCCCATGGCGATCAGGATCAGCAACAGTCCTTGCCGGAAAGAATGATCGATCAGCTCTTCACCCTCGCCTTCGATGCGGTCTATCGCTTGGATGAGTTGCGGCAGTAAGTTCTCCAACCCGGCGGTGGCAACGAGTCGGTTGGTCGAATCGACCAGGGTGGTTGCTTCGGCAATGGTGTCCTGGTAATCTTTGATGTCAAAGGGCTTCGAATCCTCGGGTTCAGCCGAAGGTTGGCCCACGTTGAATTTTTCGGTGAGCGTATCGGCCGTCTGCAGTAAATTATTAGCCCCCTCGACCGTCTTGCGAAGCTCTGTGACCAGTCCCGTTATCTGCTGTTCTTCCGTCATAATTGCTTCGAGCGCAATCTTCTGCTCACCGATCAGGCGGTTCATGAATTGATTGATGAACGCCTCGCGCTCAATGGCAACTTTGGCCATGACGTTATCCAACGTGACGACACTCCATTTATCGATCCCCGTCATCACCTGGTTAACCGTCTGTTTTTGCAGTTTAGAGACATCCTTCATTAAGCGATTCGGCAATTGCTCGGCGACCGATGCCAGTCGTTCCGATACCTTGGAAAAGGTGTGGACATCCGCCAGGATCTTGCTGGTCTCCGGACTGACCAGCAGCTGCGACATCCGCACCTCGGCAAAATTGCCCATTAGCAGCGGCAGGCGGGTTGCCAGGAAAATGCCGCGCTCGGCCAGCATGCGAGTTTCTTCGACCTGCTGGGTCACTTCCTTGACGGTTTTAAAGAGCCCGCCGGCCTGCGTTTTTTTCACGAGGGTCGAATTTCGCCGCTGGGCGGCAAAATCGCTGAAACGCAGGTAGTTATAGACCACCTTATCCGGGTTGTTTTTGCGCCAATACAGGATCAATTGACGCAGCTCTTCCTGCTGCTCCTTGGTGAGGACTTTGGCCGCGATGCGCCAGATGTCCGTTTCCATTTGTCGAAAGCCAACAACCAATACATCCGTTGACTTGCCGTACTTGCGTCGCATATTATCCTCATAGATGATACGCCCCAAGGTCGTCACCGCAACCATGTCCAGCAGTCCCACCTGCGGATTCGGTTCGGCCGCAATCGAATAGACGGAAGACAGTGAATATACCAGGTCGCCCAAAATAACCTGACGGGCATCCGGTTTGGGCTTTAATGCGTCAAAATCTTCGTAAGCCTGACTGATAATGCTCACGAATCGGTCGGCGTAGCTCATCAGCTCAGATTGCAGCTCGACCTCAGTCATGACATACTTTTTTTTCTTGCCTTTTTGGGCAGCAACATCGGATGTCTGGGTGGTTAAAAAGAAAATCACCGTCAGAAAAAGGACTGTCAATATGCGACGGGAAAGATGGTAGAATTTCACGGCACTCACCTCCGGCCTGTTCTAATGTTGATCACCTGCTACCCGGGCCAAGGCCACCGACAATCCGCCTCCGGCGGATCAATAATTTTGAGCAGGAGTGTTGGATTACTACAGTATAGGAGTGATGGGTGTAGATTAGTTTTAATTTCCTTTCAAACCATTAACGAATAACCATTAACAAATAACACCTATCGCAGTTCTCTATTCATACTTCTGATACATTCGCTTCCAGTCAAAAAAATCGAGTTCATCGAGAGCCGTCTGCGCCTCGCTGAGTACGAAAACCACCCGCCAGCCGTCGGTCCAGTAGGGAGAATCCGTCAGGTTAAAGCGCGGGTTTTCCGGGTCAGCTTTGCCAACCCCTTCCACCAAACCGATTTTGGCCACCTTCTGGGACTCCAGCAAATCCTGGATCAGGTAATCCCGGGCCTCATCGACATCCGGGTCGATTTCATGGGTGGTCCAGGTCGGTGATTTTCTGGTCAACTTGACCCCGATATCGCGGCTGATCTGCCCGACATAAACCGGCATCCCTTTGTAGCGCATCGGGCTGAGCCACAGACGCAGGTGATTGCGCTCGTCAACGGTTTGGCGCGCCTTCTGTAGACCGACATCCTGCGGCCTGCCATAAAAATAAAGCGCACTCATAGGGGAATAGCGGTAGCGTATCCCGAATAACGATGACGCGACAGTGCGGCCCAATGAGGCACTGTAAAGGACCTCGGATTCATCCCAGCCGCGGGAGATGAAGGCCGGCCAGATCTCTTCCTCCGGGCCGATGACGACAATGTTGAGCGGATCGCTTTTGCCGGTGCCGTCTTTATTGGTCATACAGCAGGGCAGGTCTTCCAGCGCCCGGCGCAGGCCGTCGTCATCCAGATCAAGCATGTCCTTTTCGGTATAAATGGTATAAGGATCGAGCTGATGATGGTCGGCCTTCAGGCCGGGCACTTCCACAAAAAATGCAATCTCTTTGACATTATTCTCAGCAAAAAGCCGGACCAAAACGGCCTTGGTTCCCATCTTCAAATTGGTGTAAACAAATCCCGTGTTCGTGCCGCCGGGTTTAACGAACCAATCGATTTCGTTGTCGCGGAATAAATTGTAGATATTTTTCCGAGAATTTTTGGAATAAAGGTTGGATTGAAACTTCCAGGCTACTTCTCCAGATGAGTAAATATCCGGATCCATGGAAATGAGGTACAGAAAAAAACCGGTGTCGCTGTTATTCTCAATTTCCAGCCACACCGGTTGAATGTTTTTGCCTGCCAAGGTGAAGCCGAATATCGCCTTGCTCTCATCAGCACTGGGTACGGCCACCGTAACCCGCAACCGGCCGTCGGTTTTCGTCTGGGAACGATCCATAAAAGGCAGCGGTTCGGGTATCTGGTGATTGAATTGGGCACATCCGATAAAGGCCAGCGCGACCAGTATCCATAAGCCCTTTTTCATTGTCCCCCGGCCGTTCGAATCCTCTGCTGTGTTTGATGTTTGCATGTCGGTTTATCCTCTTTTGAAACTTCAGGGAATGACTAACCCTACAACGAAAGTTATATATAAATAATTGTTGATTATGGTCACATAATCTGTTATACTCCGAAACTAAATCGAAAAGGAGGCAGATTATGTTACCAGAAATTAGGAACCAGGAATATTTAT
>Ga0209367_1001474_pt1 | contig 29015 bp, 19 predicted proteins | sample WorMetLIZISLAND2_FD_187412 | JGI IMG/M metagenome (GOLD analysis project Ga0209367, IMG submission 187412) | Marine gutless worms symbiont microbial communities from Max Planck institute for Marine Microbiology, Germany - Olavius geniculatus... ...
GGTCATCGATGTTGATAAATCCAAAAAGCCTGTCACCAGTGCTTGTTATGATAAGCAGCATGTATGTACCTATCTGCAACCGTTTTCACGTTATTCGAGCCAATAACGGCAAAATGACGTCTTTTTAAGGGGTACCCCTCTTCGACGCCCTCGTTCGAGGAGAACCCCTGCACCCAGTGGCACGAAATTTTGTCACGATAAATTAGAGACCTTGGGGCAGCCAGAGTGAAAATTTCGTGATCCTAGCTTGCACCGTTTTGATACAGCTCACGCGTGTGACAGACAGACAGACGGACAGACGGACGGACGGACGGACGGACGGACAGACGAACGGACGCCCAGACGATGGCAAAGACGCGCGAAGCATTCTGCTTTCGCGCGTAAAAAGTCGTAAAATATACGACAGGTCACAATCAGTGTTGGTCGACGTTCGAAGCTGCAGAAAACAAAAAAAATGTTTTCGATAACGTTGTCGTTTGCTGATCACTGTAACTCGACGCTTAACCGACGAGACAAATGGCGTCGCTTTGGGTTGCATGCTTACACATGTTTATATACTTCCGTATATCATTATTTCGTGCCCTATTTTGTCGTTTATCTTTCATTGCAATGTCTGTGGTGTTACATCTGCCCATGGTCTCACTCCACTTAAGCATGAACACCGAAACGTGGCTCTGATCTGTGTAGGCCTACAGCACCCATTCTCAGGCAAAACACCGCGCCGATCACAGTCGAATGAAATGAGTACGTTTTACAGAGTCCACAGTGTTGGCTATTATGCCTCGTTGCACTCGCAGATTGTGTTAAAACATATAGGCCTACTTATTATTATCGTGTTTGTGTTCTTGACGTGACAGAGGAAGGTGATGAAGAAGAAGACGAGTCGGCGGCTAACACGGCTAAGAACACCGTCACCCCGGCCGTCACTGCCGGCAGCAAAGAACGCCGCAAGCCATTCTTCCGCCGCGTCAGTATCATAGGCTCTAGCATATAATGTCCGCCGTGATAACAACAATATGCCGTCGGTCACTCTGGCCGTCACTTGTAGTAGGAGGGAACGACGCGATCAGAAACTTTTAGGGGAAGGGAATAACAAGTCGAGGAACTGCAGGCGCCTAGAACGAGACTCCAAAGGCATCAAGTAAGCTAGGAAATGGTGGAGGGATATCGTTCTCCCCAGCCGACTAAACGGTCTGGGGAGCGTTGTAAGCTCCCTCGAAGTCGAAAATGTATTTGTCGCATTTTTACTCTCAATAACACATAAAGAGCAAACGAGGAAAATGCTTTGTCTGTCTTTTACTCGGATCAGAGCAAAAAACTTTAACAGTTTACAAAGCTATGTAAGGGCGATATGAGTCAAAACTCGAAAACAGCAAAAATGGTTTTTGGGCGATATTATCGCGTGTTGAATTCCAGACTGGCCCTTACTAGACTAGCCATTCTTAGTACTTAAAAAATATTATTGTAGGCCTAAACAAAACAAAACAAAACAAAATTTTGTTGTAGATACTTTTACTAGGTGCCAAGCTAAGCTAAGTGAAAGCCGTTTTCGAGCGTTGACTCATATCGCCCTTACATAGCTTTGTAAACTGTGAAAGCCGCTTGTGAGAATACATAGGCCTATGTCCGTTATGTAAGTTTTTACTCAGTGTAATTTAACGCACAGTGAATTTTAAAGTTAAGATAATAATAATTCAATTTTTTCTTTCTTAACAGTAACGGCTATATATTGTATTATATATAAAGAACTGCAAGCAATTCATTTAATTTATATATTGTATTATATATAAAGATATATTGTATTATATATAAAGAACTGCAAGCAATTCATTTAATGTTGTATAAGCGCTGATGTAAAACGGCAAAAATCAAAAAAGTATAAGCACGAACTAATGTATTAGCTTAGGCATTTAATATGTTCTCAATAGCCAGATACGTGACCAATGGGCAAGCAGGGCGAGCCCCACTAATCATTGGTTGACGCGTAAGGGAGCGTAGTCACGTAGGCTACCGACGCCGTTAGACGGTGCCTACTGTAATGCATTACTGCTTGCTCATTGGTCAGTTCGTCAAAAACTAAACCATGTCAGTTCAGTTCAGTTCAGTTGCTTCGCTGTGTACGCGTCTTTAATAACGTGTGTCTGACGAACAGCCGGAGTTCGTGCCGCCATACGAAGTCGTGCCTACAATGCGACCGATCGTCTTCATTGGTCCTTCGCTGAAAGGCTACGAGGTCACCGACATGATGCAGAAAGCACTCTTCGACTTCATCAAACACAAGTTCGAGAACCGGTAACTGACATATCGCTCACACAGACTCCACAGTTTTCATCGAGTAGAACGTAAATGCTAATTGTCATGTTCACCTGATTTCCTGTTATTAATAGACTCTTAGTGTTGAAATTATAAACTGCAGTGTGCATTTTTTCTCACGATTTTTTGTTATTGCTTTTATTGTATTGTCACTATTTCGTCTACATTTGCGGCCTATTACCGTGTAGAAAGCGTTTGGTCTGGCTAATAGGGTGGCAATAACGCGGGTGACGGCTGACATATCGCTGGCCAAGAGATCGTTACTCAACAACCCCAACAAGCGCTCCATCATGGATCGTACGAGCAACCGCAACTCTTCGATAGGTAATCGATGCCTAAACTACACTTACTTTGAGTTATTAAAAATTGCTTGTTCTACGGTGAATCGCAAAGACATACCGTACCCACGATAATTTGTATAGGCTACCATAAATATCCAAGACGTAGGACTAGGCCTAATTTGTTACTTGCTGTATGACTTGTTGTCTAACATGAACACAACAAGTCGAAATAGTGGTGCTTAGGTTTTACGCATCTGCTTCAGAAATATTCCGCGTCCACCGCGTGCGGTTCATTGTGTTGATTTGTACTTTGTTGTGAACAAAATAAAGCTCATAAAGTTGAAAAAAGCAACTAATTGAAGAAATTTAGTGTTATTTATGAATAGGTTTCTTCTTATTATTGTTAAACTATCATTAAACGAACGTTGAAAGTGGATGCGTCAGAAATGAGTAACTGGCTGTAACAATGACTGGTCTTCATGTTGTTGTGTTTCCACAGCTTTCGCATTCCAAACTTTACTACAAAAGCGACGGTCCGGAGAGGTAGTTAATCTGTGGAATCGGCGTGGTCATGTGATTTTTCGAACTGACGAATTACGTGCATTCCACAGTTTTCATTCCACAGATTAACCACCCCATTCCGCATTCCATATTCTTACAGGTTACCAACACCCGTCTTCAGAGTGACTATGGAACTTGAACTTTTGTAAACTTTTTAATCTTGTGCATAGTTAACAACACTCTTAAAGTGGTCTGGCGATGATAATTTCAACTGAAATTTTCTAACCTCATTCGAACTTCATTGTTTCTCAAATTTTCCGTACTTTGTAGAAGTTCAAAAAGATTCTTCAACTACAAGGCCTATATGCTTAGTGTGGTGCGCTGGTGTATAGTTGAAGTACAAGGCGAGATCGAGCGTATATTTGAGCTGGCGCGCACACTGCAGTTGGTCGTACTTGACTGCGACACAATCAACCATCCGTCACAACTAGCCAAGACTTCACTGGCACCCATCATTGTCTACATTCAGATACAGTCGCCCAAGGTCTGTAGCAGTAGGCCTAATTCCGTAGTAATCTAGTAGCAGCAGCAGCATTACACTAGTTAGTAGTATATTAATCACACCTTGTAACTTTTCAAGACGTTACGAAATACAAACATGAATAAAAGGATAAGTGCAAAATAAAGTACGATTAAAAAAAGAAAAAAATGTCTGCGTCGCATACGATGTTATCTGCCAAAGATGTAATAAACGTTGTAGAAAAAAGTATTTTAAACGTTTAAATTGCGTTATTATGGAAAAATGAAACTTGATTTTGTTAGGCCTACGTGATATTATTTGACTTAATAAATCCAATGCTTTGAATACACAACTTTCTTGCATTCGTCACATTTTTTGCCATCACACATATAGGTGAATAAATCTAAACACAAAATCAACGATGCCTACCACTTTGCCAGCAGCATTTCGATTTTCTGCAGACGGTTGAAACTATAAAGTATCATTTTCATAATGACCGTTTAACCTTAAAACGTAAAGAATAACGTTAAAACGCCCTTATTAAAATAAAATAAACCGTTCATAAAGGTTTATTACAACAGTGTTTGTATGACTGTATAAATTATGTTGTAGGTTCTACAGAAACTGATAAAGAATCGCGGTAAATCGCAGAGTCGCTATCTGGGCGTTCAAATGACGGCCGCTGAGAAGCTGGCCCAGTGCAACACGGTATGATAAGCATTCACTACATATGTTAGCAGCATTGATTTATTAATAAATCCCCACGTCTTCTACCTTGTGAGTTTCGAATAAAATGAAGACCTTATACGACCAGAATAAAAGACTATCGAAAGACTACTACGGGCAAAAACAAAATAAAGCAAAAGTAGGGCCTATAGAAGATGGTCCGTGTCGGCTCCGCATGTAATTTTATCTTGCACCATCTCAAACATTTTTTCTTTTCTTTACTTTAGCCTACACAGCACGTTGCAGGTTTTTTTCACTGTTAACGCGCCATATAAAATTACCTACTTACCTTTTAATCTATTAATATTATGAACGAAAACAACGGTAAAATACCAAAAAACGTAAGTCGATTCGGTGCTGTTTATTATAGGACATGTTCGATCTGATAATCGACGAGAATCAGCTGGACGAAGCTTGTGATCATCTGGCCGACTATCTGGAGCAATACTGGCGTGAGACGCATCCGCCTCTACTGGCAGTCCACTCCACTAACCTGCACGGATCACGACAGTCTCTGCGACACCGCGCATCCAGTGCCGAACGACAGCCGCAGGTTTCACCATTCAGCCAATCAGTGTTTTATTATGCGACCGTCTTACGGGTCTTGCCCGTCCGTCTGTCCGTCCGTCTTTCCTGCGGGCTGCTAACTCGAAAACCAAAAGGCGCAGAAAGACAACACTGGTGCGAACGTCCCCCAATCGTTTATTTCTGCAGCTGTATGTTTCATGACAAGGCACGATGGGTTAGAGAAAGACATCACGCTGAGCACGATGCCCGGAAAACGTCGGCAAGGTGGCCAAAAAACAGTGGGTGGTTGACATCGTGCAGTGGAGTGAGAAGTGCTTGGTCGAAAATGGTAAGATGGATGGAAGACAGAAAAGGGTACCGGTGCCTAGTTCATGAAGTCGTCTACACTCGTATATCAGGCACGGCAAGCAGAGGTTTCATGAACCAGCCGCTTAGTAGTGCTTGGTATGTAGTGTAACGGTAGAATGTTAGACTTGCGATCGCGAAGTCATTGGTTCGACTCTCGTTCGGGTCGCTATCAAATCAAGTGTTTATATCATAAATCCTCAGTGTCCACGCGCTCTTCTACCAGTCAGTTACTTGCATTTCCCCGGCATAACTTATCCTTTGGTTCTCGTTCCTTTCGCGTCTCTGCTCCGAGAATTTGGAACTCCTTAACTACTCAAATTCGTCAGTGTCAAACCTTGGCTACCTTCAGACATCACTTAAAGACCCACTACTTTCAGTCGGCCTTTTCTGCCACCTAGCGTCCATCATCCTATGCGCCCTGATTCTTTCTGAGACTTTGGCGCTTTATAAATCATTTACTTACTTACTTACTTACTTACTTACTTACCTGGATGGGTGACTGTCTGCGGACAGGTAAACCAGCTCGGTATGTAACTAACACCAAGGTCAACTCAGCCTTCCACATCCCTCCTGGGTAGGTAAATCGAGTGCCGGCCTGTCTGGCTGGGGTTGAGGCGGAGCATGTTCACCTGCGTCGGGTGGCAGGTAACACTGTATGATCCCATATGGCAGGCGACGCTCCGTAGCTTTGAGATGAGTCTGTCTCCCATGAAAGCTATACTCTTCAAACCTTCAACCTAACTGTAGCCTGTACGTTAATGTTGCAGACGACGGTAGTACGTCGAGAGTCATCGCGTGGTGCAGCAGACAGACGGCTGCAGCATCATCAGCAGCACCATCATCACCATCTCGACGTGCGTCACTCAGCTGACTACGGACCTGACTCTGACCGAGCCCCGCCTCCCCCGCCCAGCTATAAGCGAGCCACGCGCGAGAGCTTCCTCATATGAGCGGGTCGGCTGAAGTCTGACAACGCGAGACCTGACATCGCGAGACCAAATGCAGGGCATGCAGCGGTGGACAGCGCGAGACTTGTTTGAATCTGCGAGTATCTGCTCATTGGAAGTTTTCTTTGCTACAAGCGATATTATATAAACTGTATCTGTCGGCCTATAATCGTGTTCTTCTGATTTCGACGCCGCTGACGTCGTCGCTGCTGGCACAGGCGCCTGGCTGGCCTCGTCCTCGTTTTCGCTGCTGCTGCTGCTGCTGTCGACACGCGGCTGTAGGGACTCCGTATGAGCGCCGACAGAATGGCTAACAGCACGCAGAAACTGCAGGCGACTGTAAGCGCCGCTGTCAAATCTGGCCAAGCAGGACTTGATCTGTTTGTCGTTGTTTGATTATTTTTTTTGGGCGACGAATGTTCGGTCTTAAGACTAGTCTGCTCAAAAACACCTCCGTTTAATCTGTTCTCGCGTTGTCCATCTCGCGATGTCCACCCTTGCTGCCTAGTGCCGCGTTGTCATGTTGTTTCGTCTACAAGACGATAATTTTAAACATTACCCCTTTAGAAAAGTGTCTGATTGATGTTTTTTATTTATCGTATAGGCCCTATGCAAAATAACTATATTTCACCAAAAAATTTCGAAAAATTTTATATTTTCACACTTTCATACGTTTCTTAATTTTCTTCATTTTTTTTTAATTTCAAAAGAAAACATCGATTGGACACTTTTCGAAATGGGTGATATTTTGAAATTTAAAAAAATCATGAAACCAACAGGGGGTTTAGCAAACTTTAAATCTGAAATTTTTTTGGAAATTACCCCAAGGCTATTGGTGCCACCATCAACTCATGGTGGTAGACTAAAACTCATGGTGGTAGACTAAAATGTAAATGCACTGTAATGAAGGCTAGGTCCCACCCCAACAAGCGAGTTAGCCACGAACGAACAGCGTCCCATAAACAACGGCGAGCAATGCGTCAGAGCATGCAGCTGAAACCTGAAGGGCGATGTTATAAAAGACGCCGTGAAGATGGTTCTCGTTAACGGTTTCCGGAATTGTCGGTGATCTTATACAGGGTAGGCCGAAAAAAGTAAGCTATTGTACTTTTTACATATCTTTGCTGAATATTGACTAATTTTCACAATTTTTTTTACCAGTGGACTCTGGAAGAAATTTATTACTCATTGGCATGCAATCACATTTATTATGTCGCTACATTACCTTGTAAAATATTAATATCTAAAAACGTACAATATCTACAGATGGTAATAAGGTCGAATGGTAAATTGTCAAAGTATTTAAGTAAAATATTAAATATAAGTTATAATAAGTGTCAAAAAGGCTTACATGTACGGAGTAAGTTTTCATCTTTCAAAAAATAGTGCACAACTTGTAGGACCGCACAATTAAAATACATTGCTCTGTATGTTCGTGCAGTTAATAGGGTGTTTACACGATCCAGCAAACGTCCAGCAAACATCCAGCTGGCTCGTCCATTATAACATATAGCAGCAAACGTACAGCAAACTTCTAGCAAACTTCCAGCAAACGTCCAGCATTAGCACTTGTATTTTGAATACATTTGCTGGAAGTTTGCTGGACGTTTGCTGGATCGTGTAAACATCCCATAACTGAGCAAAATTGTAGCCATCAACCAGCATTAATGTACATTAAAAATTAGTTCACAGTAAAATCGTTCAAATTATTTGAAAAAAAAATGTTCAACATGTCTTTCCATGTACTTGACACTTACTATAACTCATATTTTAACACTTAAGTTGAATACTTCAAAAATTCACCATTAGACCTTCTGTGCATCTGTAAAATAATATTGTATGTTTTTCTTATATCTATATTTTTCAAAATAGTGTAGCGACATAATACGTGTGGTGTGCATGCTCCTGAGTAGCAAATTTCCAACAGAGTTTACCAATAAAAAAATTGTGAAAATTGATAAATATTTATCGAAAATACATGTATGGACAACGTGCAATAGCTTAGTCTACTTTTTTGGCCCACCCTGTGCTATGTTATAGCGTTTACTTTTTTACCCGACTTTACGTATATATCACACACTGTACCGTATATTATTCGAAATTTGCAGTCTACGGCACATAATATTTGACGTCTTTGATAATTAACAATCATAAATACCGAAGCATAACAAAATAATTATTATAATTTACTTATTAGCCAGTAGTTCCTGTTGCATTTTCTTATGTCATGTTATTGTTGTTGCTGATATCATTTATGCAGTGATGATGATTCAGAAAATTAAATTCTCTTTGAAGTTGAAATAGCATAAAGTGCCTGCAAGTGCAAGGTCTTCCGTGTTAAACCAGATTAATTGTTTTCCACGCGCGTGAGCCAACAACAGTTAACACACAGGCCACATTCGTAAATACGAACTGAAAAACTTAATTTCAATCTTTAAGTTTCAGATTATTTACAAAAGGTAAAGAAATCATTACAAATTTTAAACATCAAAGACGGTATAGGCATTATTGTTAGAGGCCTATGTAGCAACAGACTTACAGTACAATCTAGACAATCTTTATACGCACACTAGAGTAGCCATAGGGGACATTGGGAGCACGTAGTGCCCGGGTCTCCCTTAGGAGCCTACTTGGTCACTCAAAATAATGCACCAGGACACTTTATTTTCACACACACACACACACACACACACACACACACACACACACACACACACACACAGAATCCTAAAATTTTCTGTGGACAGGCACCGCAAAACAGCTGTTTATACACTTGCTAACGCAACACTCAAGAATTAACACGTAAAAAAACAAAAAAAATCATAAAAGATGAGGTTGCCCACAGGGCCACATCACGTTAACTGTGCATGTGCCAATGTGCTCATGAATAATATCACCTTTTATGATTTTTGCTGTCTTCGATGTGTGGGTCTTTGACTGTTGCGTTAACAAGTATAAACTGCTGAACAACACAATGCAAAACAAGAAGCCCAGCTGCTGCTAGGAAAATCGACCATACGGACTATATCTTAAAACCAGCGTCCGACTTCCAGTCGAGAAACGAAATCGATTACCTCGTGGTGACTATAGTTTCACAGACGTTAGGCCTACGTTAACGATGCAGTGCTCTGCCTAATACGTCACAGACAGACAAAAGACAGAGAGACAGACGACAGCTAAGTGCTATAGGCACGACGTAACGTTAGTGTGGTCGACCAAATATCGACTATGCTGTACGTCAGTGAAAACGATTTATACGCACAACGGACTTGCAGAGAATAAAAGTCAGCTGTTACGAATAACTATCGCAAAATTTAACTGCAGCAAATGATGACATGCGTGATTGGGCCTATATCCCTATATACTCGCGCAGATGAAAGAACGACTGCTTAATTCACGATCGTTTGTGGTTAATCTTCTTATAGGCTATAGCCTACCCGGAGTGGCAGCAGCACGAAATTTTGTCGCAAAAAATTAGAGTTTTGTGGCAGCCCACAATGAAGATTTCGTGATCGTAGCTTGCGCCGTACTGAATCGAAGAGTGACGAACGGGCAGATACACGGACGCGTGGGTTTTTACGGCAGATATAATCTTGACATGGGAAAATCTACCATAGCTAATACGCTGTCGCACATAAATGCGTAGAAAGCCAATTAAATTGGCGTAAACGTTCTTCCGGGGTAACCGGTGTGCCAGTTTTCAGCTAAAGAGATCAAAAGACAGACGGATGTCGGTACTGGGCCAATGACACTTTTCTAGTTTCGATTTTGTTCTCTGCGCTCACATGGTAGGTCACGCGTTCATCACAGTCTACCGCGCGAATAACGCAATGACAAGGTCTCGCGGACAAACAGTGCCATGAACACTTTTAACTTACATCTTCAAATCACATTCACCTGATTTACAAACAACGAGCGAGTCTTACTTCTTCGAAACAAGTGTCAAATTCCAACTTCTCAAGTGCCGCGTAAATCAACTGTCCTTCAGAATTTCCAATACCTATTTTTATCTCTGACGTTTGTTTACCAAAATTACTGAATATTCATCTTTGTTTTTCGGCAACCAAGTTTAACAGCTAGTTTGTAGAAATTGTTTCGATAAAATGTTTGTTATTGTTTGATTTTACTGTTTTATTGAAAAAATAAAGTTAAAGATTTTCACAAAAAAATTTCATATTCATAAAAATGGTCCAATAGCGGAATCGTGATTCACCGAATTACCGGAAAGCGGGCTACTGGGCTACTGGGCAATGTGTGCCACAGCCAGAAGCGGAAGAGCTAATTTGCATAGCGATCGATTGTGATGTAGCGGCGCGCAAGAAGTTTTCTGATGATGAACAACGTCAAATAACTTGTGAAATATTACAATAAAACTCGAGATTTACGACATGAAGATTTCCAGTAGAGCTGTGAGCATGGAGCATCAAGTATGTTTGTTAAAAATTTTGTTATCATTGCGGTTTCATTGTTCGATATTGCCATGCGTCTTTGTTTACGTTTCTTTCCAGGACGTTGACCTCCTTTGTTTCTCGTGATCAATTTTGCAGTCAAAAGTAGAAATAGATATAACATTTATCGATATTATTTCACTCTTCGTAGTTGTTTTTGCATATTTTCGTCGTTTTTGATGAAATTAATCGACACAGTTAGCTTGGAGGTCGGGGTGAGTTTATTGCGTTGTTGAAACAGCTGATCGAAAACGTGTCAGGGTCAGCTGGTACTTCACTGAAAATTCGGTTTACGAATTTACATAATTTCGTTTTGCACGATATTTTCGAGGATGTTTTTCATTATCATTGCAGATACTACGATGATATTAATGATGACGTTTTGTGTGTGTGTGTTGTCCAAGTTTTAATTCTTGGGAATGGGAGCCCTGCAGTTTCTGGACATCGCCTGTCACATGTGGCCATAGACAGCTTTGCAGCATTAACATTTCTGTTTGGTCTGTGCTAGTAGAGAGAGCTTATTTGGCATGATATTTAATTACATTGAATAGTTAATATGAAGTTTCTGTAGCATGCTTTAATCAAGAATTGTTAGTTTCACTATTGTAAACCATCTCCCTGCTGCATTTTGGGGAGTGAATCAGTTAATGTCTGGTTGAAGCCTTATTCTACAGTTATTATGTGACCAAGTTGTTACTGTGCCACATTTTAATCAGGAATATTATTTAATTTACAATTTCCTAACTCTTAAGTTTCTAACGTATAATTACATCTGCATTGCATTTAAAAAATAAATTTGTTGACATATTTGTGGTTGCAGTTTGCGCTGAATCCGCAAGTTCTGCCGTTTTACCCACGATCAGATTCTTGCTTCAGAAAGTCCACGGACTCAGCCAGTGCTAGCGATGTGTTTGGTGACTTTGCCTGGAGCCTGGAGCAGTTTTGTGGCATTTCGGATGACACAGTAGGACGTAGTACCGCAGTTGATGACAAGTTTAGCAGTAGCCGAAATGATTCCTGGGAGTGCTGGGAAATGCCAAAGAATATCAGTCACAGCAGCCAAGAGTGCGGCACGGGATCATTCGATTCAGTGAGTAGCTGAATTTTTCTGTTGCTACAAATTCTATTGGCATTTTACTATATTGTAATTTTATCTGAAACTCCAACTTTCACTAACATTTAAACTGTGCCCAACCCAATGGCTTTATTGGTTTTGTGTTTCATTATTTTTCTGTGGTTTTATTTGATGTGTAGTATTGTCAGGTAAAGGTGTTTTTGGACTTTTGCCAGTATAGTGACTGCGAAAATACAACCTCATCATATACATGTTACTAAATTTGTATTTTTGCACTCTACGCTTTAAAAGCTTCAAACATAATGAGATATTTGTGCTAATAATGGAATGAGAAACTGTAGTCAAATTTATGTTAAGATGGTTTTTAATATCATTATTTTATATGGGTGTAAAAAACTGTAAACCCAATGCTTTTTGGTTGGGTATTTGGTTGTCCAACCATCCTGTATCAGTCAGCTATTTCAGTACTCTGCCTTGTACGTCATCTGTAGAGTTTGTTTGTCTAACTTGCCAGATATGGACGGAAACGTTAACTCCGCGTACTGCTACAAGCTTGCTGCCACCTGGAGACTGGGTTATGAACTCATCTTCGAGCTGCAAACAGTCTACTGTTTCACATGATGAGTATGTCAGTTTACTTACTGCTACTCAGACTGCTGCTGCTACAGGCAGTTTTTATTTCAGTTTTTTTTGATATTTGTAGTAGTCTTTCGTGCTGAAGCAGGATGTTAAACTGTCTTCATTAACTCATATGTGTGAGTATTTTTAGTTGCTTTTAACAGGTTGTCTGCTGCATTGCAGCAAGTTTGGCCTCTGTCATTAATTTTGGTTATTACTGCTGTTTGTTTGTTACATACTTCACACAACTTTTGTTTGCTATGAATGATTAAAGATGCATAGAGTTCCGAATCTTTAATATTTTGTGAAAATATAGTCACTTTACCAGGTATTTTTTTCACATTTTATGTTTAGTACCACAGAGTGCAAAATGCGTGAAATGTTGAGTTTGGGGTGTGAATTTGTAGACTGTTGGGAGGCAGCAAACTGCTGGATGGAATCTGGTCCCGTTCTGCCGAGAGCTCCAGCTCAGACCTGTGCTCGGACAGCGGTCGTTCCTTGTTCGACCTATTCCATGATGACTACGACGCTGATGATGACTGCGGCAGATCCGATAAATCCACAGCGTCATCGGACGTGAATCCAGCCACTGATCAGTTTGATACCAAGTACTATACACCATTTGGGAGCGGCATCTCCATTGGCAGTTTCACTCGCCCTGAGGTTCCACCCAAATCATTCTGGAGTACAGAGCGACCCGAAAGTCGTAATGGAGTGATCGGGAAGCCACCACCGGTGACTGGAAAATTTAGTGCAGCAAACAAATTTCATGCAGTGACAAAGGTCTCAGATGTTGGGAGGATGAAGGTGCCGTCATCCAAGCAGATCGAAGAACTTAATACAACCGTGTTGTCTGGTCCTCCCTTAGTGCACACAGCATCCAATAAAAAATTGGATAAATCTTTGCCTGGTATTCTGACTCAAAATTGCCAGCAGAGGGATGCATTTTCTCATCCGGTTTTATCCACTTGCCAAATCCAAATGCCTCTGCCACTGAAGTCTATGGGTGTTCCCAGTGGAGGAGGGAAAAGTACCTCCAGTATTTCAGTCGAACAGCGAGAGAAGCAGATTCTTGCTACGCAGCAGATGTTTATGCATGAACTGAATCGTTTGCCTCCGGACCTTCGCAAGCAGTACGTCGACTACATGTTTGCAACTCGTCTTGGTATCCTGCCCGCGGGTACTTCCCCGGCAGTTCCCGCAGTGCCTGCTGGTACATACTATAACGTAGCTGCAGTTGGTCCTGGTGCTGTGCCAATAACCCCGCTGTATGGAGCTCCATTATTCCTACCGGCTGGGCCAGTAATGCCAACGCCTGTAGTCACCTTTCAGCCAGTCGTACCATCAGCAGCAGCAGTGAACAAGTCGGTCACTCGGTGAGTTTTATGGAGTCAGTTTTGTGGTTTTCATATCTACTGTTCAGCACTGCTGCTGTTGTTTTTTTTGGTTATTTATGTCATTGTGATTATTTTGTGTTATTACTAGAAGCGATCAGAGATCTCAAACCTTGGCTGACAGGTGCTGCCTCTTGGCGTATGCGAAGGACTTGAAATGGCGGATCAGATTGGACTAAGCTGCTCCAAACATTCTGAATAGATTTTCGTAAAATTTCATGGAACTTAGGGTTGGCCTTTGCTCATATAGGAAGTGGGTGTATTTTGGTGACAATCTGATTTCTTCTGCAGGTTTCATATAATTATTCAGCATTATCTTTACCATTACCAGTCATCAGTCTAATGAGATGCATCACATTCAGCATATGCTTGTCTAAGCTGCATTCAGTATGCTGTATAAATTAACTTACTTTCTCACATTGATGTTCCAGGCGAACAGAGGCATCTAATGAATTGCATTTCTGCCTTGAAGAATGCCACGAACAGTTCCGGCTTCTTGAAAATGAACGCAAGAAGGTAAGTGGACCATTTATCAACCTCTACTGTTATTGTGACATTTGGTGACAATGTTATGGTTAAGTGAAAGCAGCTATGCTTTCAGCGCATCTTAGCCATTGCAATTCTGTCCGTCCGTCTGTCTGTCCGTCAGACGGGTGGATCAGGCAAAAACGGTGCAAGCTAGGATTACCAAATCTTCACCGTCAGCTGCCCGGAAGACTCTAGTTTCAGAAACCATAAAGCTTTTCCATATATTCGAAGGGGGTCACCCCAAACGAGGGCCCTACATGAGAGGGGGTGGTCAAAATTTGTGATTTTCGGCCAATAACTTGCTGTATCTCAGTAACGGTGCGAGATAAGGCCTAGGTTACTATTAATCACTAATTGGAAATTGTATACTGGCTTTCGATTTGCGCCGAATTTGATGACCTTGAACGCCAAAATAAAGCTTTTTTATGGATTTTTTGGCCGATTTCAGGCTGCGACACAAAATCATTCACAAGGTGGCGCCACGGTAGGCCTTCTGGCGTTGGTGGCGTGGCGTAGTTGGTAACGTGTTTTGGTTGAAACGAAGTTACTCTACGCTGGGCCCGGTTAGTACTGCGATGGGTGGCTGCCTGCAGGCAGGAACTGCTATAGGCTTTCGTGCATCCCGTGAGCATTAGCTCACATTTCTTGTGAACTTAGTGACTTAGTTTTCATCTTTAGCAGTCAGCATTTTGCAGTTAGCAGTAGCATTTGGGTTTTGTTTTTTGTGATCGTTATTCACACTCTTAACGCAAAAACAATAGTTGTGTTATAAGGTAGGTTTCTGTATTAACATGCATTTATTCTGATTATAGTGATAATAGTGTGACAACACGGTTATAGTGTGGTGCAATAATATTCAATATTTTAATAATATTCAGTACCGATAACGTGGTTACTGCAAATACTCTACATAGTGTGCCAGTGAAAGAATATTTAGAATCGGACGATATTTGGCGAAGGTATGGACAAAAGTTTGGTCTCGCGTATTTTATGAATCACTTTGTATTGTGTTATTGTGAAAATCTTGTCCAAGAAAGTGTGGTCCATACAGTGTGTGTGTGTTCTTGTTAGACTGAAGCTGAGTTGGCCAGACAGAATCCCGGCAAGTCAGTGTCCAGTGACAACCGTCGTAGTCTGCCTCCAATGCCGACAAATCCATCGCGAGTTGATAGACTGATGGTTGATTCACTCTGGGAGCATGCGAGAGTGAGTGATACAGACTTGGTATCATACCAACTTCTCTGGAGGTCCTGAAAATGTCAACTGGTGAATTTGGCTGCTGTCAGTGTATGGGCAGGGAGTTGACCTAAAGTCAGGGAAGATCTTGTTCAGGGAAAACTGATTATCGTGAACTTTGCATTTGGGGCTACACTGATTTTTAACTAGTAGCATAATATTTTAGTCGGCAGCACATTTTTGTGATTCTGTTATTATACTGTTATGCTGTGTAGTGTGTACTTAAATAAAGGTGCAAAGTGTCATCAGAATGCCCATGAGTTTCACACTGGTAGAGCATGTGCAGATTTCATATGCTAATTTATGCGTAATATTCTCAGCAATTTCTGACATGCTTAACTCAGTCATAGACTTAGACATAGCCTTGTGGGTCGTCTGGTAGCCTGTTTTGCCATGTCTCAGATCTGCCACTTTTTCTTTCCCACCTCTTTGGAGTCCACTGTACTGCTGGAGTAACTGGTCTGGTTGGTAGTATGCGAACACAATAATGCTCAGTAATAGCGATAAACCAGAAGCTGATTCGCTGTCTGTAACCTGGACGGGTGTGACAGGTAACAACTCTGGTGGAGTTGATCGAGCAACTGCGTAGGATGAAGCTGGCAGACGTTGTCCACGATGTGCTGACATGTTGGGCCGATGCGACACGTCGAGTTGACGCTTGTCGACGCGACGAGATTGCCAATGCCATCAACCGACATCGAACCAAGAACTTCTCACAGTCTGAGAAAGACAAAGGTTAGTGGAGCACTCTTCTTCCTTTCATTGTTGTTGATCAATCAATCAATCAATCATTTCTTTATTGCAACAAATTCATAAATCTTAACTTGATTGATTTTTTAGTTTGGTGTCTCTTGCTTTTCTTGGCTTAATTCATCCAGTACAGTGTGTGGTAAACAAATTCATTTCAAAATTCTGAGCAATTGTCAAGAAAATGTTAAAAAATGTAGGGTTTTTGTCACAGTCACTCACTCACACCAGGGAAATTGTGATCTGCATCAATGTGCCGTTAACTGTTCACCAGAATGGAATGTTTCATTTTATTCAGAGCTGCTAGCTTAGCTATCTGTAAACTTGTTGTTTTTCATTGTTGCTGATGTTGTCATCATTTGTGTTGTCTGTTTTCATCTAAAGCATTTTTACTTCTATAACTTTTCATTTTACTAGGACATCGAGCATGTTTGAGGATATTGCAGTTAATGCACTATAGATTACTTAAATTACTTTATAAATTATATAAATTACTTATTATATAAATAATTGTAATTATATAATAATAATTGTAATAATTATATAAAAGTTCAAAACAAAGCTGGAATGGCTGTTGGTCCGGTGGATCCATGGAAAATGAGTCATGAAATAGCACCAAATGAAAACGTTGGTATCATCACAGAGATACGCTGGAATAAAAACTGGGTCTCTCTGTCGTCGCCAGAAAGGTTACTAATTCTCTGACCCATATTGCTGATGAACTCGTATGCTGAAGCATTATAATAATTATATTATACCTTTTATATAAATTACTTATTTACTTACTTACTTACAGTTTTATGATTTAGTCATTGTGTGCTTGTTGATTTTTGTGTTTTCTGTATCGTATACCTGTTTGTGTGTTTATACTTGTTCTGTAGAATCTGGCATTTTTGCCACTGTTGAAATAATGACACTTACTTACTTTACCTACAGATTGATCGATTGTGGAATAATAATGTGTACAGATGTGTTGGCATTGGCCTCTGCCCTGGCTGAGCTGACATCGTCCCTGCGTTGTGCACGGACCGTGCTCTGGTGCTGTCTGCAGCTGGGCAGCTGCGATCTGCCAAATGCATGCATCGACGCCGCAAAACGTCGTTCAACCCAACTGAACTTAGACTTGCAGTCGTTGAGCAAGCAGCCACTGTCACTGGCCCCCACGCCACGTCTCGCACCTTTTGCTTGTTGGGAAAACAAGCCGTCGACTTTGAAGATGGGCGCTATGGACATTTGCAACAATGACGATGATGATGATGATGATGATGATGTGTTTACTTATACCGCTGAGTTAACCGATACCGACTGTGAAGGCCGTGCTCCCAGTGTTTACAGGCAGCTGATGTAAATTGCATATTTCTTCCGCTCCGTTGGTTGCTGTTCCAGATATGTTTGCGGGTCATTAATTTTTATCAAAATTACTTTTTTTGTCGTCATACTTTGCAGTTTTGAAGCACAGTGACTACATTTTGTTCTCTAATTATTCTGTTAAATTCACAGTAGTTTTTGAAAGGTACTATTATTGTGGTATCTTAGAAAGCTGAAATGAGCAACAAAAGAAGAAACAGTCTGTCTGTAATGGCATGCAGATTGGTTGAACTACTTGGAGCATCATATCGTCTCCTATTTAAGGTTTTATCTTTGGGCAAAATTTATATTACTATATTAATGACATGCAAACATTGCTGGATTTACACATTTGTTTGATGAACTGCGCTTAAATTATATTGTTATTGGTATTTTACGCTGTTTATGTTCTTGCGTTGGAAGCATTTAGTATTGTAGTTAAATAATTGTGATTTGCTGACATTGTCCCCAATGCATTTCATGTATCAGTATATATCATATAATATTGCGAATTAGTGAGGTGCAATATGAAGATCTGTAGTCGTGACAGACTGGCAATAGTAGACTGTGTTTCTGAGTATTCCGACCATCATTAATCATGAATGTAGTCATAGTATGTGTCTCTGGTATTTTATCTGCGTTATATTTCTATCATTGAGTGCAGTGGATGCTACCGAGTGCTGTAATTATGTATACCTCATTTTGCACTGACATGACCATACTTTTATAAAACCATCGCTGACTCTTCAGTTAGATTTTCAGCAGAATATATCATCTATATCATGCATGCACTTATGACAAAATCTTAAGGGTTAACTGTGTATTGGGTAACTCCATGTCTTTCTGTCATTCAAAACCTGTCATTTGTAGATGTAACATCTTACTGCATAATTTTTGTAAAGCGTCAGTTAGTTGAGTATTTTGTGTGGTTTTCATGTGATGCCAAAAAGCTTTGTAGTTTTACAGTCACATTCATGGTGTGTTTCCACCATCTGTCTGTAGTTGTTTTGCCATTTTTTTGTCGTTTATTTTTGCATAACCGAATGTGATTTTTGTCGACGCACAGGCAGGTTAGATGTACAAGCAACTTTGTTGCCAATGGCTGTTCATGGTGGGCCAAAAAGAGGTCGGTGGAATTGTAACTTTTTAAGCAGATGTGATAAATTTGGTTGTGGTGCCAAAAGTGTTTCATTTCTAGGTGTAGTGTCTTTGTTGCATAGTATGCTCAGTTCAAAGCCATCTGTTGCTTTTGATGTCTATATTTGTGTTTGCATCTGTCTGTTTGTATGCAAGGTGATGCAAAACTAATGAATGGATTTTGATGAAGATTTTTGAAGGGGTTGCCAGTGATTAGCTTCTGGTAACCATCTAAATCATCCAGGATTCTTTACCGTTAGCGGACAGCACAAATGGCAGTACCATTCCTAGCGCATGTTTTAGAGAGCTGTAGTTAATGTTTCGTTGTAGTTTATCAGATAGGTTTATGTTTGTTTTTTGGCCCACCTGTGTTTCGTTGAGAAGGTGATGTTTTTGGTACAACGGTGTGTAATGAAGTGATATTAGGGATTGCTGTAGTAGAGAAGCTGCTGGCTGTGATACGGTTGTGTGTGATAACATCAAGCGAGCAGATTTCAGCTTGTCTGTGGATGGACTTTTTATTCCCATTTTTAGCCTCAGAATGATTTATTTTTTCTGTTTTTAGTCCACAATTAATTTTTCCCTTGCACAAAACCTGAACAGTTTTTGTAACACAATTTACTGCTGAATCCCATCGAAACTGGTATTTGCCAACTCTCTACAAATTTTGTTTCCTTGTATTGATATACTTTATATCAACAATTTTTCTATATACAGGCACATTCAGGTTATTTCTCATTAATGTGTGCCTTTGGTGTTGTGTTCCTATCTTTAAATACCCCCAAAATGGTATTTTAATAAACACTAAACAATAAGTTTTTTTCTCTGCCCAGGACAGCCTAAGATTTGAGCATTATGCTCAAAGTTGTCAGAAACTTTGCCATTTTTAACCATGCAGTTAGGAGTGGACCTTTCATTTGCCTGATATTTGGACAATAGTTTAGACCGTTGGTTTTGTGGTCTTCCTGATAATTTGGTCTAAATTTTGATGTTAGGTTTAGTTTCACCAGCATATGCAACTTAAACTGCTTCTGAGTTAAATTTCTGTTTCTATAATTTTACATTAATAATAAATGCAAAAATAACTTTATTGGTGCTTTATGGCTGTTGCAACTTACAGTTTAAACTGCAGAATATTTGCATGCAGCTGTAGCTAAAGTGTTATTGTTGTTATCATGCTGTTTTTGTTGTCTGTTATGTAACTGGAGCAAAAATTTTGTTTCTTTCACACAAGATGGAAAGCCAGATACCTAGATTCATTGTACTTTTGTTTTATCCTGTAACGAGTTTAGAACTGTTTTTTTGTCTTTACAGTGGTCTCTTTGCATCATATTTTTGTGATTTATAGTGGCCTTTTTGAATGGTCCCATATTTTAAATTTATTGACATCATTATTTATTTTTAGGCCTATTACTGAGTTGTGCAAGTAATCATTCGTTTAATCATTATTGTTATTTTTGTTATCACATTCGTTTGTTTTGTTGTTATGTTGTTAATGATGTTTCAACTTTTTTTTATGGCTCACAGCAATTTACCTTAATTACATAATAATGTTCCACTTTGAACATAATATCTGTAATGTAATCCTTAATTTCCTTTATGCTTCTGTGGCCAGATAACATTTCAAGTGTTTGACTATATGCTCGGGAATTATGCTGCTTGGCTCATTTTGAGAAGAGGCAGATTTTCTAAGCATAGAACAGTGGATGACAGGCAACTGATATTGAAGAAGCTGAGCGTTGAGTAATAATTTGTTTGAACCTGTAAACGTGCATCTGCAGCTGTGTACTATTCCTTGGCTCAGAATAAATGTTTTCGTGCAATTCTAACATGTTGTATTGCTTTATTTCTGTGTTTTCTCAGAGGCATTTACTCTAGAACTGTGCCTTTCAGTTGTTTCAGCAGAATTTGTCGAGGCTGACTCCAATTTATAACGTTCGAATAACTCTAGATTGAATGATTTTGCACCTTATTACGACAGTTCAAATCATTGCTGCTGCTATCATAATATTAGTACTAGTGTCAGTATGTGGTGTTCAAAATATACACTTTATACCATGGGAGCTTAAAACCAGTTGAGCCTGCTGTTTTGCACAAGCCACTGAAACACATAAGTGAATTTCCAACAAATAAAAGTTTCGGAAAAAAATGTCTTATGACCAACGAAATGGCTAGCAGATTAGCAATGGCCGGTATATGCAAATCGTTGACAACATGAAAGCGACTGAAACAGCGATAATGGTTGAAACAGTGGTTGTTTCATAAACACTGCAATCAAGTAATATACACTGTGGTAAGAATTAATAATAATCACATGTACAGCTGCCTAAATAAAAATCATTTCAAAACCAAATTGGGGCGAGTGAGTGAGTATAAATTTACCATCCCACTCAACACATAATAGGTCATTTCAGAGATGGTCTTTCAAAGCAATGCATACATAAACACATAATAATACAACAGGAATTTTAACCTTTACGGAAAAGACCTCATATGGAACACTACACATCTTGGGTCATGCCATGATCAGCCACTACAAAAAAATCACCAAAATTCAATTAAAGTTCATTTTCGAGTTATGCTGCATACATAGAGACAGACTCAAAAAAAAACACAAAAACAGCGTCCTCAATCATCCACAATAGTAATTAGTGTGTCGGTCATAAAAAGTGTAAAACATAAAAACCACAACCAGCTCGCTGAGCTCGTATTAGAGTCCTTGGACTGAGCCAATAATAGATTTAACAAGTGGCCCATTTCAAAGTGGGTCAGGGTGGCCAATGACCCAAAGCAACAACAAAAAGCAGTTTGCTTAAGTGTAAACTGAGAACCACAGTGCAAAAATGCACCAACTACATGAATTATAAGAAAAACACACCAAGACCCCAATCTACTGAGTCTGAGGTTCATGCCCTGCCAAACGCAGGGAAAGAAAAGGGGAAGAATCAGAAGCCCTGGCAAAGAGAGGAAAGAGCAGAGTAGGAGAAGAGTCAAGATATATGCGGGAGGCATAATCAGGCCCAATGACGAAAGCCTGCAGCCCGATCTATAAAACATCCCAAGATTGTCATAAATTCAGTAATAAAATGATTTCAAAGCCACGAGATTAACCTTAAGATTACAGTTTATTAGTGTCATCAGAGAAATTACAACACCCTCCTAAGATGTTTTGTAAATTGGACCCTAAGACATGTTACTGGGTTCAACATTCTCAGTTTCCATGGTTCAGATAATAAACTTCAAAAATCACAGAACATTTTTACAAGTCCAAAGACATCAAAATGCAACAAAAACACTGCTGTGTCATCATGATCTTATTTATTATAAGAAGTGTGATATTACACTGGAAGTTATTACTTGAGAATTACAAAATATACTGAATGAACTACTTAAGTATTCATCCATTGGCCGTGTAAGCTCTGAAAATGGGGCGGTAGCTAGTGGCCTGCAAGTTATAGTGATCTGGAATGTTACGCAAAATGTACACATAATATTTAACTTAGACTTCGAGATATCAATTAAATGACATCAGCATCGCCATGGTATATTCCGTGCCACTTCTGAAAGCAACAAAATTTGCTATCTGGCCATCCCAGTCCCTGCCATATAGGTTCAGCAGTCCAGGGTGTATATTACAATGCCAAGCATCCAACATCCTAAGGATGAAAATCAAAAGATATGTGACCCTACTGCAGTTTTTGGTATCCAATGGCTCCAATATACGCTATCATTACCCTCTAAACTCTTTCAAAATCACCACACTCAGTCTAATTTTGAATGCCAGCAAAACAAACACGTGAAATGTGGATTCCCAGATGAAGGGCCATGTAACATGCAGATATCACCTTCCCAGCCTTTCCCTGAGAAAACTTTCTGAAAAAATAAACTGCTTTATAAGCAACTAACACACAGACTCAGCAATCTCAGTTTCACCATTTGCCTAGTACTCTAAATTTACAAAGCCTGGTTGTACTATGACGCTGTCCCTTTGGCACTGTGGATTGTCTGTTTACTCAAACATGGTCTCGGATTGCAAGTTTTATACTACTGACTCTGCAGCGCTGCACGATTCCTAGAAAGCAAAACAAAATGACAATCAATGAATTAAAATGTGGGCAAAAAACAACAACTAGAACGAACAACATTAATTACACACTTATGCATGTAAAAATAAAACCACAAAACTGTCAAGTAGGCTAAACATCAGAAGTTTTAAGAGCTAATCTTTTTTCAAACAGCTACCAGTATGTGACAGCCCAAAATTGCTAAAAGGAATTTAATTCACTCAATTTATACCAAACTAATTCTGTTGCAAAACAACCTATCACTATAATAATTTCAAACCTAAAATGCTTATTATAAAGGCTTATTAACAAAATGCAAGATTTCACAGTTTTTAACATAAACCACTGAATCAGGCTTCCTATTGCAGTGTCTTATAAGCAGTATTTTAATACAATAATGTTGCTTGAATAATACAAGTTGCAGTAAGTCAGACAGCACATGAACATACTAATACAAGGGGCGTTCAATAAGTTCCAGGACTACATCCCGTATTCAATGACAATAAATCACACATTTCTGACAGTTATGTTACTTTTCAACATATTCTGCCTGCAGTTTACCGCAATGTTCTCATTGTTCTACAAGTCAGCTGGAACTCGTAGCATTAAGTTTTTTACTGGCATCTGTAGAAAGTTTTGCACATTTTGCTGTAGCTGCAACTAGAACATTTTATGATTTAATTTGTAATCTGATTCACTAAACAAATGTCAATGCCCATCATTTATATCTTAGTAATAATCATGTCCCAACGTGACGTCAAAAATGAGACCATGGTCCCAAGTGATGTACAATAGTGGCAGTACAACTTCATAATAGTTTTGGTTTTCAGCTGTTACTGTGTGCTTGCTGAGAAGAACAGTCCTGGAACTTAATGAACGACCATCGTATTTAGTCATTATGCATTAGCGGTTGTTACGATAATGCATTATATAAATCTACTTTTCACTTTTACATTTACATTCCAGTTTTTAAAACTCGAAACTGTCTGCAAAGTTTTGGATATTTACTTGATGTGGACATTATCTAGCATGTTTTGGTCATTATAATAACACAAACTCGAGAAAATCCAAAACCCCATCAATTTGGGCCTAAAACCGAGTTTGACCCCAGAACACCCAAATCCAGTAAAACTCAATGAAACCCATCATGCTGGGTTTTTTTAGAAAACACTGTTTTTCTTCAACAGTGGATTGTGTTTAACAGGCTTTAATCTGAAGTCTTGTCTGATGCGTCTATTCCACCGACGCCGCCGAAAGTCTACTGCTGCTAACACTGCTATGGAGTCGGAGGCTGACTACTACAACATTCCGTGTACACTGGCATGACAGTTTTTGTGGACATGAAGCTGCAGTTTCTGTAGAACTTTTCTGAAGTTTGTAATTTGTTCAATGTTCTATTGTTTATATTTGTTTGTTGAAGTTGCAGTTTTTATAGAACCGTTTTTGTACTTTGTAGACATGTTCGTTGTTCGTTTGACGTTAAATGGGTTTGTGGTTGTTTGTTGCAATGTTTTCACCCGCAGACATGCCGCTGCAGTATTTTGTAGTCAACGCTGAGACAGTTGCACGTTCTGTGATTCGTGTAATAGCGTTATTTCCCTGAGCTGTGTTAATATGTTTAATGTTCAACTAGTTGTGCTATTTCATTAGACGCACAGCTCACAGTATATGCAGCTTTCAAATCAAGTCTTAGATTTGATATGACTTTGGGGTTTTTTCTGACTGAATATGCACGATTTGTGTAAAATGTAATGGCAGTATTGTAGTACAGTAGGCTAATGATATTGTTCCATAGAAGAGATATGCTATTGATGTTTGTAAATGTTTGTAAAGGTCACATGTGCATTTCAGTGAAAGTGTGCATTTTTGAAATAAGCTGATTTAACGTTTATAGCAGTGTAAGCTGTATAGTTGGATGGCAGTATTTTGGCAAGCTTTAATTCCAGATTTGATATGAATTTTTAGTGCCTATTGTTTGATGCTTGGATATTTTGCTAAGTGATTTTGTCTTAGTTTGAGTCTACCTGCAGACTGTACTCCAAAAAGTATTTGGTTTGATACACATATACTGTAAGCTTGTGAGTAAAGGCATAATATAACATTCACAGTAGAGAAGCCTATTTAACGTTTATAGCAGTCTAAGCTGCAGAGAGAGATAGCAATATTTTAGTAAGCGTTTTATTACAGATTTGATATGATTTTAGATTTTTAGTGCCTACTGTTTATTTTTGTTCAACACTTGGATGGGTATTTTGTTAAGCAATTTGTTCTCAGTTGGAGTCTCTGCCTGCAGATTCACAGTTGTACTGCAGATTTTTAATGTTTATTGTTTTTTTGGTTACAAAATGTACTTTTTCATATAGGTATACTGTCAGCTGACCTCAGGGCATACGTTGTTTGGTGAGAGAAGTTGTATGACAAAAAATTGAAATACGTTCTGTTTAATGAGGTATCCGTCCATTTCATTACCCTTTCCTACCCTATCCATTATGACTGATTTTGACCTTTGGTAGTTGAGATTTTTTATATTCGTTGTTCGGTTTCAACAGTGGCATCGCGGCAGGGGAATGTTGGGAAAGCAAACCACCTAAATTTTAACATGTGGGAAAATTTTTTTCTCTGAAAATTTTCCACCAAAATTACAAAATTTTGGGGTGAAAATCATTCATTTTGGGGAATTTAGGGTAAAACTGAAATTTTGGGCATCTACGATCTCCTCTGTTGGAAAATTGCAACTCCCTGCCCCCCCAGCCCACGACGCCGCTGGCCCCCAGTCTGAAGGCTGAAACTTACCAGTTGGGTTGGGTCAAGTAACGTTATTGGTCACATGACCATTAGTCTTTAAATATATGATTTCCCGTTGGTCATTTTGTTTGAAGTATGGAGTTGGCCAATGATCAGTTTTTCGTGACCCTATCAACATGACCCACTAACTTATCGACCCAATTACACCCCGACACACACTTCCACAGAAAAGTATAGAATTACAACCCCACACGACTCATTTTACGGGACAGGTCGTGTCGGGTTTGGTCGTAAGTAAGCATTTTGTGTTTATTTTGCACATATTTTTTGTGCATAGTAAGTTAGTTAGCCTTAAGCTTGTTGCTAGCTCAGTTATGTTAATAAACCGTTATTTCAACAGTTTCTTAAACTGTTGTGACTGCCGTGTCTTTTGGCCTATCATGTAGAACATGCAAAGTTTGCATATTCGAGTAATTAAGTTTGCTCAGAAAAAAAGTCACTGCAGCAATAATTTTAACGAATAATATAATAAGATTTTGAAACATTAAAACAGTTTAAGTAAAATTTCACTTCAAAAGCATTGATGCACAACTAAACAACTGCTAAGACGTCGTTAACTACAGTGGTCTGCCTTTTACAGAAATTAAATTAAAAAACAATTAAAACAGTTCATCGGCCAAGTGTTAACATATTGTGCAGTCATCCACCTTGAGCTCCACAACCCTAACGCTAACTCTGACTTTGGAATTCAATGTTTTTTCCATGTCTTTTAGTTTTTGAGTGAGGTGCAGCTATTACCTGCCTGAACAAATGCATATAATCTTTTGTGAAAATGTAACAATCATAAGTGTGAAAAACGACCTTGTATGATAGTGACATAAAAGCAGTTCTACTCCATAACTCAACAGAACCATTCAACGCAAACACATTCATGTGCAAAATTACAAATTACAATTATACTGCATATTAAAAAAATAAATAAAAAACGTTGGTCATGATTATCAAAACACACACAGTTAATCTGATAGAACTGGACAACCACACGTCATGCTAGACATTGTGATCTACTTGCAACATCATAGTTAATCTTCATAAAGGGAAAGAAAAATTAACGCATCTGTCCAAAATAGCAAGGCGACACTGTTGCCACAAAAATAAACATATATGAACTCGAAAACCTTACAGTACTAGTAATTTGAGCAAAGCTCATGAGATGTGCGACAGCCTAGCAGTTCCTGTTCGCAGGTTGTCTTGGTCTATCTCCATCCATTTCATCGCAATTCACTCTTGAAATCAGCATGCGCCACACTTATTTTGGAGGTTCAAGGTCATTCAAGGTCACCGATGTTGACACCACTAAAAGCTTGTCGCTACTGCTTGTTATGATAAGCAGCATGTCTGTGCCTATCTGCCACCGTTTTCATGCTACACCAGCCAATAGTGGTAAAATAACCACTTTTTAGTGGGGTAGCCATCTTTTACCCAAACCTGCGCAGGCCTCCTTGAACCTCGGGGATCGGGACTTGGACAGCTAAAATCTATGTTCAATGCTGAACATTACATATGCAGATTGTCTTGGTCTATCTCTAGCCATTTTGTCGCAATTCACTGTTGAAATGTGCGCTGCAGCAAAAATTGCAAAAAATTCAACAAAACCCCTCTGGGTTCAAGGTCATTCAAGATTACAAAGAAGCCTGTCACCAGTGCTTGTTATGATAGGCCTATGCAGCAAGTCTATATTTATCTGCAACCATTTTCACACTTGAAGCCAATAGCAGCAGAATAACGTCTTTTTAGAGGGGGTACTCCTCTTCGACGTCTTAGTTCAAGGAAAACCTCCTCACCCATTGGCACAAAATTTTTGTCACGATAAACTAGAGTCCTTGGGGCAGCCCACAGTGAAGATCTCGTGATCCTAGCTTGTGTCGTTTTGACACAATACCACAGTGTGACGGACGGACGGACAGACAGACGAATGCCTTGACGATGGCTAAGACATGCTTAGCAATACATGATGTCGTGCATAAAAAGCCAAAAGCAACTGCTACGAATGTAAAAAATATAACAAAGTTTAAAGATAATGACAAGACACCAACAAGCTCAAACTCTTAATGACAAATCATGTCTGTCCTATAAATAGACACTCAGTGTGATCGGAATCGAATAGGCGTTATGCTAGGTACCAAAATGTCACACTTAAGGACCAAGAGATGATACCATAACGTCACATTAGCAACAAATGCGTTACTGCCGTGTGTTCAAACGATAATTCCACGGCATTAAGCTAGGTACCAAGACGTCACACTTTAGGGATCAGGGGATGGTACCATAATGTCACACTAGTCACGAATGCATCACATCTGTAGGTTCAGGTGTTGTTCCCAATGTATCACAACCGGCTGGGTATACGGCTGTACCGAAACAGATGGGTTTTAGAACTTTTCCCAACCGGTTGGGTTTAGACCGCCATCGAACAGGTTGGGTATTAGCCGACACCCTTTGCTCAGAATGCACGCAACCCGCACATAATTTAAAGCGATGTAAGACGTATATTGTACTGCGTCGAAAATTGGAACAAAAACGAAAATTGGAGAAAAATTTTGCCGTGGGGGTGACCCACCCCCACCACCCCAAAAAAAACCTAGTCAGCAGAAAGAAGATGCATACCAGTATCTGAACATCGTGTGAAAATTTCACGTCGATCGGCAAAGACAAGCTTAAATTACAGGCCAGCGAAATTCTAACGCGATGCAATGGCTGGCCGAATGGACTTTGCATTTGGGAAAAAATTTCCAGCATCCCAGCTCCCCTTATAAGGGAGATATAAGGGGTCAAAGAAAAAATTTCCCCTCACGCCCCCTCAAAATCCCTTCGATGTATTCGCCCAGATTTCTGCCCCTGACCATCCCTCGATGTTCCCTACAAATGGCCAAAATTTGGTGCATGTAGCGGCTATAGCTTTTCATCTAGTGAAAAAACGTGGGTTGAGCGAATGCCAGGTCATAGCCTCCAGGAATTCCTCAATCTTGGAGTAGATTGACACTCCTCTCACATTTACATGTACCATCAAACGACATCCATAGTGAAGAGTAAGTTGACTAGCATGTATATGAAAATGTTTACTCTTCACTAACTGCACTCATACGCTGACTGTTTTAAAATAAAAAATAATAATTTCTAACTTTAAATCCACAGATTAAAGCCGATGATAAAATTTAGTGCAAAACAATACAATCACAAGACACACCTGATAATGTTCATTAACACAATACACAATAGCTGCAACGAAAACTGCCTATTATAAATCGATCAAACTCAAAAGGGTCCAGTAAGTTAAGTAGCAAAATATTTATATGGTGCCTAGAAGCTTAATCTGCTGCAGTTTATCGAATCACATCAGCCACGCTCCTGTGCGGACTCGCCGTCGTCGCCGCGGTCAGCATGACATACGACAGCTCTCGGACGACGCCAAGCACGCCAAGCAAGTTCGCCGTCGACTTGAACGTCAGTAC
>Ga0209367_1001475_pt1 | contig 29013 bp, 13 predicted proteins | sample WorMetLIZISLAND2_FD_187412 | JGI IMG/M metagenome (GOLD analysis project Ga0209367, IMG submission 187412) | Marine gutless worms symbiont microbial communities from Max Planck institute for Marine Microbiology, Germany - Olavius geniculatus... ...
TTTTTTCACAGATATGGTTAATTGCCAAGTATCTGCCCAACCAGCTATTAACTCCAAAGCATGTTGTAGCATATCTGCATCACAGTTGCCAACAATCCGTATCGCTCCCCAACACAAATCATGATTATTTAATTGATAAATTAATGGAAATTAAAGCGTTATAGCTTGTTCGTATATTTGTACAGCTTCATTGTAGTAAAAGATGGCAAGATCTAACAAATTATTTTATTAACTAATTTATCTTAAATTTACTAAGTTCTTCAAATTTTTTCTCAAATTATATTTGTTTATAAATTCTTCCTTAAATTATATTTTTCGTCAAATTCTTACCATTATTTTAAATTCTAGTCTCTTCCCTGAACCTTGAACCTATCTTTCGGAAAACTTTTATAGGCTAGCTGTAGCACATTCCCTAGCGACAGCTGGGCTTTCTTGTTTTAAACGTTGAGCATTTACACCACATGCTGGCATCCTTTGATTTCATCTGCTTCTACTAAGTGTGCAGGCCTATAATGTTAACTCTGAGCAAGGAGTGAAAGTTCCACAGGTCTCATTTTCGCTCAGGGGAGCGAAATTTCCAGGGAACGAAAAGTTCCGTGTATGGAACTTTCGCTCCTGGGAGCGAAGGACCAGTACATGCAAAAAAAAGTTCCTGTTACCAGTTACTAGACGTAGACGCACCTAAATGCACCAGGCGCATTATACGGTCCACACCCTAAACAGTGCAAGCTCGCACGGTCAATAACATTATGCATTTCTAAATCCCGAATACTGAGATTGAGAATTCAATCCAGGGATTGCAATCACTGCTGGATACCAGTAGTCATAATCACCAGAAACCAACTTGTTGCAACTTTTGTCTGCATCTACCACTATTTCTATGCGACTAAAATGTAAACAAACGAAGACGACACGCCGATATGTGTATTACAGCGTGTGCAAGGTTCGAGTCCCTATAATAAATTGTGCCCATCGGTGGGGAATGGTGGGGACATATTTTCTTTTTTGTTATTAAATACTTCTTCGATTAGTGCTAATATCTCTTCGTTGTGAATTATGTCCGGGTTCAGTATTACAAAAAATAGTACGAGCTGAGTAATATAATCTTCGATTTTTCACCGCCCATCTTTACACATAGGTCATTGGTACGTCCCGTCTCTTGTCCGGACAAAAAAACAACCATCACATACAACACTAATAATAAGTCAGTATGTAATAAACATCTGACAGAACCTGAATATGAATGTTACTATGATCAGCAATCTCTAACGTAACCAAAAATCAGCATAATACTATTACTAAACGCAATTGTTTACTTTTAGCATAGAATATTTAAAACGTCTTGTCTGTAGACAGTTTTGTTAAAGGTCCTCAATTTTTACAATCTTAGATGTTTTCAATTCACAGTTTTAAAAAGTTGAAGACTATTTTTAACCATGTTTTAATCCAGAAATGTAAATATTTATAAAGCGGTGGTTTAATTTACCCAGACTACATCATAATGCGGTATTCGTATCGAAATAATCACTTAAATATTGACCCATCACTAGTCCCCGGCGTACGCTGCGCCCCACTTGAGCGTACGTGGTTGCTGATTGGCTGGCGCAGTGTCATACGCTAGGCTAGCCTGTGGTGCCACCCCTTGGACGAGACACGTCGTAAACATTGCGCGTAGCGTTTGTTGAGTTAGCTGATTTTGCCGTGAAAGCTGCCAGTTATTGCTCAAAAATGTCTGTGACAAGTCCAGCAAAACCGCAAGTCATTGCTATTGAAAGTGTACCTCGGCAGTACAGCTATGCAGCTCTCGCGTTTATGCAGATTGCCTCGGGAGGATCAGCAGGTAGCATACTTTCCACTACTCACTGAGCTTTCGACTATGTGCTTTGCAATTAATTTCGTGTTTTTTGGCTAGCTGATATCTGCTCTATTGGCGTTACGTTGGGAATGTATGCCGGCACATTCACGAAGCTGTAGGTAAACCATAAATGGCAATGTTCGATTTGTCAAAAAAAACCAGTGGGTCGTCACCGGCTGGCGAACGCCGAAGGCACTAGTGTCGAGGCATCTTTGTTATAGCCTGTAGTGAACATTTGTAGTCAATTTCTACTGATCTGTGCTATTGTATGGTTTGTGTGCTTATTAGTTCGCTCAGAAACGATAGTTTTTGGAGCCGACTTATGTTTTACTGCAGATGTTTATTTTTTTTCAACGTGATATCTCAGAAATGCATCAGCCACTCAGCGCAACATTTTGCACGGTGATCAGACCTAGGCCGAATTTTATAATGCCAGTCCAAAAATTCACCGAATTTATCGAAGCCACCAGAATTACTGGTGGCCTAAGTGAGCACAGGCAAAAGTCATATAATGCTTACTATCCTAATAACTAAGGTTAACTATGTGTTTCCGGTTGCATAACAAACAATTTCTAAATTTATTTATTGTATTACTGATTACACATGTCAGACAGTGCATTCCAGTGATCAATTACTCTGTTGCTAAATACATACTTTCTCAATTCTAATCTACCGCAAATTATAACAACCATTAAGATTTAAAATGTTTCTAGTAAATCACTCTTATGCCTTCTTTTTTCTAATGTCATTGAATTTAATTTTTTAATACGTTCTTCGTAATGTAAATTTCTTACACTGTCAATCAATTTAGTTGCACGACGCTGAACTCCCTCAACTAACTCAATATCCTTCTGATAATACGGGACCAAAAACAGGCCAAATGCGGCACAGTTTTGGACAACTGCAAATTTTGGCAGCGGATATCTTTGGAATGGATGAAAATATTCAAAATTGGACAAGTATTTGATCTACCACAATTCCTCCCGCTTTAGGCGAAAAAGTTGGGTGAACTTTGGTCCAGAAACTTTGGAGATCTAGGTAGAGATATCGACAAGCGGTCAACGGCGTTATTAACCGCAGTCCCTCCCGTGTTGAACAAAACAAATGGTGGACTTTGGTCCACTAACACCAGAGATCACATGGCTAATGTTTACCTACCCTAAGTCGACAGTGTGCGTTCTGTGTATGCTAATGCATTTGACTGCGGGAGTGCGGGCCACGTGACTTTGCTACCGGTTGAATTTCAGCCTCTTTGAATTTCTCCCCTCAATCGGACTTACGGCGCCGGGTGGATTCACGTTGGGCTTTGCCCCAAATTTCCAGTGTATTTCTGTTCTGTATGAAGTTTTTTTTGTTATATTTTTTTGGTGTATATATTATGTGGATGTGTTATGTGTACAGGATTTGTAGAAGTATGCATTATGCATCCTTTGGATCTGATAAAAACCAGGTTTCAGATACAGCGAGGAGCTGATGATCCAACACGCTATAACTCTATGCTGGACTGTGTACGCAAAATGTATCGTACTGAGGGGTGAGTCATATTAATTGTTTTATATTTGCACTAAAGTTTTGGTGTCATATTGTGACTTTAATGCCATTCTGTACGCACTTTGATAAAGGACTTTTTTGGTAAATATACTTTGTTGTTCATTGTAGCAGAATGGCATTGTAAATAATGTGCACACATTTTGCAGTGTTTCATGTTTGCTTGTGAGTTGTGATAGTGGCTGCCAATACATATGAGGGTCGTTCAATAAATTCCAGGACTCACGTTTTTATACAACGACAGTGAATCGCACATTTCTGACGGTTATGTTACTTTTCAACACATTCTTACTGCAGTTTACTGCAGTATTCCCATTGTTCTACAAGTCGGCTGGAACCTGTAGCACTAAGTTTTTGTTGGCACCTTGTTGAAATTTCCGGATGCATGCTGTTTAACATCTTCATCATTTTTAAACTTAATGTCTTCAAGTGATTCATTGTGTGGTTTGAACAAATGGAAAATCACTTGGAGCTAAATCTGGACTGTATAGCAAATGTTGTAGCAATTCCCAGCCCGTCTGTTTAATTTTCTCAACTGCTTAATGGGCCTATCGCACAGTGGTGCATTGTCATGTTGAAGAACGACACCTTTCTGCAGCAAACCTGGGAATTGCTTTTCATAATCAATCAGACAATAATGCTCAGTAATATTCTGCATTTACAGTATGTCATTCAGGCAGAAAGTCTGCGAGAACAAGTCTCCCGAGTGTCTGAAAAAATGCTTTGCTTGCAGCTTATCGTTTTTTTGCCATATGCAGTGCTTCAACACAGACATCATCACTAAGTTACATGATTACTGCAAAAGCGGGCGAACTATTCAAATACTTTCAAACGTAATAAAGTGTCACTGCTAAATACTACAGATAATCTACAATAAATTTTAGCACTTTCTATGCCTTCTGCGACTAGAAAATTTCATGATTATTCTGTGACTATGCCAAAAATCAATGCCTATTTATATCATATTTATTTATATCATAATAATGATGACGTCACTGTGTGACGTCATAAATGAAAACATGGTAAGTGATTTATGTAATAGTGACCATGCAATTTCATAATAGTTTTGGTTTCCAACGGTCACTATGTGCTTACTGAGAAGAACAGTCTTGGAATTTGTTGAACGATCTCATATTTGGTACATAGATGAATTTATCAGCTATGTTCTTTGTTTGCAGGCCATTGTCATTTTACAAAGGCATCCTTCCTCCGATTCTCGCTGAAACGCCAAAGCGAGCAACCAAGTTCTTCACCTTTGAACAGTACAAGAGATTATTTTTGTTTGGTGCTCCCAGCCCAACATTTGTGGTAAGATATATTAGTAGTCCTTTGTGTTTGTTTGTTTGTTGCTCGATGTAAGTATTATGCATAACGTAGTCTTGAACTGCAGTTGAACAGTTGAACTTAATGTAGTCTTGGCTTGGTCATGGAGTTGACAGATAGTGATGTTTATGGATATGATACTTGCAATATGAAAAATGATTTGCACTGTAAAAATGGGTGAAGTGAATGTATAGGATGAAATGAAGAATAACTTGTTGTGCTGCCTGATGTAAAGCCGCCAGTGCAAGCTGTTGTGCATTGCTAAGTGTGAACTGGTATTAGGTGACTTATGGTGTACCGTGTAGATCAAGTACTAACAAATACGTACCATACCAGGCGAGGTTGGAATGCCAGCCTCTAGGGTCGTGCAACACCAGTGTCCATAAACCAACCCATCAGAATTCTGTATCTCAGACAGAGATTTTCATTAGATTGTTTTTAACAGAATTCAATAATGATGCCGTCACACACTGATCATGCAGACTGTTCCATAATGAGAGCACCCTCTCTACAAGCACTAAAATTCTTACCCGTGAGTGAATGTAGTGAAGTTCATATGTTAAAGGATATTTGTTTGTTGTGTAGACGTTCACACTGGCTGGCTTCTGTGCTGGCATGACAGAGGCTGTCATTGTTAACCCATTTGAAGTAGTCAAAGTTCAGCTGCAGGCAGACCGAGGCAAATTCGTTCAGGTGTCTGTTTGTTTCTTACATTTGCATTTGTGAAACACATACCATACAACTATTCTCTGTTCAGTCTAGGATCTTTAATGTGCATGTGACCACTAAAGACAATTTATATACAGCTTGCATGCAACATTGACCTTAGAGTGAGACTAGCAAAAGTTTACCAGTGACTGTCAGTTGCTTAGTTTATTTTTGGCCGGATTAGGTTTTTCATATTTTAGTGCATTCATTGATGCATTAATTAGATGGCTCTATTCTAAATAATACTGGTAACGGTGTTGTTGAATTATGTCTAAGTTGGGCTTTATGTTATTCAATGCTATAGCTCATTTGTGTGGCTTGGTAGACAAACATTAGCATGTCAAGCTAGTGATATTAGATCCGTTATATTTGACTGGCTAGAGAGAGATTAGAGTCAGAAGTAAATGTCATTGTATTAAGAGATGTGTTTCTTGTTAGCAAACGTCGACTGTAGCCAAGGCTCGGGAGATTATTCGCAAAGATGGCTACGGTCTGCGTGGACTGAACAAAGGTGTAACAGCAACAATGGCTCGTAATGGCCTGTTCAACATGATCTACTTCAGCTTCTACCATAACATGAAGCAACTCATTCCGAAGCATGTGGTTTGTGTTCTTTACTCATCACGAATAACTACAAGTTCATGTCCTTTTTTGCTCCACTTTGTTAGAATTGCCATTTGTTTAAGTCTGGTGTCTTTCATTCTGTCAAGAATCTTTTTTATGATTGGTAGCAGATCTAGAATCCAGTTGCTTTTGAGCTGCAGACCACACAAAATGGTCTTTAAATTAAGTCACAGCGGGCCGGACCAGTGCAAAAAGTTTATATTTGGTTTTCGATGCCACTGATTGGATGCCATATACTCTACTAATTTTTTTATGTGCAGAAGGAGCTAAATTTTCATGTGTCACTGTGATTTGAGCATCATTTTGATTCAGGACATTTCTACTGCAGCATATATGTTACAGTAAACTGCAGTGATGCCAACTGTATAAACGTGGATGCTGCATTTTTTTTATTGACATTTTGTTGATTAGTTGTTACTGCTATCGTGATGATAGTGCTAGTTTCTGTTCCTTGTAGAACCACACGACTGAGATAATGTATCGGCTTGGACTTGGATTCTGTGCGGGAACGTTGGCGTCAGTGGCAAACATTCCATTCGATGTAGCGAAAAGTCGAATTCAGGGACCACAGCCTCAGCTGGGCATTATCAAGTACCGGTCTACATTTGCCACAGTTGCCATGGTGTACAAGGAAGAAGGGTGTGTAAACATTTCATGGTTAATGCAAAATTAGCGACTGCGTTTTTTATACTGTACTGCATTGGTTTTGCTGTGTTGAATGTCGCAAATTTATAACACCACATTAATTATAAATGCATTATTGCATTTGATATTGAAAGGTCACTGACTTGGTTAGTTTTTTTGCTCTCAGACTTTATGTTACTTGCTACTTATCTGACACGATACTCCAATTAGTAGTCAATGGTGTTGCAGTCAAAGTGCAGAGCCATTTCATAGGTAACGCGCTCGCTGCCAGCAAGAAATAAATCTTGCGTTAAATGTCAAGCGCTACTATCTAGTTTGTTGGTATGCTGCAGGTTTTTTGCCCTGTACAAAGGTCTGCTGCCGAAAGTCATGCGCCTAGGACCTGGTAAGCAATGCATGTTTCTCGTAGTTTTGTTTGCTTGTTTTCTGCATGCCTGTTGACAGTTTGCAAGATGCTTTACTTTTTGTGCTTTGTGCTTTCTTCTGTCACAGTATATTTTCTGCTTTGTCTCTTGACCTTCTGCCAGCATCTCCAAATCTGGTTTTTTGGAAGATTATCCCCAGATATTATCTAAACCTGCCTGTTTTACTATCAGTGTTGAAGTAGGCAGAGAGGCCGATACCTGATTTACTTATTTTGTTGGGATGGAAGGCTGATGTTGTGTTATATTACGGTCCACTGACAGTCACCCATCTTAGTACGTAGTAACCACTTGACAGTGGACCGATCAGGAGTCGAACCCACGGTCTCTCTATCATAAGTCCACCGCTCTACTGTTATGCCAACAGTCCTTACGATCAGTTACTATATCAGCCTGTGAGTCTATTCAAGTTATGTTGCTGTTTCTGCTGCAGGTGGCGCCATCATGCTCGTAGTGTTTGAAACTGTGTACGAGAAGCTTCAGAAGATGTTCTGAACTAGGAGTACGTTACACTAATGACATGTTCACTGCTGAAATACGTGGGATGAGTGATTGCACGTAAAATACTCCTCTCATCCACTGCACACATATCCATTCACTGGTGTTGGTAAATCATAATAATGCATGTATTACATAGTCAATGTCATCAATTGGTGATGTGTTCACGTTTCAGTATAGGTAAGTGTAGCTGGTTTTTGTGAGTTTTCGTACATTAGATTGATTGGGGGAAAGACATGCTATTAATATGCGTGCTAGAGTTGTAGTGGTGGGTGTTTGTTGCCAGCAGGATCACATGTGTCATGGTGTCCTCTAAGTTGCAACTTTCATTTGGCGTAAAAATTTTGTGATCCTGGTTTCAGCCAGCTAAAAAGTACTGATGGAGGAGGACGACAACGATAATTTTTTGAAATTTTTCAATTTTTATATCACAGTGTGGTGTGATAGTACTCATAAAAAACAATAGTACACACTAAATAGTAGCTATGAGAACTTAAGCATAGTTACTGCAGCATTACAAACTAGATGCAAACAGTAGTTTTCGGTAAAACTGAACGCAGACTAAAAACTGCACTAATATTTTGTAAGGTCCAATGAAAATTTTTGTGGATGCAGGTTTTTTAAACGATAGATGGAAACCAAAAGCAAAGGAATTTCTTAAGACTTTGGTTAATTTCGTGATTGCTTGACAACTTGCTGCTACCTTGTGTTATTCACATGCCAGAGTGCATTAATTATTGCCATTTTTTTCTACCTAATATCTTGCTTTTGCTGTTAATGCTATTTATTCTTCTGTATTCTAATTGGTACTTACATTTCCAGGTGTTGCAATTAGGACAGTCAGTTGTGCGGCAAATAATTTTGTTGTGTGTAAAATGTGCCGAAATTGTTAGATGTTATAATGCTTTGCATCAACCTATCTTCTATCGTGAATGTCTTAATCAGAGATACGTTGATAAAATAAATAATTGATGTATAATACCGCAAGCCACAAAAAAATAATTGGCAGATGATCGGTTAAAGATATCGAGTCGGTTAATATTCGGACAAAGTGCAACTGTTAAAATTTGCAGCCCTAATTGCAGCACGTATTCGTACTGGTTGTGTGTTTTGCGATGATTTTTATGCAATGCGTGCTGTGTAGTTTGTATTTTCTGAACATTTTTTGCTTTTTTTTCCTCAAGTATTGTCTGACCATCAGTCACATTTAGTTGGCTGTATTGTTGGCTTTCAAGTGCCCTTCAAACTACTGCCATCGTTTCACATACAACAAGTCTTGTTTCATTTATTATTATTATTATTAATTATGTAATTTCTAAGGCATGAATTCATCCATGCAGCACATGCACCATATTGACTGTTGCATGCATTACAGTTTAAGTCAGCGGTAATATTTTCAGCCATAAAAGTAGTTCTTGTAATTAGTAGTAATTGTTTTTGACGAATTTATTACATTGTCTTGTGTGTGTGCAGTTAAATTTTTTTTCTGCTATTTCCAGGAGAACTTGTATTATAGCTGTGCAGTGCTTGCTCATTTTGTGCCATTTTTGATTTTAATAGTTTGGTGATATTTTGTTACTTCCATCAATATGATGCAGTTTTCAGCACAAGGCTGTGTTGTGTCTTTGAGCAATAATCGTATAGACTTGTATTCTGATTAGCGAATGGGATGGTCATTACTCAGTACTCAGTTGCAGCTAATAAATTTGTACCATTTAGAAGGGCAACTGGCCGACATTGTTTCATTCCTCCTGGCGTGTGGTTCTTGAAAAAAAATTCAGCTTACAGTGAGGCATGTCTAAACTTCAAACCGTAAAACAGTACTGTGTGACAAAATTACTGAAGTTCTGCTTGTATAACTGCATATGTTTTTATTGTGTTGTTTTGTGTGACTCTATTGTTAAGTAATTTGTTTTCTCTAATTTGTGTTAGTTGAGTTCTTTATTTTAACCTCCTTGGCAGTATGAATTTGGACAAAGAGTTTCTGTCTAAAAGCGGTATATATATCTGCCGTGGCAAGTTCACCGCGACATTTGCCTAATGACATTTAAATGTACACTTGAGCATTCAAGTGTACACTATACATACACTATACTCCCACTGGACCTGCACTCACAGTACAGCCGTGGCGCCGACGGCAGCTGTCAGCCGATGTAGCTGGATGTGCTGCAACTTGTGATGTTGATAAACTAGCTCAACACAGATGACATCTGGCAGTCAGATGGAAGGGAAAAGAATTTTGTCAGCTGCAACTGACCACTGACTGTGACTAATTGACAGCACAACAGGCATGGTCCGCTGACGGTTCTGGACATGCATTAATGACTGGCACCCCGGCACCTCGCAGCACAGATGGCAGGGAGACTGCTATAGCTGCGTTTCGAGTCTCAGTCAGGGTTACCGTTTTTAGTACATAACAACCGCTCCGAATAATGCTCAGGATTACCGCTGAGGAGGTTAATTAATCTTTTGAATGATAAGACTTAACATGCTGCTTACTTGATAATTGTAATTTATGTCGTTTACAGCAAGAAATGTTTAAATAGGGCATTGCTTTTGATACGTTGACACTGCATGAAGTCTCCGCAGAGATGCGAACAGTATTATTAATGGTGATGTTGCAAAAGAGAAGTTTTACTCGAAGAGATTAATGTCTTGAGTGAAATGCAAAGTCTACTTGCTTTTTCAGTGGGGCACAACCATTTTACACCACAGCCTTCATGTTTGTTCAGCCCCGTCTTCCAATAGACATCATTCTGACATTAATGACTCTCCGGAGGATAGCAAGGTAGATTATTAGAACTCTGCCATTGCTTTCACATATGTACATTTGAATGGAGATTTCTTACAATTCTAGGTTTATATCGTTTTTGTGTTTTGTGTTAGACTGTAAAGGTTAAACTTTGTGTTTCATTAATGTAAAGGTTAAACTTTCTGTTCGATTATTATGTGCATGTACAAGTTTGCCTTGAAAGGTCATCCCCCAAATGGCCTATACTGTGTCGGGTGGGACATTAAAGGTCCATGGCCACGGTCAAACTCACTCGCGCAATTTCTGTATAATATGTCGATTTGAAATTGATGCGTGAATTCAAACGAAATGCGGCATTACGTTACGTTATGGGAAATATTCTAATCTATCAGTGCCCGCAGTGACGTCATGACCCTAGCCCATATAGATCATGAATATTAATGGCTAGCCGACGACGTCATCATTCTAGGCTAGGCCATAGCCTATAATAACGTTATGAATATTAATTCATGACGTCTATAGGCTAAACTCATGACGTCACAGCAGGTCATCATGGCGGCGCGTTTTCTACATCGTTTTCATAGATCGTCGACTTCAAAGGTAAATTTTTCCGTGTTGACGGAACGCTGGGCGCCGATATTACTGTCAAAGTTATCATAAAATTCTGCACTTTCAGGAAAATGGATAAAATGTATATGTTAATGTTGGTGACCATGCACCTTTAAACCCTACTCACTCACTTCATGTTTGTTGTAACATTATGTGCCAAAAGCATTATTTTTAAAACATAATTTACTGAGTTTGATGCAGTGTTCCCACTTGAAATTGTTGTTACACACCACTGAAAACAATTCCAAAAAGTGATTAAGTAATAGAGCAGATAAGTAATAGGCATATAATTTTGTATATCGTATTTTTGGTGTTTTCTCTTGTATGTCGCCTGACGGGTAATGACTCGCGTGGGCCAGACGTGTCATATGAGCTGAATGTTATGCATATAATGAGTTACGACATCTGGTAGTTTTTACTTACATGATGACAATAAATGAGTCCAGATACTGCTGCCAGTGTATGTTTAGTGGTGTGTGACAGAATATTCTGAGATTTGTGGTAAAAGTGTACTGATCATTCGCGAAGCGACCTTTTTACTGCTTTTTTTGCAATTAATTGTGGCTGCGGTTATGAAGTGTTGTTTGATGAGAGCTTTGTGTGCGGATTCATATTTTCCGGAATCAAGATTTTTTTTTAGTTTTTGCCTGCATTTGGTCTTGTTAGTGGGAGAGAAAATCATTCTGCAGTATACTAATTTTTGAACATTTTGTTTTGCATAAATCAGCATTCCAAGTTGTCATTTTTGTCACTGATGCTTTTTGATGTTCTGTGTTGTTTATTTGTTAGCTATGTCACATTGATCAAATGTCACATTTAATCATTCAGAGCTCTTGTGGGTCCTTAAAAGTTCTTGAATTTTTTCAGATTTTCAAGGCCTGGAAAAGTCCTTGAAAACAGACATGGTCCTTGAAAATCCTTAATCGGTGCTTAAGGTAAGTAAGGTGAATTTGATTTTCTAAAGTGCTGTGATCGATTAAGTGATTTTCAGAATCAGTGTTGCCTGAGTCTGAGAGGTGAATAGACTTCATTATTACTGTTTTTCTGATAATTCCAGTTTTTGATTAACGCTTGATGGTTTAAATTGTCGAATGTAAACTAGGCCTGCTTATATATGCTTAAAAAAGTGCTGGTTTGATTTAATTCAGTTCTCCTTATATATCCTTCGTATGGTCCTTGAATGTCCTTGAAAAGCGATTGAATTTGATTTTTGACAAATGGGCAAGAACCATGTTCATTGCTCTTAATGTTTAACTTACACATCTTGTGAAACGGGAAATAGTAAGAAAAATTTGGAACTGTACATATGACTTAGATGAGCCATTTGCAACCAAATGCTTTTCCTTTTATATATGTATGTCGGCCACCACTCCCGACCTTCTGGCAGTTGATTGGATTATGTACTGCAAAAATACATGTTTCTGTCTGTCATGTGCATAATCGTTTCTTGTGAGTAAAATATTTCTGAAATCTATGGGTTTTGAGAGTTTTTTTTGGAGTGGTGGCTCATGGTCCAAGGATCAGTCTGTTGTATTTTAATGATGATCTATTTGGAGTCCAAAAAAATTAATTTACCAGCCTTCGCAATATGGTAACAGTATAACACTGGCAGCTGATTCTGTCAAGGATGCTATGCATTTGAACATGAAGTGTGAGGCGAAACCCAGAAACTTAATTGTAAACTGTGGTTAGACTGTTACAAGATAATTTAAATTGTGTGCATAATTAAATATGCTTGTGATAGGTACACTTTAATGATATTTCATTTTGCTTTGTTAGGTTAGCAGATGTGCTTGATGTGGAAGAAGATTTATTTGATTTAGGTGTTGCTGACATTTCTCTGGTTATTCATGTGAACTTGGTACACATGTGGGTCCATATATCGCATACATGGTTCCTCGTCTGTGCAATTCTGTGTTGTTTAATTAAGATTGCACTGTTTTCTTTGGTTTCATGCATTGTCTGTTGTACAAACACTGCTCTTCCATTCTGATTGGTGGTTATACTGCTGACTATTTGTTGCAAGCACAGTTCTGCATTCATGTGTCGTATCTTTCCCGATTTTTTCACTATGCATGCATTCTGTCTCAAGTGAAATTTGTTCATTTTGGTTTTTATCATTTTTTTGGCAAGAGGTGCCTTCTGGGTAGTTATGCTGCTTAGAATCTGTCAGTTACAAACATTGTGCTAGATCCAGGACAATGTCGAGTTTTATGTTATATTTTGTCGAACTTATTTCACTGACCAAACTGACTAATGGTGATGTTAACTTTGTATCATATTGGAGCTGTGCAGTTGTTGCATTTGTTTAAATGTTTACGATGTGTACCGTCGGTCCATCACTATTCCATGTTAATTAATACAAACTCGGTGTCAGTTGGTGCTTTTGTGATGTTTATTATCGTCGACCTTACGCAGTGAAAGGCATCTTAGGTACTGTTTTTTTATAGTTCCAGCCTATCTTTTGAGTTAGTTTTCATTTTGCTGATCTTCTAGCAGTGATGCCAACAGGAACTTCACTTTGGTACTTAAGGAATCGTGCATTGTCACTGCTGATCTACTGTGAAAACTGATTTAAATGGCTCAACTTTTTCTGTTAGTAAATTAGGTGAAGCAACTAAAAACGTAGTGTAGGCCTCCCGTGTATAATCATTTTTTGACAGGTAACTAGCAGCAGAATGATTAGGCTGTAATAAAACAATACTATTATAATAAGACAGCAGGCAATAGACAATAGTTGACAGATCTTCTGAAGTACGAAGTGCGTTCGAAATAGCGTAATAAGTCTTAAAACGTATTATTTGTTCGCACGAAAATTTTTGAATTTACCAGATGAAATGCATGCCACTGCAATCAGTAAAATAAAATCTCTACTTCAGTCATTTAAGATGAAAATCGTCTGCCGTGAAGTCAAACCTGACTGTAGGCAGTGGTCAAAATAGGTTTGAAGAAGTGCGGGAACTTCCTTTCCCCCTTTTTCTGCTACCCTATTGTTGCTTTTTTTCTTTCGCCCTCTTTCCATTCCTCTTCCTTCCATTCCAATCCCCTCCCATTCTGCCTTCGAAAGTAGGCCCCTTAGGTACAGCTAGGGGAGTAAGTGCTGTAAGTTCTCCCTGTGATATGTGGAGCAGAACTCCAACGAAAATCGAATTTGGTGTATTTTAGCTTTAAAAATCTTCTATCTGGTGGCACCAATTCTACTGATTTTCCCCAGAGTTATTGACCACACTGGGACAACTATACAGACCGAAAATTGGAGGTGGGGAAACGCAGTGCCGCTGCGTTCCCCCTTACTTTGACCACTGAGACCACTGACTGTAGGCCCCTATAGGCCTATTGAGAGTCACCAGCGAGCCTTTACAAAAACTACAACTGTTTGACTGATATTTTCGGAATTACTTAGTTAACAGAATTTTTTCATCGCCGGCCTAACTACGTATTTTTGCATGTATCTACGGTGTAGTCTAATGCACTCAGCAGGCCTAGGCCTATATCGATAGGGTTCATTATGTAGCCCGATATGAAATGATGCAGAACATGCGACATTTTAATGGTCACATTACATACTAAGAACTGATGAAAACAATTCGCAAGAAAAAATCGGTGTTAGTGCAACAACAACAAAAAACGCAAAAAAAGCCACGACGAGGGACGTAAGACGTCGTTACTGACTGAAGTGGGCTTAGAATTAATGAAGCTCGCGCGCGATACGGAGCGAGCATGTTTTTTTCGTTTTCATCATGTCATCGACACCGGACTGATGAACGACGTGTTCACTGTCCAGTACACACGTGTAGAGTTCTCTGTAATTACGTCATTCAGTCTTGTGGATTTGACTCGGTGGCTATCGCAGTGAGATTAACAGCAGAAAGTACCCAACGAATCGAAGCGTGGGGTCTAGGATAACAATAGACAACGGGTACACGGAAAAACGCAGATTCGAAAAAAACAATTAGCGCGAATGTTTTTCACTTGCACCCTTTGCACTTATTACAGTAGGCCTACGTGCAAACGTGATGCAAACACAAAATGTCACGAAACCATTTCAATTAGTCAACGCCTGTTAACTAATTGAAATGGCATCGCGGCATTTTGTTTTCACGCAGAGACGTGCGACTGACTGGCTACTGCAGAGAGAGCGATATTCAATTATCATGAACGAGCTCGCCGTCGGCGTGATATGTCACACTATGGGCTCTGTTGTGGAGCATTGGAGAACAACACTAATCACGCATAGGCCTACAGTCGGCAACCACAGCCAGTTCGATAATGTCACGACGACACACGACTGTGCTTTTCACGGCGCAGTTCCAAATCAGCTGCCATATGTGTAACGGTCGTCTGCAGCATTTTCAGCCACTGAAAACAAACCAAAGTCACTTAGGCCCATACATCTTTCAGCTGCATACCGGTATAGGCCTACTCGATACCGTAATAATTACCACCACAATATGAATACGGTCAGTTCCACTAAATTACACATGCATGGGTCCAATGACAAGAGCGAATGACTGATCGAAAGCAGTGTGCTTGAGAACGCGGAAAAAAAGACTAAAAGACAGATTGTTAATATTTTTTCGGTTTAATCCAGTCAAATGTTGAACACACGTAACCGCAGCCACAACAGTGCACTTCATAAGGTATAGGCAACGGCAGCCTAGTAAAAATTCATGATATGAATTAACATTTTGTTTACGTTTTACGTGTCATAAAACAAATTATTGCGTCCACTATAACAAGAAGCCCAGCTGTCGCTAGGATAGCCTACTGTACTTGTTGTCAGTGACCTTCAAGGTCTTCCAAGGTCGATAATTTTCATTTCATCTGAAAGGGCGTACGATACTTTCAATTAGTGATTAATAGTAACCTTGACCGTATCGCTCACCGTTTCCGAGATATGGCCAGTTTTTAACTGAATTTCCTACCCCTTCTCCATTCAACTCCCAATTTGAAAATATTATCTTTGCACTGGATGGCTGAAATTTTGCATGCTTGTACAATAATAATTATTCGTGTAAAAAGTTTTTTCCTATGACCAAACGCTTAGCCACAGTACATCCGTGACGGACAGACGAACGGACGGAGGACAACCGTGCCAATAGCTCGACCGTTACTTAAGCACGGTGGGCTAAAAATTGATTTCAAAACAACTGAGGATGAAATACACGCATATACATATTAAGTTTTGTAACCTTTTGTCATTTTCATCCTTTGCATTTCTTCACTAATTTCCTGTTGCGAACGCCAAACATCGTCTTTCTCTAAAACGAACAGCAACGAATGGAATTACGATTCTAGCTGCATGGTGTTAAGTCTTACAAGAAATCTGAGCTAATGCTCATGAGACGCGCGAGAGCCTATAGCAGTTCCTGTTCGCAAGTAATCTTCGTCTATCTCTATCCATTTCGTCGCAATTCACTCTTTTGCAGCCAAAAATCGCCAAAAAATCACTAAAGCCAATATTTTTAAGGTTCAAGGTCATTTAAGGTCATTGATGTTGACATTTCTAAGAAGCTCGTCGCTAGTGCTTGTTATGATAAGCATCATATCTGTCTATCTGTGCATATCTGTAACTATTTTCACGCTATATATAGACAAGCCAACAACGGATAAATAACCAAATTTTTAGAAGGGCACCCCTCTTTGATACCCGCTCTGGCAACCCTCCTTGAACGTAGAGACTTCGGACTTGGACTGCTAAAATCTGCATTCAATGCTGAAAATTTCATACGCAGGTTGTTTTGGTCTATCTCTAGCCATTTTGACGCAATTCACTTTTAAAATGCGTGTCGCAGCCCAAAGTAGCGAAAAATTCACTATAACCCACTATTTTGGGGGTTCAAGGTCATTCAAAGTCATTGACGTTGACATTTCTAAGAAGCTCGACGCCAGTGCTTCTTATGATAAGCATCATGTCTGTGCCTATCTATAGCAGTAAAATAACGCTTTTTAAGGGGGCTGCCCCTATTTCGCCCCCTCGTTCGAGGGGACCCCCTTTTACTCAGCGGGGTGAAATTTTGTCACAATAGGCTATCATATGGTGTAAACCCGAAGTCTCTGTCTCACCTGGTCTTGGATTGGTACCGGGTCGTGACGGACAGACGGACAGAATTACCGTAGCTAATACGCGCTATAGCTATGCTAGCTCTCGCGCGTAAAAACGATATAGAAAGAGTCAGAACAGAACAGAACAGAACCGCAATATGTCACTGCGGTGCAGTTCATTTCAGTTGCGTTGCATGGACGGACTGCTGATGTACAAACGGAACGAACTGGTAGTTTGGCTTAGTTCATTTCGTTCGCTCTGTAACGCATCTTTATTCGGATTAAGCCAGAACCAAAGGCTAACGTTAAGTTACCGAAACAAAATGACTCCGGTCATACGACGAGTTGAGCATGTCTGCAGTGTAGCTCTACTTACACAAGAAGCCCAGCTGTGGCTAGAATAGCCGACCGTACTGGTTGTCAGTGGCCTTCAAGGTCATCCAAGATCGATGATTTTCATTTCATCTGAAAGGGCGTATACCACTTTATAATAGTGATTAATAGTAACTTTGGTCGTATCTCTCACCGTTTCCGAGATATGGCCAGTTTTCCATTAAAAACGCACATTTTTCCTATCCCTCCATTCAAGCCCTAATTTAAAAATGCTTTCCTCGCACTAGATCGCTCAAATTTTGCACGCTCAAGTTTGAGACACATGGCTAATTATTCGAGTAAAAAGTTTTTTTCTACGACATAACGCTTAGCCACAATACATCCGTTACAGACAGACAGACTGATGACGACAAACAGACGGACGACAACCATGCCATAAGCTCGACCGCTACTTAAGTACGGTCGGCTAAAAAGTCATTTATCGCACCTGCTACCCTATTTCCGTTTCAGATTACATTAATCATCATGTAATGTTTGCTGACGCCATCTGTAGGCTACAGCAAAACCACAGCGCGACAATGGCGACGGTGGTTGTAATGTGCTGACTGCTGAGCTGAGGTGACGTCAGCCGAGCAAATCTAATCCCAGACGATGCGACGGCGTTGGCGTTGCTTAGGCTACGTCATGTTTAAGAGCTCACATATAGGCAAAAACTTTAAAAATCTCTGTGCTTTTAGTTGCCGTCAATCTCCAAAAACCTCCGTCTCTAAAATTCTAGTGGACCCTCAAAAATATTACTGCAGTTTTTAGTTGCTTGAGACATTTTACTTAATCTTTGCACCTTTGCTAAGCCGTCGTTATTATGAACGAGCAATTTCTAGATGTTAAACCAGTGGCGGATCCACGAGGGGAAAGCGATTGGGGAGATTGACGCGGTGCCTCCGGTGTTCAAAAAATTTACAAAATAATTTTAAAACCTCACCCTTCCTGGGTGTAATTTGAGAAAAATTAATATACGAGCAAAGGCAAGGGACCATACCCCAATGGGGCTTTGTCGCGGTGTTCATCTCTCTCACAGAGGCACGTGCGTGTGAACTATGAACAAGTTGCCCAGAGTTGTTACGTGAAAGTTGAATTTGCGACCTTGTTACAATCTCAAATCCAACACCCTATAACTACTAGCCAGCCACCCTCCCCCTGCGTCAGACCTGCATCTTGTTGAGGTTGAGACATGGTCTTCGTTTCTTGTCTGTGCTTCTACAGGTAGCGCCGCTCAGCGGACGAAGACAGCCACACAACGAAGCAGCACGTGTCGAGGCGGCCAGGTAGGACGCAGGCAGGTCCAAGTCTGGAACGTCCATCAAAGCCATCAGCGCAGTCTCATCCTCGCTGCTGCCGCTGATCCCCATACCGGCCAGCGTCTGAACCATGCATGTAATAAACGATACATTTGAAAAACATTTAAGAACGCGTTTTTATTTAAAAACTTCTGTAAACGTTGGTACTTGAGTGAATGATCGTCGGCAGACGGACAAAACATGCGGCCACTCACGTCAACTCAGCCTGGCCATTCTTCAGTGGGTAGGCGCAATAAGTACCAGCGAGAGCTGGGACGTAGAGGCACACCGTGCAATGTATCAGCCTGTATCCGTATTGGTGGTCTCGCAATGTAAACTGTTGTCTGTATAAGGGCTAAGGAAAACAGAGAGCAGTGCCGCCCTGTGAGGGTCTTATAGGGCCTACGACTTGAACGTTAAATGAACAACGTAGGCCTAACCCTGTATTAGCTTTGAAGATACAGTTTTCTTTATTCACCACATTTCCAATTGTTTGAAGAAACTAGAAATCCAGGTGTGGATCCCGTCGCTAACAAAACATCTAAGTTGGGCGACAGGTTATGTCTAACCTTTCTTGAAAATTTTGGCCAAATTTGCCTTTAACTTTCTGCGTAATTCTGCTAACAAACAAACCAATAGACATATAAACGCCGAGTATCACATAATCTCCCTGGAAAAGATAAAATATGTTTATAAACGTTTATTACAAAGTCGACGGTCTGGAGGAGCGGTGTCGTTGTCTGGTCGTCGAAGGCGGCGTGCCGCAGCAACCAGCAGACCTCGGCGTCGCAATCGTCCTCCGCGGACCCACCACTCATTCCCGCCACCTGTCTACCGTCAGCGTCGACGTCCGACATCCGGACAACATCTCCAGCCAGTCCTTCACGTCTGTCACCGGCATCAGCACGTGCTGGCAGGTGCGACGTGACGTCACACCCGTTGCCATGACAACCGACCGCCGCTGAAACACGTGCCGCGGCCATCACGACCGGCTTCGTCACTCGACCAGAATGATCAATCATAGTACTGCCACATTACCACAGACAGACTGACGAATCATTCTGACATAAGTGCACGCAGTATAATGTCACTCGCATAGCGCCGCTCGTGTTGCCATAGAAACGGCATATAATGCACACATGCCGAGGCATACAGTATTATAAACTGAAGTTGGACTAAACTAAACTGGACTGAACAGACTAAACACCGTCACCATTAGTTTAGATTATGTCTTAGTTTAATACTATAGTGTGGGCCAAAAAAGTAAGCTATTGTACTTTTTCCATATCTTCACTAAATATTAACCAATTTTTACAATTTTTTAACCAGTGGACTTTGGAAGAAATTCCCTACTCAGTGGCGTGCACACCACACTTATTATGTCGCTTCACTACCTTGGAAAATATAAATATCCAAAAACGTACAATAACTACAGATGGTAATAAGGTCAACTAGCAAATTTTTAAAGTATTTAAATAAAATGTTAAATATAAGGTATAGTAAGTGTCAAAAAATTTAGGTGTAGCTACAAAATGAGTTTTCATTTTTCAAAAAATCGTGCAATACTTGTAGAGCCGCAAAATTAAAATACATTGCTCTGTATGCTGATGCAGTTAACTGAGCAAAATTGCAGCCGGCATAAATGTGCATTGAAAATTACTGCACAGTAAAATCGTTCAAATAAAAAAAAATGTTTAATATGTCCTCTAATGCTTTTTGACACTTACTATAACTCATATTTTAACATTTAAGTTCAGTTCTTCAAAAATTTACCATTAGACCTTCTGTTCGTCTGTAGATATTGTATGTTTTTGGATATTTATAATTTACAAAGTAGTGTAGCGACATAATAAGTCTGGTGTGCAGCCCTTGAGTTGCAAATGTCTTACAGAGTCCAGTGGTAAAAAAAATTGTGAAAAATGATCAATATTTAGCGAAGACATGGACAAAGTGCAATAGCTTACTTTTTTGGCCCACCTTGTAGGCTATACGAAACTATAGTCTAAGTCTACACAAATTAAAAGCAGAACACAAAATTTTCAAAAAATGGTAATGAAATATTTCAGAAAAGTAAGGCAAATACAACCGAGCATTTAAAAGTTTTTTTCTCAGTCAATCAACCAACAAATCACTTTAAAATATTTTGCTAACATTGCTGACGGCGTTGAGTCAAATTCTAAAGCGGCAAATCCACGCGACTTCAGTATCGACAACAGGCGGAGAAATGTTTGCTTTGCTTCAGGGACTCAAAGTCCATGCGAGGAAATATCCGTTCCATCTCGAGTAGTGACAAAAAATACTTAAGTTAGTGACTTATAGTTTCCCACCACCCTGTATAGGCCTATATAGCACAAAACTCGTGACTAAAAACGATAGTTGTTATCCTTTCGGGAAAATGTGTACATATTCTACACCGTAAATCGAATATCTGATGTCTGGGCTTCAATTTACGAAATGCCGTCTAAATATGGTTCTTTGACATTTTCTGAGACGCCTGCAACGAAGCTGCGCAACTGCAATATTTCGCTTGCGCCACAGTAGCCTGTAGTAACACGTACATGCAGTCAGTGTGGGCTGACCGACGTCGTTTGATCACGAATAGCCGAAAACAGTTTTTTGTCCGACTTTTTTTGTCTTACTTATAGCACAAGATTGTGTTTGTCTGTCTAACTGCGACGTATGTGACCCACCCTAGCGACAGCTGGGCTTCTTGTCCACGTTCTCACACGACTGCTGCGGAGACTATGAGACTGCCTATCATCTGTCTGTTTTAAGTTAACTCAGGCATTTGGACAAGCTCTTCAGGCAATCTGAATACGTACACCGCAGCTAAAAGTTTAGTGCAGTATAGTCTATTAAAATTGTAAATGCTAAGACAATTCTGCATGTACCAACAACAAGCAACTATAACGTACAGCTAAAATTTTGTAAAAAAAAATGTCTGTGAGATAATCGTGGGGCCTACAGAAAAATGTAATTCGCTTTGCGTTATAAATACACTATAGGTGCCTGCAGACTAATTTTCTGCTTAGGGGCCCTACAGCAAAAAAAATGTACGCTATAGTTCTGTGTCAAACATTTAAACTAAAACATGTGCTAGGCGCAGATAAAGCGAAGTCCATTCAATGCACTCCGGATAGTTAAACTGCTGACAGATTACCTACCGGCTGTAAAAGACTGCATCTAAAGAAGCGAAGAGAAGTGACTGATAAGCAACCCAATCACGAACGTCACATAGGCCTACAGTCAACCATGTTACCACAGTTCCAGGAAACACTTTCCATCGACCGACTCGGACTCGCTATAGTGACACCTGCTGACGCATTAACGAAGCTCTGGACCAAATTTGCCCGCTATCCATCAGCAAACCTAAAGGTGCGTACAGCGTACAGAGCGACAGAAATAAAATGAAATGGAATAAAATGAAAGCCGCGCGTCTTTCATTTTATTCCATTTTATTTTTGTCGCTAAAGCTAATTGGAAGACTGCTGCGGAAACGCAACCAAACCTATGTTTCGTGACGTCTCACGTATGTGCTCTGTATGATAGGCTATACGACTGAATTCGACACTAGGCTACCAAGTATCAACTGGAGGCGATTTTTTTCGTCTTGTACATGTAGCCTAGGCCTAGCTGCGCTGCCGTGTGACCGCCAATTGGCCTTACACCGCGAGAAGCACCGCAGCGAAAGCTAGGGTTAGGGGCTATATCGTAGGCCTACATATGTCTTCACTTCTCAGATTAAAGCAACAAAAATAGCGCTCGAGTCTCGAACTTTTTACATTGGGAGAAATAATGATGACGTCCACCCACCTGCAGAACTACGAGCATTCCAAACACGCGACGTCGCGAGTAAAAGCGGATGCTTGGGGCGAAAATTTGAGACGTAGCAGGCATAGACCTATTTTATAGCACATCGTGCTGACTCGACAGCAGGTGACGTCAGCAGACCGACGAGCAGATCGAGCATGGGCAGTGCGCATCGAACGACGCACACTGCACGCATTAGGTCTATCAAATTTCACACAAGCCCGGCTGTCGCTGGGAGGGCCGACTGTATGCGGATGTCGGAAGGCCAGCAAATGATTTTCGTGTCACGTGAAATGGCTTATGCGACTTCCTGTTAGTGCTCAATAAGAATCGTGGTCCTATCTCTCACCGTTTAGCCACAATACATCAGTAGGCTACATCCGTCGCACACGGACACACGACAACTCGTAATACCTAAGTACGACCGTTAGTACGGTCGGCTAATACTCGTAACTAGTATCAGGCGGGGGTCGGATCCCCTATACAGACTGCAGTTTCTCAGAGCCATCAGACAGTCTGGGCGCTCACACCGAGGCATTTCAGTTCACGCCGGACGACAGCGACGACGACGAAGACGACGTCGACTCTACGCCGTCAGCCACTGCCAGCGTCACCGCAGCTGCTGCTCTACCTCCAAAACCATCAAGTGCCATATTTTGTTGCAATATTTTGAATTAGCATATTTTTAGCTACAAATGGTAAAAATTTTGTATAAATTGATTATCATTTGAGTGAATTATGAAAAAAAGAAAAAGGGGTCCCTTTTATGAAACACCGTGTAAACATTAATACGGCGACGCTGACAATAAAATCCTCCCGTAACGAACAGCGTGCGGCTATTGTTTTTTTTGTGGGCAGAAAATCTTAATTCAAATCAGATTCACTTGAAGATGCATCCAGTATATGGCGACAAGCGTTTTACGAGGCGAACAGTACACGTTTGGTGTATAAGACAAGTAATTTGAGCAAAGCTCACGTGACGCGCGATAGCAGCGGTCGTGCCACCTGGACAAGCGTGTACACCATGCAATAAAATAACAATGCGTTTTGAAAGAGTATCCGGTAACCAAATTTGAGGTCTCCGTAGGGAGACGCCTTGAATTTAAGAGGTCAAATTTAAACTGTTAAAAATGGACGTCCTATGCTAAAAATTTCCTAGGCCTACGCAGTTGTCCAGGTTTATCTCCAGCCATTTCGGCGCAATTCACTCTTGAAATGTGAATCACAGCCGAAAATTGCAAGAAACACTAAAATCCCCTATTGTGCAAGGTTCAAGGTTATTAAAGGTCATCGATGTTGACACCATTCAAAAGCTCATCGCTAATGCTTGTTATGATAAGCAGCATGTTTGTGCTTATCTGCAACTGTTTTTACGCTAGTCGAGCTAATAGCGGTAAAATAACCACTTTTAAGGGGTACCCCTCTTTGATGCTTACCTGCGCAGGTCTCCTTAAACCTAGAGGGTCGAGACTTGTATTCCTAAAATCTGAGTTTAATGCCAAACATTTCATTCTTAGGTTGTCTTGGTCTATCTCCAGCCATTTCGCCGCAGTTCACTTTTAAAATGTATGCTTCAGCCAAAAAAATTCACTAAAAACACCTTTTCGGAAGTTCAAGGTCGTCGATGTTAATAAATCTGTAAAGCCCATCGCCAGTGCTTGTTATGATGAGCAGCATGTATGTACCTATCTGCAATCGTTTTCACGCTACACGAGCCAATAGCAGTAAAATAAGAACTTTTTAGGGGGCTCTTTGACGCCCGCGTGCGTAGGCCTCCTTGAACTTAGTGAATCAAGACTTAGACTGCTAAAATCTACGTTGAATGCTGAAAATTTCATACACAGGCTGTCTCGGTCTATCTCTAACCATTTCGGCGCAATTCACTCTTAGAATGTGTGTCGCAGCCCAAAGTCACAAAAAATTGACGAAAATTCCTAATCTTGGGGGTTCACTGTCGTTCAAGGTCATCGATGCTGATAAAATTAAAAAGCCCGTGACCAGTGCTTGTTATGATAAGCAACATGTATGTACCTATCTACAACCGTTTTCACAGAAGAAGAGCCAATAGCGGCAAAATAACGTCTTTTAAGGGGGTACTCCTTTCGACATCTTCGTATGAGGGAACCCCTCACCCAGAGGCACGCAATTTCGTCACGATAAACTGGTCTTTGGGCAGCACACAGTGAAGATTTCGTGACCCTAGCTTGCACCGTTTTGATACAATACAGTAGTGTGACGGAAAGACGGACAGACAGCATTCTGCTATCGCGCGTAAAAATGCTAGATAGGCAGAAATTTGCATCAGATACCGAGGTGCAATCAGTCGTTCGTCACTGGCTTAGACAGCAGCCTGCATCGTTCTTTGCATAGAGCATTTACAAGGTTTCGACAGGTCTTGTGTAGCAAAATCCCGACTTTTCCAGTCATTGAATGACAATTGTCCTGACCTCATCGAAAGAATGTCACAAATGGTACACTATATCACAAGGCATTAAAACCGTATTAATGGAGCAATATGCAAACGAGAGACCCTGGTCGGGGAGTTAGGGGGCAAAGCCCCCATGAAGCTGTAACACTTCTAGCTTTTGGACGTTTAATAGAAGCCGCAGATTTGCCTGCTTCTTAATATTTAGACACAAAAAAAATCACAGACATCTGCAGTGTGCATGATCCAAGATCATTTTCCCTGACCACACAAATTCCCAGACTTTTTCCAGTTTTCCCTGACCTGAAGGAACCCTGCATTCAGAAGCTCATTGACAGAACAAAATGGTTAGCAAACTCGGACTAAATGTTGAAAAAAGAAAGATTAACCCGTAAAATTTAAAAATGAGAACATTAACTTGTTAAGTTTATTCATTTTTTCTCGTTCCTCTGCTGTTTGTTACTTGCAAGTTATGACAGATTACTGGTGGAGAAAATAAAAAATAGAATGTTTTTTATGAACAGATGTGCCATCATGAAAAAAATTCTCCACGTGTTCAAAATACAATTTCCTACGCAACGTATATTTTGGATTTTTGACATTTCGAAAAATAACAGAATGACATTGTTTTGTAACTTATTTATTGAACGACCCTCGTAGAAAAATGTTAGCCCAGTGCCGACATACTATGCAGCCATCCACCTTGAGCTTTGAGCTACACAACCATAAATACATAACTTTTCACCTTTTGAACTAAAAATTAGCCTACCACTTACTGCAAGCCTGGGGAAAGTACATGCCAATTTTAGTTTTCTGTGCCTTTGATTCTGAGTATGTCCAGTGGCTTCTATCCCCCTGTATCTGGAATCAAAATCGGGTGCAACTTCCCCCAGTTTTGAGCTAAGGTTCCCTCCCAATTTCTGACTTGAGTTTTCCCCTCCATTTTAGGTTTCTTTTCCCTCTAGGAAGAAAGTTTTGTTAAGGGTGTAGTTTGCCCAGTGAAAAATAGGGGGGGGGGAGTTTTGATCTACAACCTTATCAAAACTCCCCCCTATTTTTCACTGGGTGCAAGCTGCGCCCACCAGGTATAGGGATAGAAGCCACTGAGTACGTCATAAACAGATGGATGGACAGATAAACAGGCAAAACACACATTCAAGCCTAATAAGATGGCCGCATGATAACAGACTAAACTGTAACTGTAAATGGTAACTGTTTATAGAACATACCTGCAATTACACATTAAAACATTGAGACATTATGTTAGATGTCATAGTGAATTCAATCTATCATTTAACATCTATCACAAAACTCTTTAAGACTTATCGGCTTTAGCAACTCTGGACATTGTAATGCACTGTTTTGGTCTTCATTAACAAAGACAGCCTCGACAAGGCACTAGAACATTCACGACTATGATTATGTATACAACGTACTAGGCATCAAATGTTACCATAATGATAAACATTTGTGAATACATGAAATAGATTACATTAGTGAATACATTAGTGTCCATTGGTTAACAGAAACTGTGCAGCAAGTATCAAATGATCAGAGGATATAAACTGGTTTGGTAGTCGACCAATCTCCTTCATCTCTCTGCTAGTCAGCAGCTGCAAACGTGCTAGCAACATAAGCTTATAGTCAGTGACTTCACATGCTGCATTCTCGACAGAAGACTCCTGTGAAACAGTTGAAACGTTTTCATTGCTACTGGCTAATGTTGGAGCAGCATCAGATGCAGACAGCTTGCCCTGATGTCTATCAGAAGACTGATCATCACTTGCAGCGTCAATTGTTTTAGATGCCGAGCTTGAACTGCGATCATTTTCACGATGATTGACAGCCGACACAGATGGCGTGTAAAATATGTAATCAACAGTGCAGTTAGCACGCGTGTGATATGTCGTCACTTCACGAACTGACTTGCGCCGATTAGGCTGACCTCTGTTATTGTCAACTGGTATGTGATGTCTATATACCGAATCAAAGCCAAATTTGTGTGTTATGATACCAGATCCTTGGGAGAAGATCGGTTTTTCTGAATCTGAAATAGAATCTACTGGTACGTCATCTGTGCACAAGGTATCATCAGTCTGACTGGGAGCCTTGTTAAACCTTTCCTGACACACAGAAATATACTGGCATTGATCGGTGAGGCTGGCTTGCTGACCCAGAAAACCAGCCAACATCGGTCGTTTGTAGCCGCTGCTCCATGTCTGCTGCTGTCCAGACATCCTCGCTGCCGACTGGCCATTTAGCACCATATTTCCACTGCGTATGAACCAGTACAGTTGACTGAAAGGTTCCAAGTTCATGTCCCCGCAGATCAGCACAGGATAGTGATTCCTGTGGGCTGGACCGACAGGACAAGGTTGATAGGTGAGCCGATCGATCTCTGCGAATAGCTTCATCAGCTGAGCAAGTTTCACATCACCTCGGCGTGGATTGAAAAGCAGGTGGGTGTTAGCGATGCAGAGTTTTGCCACAGGAGTCTGCTTTTCAGACGGCAATTGATACTTTGGCTGCAGCAGTAGCAACAGGGCCACATTGTCACGATCCAATGAAGCAACGCCTGGCACAAAATACTCAACTGGTACGACTGATTCGCATTCGAACGCAGACTTCTTGAAAAATGTAGCACAACCATCATGCATTGCTCTCGTTCTCTTTTTAAACGATCCTTCATAACCTGTCACATTAATAATTGGTGTTGTACCATATGTTAGTATTTAAATACATTTAAAAACTGCAATGGCATTTTAATAGTACAGAAAAAAGTAATTAAACAGTAGCTAAATACTGATAACTAGTACTTCATATATGCATGTTGCAAATACTTTTTTCACCTAAGTATGAGCATTTCTTTTCCATTCAAATAACACATTAAGATAATAATTATTTTCAGTTACTGGCTTACAGGGTTGTTAATATCGCAGTATTGGTATCGCTACCAATACTATCGGCGATACTTTTGGAGTATTGGCATGACTATCGCCGATACTTTTCGTCCGTAGTATCGAAATGGGTATCGGCGATACTTTTTCAGCTATTTTTTGCCAATACTCGATACCAATACTTTTGTCAGCAAGCAACGCCGCTGCGGCTGCTGCACAATGACGCCCGAGGCACCACATCGCAGGTGTCTGTCCGCATGCACGCAGTTAGGCCTCGGTGCAAAGTGCAGGGAGACGTAGGCCCTAAACTACATGCGATGGACACACGTGCTGGGGTCCGTCTGCTCCGCGGATGAAAGAATAGGTGTCAAGACTCTCACAGCAGACTCAGAAACGTTTGATTTGAAACCCCACCACAAGCTACATACAGTCCAGCTGGCACTCCGCGCTCTTGCTCTGCGGGTGATAGCTCACCCCTCCTTACTCAACTTAATTACTGCCGTCAATTGTCGACCGCGACTCACTGAAGAGCACTAGAAGCTGTTTATTGCATCCTATTCAAACTGTTCAATTCTCTAAGGCAAGAAATATAATTCTCGAGATGGAGATTTTTCTTCAGTCTTGATTCTCATGAGTCTCGTTAAGAAATTGATTGACGACGTAAGAAATTTACATTACGAAGAACGTATTAAAAAATTAAATTTAATGACATTAGAAAAAAGAAGGCATAGGAGTGATTTCATAGAAACATTTAAAATTATTAATGATTGTTATAATTTGAAATCAGATTTATTTTTTTATATGTGATGAAGGTCTAAGAAGAGGTCATTCTAATAAACTATATAAAAAACGCAGTAGATTGGATTTGAGAAAGTATGTATTTAGCAACAGAGTAATTGATCACTGGAATGCACTGTCTGATGCGTGTGTAAACAGTAATACAATAAATCAATTTAAAAATTGTTTGAAACAGGAATTGCAACCAGAAACACACAGTTAATCTTAGTTATTAGGACAGTAAGCGTTATATGGCTTTTGCCTGTGCTTACTTAGGCCACCAGTAGTTCTGGTGGCTTCGGTGAATCTGTACTTAATTCCATGGCAACAACTAGATTTACTAAATCACTGCATCAGCAAGCAACTAAACATAACATTACCAGGGGCGGATTCACGAATTTTATT
>Ga0209367_1001477_pt1 | contig 29005 bp, 23 predicted proteins | sample WorMetLIZISLAND2_FD_187412 | JGI IMG/M metagenome (GOLD analysis project Ga0209367, IMG submission 187412) | Marine gutless worms symbiont microbial communities from Max Planck institute for Marine Microbiology, Germany - Olavius geniculatus... ...
GGGTACCATTAAAAATCTAAATCTCCAAGGTTACTGGACCAAACTTCACCGGACTTGTTTCGCCTAACGCAGGAGGAATCGCGATAGACGGAATGACTATCCGATTTTGAATATCTTCATCCGTTTTAGAGATATTCGCCGCCGAACTTCAAAGTCATCCGAAATCGGGCCAAATTTTGCATGTTTTTGGCCCCTGAAATTTTTTTGGGGTGTGCCCCCCGAAATTTTGGACCGGCATTATAAAATAGGGCCTAGTACTGACCATTGTGCAAAATTTCACGCTGGTCGGCCCACGCATCTCGGAGATCTCGCGAGTGGAGAAAAAAAACATCTGCAGTAAAACATAAGTCCTTCCGAAAACTATCGTTTTCGGGCAGACTAAAAAGCTAAAAAGTGCCAAACTAAACTTTTTATACCAAAGTTTCTTCAAAATGCCAAATTTGACTTACGTCATGTTCAGCATTTTGAAACGCTAGCTGGCAACCCTTCCGATGCAGCAGACAAGCAACCAGTAAAAAATTCAATGACACTGTATTTGACTTGATTGTTTATGTGGTGTCGCCAACTGGCAAATCACTTTAGGTTTTCTTGCAGTGATTACTCAGTTGCTGGTGAATAGCTGTCTAGTTGTGAAGAAAACACTGACGTTTTTGAACTTCTCCTCAAACTGTCGGAGCTGAAGGCACTGCTCCAGACGACGCTCGTGACTCTGCCAGAACTTTGAGAATGACTTTGACACTTCCGACAGGTCCGCCAACAATCTACACATACAGACACACAGGCATGCAGATTAAAAGACACAAACAGACACAGAAACAGGCACACAGGCAGATACAGACAGACAGAACTTTGTGAATGTCTTTGATACTTCAGGGTTTATCCAGCTCGACCACCAGCAACCTTCACAAAGACACAGACAAGCAGAAAAACAGGCAAACATACACAGACACACAGAGAAACACCCACAGACAGACAAACCAAAAGACAGACACACATACGCTGTGTCCGGTGAAAACTGACCCCCTAGACATTGTGCAATAAAAATGTCAAATCTAAACGAATCTGAATGAAGTTTTGTACATTTAATCACCAATAAATTCCTAAAGCAATCGCCAAATTTCATTGAAAAATATTATTCTGTACCAATATTATTAACTGTTGAATATCAATAACAAAATATCATCAATACCAATATGGCGTTACATACTGCAGTCACTCAAGCGGAAGTGACGTTAGTTGACACAATCAAAATAACATAAACAATAACAAAATTGCGTTTTCTGCAGATGATCATGTTTTAATTAAACTGTTGACAAAAGAAGAAAGGTATGGTGCTAAAAAGTTTATCGCAGAATTTCTCAGCAAGCTGTGGAACTGTCAGAATTAAACAAACGGTTGCTTAATACTGGACACTTCTCATTTTGAGGCAACCTTACAAAAGTCTGCATAAACAGATTTAACTGAAATTTGGCAAGTTAACTGCCAATAGATGGTGCATTGTTGTAATAAAATTTTGCCAAAATCAGGTATTGTTTGTTAAAGTTATGCAAATGTACACAGTGGTTTACTTACATAACACTATATTGGTAAACGAGATATTTTTATTGATATTCAACAATTAATAACTGAGCTAAAAAATAACATTTTTCAACGAAATTCAGTGACAGCTGCAGGAATTTACTGAAGAATAAGTGCACGAATCTTCATTTAGATTCGCTCAGATTTGACATTTCCATTGTACACTGTCTAGGGGGTCAGTTTTTTACCGGACACAATGTACATACAGACATACACATGTACCTATACAGGCACGAACACATAGAGACAGAGAAACAAACAAAACAAAATACTGGCTCTTAATAACATGACTTCAACTGAGAATTTGACGAATACTTTTTGTCCTAAAATTTTTCAATAAATTACTGGACATTAAGTTGCTACTTTCTGCAGCTCTGCAGTAAACAAGAGCTGACCTGTCGATGGCGTCGACGTGCTCCAGTCGATCCTGTCTCAACTCAGTTCTGTGTCTGACTGCCGCAGTGGCAGCTGCAGCAGCAGTGCTGCTATCATCTGAAGTGTCAGCCAAACAGTCTCTCAGTGCCTCGCCGTGTTGCACGGTAGACTCAAGGTCTTCCGTGAACTCCTGGCGAGTGGTGCGGTGCTCGGAGCGCAGTGACTGAGTCTGAACCACGTCGTTGGGAAACTCTGTCTCCTGCAGATCTTTACACAGCCGTGTCAGCGATGTCTTGATACGATCCACGTTTTCTGCAAACTTCTCTACTGCCTGTACACGTGCATATCACTACTGCTATGGCATTTGTTGTTCCGTAATTAATTAAATGTTGAAGGTCATGTATAGCTCTTCTATATGGGAAACCCATTGCAGAACTACGGAGCGTCACCTACCATATCGGATCACACAGTGTTACCTGCCATCTGACACAGGTGAATATGCGACACCTAAACCCCAACCAGACAGGCTGGTACTGGATTTACCTACCCCAGAGAGATGAAAGGCTGAGTTGGCCTTAGTGTTGGTTATATACCTGGATGGTTTACGAGTAGTAACTGCCTAATAGCAACCCAACCAAGAGTCAAACCCACGACCTCATAATCGCAAGTCCGACATCCTATTGTTAGGCCACCAAGCCAGAATAATAACAGACAGTATCACAGTTTTGAATTACAACTCAGATCTATAGGACAATTTCCTGATTACTTACTACCGGAATTAGAAAGTGTTCTTCGCTAGTTAACTGGAACTAGAACTACCAGGAAATCCAGTTTATTACCTAATTAAGTATAACAATTTAGTTCACTTAATCATCAATGGCCAAGTGTAGAGAGTACAGCAAGGCTACTGACAGCTCGATGTTGGATCCATTCACTAATGCTAAAAGGAAACGTTCCACCAAGGTCAGAAGTCAGCTGATCACGATCGATGTGAATATGAAGATCATCGACAGAACCCAACAGCAGAAACTACAAACATATGTGACACATTTAGCCTGTTGCTGCTTTTTATAAAAATTATTACGCGACTATCCTAATAAGCAACATTATAGATCTTGCCTGTATGTCCATCTGTCTGTCCTGCAAGGGCTCCTAATTGCAAAGAAAAAGGCACAGAAAAAAAACAAAACTGGTGTGAACAGATTCGATTCAATCAGCACTTTCAACGTTCTACATAGCCTCTCTGTCAGACTACGACCACCCTCATGGTTTTCAGTATCTCAATCCTAATTCTCACATGAGAAATATATCGTTTCTCACTCTAAATCAATGTTTTGAGCCTATTCTTGGCTCACCACATCTCATCACTTGAAATCATCACTTGTAACTGCAAGTTGGAGTTAGTGATGCACGGATTCTCAGTTCTGTAAACATTTAATTCTGGCAATGTTCCTTTACCAGGGTATATATCTGTGCCAAGCACACCCGAGATTGCTGCAGACGACAAGTTTGCCTATGTCTATTTTTAGCTGCATGCTGAACGAGGCTAGGCACGTTTATGCCAGGAAATTTTAGAGTCAAACTACCTGGGGTAAAGGGTATATATCTGTGGTGCTTGGGCCTAATTACCGCTCCATGGCCTAAGTAAAAATGTGCATGCAAATAAACGAAATGTATCAAACGCTAAATGTTTTATTCAGCAACTTTGAATACCGGAATTAGTTTCAATAGCGTAAATGACTCGCCAGAAATTATCTACGATGCATGACGTGATTGCAGCTGCTCCTTAGCGACGTTAGTTTACATTGACAACGACCAACTAAATATTTACAACAGGTCGCTGGAACGACTAGCATTAGTTTGGATGTAGACGCCTAACTAGTGCTACGACATCATTATGCATACCAACTTAACACTATGTATGAAGTAAATCGATTTCAGTTTGAAAGAAAAGTTCCAATGTTATTATGCATACGGCCCAGGGTTGTGATTAGGGTTACACACTGGGTGAGCGAGTACACATAGCTGGGTGGATAGCCACATATCACGTAGCAGACACTGGGCTGACATCTTTGCATGCATTTAGTTTCATCCTACCGTCACAGAATGCTGCTCGTCAGTTTATACTTTAGTTCTTCACAGTGACTGCTAGCTTCTGTCACATAAACTGAGCTGACAATTTTTGACAGCAAATTTTGTATTACATAACATTTGCTACTTTGACAAATAAAAATTAGGTAACTTAGAATTCATCAGCAAGAAAATTTGCAATCAGTTTTTAAGTAAGCCCTTTTCCGATCATGTGTCAATGACTGACTGAGAAATACTGGAGATTACATGCCAAAAATAAAATATCACCAGGAGCAAAACATATTGGCCTGTCCTTATATATAAGATCAGCCGTAAAGAGCGGCTGAACAGGCAGAGCACAATGCTGTCTTGTGCTAGGCTAATGAGTGAGTGAGTAAGAGAGAGATAGCGGGGAGGGGGTAAGTCAAGCTGTCATAACCGTGGCAAGGCAGCAGACAGTCACACTGTGTGACTCAGAGGTGCATGAAACGTCATGCCTCACTGCACAGCAGTCTATACACAATGTGCTTGCACGTAAGACATTCAGCACTGGCTGTGACTGTGTAGTGACAATAGCACGACTGTGTCTGATAATGACTTATTAAACACGCATTTTATGTTGTTCAATGTCACGCGAAGCCGATACAGTGGCTCCAATGAAAGCAATGGTAACATGTGAGTGCGACTTCTCCTAAAGTACTAAAACAGTCGTGAACAGAAGCCCCTCACAAAAAAACTGTTTTCCTAATTCACGTCTTCACACACCAGTTACCAGCTATCTAATCATTTTCACTAGTACCAGTAACAGGTATTATGTCTCTGCTCTTTCCTGGCCAAGAACAACTAAACTGTTCCCACCATAGCCGTAGCCAGAAATTTTGCTTGAGAGTTGATCTTCCTCTCCCTTGCCTTGCCTTTTCTTTTTCTCTCACACTCCTCTTCGCCCACTTCAGTCCAAAATCCAGCCAAAGTCCAAAAAACACTGTAAGCTCTTCCTCCGAGGTCCGAGGCTGAGCCCCAGCTGCAAACTCATTCTGACACATTTTCAGCTCAAATTCATCCTGTGGCAAAATATGAGTCATTTTCATGCAACGCAGACGGTTGTGTTTTGTTGATTTGTCAAGTGCCAAAAATATTTTCCAACACCTCAGGAGGTCTAACTTGTGAAGAAAATAGCAAAAACCACTCATGTTCAGTACCTTAAATTTGACGTCATCCTTCAGAAACTTGAGGCTGTTGTCCGCAAACTTTTTCTGCAGGAAACTGGATGGTGGCAGAATGTAGACCTTCTGTACAGTTGCTGGAAACTCACCCTGAGTCATTCAGGAACATTCACAACTTCAGCAAATTAGTTCGCAACAACACAAAAATAACCAACTCATGCCTATCATGCGTACAGAATGTGACTACAAAAACAATCCCTCAAAAAACTTTTGCATGTCAACAATGGTGAATATTTGTAACAAAATGTGTTTAATAAATGACATAAAGCATTTGGCTTGAAATTACACTTTTTCAGTCTTCATGATGGTCTTCCGACAATTCCTGAAAGTTACTTTTTTGCCACCACAAGGACGACTCACTGTTGCAATTCAGAACAAGCTTCCAATGCTCGTTCAACCTGGTTCCAGAAAAAACTGAAAGCCCACCTCAGTGGGATAACAGCAAGGTGCTTGACACAAAGAACAGCCAAGTTTCAGCAGCGAGTCGCCCTACTTACTCACTTTAATATTTTCTCGATCAAAAAACAAACAAAAATTTCACAAAGAAACAGTCATACAAAAAAAAACCTGCAGCAAACAGACAAAAAAAGAAAGAGACCGCAATGCGAGTGAGAAGTATTCTAAGTGAATTCCATTTGTCGTTTCGCCGATCAACGACTAAAACAAAACCAAGGTCCCGCTCGTGAGACCTGTAACGTACAGCACAAAATATACCGACCAATATTCACCTGTTTTTGCTTTACTAGACATTAATCTATATTCCATAACATCAATTATTGTACCAAAAATTTAGCTCATGGACAGAGAAGGATTAATGTCTTAGGGGCCCAGACTAAATAAAGTTATGAGGCGTTTACCTCCTCCTTCCATCACCTTCCCTTTCTCTTCTTCCCATGCTGCTTTTCCATCATCTCCCCTCCTCTTTTCTTTTCCCTTCTCTAGGGCCTGCCCACTTTTATCCAGATAAAAGGTCAGCTAAAGTGCTGCAAGATTTATAGAAAAAATATTTTTAAAAACTGCTCAAGTGCTGAGGCTTTAAGGGCCAAAAATAAAAGCCAAAAGCCGAAAACAAGAGTGTGTGTGCCATCTTGACTAAACTTATAACAAATGTCACTATGATTACAACAATATAATTATGAATGAAAAGCAACAAAAACAGCACTCAATAAAGAAACAAACATAAGATGATCATAACAAACAACTGGTTGTATTCCAAGACAAACTATTGTGAAATATGTGTGACATACGCAGGAATGCTTGTCAAATATTTGACAACATTCGCATGTTGTTTATCAGTTACAGAAGATGATGAAGAGCATTCAGAAAATGTTATTATAGGAAACGATCTTCGACTTCTTCCACCTAAAATATGCATCTCATCATTTCAGTCACAGCAACTGACACATAACACAAAAACTTGCTTTGATAAACTGCTATAAGAAGCCTCTTTGTCTTACCTCAGATTTAAACATACTACACAATTATAAACTGGTAATAAATGTTTAGCCTACGTAAACAAAAAACTCATCATTAATACCAAACAGCAAAGGAAAACAACTGGGAAAAGGACATTAAAATCAACATCATTAGCTGAGACAAAAAGATAGTATAAAACACTGGTGCTATACTGAAAACATTCAAGTAGCTTCAAACTCTGTGTGTCATACAATGAAGGAATATAAGTCTATTCAATTTGAGTGAAAGCTGATGAAGAAAATAGCTAAACTAAAATCAAAGACAGCAATGTCAATACATTCAGTTTAGCAATTCAGTTCATGGTCATCAAGTTGCTGAGATATGTATCATTATTCAAAAAAGTTAGGGGTAAAAAGTTGCAATTTTTCAACAAACAGATCTGAATTTCCAACAGAGAAGATTGGAGGCTTAAAATTTCAATTTAGTCCAAAATAGAGAACTTTCAACACAAAATTTTTTATTTAAAAAATACTTTATTTTGTAAATTTTTTGGGGCAAAAATACTGAATTCAGGGCTGAAAATCCTCTAGTTTCGGGTAAACATATGGGCAATTTTTAGCTCCAAAATAATGTGTTAAAAAAGCTAAATGCTATGGCCAGTTCGGCAAACTGAAAGATTGGCGACCAAAATTACTATCGTCAGTTCGCCAAACTGACGAATCAGAATTTACTAAAAGCAGTTCAGTGATCTGATGTGCAGCTAATTAGGCTACAATAATCAGTTTGGCCGTGCTGCTATTAATTTCACACCCCCACCAGTAATGCATTAGAGATGGTGAATAGATTCAATAAAAAAGTGAAAAAAGTAAAAAAATTTTTAAAAATATTAGGAGACCTTTAACTCTGGCAATGGCAGAAATGGACCATAACTGCCTGCTCGCGTACTTACAGCATGGACCTAAAATCTTACTGCATAACTTAGATTTACTTATTTCAGCTTCATTAGGTAGTTCGTTAACTTTCTGCTACATTTTAGTCCTACCAGACCATCTACTGACGATAGGGTAAGTCTGTCTGTAAGTGTCAGTGGCTGCAGTGTCATGAGACCAGCTCAGCTCCTGACAGTGATGGAGGCAGGATGTCAGCGGCCCGGCGACATCGGGCATTATCAGTTTTCCCCAAACTGAAAGTAGCAAATTTTGCATTGCTTCTATCAGTTCGCTAAACTGAAAATAGAATTAACGTTTAAAAAATTCTGACAGGAAAAAATTTGTGAAGGGGCAATTAGCCTGCCGTGATGGCATGCACTGAAGGAGAGAAAATTACCAGATATAAAAGCATAGTTGGCCTGCAGCACATGGGCAATGTCAACAACACTCAGGTCAGCTGATGATGACTGACTGCTGACATTCTGCATACTTGCATCTCTTGTCTCAGCACACCATCATCCATGAATAACCAGAAGAAGGTCTATATGGCCTTCATTTCCATCCAACTAACAGTTTACACACGAGCTACAACATAAAATTAACTAATCCTATTATTACACAGTGACTTCCAATGCAACATGTTGGATTTGTAACTGTAACAGAAATCCGTATCATATCATAATAAACCTATATCATATCATATCAGGCCTACTATACTCTCAACTCTAAATTGCAGCTATTATTCTCCGTAGCTTATAAGTATACAAACGAACGGGCAGACAAGTTTTGTTTCACTATAAATCAGTAACATTTACTTACAATGTAACCAGCTGTGAAGGCTCATTCAAGGTCCCTGCCGCTTATCTACTTCCAGATGGCATTGATTGTCTGGGAAGTGCTCATACATCAAAGAAAAATCCCATGATGTCACTCATCAAAGTAACGAATTATTTAGTGACAATAACCACTTGATGTCGAAACTCGCGTCAACAATTAAAACAAGAGTTAAGACAATAAAACCACGTCAACCCCGAAAAAATAATCAATACACACCTACGCAGCGCGTACTGTTTGTTTATATTTACACTGTTACTTGCAGGTGCGTCGCTAGATGGCAGCATGGCCTTTTGGCTTACCGGTAGCTGTTCTAGACACATAATTTTTTGGCCTATTTTAAATTTTGAAAAAAATATTTAAAATGCATGTCTATTAATTTTAATTTTAAAACGCTAAAGAAATTTTAAATTATTTACCGAGAAAGAAGAAGCCAGAAGGCCGAAACGATACTTGGTATTTCAGGCAAGTTCGGTTTCCGACAGACCGGAAATAGTTTGGGGCGCCGCCCACCAAAATACATTATTATTATGCAAATATAGATTATCTTTATTTTTTGAGTTCTTAAGCGTTATCGTAATCGTTTTATTTTGTAGCAGGTATGCTTGAAAAGTGTACAGTTAAATATCGACGATTTAGTGGTCATTTATCTTTGTGTGAATTTATGACACTCCAATATTGGTGACAAGGAGTCTGCGTTTCAGTGGGGTCAGTACAGTTTTATTTGCGACCAGGGTAATAGATCTGCGGGGCGGATCTGAGTAGCTGTAAAATTGCGGATTTGTATAGAGGAAATAACCCTAATTTTAACCTTAGCACTAACCATACACTGGAAAACAGATCTGCAGATCAGCTTCGGGATCCGCTCTTTCCTGCAAATTGTGAAGACCCTCTGCTAACTTCAAGGTGTCCTGTGTGCAGTATATGTAGTGAAGTGCGTTGAAGGCTGTTGTGTGTTGCAGTGCATCTTGAAGAAAGAGAGTAAAAATGATTGGTGGGTTGTTTATTTACAACCACAAGGGAGAAGTGCTGATTTCACGCGTCTACAGAGATGACATTGGGTTTGTACTTCTAATCAGTGTAACTTTAATCGAAATTTTAACCATTAAAATTTATCATTTGTTAAAAATTTTTTATAATTAGTCCGCCCGAAAACGATAGTTTTCAGAAGGACTTATGTTTTAGCCCAGATGTTTTCTTAATTTTTTTGCAACGCGAGATCTCCGAGATGCGTGGGCCGACCAGCGTGAAATTTTGCAGGATGGTCAGTACTAGGCCCAATTTTATAATGCCGGTCCAAAATTTTGTGGGGCGCACCCCAAAAAAATTTTGGGCCAAAAACATGCAAAATTTGGCCTGATTTCGGACGACTTGGAAGTTCGGCAGCGAATATCTCCGAAACGGATGAAGATATTCAACATCGGACAGTCGTTCCGTCTATCGCGATTCCTCCTGCGTTAGGCGAAACAAATCCGGTGAAGTTTGGTCCAGTGACCTTGGAGATATAGATGTGAAATCGTACCCACCAAAAGTGTATTTTTCGGAAGACCATATTTCGGCCCCTAGGGGGTGCTGCGCCCCCAAATTCTTACACGCGCTAGAGAATTGCCAAGTCTTACTAGCGCATCCCTCACCGGGGATGGGGGCCCCCCTTACAATTTTTTTCAAAGGGGGTCAAAAATTGGCTTAAAATGCAATAAATTAGCGCTTATAACTTCGGAGTTAGGGGGTGTAGCCCGACGAAACTTTGGCACTTGACGTGTCTCTAGGTGGGGGTGTTAACGCAAGTACAACATTTTGGGGCACTGCCCCCCTTAAAATTTGGAAGGGCAAAAACGTCCAAAATTTAGTACGTTTTACGACAACTTTCGAGTTTGAGCGCAAATATCTCTGGAATCGATGAAGATAGCAACAAAATCTGAACGGCGTTGACGAGAACGTTCTTTTCTGCGTTGAACAAAAAAAATTCGGTCCACTACGAACTAAGTTATAAGCGCCAATGTTGACCTACCTCAAGTTGACAATGCGTGTTCGGCATATGCCAATGCATGTGAGTTCGGGCTATGTGACTTTGATGCCAGGAAAATTTTACTTTCCCCCTAATTTCCCCCAGTCGGATTTAGGGCGCCGGGCGGACTCACGTTGGGCTTTGCCCCAAATTTCTAGTTAATCATGTTCTCAACTGTTATTTTCTGCAGCTCTGGATATAAGATATACTTATTCCCCAGCATCGTCTGTTAAAAAAGTATTTTGCAATTTTACAACAAGCAGCTACTAATTTTTAACAGAATACATGATGGTTGCTTTAATTTTAATTGTACCTCTAATTTTTAACCAGGGGTTTTTTAACTTCAAATTTTACATTTTGGACGAAAATTTGCAGAAAAAAAAGAAAATTTTTGACAGACCAAAATTTAACGAGTATTGTTTTTTCCTTGCTGTGACACCATTGTAATTAATCGGGTGTGAATGTTTTATGTGCAGGAGGAATGCAGTGGACGCGTTTCGAGTTAACGTGATTCATGCGAGACAGCAAGTGCGTTCTCCGGTCACAAACATTGCCCGGACAAGCTTTTTCCACATCAAGCGATCCAACGTTTGGCTGGCGGTCGCGTCAAAACAGAACGTGAATGCAGCTCTCGTCTTTGAGTTTCTGATTAAGATGGTGACCATAATGCAGTCATACTTTGGCAAGGTCACTGAGGACAACATCAAGAACAACTTTGTGCTTATCTACGAACTGCTTGATGGTTAGTTGTTTTGCAACCAATACCATGTGTGGCATATTTACTTACCGGTTTCTAGATATCACCAACGCAGTATTAAACGCCATCTTGATTATGATGGCTAGAGATTGTCTTTGGAATATTGCAGTTCAGGTTACTAGATATACATAGATCATATTTTTCACATTATGGTGCAATGCATTTAGGTCTGTAGAATTGCACACCTGTTGGAGTTGATACGTAAGTTGCATCTTTCTTCTTTCTACCTTTTTTGTTGGTAAGCTTAACTGGTATACTGACTGTTTACTTTGGCTTCTCATATAGCATTATTAACCGGGTGTGCAGTGCATGTGCAGCATATCTGAAGGTTGGAGACAAAATCTGTTGCTGAAGTGTAAAAAATATCTCACTGTGTAGTAGCTTGATTTGAGCTGTGTATAAGATTCGGTGTTGAAGTGATACGAGTTGCTCCTGTTGCATGACAGAAATCCTGGACTTCGGCTACCCGCAGCACACTGACATGGGAGTACTCAAGACTTTCATCACGCAAGCTGGCATCAAGTCTCAGGTACGTTTGTCTCTGCTGCACTTTTTTATTTCAGCACTTTTTTATTTCAACTTTGACCTCAACCTTGACCTTGACCTTGCTTCATCCTGCATCCAACTGGACACATTGTGCCACACTCTGATGCCATCCTTGTCTGTCAAGAGCCGCCACCTCTGCTTTTTTCCAGGTGAACCCCATTTTTTGTTGGTTTTTGTTGACTGTGCCTTTCGCCTTTTGTTTGCAGTCGACCTGCTCCAGTCTTGTATTCTGGTAGCTGCCAGTACAGTGCTTGCTGTGTTATGCTAGTGATCTGTACAGAAAGTCATCTTTCTTTCAGTATCTTGTCCATGGTTTGTTGTCCAGTTCTGGTTCTGACTTCTGTGTGTGAGGAATTTTGAGGATTGAGGCTATGTTGTTTTTTTTTGTATCTGTTTGTTTTTCTAGAGTGCCTATGTACCTTTTTAGAAATAGATGTGTATGTTTGGTGTCAGACTCGTGAGGAGACGTCACAGATAACATCACAGGTGACAGGTCAGATTGGTTGGCGTCGAGAAGGTATAAAATATCGACGTAATGAGCTTTACCTTGACGTACTGGAGAGTGTCAATCTTCTAATGTCGCCACAAGGTCAGTCACTTTTCCACTCGCAGCATTGTTGATATCCATCATGTTTTTGTTGTTTAGATGCTTGTGTCATAAAGGTTAGGGTGTCAGACTTATGGCTGGAAAGTTCTTGGTTTTGATTTCTGGTTGGGTTGTTAACGGCAGAAAATTTTACACAAGTTGTTTGCACGTGTGTGCCTCTGTTCACCAAGCAGTACCCTGTGTTCAGAAAAAACACCCACTCACGTTTTCTTTTATATTTTTATGGAAAATGTTTAGAATTCTACAAAATTTTCAGCAAATGTTTAGGAGGAAACAGGTATTCCACCAGTAAAAAAGTTAAATATTTTTTGCCATCGGTGACGTCATGATGATGTCATACTTCCATGTTTGTAAATTATGGGTTTTACCGTTGAAGACAAACATTTGACGAAATGTTAAAACACATCGATTGATCATTGTGCTGACTGAGCCTGAAATATGCTAATCTGTCATGCATTTTTCATTGTGAACTGTTTTGGTGGTTTATTTCCTTGGCTTAGTGCAAGATACTCAATTTTTCTGATGTTGATAGGCGTTCGCTCACTGCGTCACTGCGTGGATGACCACTTGCCTACTGTCAGTCGAACGGCTTAATAGTGCAAGTCATGTAAATTCTTTTGTTTAAAAGTTTCGTTCCATCAATATTCAGTTGTCTGTCTATTGTCTGTGTGTACGTTTAGGCCAAATACTGAATGCCCACAGGTCTGGGCATGTAGTGATGAAGTCATATCTGACTATCATGTGGGAATGTAGTCTGTCTTGTCTGTATGTCTCTCTCTGTCTGTATCTTTCCTTATGTCTGTATGTCTGTCTGTCTAGGTCAGATACTGAGTGCCCACGTGGCAGGTCGTGTGGTAATGAAGTCGTATCTGAGTGGCATGCCGGAGTGTAAGTTTGGCATCAACGACAAGCTTGTAATGGACGCTAAAGGTCGCAGTACAACCGATGACTTGTCCAAGGCGTATGTACCAGCAGCTCTGCTATTTTTGCTTGGACAGTATATACATGCTGTAAATGCATTAACATGTTAAGGAATTGATAGTGATTAGAGAAATTATTGCTATTAAAAAATTAGCACACGGGCATAAATTGCAAGAAGCAGGACTACCAGTATTAACAGAAATCACCCAAAATTAAACTGCGGTTGTTTGACGAACGACTAATTATATTGTGGTTGCAGCCCTACTACAATTGCTTAATTCAGCAATTTAATGTCAACAAGTGGAAGTTTATTTTGGACATTCACTATCTTTATTTTCAACATTTAAGTCAGCTGTCAGTCGTCATTTTTCAACAAATTCCGCTGTTGTGTAATCGCATCTTGTAGATGAATTATCAACAGTAAGATGTTAAAAACAGTCTTTAGTTGCTTGCTGATGACTACCTGGAATATAAACACAAGAAAGAGAAATATGTATTAATGTCGCATTCATGTTTGCTTAAAATAATCAGTTATGAGAGTAGCATGATCAAAAAAATTAGTCAGTCAAAGACAGCCCTTCTGCTCATATAATAATATTGTCGTGGTGATTGTATCTGAGTCATTGCATTGTCATTGTGATGACCTGGTTGTGTATGTAGGTCGGGTAAGACGTCGATTGCGATTGATGACTGTCAGTTTCACCAGTGTGTCAAGCTGAGTAAGTTTGAGACTGAACACAGCATCAGCTTCATCCCTCCCGATGGAGAGTTTGAACTCATGAAGTAAGTACTACTCAGTGTAGTAGTATTAGTTGTGGTAGTAGTAGTAGCCGTAGCCGTAGCCGCAGCAGCAGCTTTAATGGTGGTAGTAGTAGTAGTCATGTCAGCACTTAGCAGTAGTAGCTTACTCTACCTTGGAAAAAAGAATCCTTGTCATTATCGATTATAATTTTAATTATTATTACCAGATTTTGGTAATTTCTAGTACAATATTCCTGACATAATTGACCATCAAATAACCACTCAGGTTCCCACCTCAGCCAATGCCTGCTTTTGCACTGCCTGGAAAACAGAACAAATGACATATTTTTCATTTTATCCAAGGCACTATTATGATTTCATTAAAATAATGCACATTCTATACACATTTTTGTCACTTTGGCTAACAGTTTATCTGATTGTCCATTTGTCTAACTGTCTTACATGTTCGAAATAGTAGTATAGTAATCACAGGCTGAACGGTAGTTAACGCCGACTTCTCTTTCTTATGGGAAAGCCAAAAATTCGACCCCCACAGAATCAACACCCTTGATCTGATTGAGATAAAATTTGGCATTGTTGATTACGTCGGCTAGATGACCTTTCGTGCAAAATTTTATATACATCTGGCCAAGGGGGGCTTCTCGGCAAATAGGTGAAATATGTGCAAAATTTTTTCTAGCTATACAGGGTGGGCCAAAAAAACCAGATCTGTTTAAGCATTGATAACTCGGCGATGGTTTGTGGTAGAAAGATGTGTGATACGTCAGAAGTTTCAGAATGTTGTAAAGAATAAACGACAAATTTGCGCAGTGAAGCATTTAAATATTTTTGGTCTAATTTGCATAAATCTTTATTACCCCTGAAACTAGGCATTTGCCTGCACTCCCATGTGCCCGAGTTCATTGAACTTGTACATTTTGTACATTTACTGTAAATATATCATGTTGCCATTTGAAATCATTCCGTTGGTGAGCAAAATAACTTTCTATGCATTTCAGGTGACCTTGAGAATTTGCAGCTAGTGTGTAGTTAGGTCAACTCAGCCTCCTAACCTTAGCAAGGTTGGAAATGAACACTGGCTTATGGACTACCACACAATGCACTAGTCTCATATCCATGGTATTGCAGTGTAAACTGGTGAATCTTTAAGGGCTAAGGAAACAGAGATCAGTGCCAGCCTATGGTCCTGTGGCATGCGAAGGACTTTGCATTTTGTTACGTAGTCAGATGTTCAGTAACAAGCATTTGGTTGTGTCAGATATCGTACAACGAAGGACATCAGTTTGCCGTTTCGAGTCATTCCGTTGGTGCGTGAGGTCGGTCGACAGAAGATGGAGGTCAAAGTCGTTGTCAAATCAAACTTTAAGCCGTCACTGCTGGCACAGAAAGTTGAGGTCTGCATTGATGCTGCTTATCATGCTGTTGTTTATCTTATCAGGCACTGAGGGCAGTGGCAGGGTGGCCACACTTTCTTGAAAATTCCTGAAATAAGTATCTATTTTCCAGGACCTGGAAAGTCCTTGAAAATTGAATAGGGCCTTGAATGTTTTGGAATTTGATGTGAGAGGGTTTTGAAAATCTTTGAATTTTAGTCAGTTATAATTGTTTTTATTTTTATCTTGGTGTGAAATTTTCAAGGTCTGCATTGAAGGTGCATATTGCCACTTCACTCAGAACAAAGGGGGGTTCAGATGATCTGCATGAATGAATGTTAGGAGTGTAACTGTGTGAAATTGTCAGTTTTGGTTTCTAGAAGCCAAACTGAACTGACCTGAAAATTTGAAAACCAAGAAGTCGGTTTCCAAAACCGAACTGAAGTCATATTTTGCAAACTGCATACCTCTAATAAAGGTGTACGTGAAAATTTATAGGTGCGTATTCACATTTCACTCAATACTGATGTGGTATGAGTGTGACAGAATGCGAATCGAATGTAGGTGTCTGTTTTCTTTTCTCTCAATGAGTGACTGTGTGTGTAAATATTCGAGCATATTTTCACTATACTGTGATATGTGAATTTGAGTGCAGGTGCGTATTCCTACACCACTTAACACCAGTGGAGTTCAAGTGATCTGTATGAAGGGCAAGGCACGCTACAAAGCCAGCGAGAACGCCATCGTATGGAAGTATGTATTGTCTCGATTGTACTTATAGGGTCTATATACTAAGGGATGTACACAGGGTGGGGTGGTGCAAAATAAAGTGAAACATAGCATGGTTTTTGTTTTATATGATTTGTTATATCCACATCGGCTACATTCTGCCTCATTGTATCTTGCTGTCAACTCAACATGTACGGCTATTGGGCTTTTCTGGTTGTTGGTTTGTTGGTCTGAAACTCATTGCCAGATGAACTCAGAGATCTGGCATGTGATGTTGATAGCTTCAAACAGTTCATTACAAAAAAATCTTGTTCCGTTTTTACTAGTGCGACTAAAACATTAGAGGTTTTTAATGTTATGCGCTTTACAAATTTACATTTTATTTGCTTATTTTCTTATAAAGGAATGCTAACTGACAGACACAAGCGGACACACACATGGATAGACCAACTGAGACAGAGGTATAAACATGACCTCATGTGTGCATGTGGTTGTAGAATAAAGCGTATGGGAGGCATGAAGGAGTGCCAACTGAGCGCGGAGGTGGAGCTGCTTAGCACTAAGGGTGAAACCAAGAAATGGACACGTCCGCCCATCTCCATGAGCTTTGAGGTACTGGTTTATTCTCAAGTTACACTGTCAGTTTAGTTGTAGTAGTGATAATCATAGTACTACTAGTAGTTGTTGTAGTAGTATGTGTCCACCTATCTCGGTGAGCTGTTGGGTTGATTCACTCACACTGACATTCAAGTCCTTGTAGTAGTAAAATAACATAGCACCAGTGTTTGTCTATATCTTTGCTAAATACTAATGAATACAGACGTGTTTTAAAATTCTATCACAGGCACACTGCATCGGAAATTGGTGATAAAAAATCATCTATTTTGATTACTAAGCTGCTGCTTCTGATGGTGACTGTTAATGAAGGCTGTTACTGTTAATGTGTCTGTGGTGCAGGTGCCATTTGCTCCGTCAGGTTTCAAGGTGCGTTATCTGAAGGTGTTTGAGTCAAAGCTCAACTACAGTGACCACGACGTTGTCAAGTGGGTTCGGTACATTGGCAAGAGTGGTCTATATGAAACACGCTGCTAGATAGATACTCGGTCTTCTTTTCTCTGTCGGTCTGCCTCTTTCTCTGTCCATCTGATTGTATGTCAGTCATGGTTCGTACGGTGTCCAGAAAATCCTGGAAAGTCTTGGCAGAATTCAGAAGCTAGAATTTCCAGAACCAGTAAAGCCTGGAATAAGGCCGCTGTCTTGGAAAGTCATGTGGAAAAAGTTTGCATACAGCTGCTGCTACATGGAGATCTGAACCCGCAGTGCATCCGTCACTCGACCTCGGCTCTGGTCAAAAAATTGAACTAACTGAGATTCAGTTTTTCTCCTAAGACTGACTGAAAAAGCTTGACCGCAGAAAATGTGAAACCGTGACAACACTAATTATGGAATACTGGAATTATGCCAAGCATAGCTATATCGCAGCTGTTCTGAGTCCGCCTAAGCTAGTGTTGTACGATCATCCATTCATTAATGATCTTTGCTGATTTTCATCAATGAAATAAAGTTGCTCATAGAGATTGGTATGTTTTGTCAGAAAATGCAGTATTTTTTATTCAGGCGTTCTGCTTTTTTAATCCACTCGGAAACGATATTTTTCAGAGCCGACTTATATTTTGCTGGCATTTATTCTCTTTTTTTAGCCACGAGATCTCCAAGCTCCATCAGACGATCGCTGCAAAATTTTGCAACATGATGGGAAGTGTGTTCAATTCAATAATCCCAGTCCAAAATTTTGGGGGCTCTTCCCTCCGCCCAAAAAAATATAGGGATCAAAAACATGCAAAATTTGGTCCAATTTCGGACGACTTCGACGATGCATATTTCCAGAACAGATGAAGATATTCAAAATTAGACAGGTATTTGATCTACTGTGATTCCTCTCGTGTTCGGCAGAAAAAGTCCGGTGAACTGCTTAAGTGTGGAGGTGAAATCATACCCACCCAAATCAACCTTTTTGGAAGACCATATTTTCGTCCTAAGGGGTGCTGCACCCCAAAAATTTTACATGCAGTAGAGAATGACCAAGTCTTGCTAGCGCACACCCCACCGAGGATGAGGGTCTCTTACAATTTTTTTCAAAGGAGGTTAAAATTGGCTAAAAATTCACCGAATGTGTGCCTATATATTTGTGGCTAGTGTGGCTAACCCTATGAAACTTTGCCACATGATGTGCCACTAGGTGGGGGTGATAACGCACATACAACTTTTGGGGGCATGGCCCCCTTAAAATTTTGGAGGCCAAAAAACGTCCACAATTTGGTGTGATTGAGGACAACTTTCGAGTTTGACTGCAAATATCTCTGGAATGAATAGAGATATCGACACACGGTCAATGGCGTTATCAAGCAGGGTCTCCTTCAGGAATTGAACAAAAATAGGTGAATTTTTGTCCAGAAACAAAAAAATTATAGGCATGCATGTTGACCCACCCTAACTCGACATTGAACATTCTGTGTATGCTAATGCATTTGAGTTTGGCCACGTGACTTTGCTACCGTCTGAATTTCATCCCTGTGAATTTTCCACCCAATCGGATTTATGACAGCGGGTGGACTCACATAGGGCTTGCCCCAAATTTCTAGTTTGGGTTCTGTTAAGTCACTGAGAACGTCGTTGGCTGGTCTGTCTATCTCTCTGTCTGTCTGTGTGTCACAACTGTACATCAAACTGACACTCATAGAATAACATTGTTGTCATTATCGTCAGCTGATAGTTATGAATTTTGCAGTTTGTCATTTTTGTATTGTCAAGTATTTTTAGCAGATTGTGTAGTTTCTGCACCTATGGTTTTGTGCAGTTCCATGTGAGTGTTTAGTTCTTTGCCTTGCTACACCTGTGTTCTTATATCACTGAATGATCTTAAATGCATGTGAAAGTATCGCATAAGTGCTTGTCAAATGTGACTCTGTTAGACATAGTGAACTTGCAGTGGTGTGTCCATAGACTGCAAAGGCTATGAACTTCAGCTTTGAGTACTGTAATTAATTAATTACTGTAATGAGTATTTGGTTTAACTGTTTTTTGTTTTCGAATAAGATGCACTTCAATCGGCATTCATATAAGAACCCGTATCTAGCTAAAACTGACTGTTATATGGATTTGTACTTTGCTGCTTTCGCTATCAGCATTCCAAATACTAATGTTCATTTTTGTGTTGAGTGTTGACAGTATTAGAAATTTAGAATATTAGAAATGCGTGCAATTGCCATGTAGATTTTTCGGTAATTGTGTCCCATTCTACTGCATTTACTTGTCAGGAGTTAATTAATGCCATGAATGTCTAAACTGACATTGTCGTTAGTATGGTAACCGATTTTGACGGTAGTGTTGAGTACTGCTTGTCTTGCATGTGCACTTGAGCAATGTATGCTAGAGTTACTGTTCAGTTAGTCTACATGTTGTCTATAGGTTATCGTATTCCGTGATATCAACGTTTTTGGTACCAGAACGTTCTCAAAATCACTACTGTTTAACAATAGATTGGGGCCATTTTATGCGCTAGCGTTTTGTTTGATGACTCTCATATTATACTCATTAAGACGCCGTGGCAAATGCCATAGTGGGATGTATGCCATGGCAAGCCAGCACACTGCTGCATAATTATATCATCGTCATTTGATGTAGCTGATTGCTGTTTTTGGATGATAAAATATCGATTGTTTATTATCATAGATGTTAGCCCTGGTCGTTGTTATTCTCCGCTGAGATATTCGCTGTAGATTATGTGATTAGTGAACGTGAACGTTAGCACAGCTTGTAGAAATATGGAGAAGATCAACGTAAATTGTTTACTAATATGTTTTCTTTCTTCATTTTTTACTCACACTGAATTGATAAACTGGATTCTGCTATCAATTTGTATTTTTACTCCTCGCGCGCTACGTTCCTAACGTAGCAAACAGGAGTAGGCCCTCTATATGAGATCAGTGTAATATTGAGGACCGACGACCGACCTCTGTTCCTGGAAGAGCCTTCCTGGAAAAACTTCAAACGGCCATATCTCCATAACGGTGCTAGGTAGACGCATGGTCACTAAGGACCGCCCGTAGGAAGTCGACTGCCTGGAGTCGAATGGTGATGTGACCCCAAGAGGTCAAGGTCGTGGCCCCATTATCTTTGAGGCGCCATATCTCCGTAACGATGCCAGATAGTCGCATGCGTTGAAGTATGACAAGACAAATAGCAACTAGTGTCATCGACCGTTATTGGAAATTTTTCCCTCTCAGTTCCTAAAATCGGAGAATATTTTACGAACTTGGGAGAAACAATTTCCAATAACAACCTCGACGCCAGTCTCTATTAGTATAATATTTATGTAAAAAAACTCTTCAGTTTATATACAGTGTAAGGGTGACATCGTGGTTGTAGATATAAAACAGCACAAATCACAATTTAAAAATTCAAACTTTACTATTACACAGTCAGCAAAGTTCTTCTGACATTGTGTAATGGTGATGTTTGAATTTTTAAATTGTGACTTGTGCTGTTTTATATCTACAACAATTTCTTGTTGTACTTAATTTTGTGCGTCCATCCTTATAGGCCGCATCATGGATCTTGTCTTAGCTCAAAAACTAGAAGGAACAGAAAAACCAAAAAATTGTGTGAACGTTTTTCTCGGCAGGAAAAGCCGGAGTGCCAGTTTTCAGTTAAATTAGAATTATGCACCTGTAGGTGGACTATCTCGCAATATGTCATAATTGGGTCGACTGGTTGATATTTTTCATCAATTTCCTTTTACTTTTATTTCGGCGTATAGTTTAAAGTTACCAGATGTCGGAATTTTCTTTGTTGTGCTAGTGGCAGTAATTTTTTTGAAGTACAGGAATCAGAAATGTGTTCTGAGGTTCAGTAAATTCCACTCTGTACGAACCGATGGCTTTGAGTCACGAGGTTCGGAATCTTTTTAAGTCCGAGTCCAATGAGCTCGACGAGACAGAATGTTCGCAAAAAGTCGGTATTAACAGTTTAAGCATGTGGCGTGAAACAACAGCACAATAATAGTCTTCTAGCTCTCCCATAACCATCTGTTGCTGAACTTTTTAAAGAAATATATTACACGACAGTATTCCAGTTGAGTTTCTCTCATTTCATTTCTATACAAAACATTTTCGGTTTTTCCTGCTTTATGTGTTAGATTAAACAGAGTTTTTCAGTGCAAACCATTTATCATATCATATCAACGTTAGAAATTAGTCAACGCTTGTCTTTTTACGCTACGCTACCAAGTAGGCTAGTAGGCCTACATGTACGAGGGTCATCCCAAAAGTTTCTGTCCTCAACATATTAGACAATAATATTTTCTACAATCTATACATCAGTGAAACGTACATTTTTTACGAACTTCGGTTGCGGATATGACATCTTTGTAATTTATGACGTCATAGGCCTATAGCTCTAAACCGAAACGATTTAGAGCGCTAACGCAAACAGCACAGAATCGGGCTCACTGTTGCATGACAACTTTTCATTCTGTAGCTAGGTTTACCAAAGTAAAACCCCGTGGCATCTGACATTGTGAAAGCCCTAACAAATACGTTTGTGAATTTTGGGATGGCCCTCGTATGTCATCTAGTAGACTAGTATAGCCTACAGACCTAGTAGATTGGCCGTGCGACAGATGTCGAGACCTACTAAGCATCGATTGCATGACACAGACGAGAGAGAGAGAGAGCATCTCTAATGATTAGCCGCCAAGCTGTCGGCTGCTGCTGCAGCTGAATCAGTTGTCAATAACATCTGATGCTCGCTTGCTTGCTCGCCTGAAAACATTCACTTCGGCCCACAAACTCCACTGTTTCGATATTGTGAACGTGTTGCACAGCATGTTGCACGACAAGCTGTACAACATCATGACATGTAGTATTATGGATTTAATAATAATAAATAACAACAGTTTATTGAGATACTGCAGGCTGCAAAGCAGCACTTACACAAACCTCAGGAGTAGGCCTATAGACAGACAAGAGACAGAAGCTTAACTATAAATAACACAGTTCACAACATACAACCACACAAACAAAATAACCCACAAACACTCCAATCATAAGTCTACAACTAGGCTAAACAACACAAATTAAATTTCTCTTAAATAAAGCAACTGAACAAGCATGCACTTGGTTGTTATGGGTTTTCGATTTTTGATGTGGACTTGAGCCGTAGCCCCTCTAGACTAACCAACGTGCTTGATTAAGCTATGGCCCGTCGAGAGGGTGGGGCAAGGGGGTAAGCTACCCCGGGCCCTCCGACGTTTGGGGGCCTCGCCGTCGCTTAGAAATATAAAATACACCAGAATGCATCATTTTCAAAAGAAATTTCTCCAGAAGGCCCCGTGAAAACGTTTGTGGGCCCCGCGAGAACGTTTCCCCGGGCCCCGCTGTGGATCTCGACGGGCCTGGGGCTATGCAGTTAAGCGTTCATCAGTTGGTAGCTTTACGAGACTTTCTGAGTTTTTTGTCAAATCAAGACGTTTATTTTGACTACGATGCATGGAACTAATAATTGGTGTACTGTAATAATGTTCTAAAAGTGATGCCAAAATGTGGACAGAAGCACCAGTTTGAATTCGCTATGACAACAATAATACGATGATACGATACAACTTGTTATGCGTTTGCCGTGGACTTTCGATTTGTTTTGGCTGTTTCCTACAGTTTGTGGTACAGTGAATCCATAACAAATCAAAGAAATTATTGGAGTTTGGGCTTTAGACAGCGACAACTTTGAACGACACGACAAGTCAGCAGGTAGGCTATTCAACTCTATAGCAGTTTCAGTGTGCTGTCATTCGAACGTTTCATATTCTGGAAAAATGCGCCATACTGTTAGCGCATACTATAGAGACGTCAGTGCCGTTGAAACTGGCGAGCCGGTTTTAGTATTATTTGTACATTTATGACGAAAAACACTGAAACGTGCCAAGATCGGTTGAATAGCTGATAAAGAGCTTGTTTCGCGGCGGTCATCCCGAGGAAGCTCAGAGATTTTGCAAGCGTTCAAAAAGCTGCCATCATGGGCGACTGATAAAACTTTTCAATTCTTCGTCTTGTTTAATTCTTAATCGCCTGTTCATCGTTTCCCGTCTCGCAGCGACTCTCATAACGTCACGGTGATTAGGCATCTGCGAGCGCAGTTTCTGCCTTTTTGTTTCCTTCGCGTTTTCTGCTTCATCGTGCTGTTATTTGTGCTATATTTGTGTGAAATTAAATGACTGGTTGATGATGCGGCGATTCGCATGGATATTCTGCTGCGTGGCGACTCTGCTTCTGGGACAGCAAGCTGACGTCACTGCTGGCGCCGGGTCGTGTGACTCTGGGTGGGCGTGTAACCCACCATGGGTCGAGCTGGCGAACTTGTCCTTCCCGCTGCGGCGACTCAACGTCTCCAGTACTTGCGGTGCCGGTGCTGGTCATACCACCTCATACTGCATGCCGGCGCAGGACGTCCACACAGCGCTGTGTGAGACCCCGTGCGACAACACGACCGACGTACTGTGCAATGCAGGCGAACACGCGGAAGACAACATGCTCGACTACAGCTCGTCCTACGACCCGAACTATCTCACCTACTGGCAGTCCGACAACACGGTCGACACTACCACACGTGCCGCACCGAGCGAACAGTATATCGAGGTGAGTCTCAATCGGTACACCGCTTAATTAGCCGACCACACTTAAGTAACGGTCGAGCTGTTGTCATGGTTGTCGTCCGTCTGTCTGTATGTCTGTCACGGATGTAAGCCCTACTGTGGCTAAACGGTGTGATAGGATTTAGGGGGCCAGCACTGCTTGCTATGATAAGCAATAAGTCTGAGTCTATCTCCAACCGTTCTCACGCTAGATGTTTTGCGTCTTTAACGTTTCGCCCCAGGCGCTTCCCCCCTGGCCTCGGCGCACTGGGGGTTTCGCGTCCTCGCCTGCTTGGATGTTTTGCCCTAGATAGTGACACGGTAATAGGAATATGTCACTAATAGGAAGTGACATATTGGCTTTCAAATAACATTAAAAAAATCATCGACCTTGGATGACCTTGAAGGTCATTGACAACCAGTACGGTCGGCTATCCTAGCGATAGCTGGGCTTCTTGTCTGTAGAAAAAGAAGTGGCGGTACAGTCACACGCTGGTACTGTCAATTAAGACAATGAAGGCGTCAATCGAGAGGAGGCAATGGACAGGGCGTTTTTTTCGTTAGCCGAGATAGGCTTAGTCGGACTCTTAAGCACTCCAGCAATGTCCGAGGCAAAGCTCTGGCGGAAAATCTTTTGGTGCTGTGCATGCTAAAAATCTGGGCTAATTTAACTAAGCTCATGGAAGGCGCGACAGCATCGTGTGATGATCGGTTAGGCCTACAAGTAATTACGGCGCAATTCACTTTTGATCTTGAAATAAGCGTCGCAGACTGAAATCGCGAACAATTCACTAAAGGCTCGCTATTTTGTATTTCAAAAACGTTCAAGGTCATCGATGTTGGTACTCTCTCGGAAAGCTCGCTAGCACTGCTTGCTATGATAAGCAATAAGTCTGTGTCTATCTTCAACCGTTCTCACGCTAGAGGTTTCGCGTCTTTAACGTTTCGACCCAGGCGCTTCCCCCTGGCCTCGGCGCACTGGGCGTTTCGCGTCCTCGCCTGCTTGGATGTTTTGCCGGTTTGCCCAAAAAATGCGGACAACGGCAAAACAGGCAACGGCCAAGTCGACAGAAATGATAGACAGAGAAGACCACGGATGGACAGTGAAGACGGACAGAAAGACCAGTGGCGGTCTAGCTCGCAATATCTGGAGCAGGGGGAGCACGGCTCCATGGCGAGCGCGGTAGCCCGAGCCTATAACTAGGGTCTGGGGGCAGAGCTTCCAGCGGGGTCCAGGGACAGAGCCCCTGGTTAGGAGGTCAGGGGGCCTCCTGAAGCTGAAGCACTTTCGGTTTTTAAACGTTTAATGGAAGCCGCAAATTTGCCCACTTAAAAAAAATTGGAAACTCAAAGAAATCAGGTGTTTGCGTTATCTTTGCAAAAAAATCATGGGTGGCCGCGAAACTGGGGGAGGAGGGGGCTGGAGCAAAACTGGGAGGGCTGTGCCCCCCGGCACGGGCCTAAAACCGCCACTGGAAAAGACGACAGCGATAGGACGACGTTGTTTTTCCGTCCGTTCGTTTTCGCCGCGTCCGCAATTTTTAGTGGGCGAAACGGCGAAGGCCAAAACTCCCATGAGGCGAAACGTTTTGGGGCGAAATGGACTGAGTTGCTTTGTGATGTTATATTTGACAGTTCGACCTACACGATGAGTTTCTGATCCGCACAATCCGGCTCATCTTCACGAGTCCAGGCGCGTCACGGGACATGAGGCCAATGGCGGTCAAGATCGAGGTGCGCCGAGGTCAAGGTCAAAGTCAAGGTCAAGGTCAGCAGTGGATACCGTGGCGCTACTACAGCGCTGACTGCTCGGCGGACTTTCCCGGCGTCACCGAGGTACTATTTCCCAGCCATGTTGATCCCGTGCCGGTCGTCTGCTTGAGGAAGTATTATGCCGGTGACGTCACGACGCATTCGCGGGAGGTAAAACTATCACGTGAATTGGCTGCCACACTAGGCAATATTGCATAAAAATACCTTTGGTAAATTTTGTGCAGCTGATTTGTTACTGTTTAAACAGTTTGCTTATTCAAGTACAAGGGATAAAGTAATTTAGCACTGGACAGCACCGTGTCATTTTGGACTTTTTGGGCGCAACTTGTCATGCAAATTTTACTTTTGTTCCGATCCCCATTTTCTCCTTTTCGCAAAAACTCGGCCCCATTCTAATAGAGTGTTATTTGTTGCAACACCAGTGTTTCTGTCAACTGATATTTCATTACGTCTGATGGCTTTAGCAGGGTGCTCCAGTGTAACCGACGTAGGCCTATAGACAGACAGACAGACCACACTACGGCAACATCGGTCGCAATAGCCGGCTTTCATCGATGAGTGCAGACTAAAGGCATGTACAAAACGACAAAAAAGAACTGAACTTTTTTAAAGTCAGTGCAGTTTAGTTCAGTTCATTTCTGTCGCTTTGTACAAGCTTTTAAGCCGACTTTTCTGTGTTGTGTGACAAAGGTAAAATTTGACCCGGCGTACGAGTTTCTGAACGACTTCGATAGCCGTCCAGACTTGAGGTCCTACTTCTCAGCAACAGCGGTCCGAGTGGTGTTAGTCCGCCCGGCCTGCGCCGAGCCTCTACTGTCTTACTATGCTATCTCTCACTTCAGCATCAAAGGACAGTGCCAGTGCTACGGACACGCCAGCTCATGCAGTGGACAGGTGAGCCAGTGGCGTCATGGAATAGATTTTGGAGGTAGGTGGGCAATTGCCTGTCGGAAAATTTTCTTCTCGTCGGGAAATTTTCGTCCCAAAATCAAAACTTGGCACTGGAAATCACCTATTGTAGTAGGAATCTAGGAGCAAATATTAAATGTCGAGCACTTGTCAGAAATTTGCAGCTGTCTGTGTATTAAACTATTACTTGCTTATTGACTTACTTGCATTAGTTACAAAGATGCTGCTGCTGCTGCTGATGATGATGATGATTGTATCATAGAACGAGGAAGTCTGCGACTGTGCTCACAACACGGCGGGTCAACACTGTCAATACTGCTTGCCGCTGTACAACGATCGACCCTGGACGATGGGTGTTGGAAACGACAGCGACTGTCAAGGTCATTGTGTCAGTCAATCAATCGATCAGCCAGTCATTTAACTAACGAATAAACCGGTCAGTGATTTAACATTAGGATTATCGCATCTGTCAAATCTCTGATGTTTCGTCGCAGTGGCGTCTGTCCGTCTTCCTACTTCGTTTTTCTGCCTGTTCGTGTTACAAGGTTTAGTTTCCTTAATCAGAACTGGTGTGAACATTTTCCTGAGCCGAACCAACCAGTGTGCTAATTTTCGGTTCAAAAGATCGGAGGTTAATGTTAGGGCAAGATCGCAGATCGAAGCGGACCGCCGCATCATACGTCGACACTCGGCTTACATGTTTTTAGTGTGTGTTAAGTTTAAATGGCTTAGTGGCGACGTAACGGTTAGGAACAAAAGGTGTTGGGTTCGACTCTGAGTCGGGTCGCCATCAAGTGGTTACTACATGGATTGGTGACTGTCTATGGGCAAGTAAATGAACTATCAACGTCAACTTAACTTTCCATCTCTCCAGTATAGGCAAATCGAGGCCGTTCGCGTTTACCTGTGCCAAGTGGCTGATAACAGTGTGTGCTCCCGTATGGCAGGTGACGCCCCGCCGCTCTGAGATGGGTCATCATTAACACCTATAATAATCATTTGTTCAATCTGTATATTGCAGACTGCGGGTGTAACAGCTACGCTGGGTCGTGTCGCTATGACGTGGCTACTGGTCACGGCGTGTGTGAGTCTTGCGGCTACATGTCGACTGGTGACAAATGTGAACAGTGTCTCGACTTCTACTATGTCAACCCGGCACCGCACCGCACCAATACCACCTGCAATAACGGTCCGTCGTATACTGAAATGATCTTTACACACAAAGAAGCGTAGCCAGAAATTTGCTATAGCGTCGTGGGTTAACAAAAAAGCCCAGCTGTCGATATGGTAGACGCACTACAGCCTATATAGTTTCTGTTGCAGTACTGACCTTCAAGGTCGACCATGGTCGATGATTTTTATTTCATCTGAAAGTGCGTATGCCACTTCCTATTATTGATTAATAGTAACCTTGACCCTATTTTTCACCGTTTTCGAGATATGGCCGGTTATTCGTTAAAAACGCAATTTTTTTTACCTTACTCTATTTAACCTCGAATTTGAAAATGTTTCTTTTGCATTAGATCGCTGAAATTTTGCGTGCCTAGGTCTACGACTCATTGCTAATTATGCGCGTAATTTTTTACGACCTACCGTTGAGCCACAATACATTTGTTACTGACGACAAACAGGCGACAAACAGACGACACATCGTGTTAGACGCTGTAGACGTCCTACAGCATAGCTGTAGCGCGTCAAAAAGTAGGCGGGTCCGTAAGTTGCAATTTACGACAAACACTACAAAATTACAAATTTCCGACGGAATTCACAGCTGCAAATTTCCAACCGAAGGGATTATGTGTGTTCAAAATTTAAATTTCGCCTTTAAATTTTTACAAAATGGGTTAATTTTTCTGCCCAAAATTTGGCATTTTTGGACCAAAAATTTTCGACAAGAAGAAGACTTTTATACTATTTTCCAACAGCTCAAAATTAAGGAGGCAACTGCTCTTTTCTGTCCCGCTTTCGGCCACAACGTCACTGATTAAAGAAATATTCGTTATGTTTCTGCTGTGCAGCGCCGTTGACGCTGGCGATCACCGTTGATCACTTCGTGGACGAGCTGTACGCGGATGGAGTGTTGTTGCCTCAGCTAGCACACTATGACGACTGGACAACAGTCGACACGGTCGTCATACCTGCTGGCACCAGCGTCATCGCTGTCAAGGCTCGCGCTCGCGACGCTAACGTAAGCTCTTCTCTCCATCGAGTAAGCATGTCAGTAAGTAAGTGAAATGTATATATATATATATATGTGTGTGTGTGTGTGTGTGTGTTTGCAGGGATAGCCTACTTTTTTATGTCCTGCGTATGGGATAACCGCACGCGTCTGGGATAACCGCACTTTTTCGCGTGCGGTTATCCCAACGCGATCAGCAGCTCCTGATACGTGCACATTTGACTTATTTACTGATTTTAGCTGGCCAGGGATAGCCGCACGCTGCAAAACGGGGACTAATCTAACTGTGCTGTTATCCCAGACGCGTGACATATGCATGTAGAATGCAC